>Ga0137374_10009424_pt1 | contig 11533 bp, 8 predicted proteins | sample SagtaG_20_FD_104811 | JGI IMG/M metagenome (GOLD analysis project Ga0137374, IMG submission 104811) | Vadose zone soil microbial communities from Sagehorn Ranch, Mendocino, California, USA - Sage1_R_100_16 metaG | ecosystem: Environmental > Terrestrial > Soil > Vadose zone | place: USA...
ATCCGACCTCGCCCCGGTACGGGCGGTTCCTGGACGCCCGGGCCTTCGGGCGCCGCTTCGGGCTGCGGCAGGCCGACATCCGGGGGATCGAAGCGCGGCTGGCCGCCCGGGGGCTCCTGGTCACGGGCTCGTTCCCCCAGCGCACCGCCATCGGCGTCGAGGGCTCGATCGGCCAGGTCGAGGACCTGCTCGGCGTGCCGTTCGGCGACTTCCTGGACCCCGCCGGCCGCCGGTTCCACGCCCCCCTGGCGGACCCGGTGGTCCCGCCGGGGCTGCGGCCCCTGGTCGCCGGCGTCGCGGGATTGAACAGCGGGCCGGTCCCCGTGCCGGCCGACATCCCCCAGGGCGGCCTGACCCCGACCGACGCCGCGCGGGCCTACGACGTGACGCCGCTGCACGACCGGGGGCTCCGGGGGCAGGGCCAGACCATCGCCATCGTCTCGTTCGCGTCGTTCCGGGACCAGGACGTCGACGAGTTCGCCCGCCGGCAGGGCCTCCCGTCCCAGCGCCCCGAGCACGTTCCGGTGGACGGGGGGTCGGCCGAGACCACGGGGGGCGGCTCCCAGGAGGTGAACCTCGACATCGACGTGGTCCGGGGCGTGGCCCCGGAGGCGCGCGTCCTCGACTACGAGGCCCCGCTGACGTCGGTGCACTCGTTCGCCCAGGGGACCGCCGACATCATCAACCGCGTCGTCGCCGACGGCCGCGCCGGCATCGTCACGATGAGCTGGGGGCTGTGCGACACGCCGCGCCTGGCCGACGGGACGCCGTGGCTCTCGGCCGGGGACCGCCTGGCGGGGGAGCGCGCGCTGCAGGCCGCCGTGGCCCAGGGCATCAGCGTGTTCGTCGCCTCCGGGGACACCGGCGCCTTCGGATGCCAGCGGTTCGACCTCGCCGACACGCGCGCCATCCCCCTGTGGCCCGGCGACAGCGCGAACGTGGTCTCCGTGGGAGGGACCCTGCTGTCGGTGCGCCAGGACGGCTCCTACCTGGAGGAGGCGGGATGGGAAGACATCCTGTCCGGCTCGGGCACCGGGGGCGGGGTCAACCCGGTGGACCCGATGCCCGCGTACCAGCAGGGCGTGGCCGACCAGGCGCAGAACCCCCAGGGCCATCGGCAGGTCCCGGACGTGGCCGCCGCCGCCGATCCCGACTCCGGGTTCTTCGTCGTGTTCCCGGATCCGAAGACCAAGCGCCCGCAGGGCGGCGTCGTCGGCGGCACCAGCGCCGCCACCCCCTTCTGGGCCGCCTCGATGCTGCTGGCCCGGCAATTCGCCGCGCAGCAGGGCGCGGGTCCGCCGGGATTCCTCGCGCCGCTGCTGTACCGGGTGGCGGGCACGACCCCGTCGGCGTTCCACGACGTCGCCATCGGAGGAAACCGCCTTCACTCGTGCGGGCCGGGGTGGGACTTCGCCACGGGGCTCGGCTCGCCCGACGTGTTCGTCCTGGCCCGGGCGCTGGTCAAGCTCCTACGAGCCTGAGGTCGCCCTCTCGCTCTCCCGGCGCTTCTTCCACCGGCCGTACACGATCCGCCCCGCCACGATCGCCGCGAGCAGTCCGAGCATGATCCAGCCGAACCGCGACAGGATGCGATCGATGAGGTCGAGCTGCCCCTCCAGGTAGTAGCCGACGAGCACGATGGCGACGGCCCACACGACGATGGCGGGGACGTCGAAGGCCAGGAATCGCCGGTAGGGCATCTTGCTCAGCCCGGCCACGAACGGCACGAACGCCCCGGCGGCGGTGGCGTACCGTCCGATGGCCACGGTCTTCCCGCCGTGCTTCCGGAAGTGGTCTTCCGCCGCCTCCAGCCTGGGTTCCAGGCGGTTCACCAGCGGCAGCCGGCGCACCAGCGAGCGGCCGTAGCGCCGGCCCAACCAGAACCCCAGGGACTCCCCCGTGACGGCGGCGAGGATGCCGATGACGATCACCCAGGGCAGGGAGAGGTCGCCCCGGGCCGCGTAGATGCCCCCGAGGGCGAGGATCACGTACCCCGGCACGATGAGTCCGATGAAGACGGACCGCTCGAGCCCCACCGCCCCGCCGATGATCGGGTAGCCGGCCGCGGCGAACACGGGGCCCACCCACTTCACGAGGTTCTGGAGGATGGCCCCCAGCATCATCGGGCCTCCTCCGGACGGGCCGGCCCGGGTCGACCACGCCCCCGCCGGCCGGCCACGCGGCCGCGGATCCAGGAGGCCCCGATGCCCGCCCCCAGCAACCCGACGACCGCGGCCAGCGAGACGCCGGTGGGGATGCGCACGACCTCGTGCAGGACCATCTTCGCTCCCACGAACCCCAGGATGGCAGCAAGCGAGACCCTCAGGTACCGGAACCGCTCCACCGCATCCGCCAGCACGAAGTACAGCGGCCGCAGGCCCAGGACGGCCAGGGCGTTCGCGCTGAAGGCCACGAAGGCGTCCTGCGTCACGGCGAAGATCGCCGGGATGGAGTCGACGGCGAAGACGACGTCGGTGACGACGAGCAGGGCGAGCACGGCGAGGAGCGGCGTCGCGAACGTGCGCCCGTTCCTCCGGACCAGGAACGCGGGACCCTCGTACGCCTCGGTCACCGGTACGGCACGGCGGAGCAATCGCATGGTCCGGCTGTTCCCGAACGAGCGCTTGCGGTCTCCTTCCGTGGCGAACCGGGCCGCCGACACGAGCAGGACCGCGCCGAACACGTAGGGAACCCACTCGAACCGGTGCAGGAGGGTGGCACCGCCGAGGATGAACCCCAGCCGCAGGACCACCGCGCCCAGCACCCCCCACAGCAACACGTTGTGGCGGAGCGCGGACGGCACCGCGAACTCCGACAGGAGCAGGACGAACACGAAGATGTTGTCGACCGACAGGCTCCACTCGATCACGTAGCCGGTCAGGTACTCGCCGGCCCGGCGCCCGCCCAGGGTCAGCGCGATCACGCCCCCGAACGCCAGGGCGACGCCCACGAACAGCGCGCTCCAGGCCAGCGCCTCCCGGCTGTGGACCTCGCGCGCCTTCCGGTGGAACACGGCGACGTCGAGCGCCAGCACCGCGACCAGGAAACCGACGAATCCGGCCCACCCGTACCAGGGAACCATGCGCGCCTCCAGCCTCAGTTCGGCCAGAGGTCTCGTCCCCGGCGGCCGGGGAGCTCGCCGGACCGGTTTCTGAACCGGTCGTGCTGACGGCGAGCCCGCTTGTGGACTACTCCCCTCGGGTTCCCGGGCAGCTTAGCAGTGGCGTGCCGTCCGCTCGGAGCTCGGATGTGAAGATGGTTACAACGCTCATGCCTCCCGGACGACTCGCATCCGCCGCCGTGCTCTCGGCGCTGGCCCTCGCGGCCTCCGCGTGCACGGCCGGACCGGCGGCCCCGCCCCCGGTCCCTGCTCCCTCCGTGTCGCCGCCCGTGGAGGCGTTGCGGCTCACGTCGGGGGAGGCCACGGTGACCGTGACGGGCGCGGTCGAGGCTTCCTTCGTCGTGCCGCTCAGCCCCTCGTCGCTGTATCCCGCGTCGCCGGCCCAGCTCGTGCTGTCCTGGGGAGACCGGCGGACCGGAGAGGGCCTCGACTTCCAGGGTCCGCCCGTGGCCGGATCGGCCCCGACCTCCGACTCCGAGATCCTGGCCATCACGGTGCGGTCGGGCGATCGGACCGTCCAGGTCGCGTCCATGGACGGGGAGTGCACGGTCACGCTGGCCGCGGCACGGCCCGGCGACGTGCGCGGTTCCTTCACCTGCCGGGACGTGCCCACGATCGGTGGCGCGTCGCCGGGGATCGACGCGACGGGGACGTTCGCCGCGACAGGCTGAGCGAGGTCGTTGGCGCGGCCCTGCCGCGGCGGGTCACAATGGCGATTCGTTCGGAAGGGAAGGGAAGGGAATGCGCGGAGGCGGGGCTCGGCTGGTGGCGGCGGCCATGGTGGCGGCGCTCGTCGCCGTGGGCTGCTCGAAGAAGGCCGGGAACCCGTTCGGCATCGGCGGGACCGGCACGCCGACGGCGCTGCCGACGGTCCTGCCCACGGAGCTGCCGTCGTCGCCTCTTCCAACGGGCCTCCCCACCGAGCTCCCGTCCGGCCTCCCCACGGAGCTGCCGTCACCACCCACCGGACTCCCCACCGGTGGCCTGGCGAACGGGACGGCGCACCTGGAGGTGTCGGGGAGCGTGCACGGCATCTTCGACATGAAGCTGGGGTCCCCGGCCGTCTTCGTCCCACCGCCCGGCGGCATCGCGCTGATCTACGCCGACGACAAGGGCGACGCGTTCGGCCTGGGCGGGCCTTCGTTCACCGGAACGAAGAAGACCTCGTCGACCCTCCTCGTGACGATCGGGATCGTGTCCTCCGGCGGCTTCTTCGGCACGTCCACGGGCGGCGAGTGCACGATCCACCTGACGGCGGCGGAGGCCACCGACGTCGAGGGAACCGTCGTGTGCGCGAACATGCCCGGCCCCGGCGGCTCCATCGACGCGACGGCCACCTTCAGCGCCACGCCCTGAGCCGGCCCTCCGGGCGGCCCGGGCCTACAGGTAGCCTCGGGCCTGCTCCGCCTCCGCCACGCGGGCCACGGCGATCTCGTAGGCGGCTTCCCGCAGGGGGATCTCGTCTCGTTCGGCGCGGAACAGGACGCTCTCGGTGGCGTCGCGCATCATCTCGGCCAGCCGGTCGTTCACCCGCTTCTCCCGCCACCGCTCGTGCTGCATGTTCTGGGCCCACTCCAGGTACGAGACCACCACGCCGCCGGCGGACGACAGGATGTCGGGGACCACGGTGACGCCACGGTCGGCGAGGGTCCGGTCGGCGTCCGGGGTCACCGGATGATTCGCCACCTCGAGGACTAGTCTGGCGCGGACTACGTCGGCGTTGTCCGCGCGAATCGCCTCCTCCAGCGCGGCGGGAACCAGCACGTCGGCATCGACAGCCACGACGTCGTCGCCGTCGATGGTCTCCCCACCGTAGAAGTCCACGACGCTGCCGGTCTCGCGCTTGTGGGCGAGGACCATGTGTGGCTCCAGGCCGCCCTGGTTCATCACCCCGCCCTTGCTGTCGGACACCGTCACCACCCGGTATCCGAGCTCGTCGGCCAGGCGGGCCAGCCACGACCCCGCGTTGCCGTAGCCCTGGATCGCCACCCGGACGTCCTCGCGGCGCTGGCCCCGCGCGTGGACGAGGTGGTCGAGGCACACGAGCGCGCCGCGCCCGGTGGCCGCGTCACGGCCCAGGGAGCCGCCCAGGGCGAGCGGCTTCCCGGTGATGACCTCGGGGAAGTGCCCGACCCGGCGGGCGAACTCGTCGAACATCCACCCCATCACGCGCGCGTCGGTGTTGACGTCGGGGGCCATCACGTCGCGCGTGGGGCCGACCAGCAGGCCGACGGCGTCCATGAAGCGCCTGGACAGCCGTTCCAGCTCGTTCTCGGACAGGAGCTTGGGGTCGACGCGGACGCCGCCCTTCCCGCCCCCGAAGGGGAGGCCCAGCAGGGCGGTCTTCCACGTCATGAGCGCGGCGAAGGAGCGGATCTCGTCGAGCGTGACCCGGGGATGGAACCGGACGCCGCCCTTGTAGGGGCCCCGCGCGCCGTTGTACTGGACCCGGTACCCCTGGTAGACGGCGATCGTCCCGTCGTCCATGGGAACGCGGACCTGGACCGAGAGCTCCTGCTCGGGCCGGGCCAGGATCTCCCTGAGCGAGGGCTCCAGCTTCAGCCGGTCGGCCGCCCTCGAGTAGAAGCCCCGGACGGACTCGAATGCGCCCATCTCGGCTCCCTTCCTCCTGCACTCTCAGCGGACAGCCACGGGCCCGGAGATTGTCGCACCTCCCCAGCCGGCAAGCGGGATGGTAGAACTGCCCCCGACATGGTCACGCAGCTCCCGATGGGGACGGAGGTCGCCGGCCATCGCATCGAGGCCTTCATCGGCCGCGGTGGGATGGGCGTGGTCTACCTGGCCGAGCACCTCCGGCTCCGGCGTCGGGTCGCGCTCAAGGTCCTGACGCCCGATCTGGCCAACGACGAGACCTTCCGGGCCCGGTTCATCCGGGAGTCGCAGATCGCCGCGTCGCTCGACCACCCGAACGTGGTGACGGTGTACGACGCCGGCGAAGCCGAGGGGCTGCTGTACATCTCGATGCGCTACGTCGACGGGCCGAACCTGGGGACCACCATCCGCCAGGAGGCGGCGCTGTCGCCGGAGTTCACCGTTTCCGTGATCGACCAGATGGCGGGGGCGCTCGACGCCGCGCACGCCCTCGGCCTGGTCCATCGCGACGTGAAGCCCGCGAACATCCTGCTGTCGCAGCCCGGCAGCCAGGGAGGCGCGCGGGCCTACCTGACGGACTTCGGCATCACCAAGCGGATCGGGGCGGCCACGCAGTTCACGCAGACCGGACAGGTGGTCGGGACCTACACGTACATGGCCCCGGAGCAGATCCGGGGGGATTCCCTCGACGGACGGACGGACATCTACTCGCTCGCCTGCATCGTCTTCGAGTGCCTGACCGGCCGGCCACCGTTCGGCGGCCAGAGCCCCATGGAGCTGATGTTCGCGCACATGAACCAGGCCCCTCCGTCGCTGTTGATCCGCCGGCCCGAGCTCCCGCCCGCCATCGACCTGGTGATCCAGCGGGGGCTGGCGAAGGCGAAGGACGACCGGTACCAGACGGGCGCCGAGCTGGCCGCCGCGCTGGGCCAGGCGGTGGGCGGCCAGGCCCCCGCCACCGCCGTCCCCACCGGCGCCACGGGTCCGCCGGCGCAGACCGAGGCGGGGTCCGGGGTGGCCGCGAACGCCCCCACCGCGCTCGAGGGCACGCCGTCGGCCCAGGCACCCGCCGCCGGGTATCCACCGGCGCCGTCCGTCCCGTCGATGCCGTCGATGCCATCGGCGCCCGCCGCCTCCGTCCCCGGTCCGCCGATGACCAGGCCGGCCGCGCCGCCGCCGCAGGGACTGGACGTCCCGCTGGCGGGCACCGTGGCGGTGCCGCAGGCCCCCGCCGGAGGCCCGCCTCCGCGCAAGGGCGGACGGGCCCTGGCCGTGGTGCTCGTCGCGGCGCTGGTGCTCGGCGGGGGCGCCGCCGCGTTCCTCCTGTTGGGCAAGGGGAAGTCCACGACCACGACGACGGGGTCGCCGGGCCCCGGCAAGTCATCCAACCCCTCCTCGCCGACCGGGCAGACCGGCCCCGAGACCGGACCGACGGGCGGCCCGACCAGCGGCCCGGTCGTGCGGGACTGGCGGCGGATCTCGTCGGACGACTTCGGCGGCCCCGGCAACCAGACCATGAACCGGGTCCTGGCCACGGGCTCGGGCGCGGTGGCCGTGGGCTATGACGGCCCGCCGGACGACCTGGACGCCGCGGCGTGGTTCTCCTCCAACGGGCGGTCGTGGACCGAGGCCTCCGTGCCGCACGAGCCGGGTGACCAGGGCATCGCCGCGGTGGCCGAGGGCGGCCCCGGCTTCGTGGGGGTGGGGACAGACGCGTCCACGGGGGACGAGAACGCGGCCGTGTGGACGTCGCCCGACGGTTCCACCTGGAACCTGGAGCGGTCCGAGGTCTTCGGAGGCCCCGGCGACCAGAGCATGCGCCGTGTCGTGGTCGCGCCTCCGGGCCTCGTCGCCGTGGGCTACGACGGGTCGGCCGGCGACCTCGACGCTGCCGTGTGGCTCTTCGACGGCCAGACCTGGTCCATCCAGCACAGCCCCTCGTTCGGCGGCTCCGGCGACCAGGAGATCCGCAGCGCCGTGACGTTCAAGGGCGGGCTGGTCGCCGTGGGCGACGACACGAACGGCGACGGCCAGGACGGGGCCGTGTGGCGCTTCGACGGCACGAGCTGGACCAGGGTCCAGTCCTCCGCCCTCGGCGGCCCCGGCGATCAGTTCATGATCACCGTCGAGCACGGCGGCCCGGGCCTGGTGGCGGTGGGCTACGAGTTCAGCAACGGGAGCCAGGACGCCGTGGTCTGGATCTCCTCGGACGGGGCGGACTGGCGTCGGGTGGCCGATCCCGGCGCCTTCGGTGGCCCCGGCGACCAGGCCATGCTGGGCGTCGTGTCGACCGAGTCCGGGCTGGTGGCGGCGGGGTTCGATGACGGCACGACCGACGCCGTGATCTGGACTTCTTCCGACGGCAGGAGGTGGACCCGCAGGGACATCGGCCAGCTCGGCGGTCCCGGGCAGCAGCAGATCAAGGGGATCGCCTCGCTGGGCAGGGACCTGCTGGCCGTGGGGAGGATCCGGACGGAGGGAGGCGGCGGCCGGGACGAGAACGCCGCAGTGTGGTTGGCGGAGCCCGCGTGAAGCCTCGCCGCGCGGCGGCGGCCCTCGCCATCCTCGCCCTGGCGGCGGCGTGTACACCGGGCACCACCGGCCATCACAGCCCGCCCTCGACGCCCACCGCCGTCACCGGCACGACCTCGACGTCGAAGCCCCCGCGGCCGCCGAACGTCCTGATCGTGGTGACCGACGACCAGCGGAGCGGCTCGCTCGACGTCATGCCGAGGACCCGGCGCATCTTCGGCGACGAGGGGACCCTGTACCTCAACGCGTTCGTCGCCGATCCGCTGTGCTGCCCCTCCCGGGCCTCCATCCTGACCGGGCGCTACGACCACAACAACGGCGTCCTCGGGAACGGCGACGCGCTCAAGCTCGACCAGGACACCACGATCGCCCGGTACCTCCAGGATGCCGGCTATCACACGGGCATCGTGGGGAAGTTCCTCAACACGTGGCCGCTGGACCGGGATCCGCCCCACTTCGACCGGTGGTCGATCTTCAACAACGGCTACAACAACACCTCCTGGAACGTGCAGGGCAGCCCGGAGACCGTGGGCGAGTACTCCACGTCGTTCGTCTCGGACCAGGCCGTCGAGTTCCTCCGCCAGTCCGAGTCGAACGACTCCCAGCCCTGGTTCCTGTACGTCGCGACCTCGGCCCCGCACGACCCCTGGATCCCGGAGCCGAAGTACGACACCGCACCGCTCCCGCCGTTCCGCCAGAACCCGGCGATGCTCGAGACCGACACGTCGGACAAACCGCCGTGGGTCCAGGAGGCCATCAAGCTGACGCCGGAGCGGATCGCGCAGAACCGCGCGGGCCAGCTTCGGACGCTCTTGTCCGTCGACGACATGGTGGCGCGGCTGTTCCGGACCCTCCACATGCTGGGCGAGGATCGCAACACGCTCGCCTTCTTCCTGTCCGACAACGGGTTCCTGTGGGGCGAGCACGGCGTGGCCGGCGACCGGGGGGAGCAGGAGACCGGGTTCACCAGGATCACGGGGAAGCGCCTACCCTACACGCAGTCCATCCACGTGCCGTTCATGGTTCGGTGGCCCGGGCACATCCGGTCCGGCGTGGTCGACCCCCGGTTCGTGATGAACGTGGACATCGCGCCCACCATCATGAGCGCGGCCGGGCTTCGGGCCGACCCGTCGGCCCCGATGGACGGCCGGTCGCTGCTGTCCGGGCAGTCGCGGGACCGGATGTTCTTCGAGTACTTCGTGGACCCGCTGTACCCGCCGATCCCCAGCTGGGGGTCCGTCCGCACCGAGTCGTTCCAGTACGTCGAGTACTACGGCGCGAGCGGCAAGGTCATCTTCCGCGAGTACTACGACCTGAAGGCCGACCCCTTCCAGCTGGACAACCTGTTCGGGGACAGCGACCCGTCGAACGACCCTCTGGTGTCGGAGCTGTCGCACGAGATCCGCGTGGACTCGGGGTGCCGCGGCATCACCGGAAGCGACGCCTGCCCCTGACCCCGGCAGGATCCCGCCGAGGATCAGGCGTGGTAGCCGGCGGCCTGGAACAGCTCCGTGAGGCTGGACTGGCGCAGCCGTCGGGAGGCCAGCCCCCGCAGGATGGCCGGCAGGGCCGCTGCCGTCTGCGGCTTCACGTGCATCACCACGATCATCCCGGCGTGGGCGTGGGACAGGACCCGGTCCACGATCACCGAGACCCCGGGGTCCGCCCAGTCCTGCGGATCGACGTCCCAGATCATCGTCCGCAGGTAGCCGGCGCTGCCCGCGGCGCGCAGCACCCTGTGGTTGAAGGACCCGTACGGCGGCCGGAAGTACGGCGCCGGCGTCGCGTGCGCCACCTTCCACCACGCGTTCTGGTCGTAGACGACCTCCGCTCGGACCGCGGCGTACGAAAGCCTCGTGAGCTGCGCGTGGTCCCGCGTGTGGCTCCCGATGGTCATGCCGTCGGCGACCGTCCGGCGGGCCTGGATCGGGAACCGCTCCACGTTCGTCCCGATGCAGAAGAACGTCCCCTTCACGCCGAAGTCCTGGAGCGTGTTCAGGATGCTCGTCCATGCCTCGCCGAAGTTGCAGTCGTCGAAGGTCAGTGCCACGCGGTTCCCCACCCCCGTGAGGTCGTGGAAGACCGTCGTGGTCACCGGCCGAAGGACCCGGAACGCGCGGAACGGCGACACGGCGGCGTTCCCCGCCGCGTCGGTGGCGACGATCTGGCCCTGGTACAGGCCGGGGATGAGCGGCGAGCCATCCGCATACGTTGGCGACCACGTGAGCGTGCGCTTTCCCGGCTTCACCGAGAGGCCCGGGTTCTGTGCCACCCGGCCGGTCAGGTCCCACACCGACAGGGTGGCCTTCAGCGGATCGGAGCGATCGGTGGCCCGGAAGGAGAAATGCAGGGGGCCCACCTTCCTGAGGGTCTCTGGTCTGATCGCTCGCCACGCGAACGCGGGCGGTGTGGTGTCGACGACGACCTGGTCCGCGGCCGTGGCGTGGTTCCCGAGGTCGTCCGTGGCCGTCGCGGTCACGGTGTAGGTGCCATCCGGGACGGGCGTCCACTTCCCGTTCACCAGCACGCGTCCCCGCCACTTCAGATGGAGGGCCCCCGCCGGCTCGTGCTTCGCCGACACCAGGGCCTTCACGACGTCGCCGGCGCTGTTCGTCACCAGCACATCGAGCGTCGCGGGCTCCGAGAGCGTCTCCGTGACCGTCGACACGTCCTTGTGCGTGTCGCCGTTCGGGCTGAACGGCGACGGCGAGACCGACACCGTCACGGCCAGGGCCTGGTTGTCCACTGTGACCGATTCGGTGGCCGGCGCGCTCGTGATGGCGCCGTCCGTCGCGATGGCCCGAAGCTCCGCCGGACCGCTGAACGAGTCGGTGTTCCAGGAGATGCTCCACCGGTCGTCGTCCGCCACCGCGTCCGTGCCGATAGGCTGCCACGTGGCGCCGCCGTCGGAGGACCAGTCGAACGAGACCGACGTCACGGTTCCCTGCGTCGTCGCGTCGACCTCGATGGTCCCCTGCACCGTTGAACCGGGCGGCGGGGCCGTCAGCTCGACCGTGATGCCGTCGGCGAGCGAGGCGGTCGGAACCGCGAGGACGGCCACGGCCACGACGAGGGAAACGAGGAACGGGCGCATGGGCGCGGATGATGCTCGATGGCCGGCCCGGTGACAAGCCTTTTCGACCCATGCCCGGTACACTGCCGCGGCCCACCACGACGATGAGCCGTCCGACCCTGCGCGCGATCCGACCCCTCGCCATCTGTGCCGCATTGGCGCTGGTAGCCGCCGCCTGCACGAGCGATGGGCCG
>Ga0137374_10009427_pt1 | contig 11528 bp, 11 predicted proteins | sample SagtaG_20_FD_104811 | JGI IMG/M metagenome (GOLD analysis project Ga0137374, IMG submission 104811) | Vadose zone soil microbial communities from Sagehorn Ranch, Mendocino, California, USA - Sage1_R_100_16 metaG | ecosystem: Environmental > Terrestrial > Soil > Vadose zone | place: USA...
ATCAGGCCGCCTTCGACCTGCCGCTCGCCGTAACCCAGCGCGGCACGCGCCAGCTGCTCGGGTGCGCCAAGCCTCCTGCTGATCTCGGCGGCCCGCAGGCAGCTCTCCTTGGCCTGCTCATAGTCGCCCGCTCGAGCCTGGGCTACGCCCAGCCGCAGCAGTAGCTCGCAGCGACCAGGCTCGTCCGGGCTGGTAAACCCGAGCGCGTACAGTGCCCGCTGGTACTCGACGGCCGCCTCCTCGTAGGCGTACATGCTCATGGCGCGCTCGCCGGCCAGGCGAGCGTACGCCAGCGCCTTGCCCGCCTCGCCGGCGGCCGCGACCTCGGCGAAGTGGCGGGCCAGCTCGGCGACGTGCGCCCCGGTGCCGGTGCCGTACTGCCGCTCGATCGCCTCACCGACCCGCTGATGCAGCTGCAGCCGGGCGGGAGTCGGCAGCCGCTCGTAGAGCACCTCCCGCATTAGGGCGTGCGAAAAGCGGTACCGGCCGGCGGCGCCTGGCTCCTCGGCCACGAGGCCGTGCGCCAGTGCCTCCGACAGCGCGTCGAGGACGCGCTCGGCGGGCAGCTCGCAGGCCGGCCCGACCAGCGCCAGGTCGAACTCCCGGCCCACCACCGCGGCGGCCGACAGCACTTGGGTCGCGTCGGCGGACAGCGGCGCGAATCGCCGCTGGATCACTGCCCGGATGGTCCCAGGGATAGGCACCCCTCGGCCGGGCTGCTCAAGGGCGGCCTCGGTGGCCAACAGGCGCACGACCTCTCTGACGAACAGTGGGTTTCCCTCGGTGGTCTCATGGACGGCAGCCACCTGCGCCTGGGAGGGCACCACACCGAGGAGGGTCTCGATGAGGGCTTTCACCGCCGCACGATCCAGCCCCCGGAGGTTGAGCAGCTGCCCCTCGCGCACCAACTCCGCCATCACCTCGCCGATGCCCAGCGGCCGCTCAGCCATCACATCGCGGAAGGTCCCCACCACCAGCAGCCGGGCGCCGCGAAGATCTCGCGCCAGAAACCGCAGCAGCAACAGGGAGGGTTCATCGGCCGCATGCAGATCGTCCAAGACCAGCAGCAGAGGCTGCGCCGACGCCGCACGCCTGAAGAGGCTGGTGACGGTCTCGAACAGGTAGAAGCGCGCCGCGTCAGACTCATGCGAGGAAGCCGCGGCGATCGTGGTCGCCCCGAGGCGTTCGGCGAGGCCGGGGACCAGCTCAGCGACATGGGCCCTCCCCGTACCAAGCCAGGAGGCAAGGGTCTGCTCGTCGAGGCTCTCGGCGTGGGTACGGATCATCTGCCCCCACGGCCAGAAGGGCGGTGCGCCACCACCCTCCCAGCAGCTACCCCACAAGACACGGGTCCCTTGCTTGGTCGCGTGCGCTGCAAGCTGCTCGGCCAGCCAGGTCTTGCCGATCCCAGGCTCTCCGGCAATCAGGAATAGCCGCCCCCGGCCGCCGCTCGCGTCTTCCAGGCCGGCCACCAGCTCCGCCACTTCCCGGTCCCGGCCCACGAAGGTTCGCGATCCTGGACGCGGGGCAGGATCCCCCATCTCAGTCATCGCGCCAGTCAGCCTAGCGCTCGGCATACCTGCCCGATACTCCTCGTCCACCGGCATCCGGTCACCTCCGCCCGGAATGGTGAACCTTGAACAACAGGTCACGCCCGTTGAACGCCCGACGTCAAGGACCAGCGGCGAGAGCCCGGAGGGGCACAAGCAACGGGAGGTGCACGCGAGCTCCAGGCGGAAGTCGCGAGCAGCCGGCGTGTCGAACAACCGCTGGCATGACGGCCAGAACACCCCGGACGCCGAGCCATCCGCCATGCGGGAGCAAGCGCCGTGACACCGACAGCGGCTGACTGGCAGGCGCTGCAGGCCGCGACGGCCGGGGGCGTTACCCTGCCGGACGCGCCCGATTACGAGTCGGTGCGCAAGCCTGCGATGGCGCGGTTCGCCCACATACGACCAGCGGCCGTCGTGCTGTGCCAGACCCCCGCGGATGTCGCCGCGACGATCGCGTTTGCACGGCGGACCCGCCTGCAGGCAGCCATCCGCAGCGGTGGGCATTCGGTTGCCGGCCGGTCCTCGACCAACGGGATCGTCATCGACGTCACCCCCATGGGCCGGGTGTCGGTCGATGGCGAGGTGGCAACGGTCGGCGCCGGCGTGCGGCTCGGAAGTCTCTATGACGCGCTGGCCGAGCACCGCCTGGCCATCCCCGCCGGCTGCGCGTCAAGGCGAGGTACGACCCCGACAACTTTCTTCCGCTTCCCCCAGTCACTTCCGACTCAGTGATCACCGCAGGACATGAGTGTGGGCATGGCTGCGACCCGGGAGGTCAGGCATGTCAACCCCACGCGACCATACGAGTCCGACCGATGCCGCTGGGGCGGGGACGCTCTGCCTGGGTGGGGACCGGACGGTGAACCAGCTGGGGTTTGGCGCCACCTACAGGAGAACCTGGCCGCCTCGGCGCTTGGGCTCGCCGACGACGAGTTCCAGCTGCTGGGCTCGATGTGAAACAGGCAAGTCACGAACGATGGTTGGGCTGCTGCGGTGTCTCCGGCGGTGTGGGGAACCGGGGTGGCGTGTCGCTGAGCGGCCGCAGTATGTGCCGTTGCCGGGGGAACAGCGTCCCCAGACCGCCAGGAACGCCACCACCCCGGCAGCCGCCATCGTCGCCCTCGACGCCCCGGCTGCCTCCATCACCAGCACCACGATCGCCGCTGCCAGGACCGCGTCCACCGTCGCCACGATCGTCGGCGTGTTCACCAGGAAATGGATCCACAGCCGCAGCCGGGTGGGGTGGCGGAGCATGTAGGTGGTCACCAGGCCGCGTCGCTGGGGTCGTCATTGGCCATCAAGACCTCCTCGGGCTGGCGGGTGACGGTGGTCGCCGCAACGACAGTGTCCGTGCGGGTTAACAGCGCTTGGCAGCCCGGCATCACGACCGGCGCTTCCTCTCGGGATGCCGGATGTCATCTCCCCGCTGGTTCCTCGCATGGGCTCCTTGGTCGCGTCCTCATCCGCGCCGCCCGAGGGCGCCGCGGCCACCAGCTCGGAGATCGCCCTGAGCAGCTCCAGCCAGCCGTCGAACCCCACCGGCTCGGCTTCCTCGGTCGCCGCGGTCCCGGCCAGCGGTTGGATGCGCTCGATCCAGACGCGAATCAGCACGTCAGCCGCTTCTCAGGGTTCTCGTCACCGGCCATACCGGCCGGGACACGCGCCGACGTATGGCGGTGCGGGCAACCGGCGGGAGCCGCAGACCGACGCGCATCATGCCTCCTCCCCTCGGGGTCCATCCACCCGTCGGAGCGGCGTTCATCCCGAGTGCACTGTTGTTCAAGTCGCGTGCCGATGGGCCTGGTCAGCTCGACCAGTGGAGGCTCAGACGTCGGCCCAGAACCCGCAGGTGAGGTTGGCCATGACCCGGTCACCGCGCTGCAGCAGCGACCGTGGCCATCGATGCTGGCGTCGGCTCATCCGACCAGGCCCAGCGCAAGGGCCACGGCGGTGCCGCCGTTGAAGACCCACCTGGCCGCCATGATCGGCAGCAGCCGCCGCCCCAGGGCGTACCAGAGCGCGGTCCAGGTCGCCAGGAACGGCAGCACCGACACCGCGCGATAAGCCGCGAAGCCGAGATCAAGGCTGCCGTGGCTGGTCAGCAGCGGGTAGAAGGCATGCTCGCCAGCCCACACGGCCACCACAATGGCGGCGGCCAGCCATGAGCGGCGGAGGCGCCGTTCCAACCGCGGCAGGATCACGCCCAGGTAGGCGACCGGCTCGGCCAGCTCGGCCAGCAGAGGCACCACCAGCACGCTGAAAATGCTGGCCAGGGGTGGGACGTCGATCACGGCCAGCATGGGCGGGGTGGCGTCGCCGTAGAAGGCCTTGTTGATCTCGGCACCAAAGGCCACGGCCGGCACGGTGGCCGCCAGCACCCCCAACGCACCCAGCGCGACCTGCCAGCCGGCGGCCGGCGGCCCCAGCAGATGGCGGTAGGAGCGGCCGTCGCGGCGCAGCAGCCAGCCGATGACGCCCAGGGTGCCCAGATCGACCAGCGCGCCGTAGACCATCCACCAGCCGGCCGCGTCGTTGAGCGCCCGGCCAGCGGGGGTGGCACCACCGACGACCAGCACGCCGGCTAGCAGCAGCTGCACCCCCAGCCACAGCGCGACCCGGGTCCCGACCAGTACCAGCGCGCCACCCACCCCGCTGGCGGGAGCACCGCTGGGCCGCGGCTGGACCGGCTGGTTGGCAGCGGCAGGAGGGGGGGTGGTGGCGGTCATCGCGTGACCTCCGAGTCCGCCGAGCGGGTGGCGGGCCGGGCTTGGCGTTGCTGCCACCACAGCCGGGTCTCGTACAGCGAGGTGATGGCCAGCACGGTCGCGAAGGTCACCAGCCAGGTGAACGCCAGCCAGCCGAGGATCGGTGGGTCGTAGTGATCCAGGATCAGCTCGGGTGGTTCGACCGCGGCGGGGCCGAAGTGGACCGCGCTGACGAAGACGGCGCCGCCGCCCGAGACCAGCGCCCAGAAGCCGGGCCCCACCCGGCCGGCCCGGTACAGCAGCAGCCCGGTGGCGATGATCGGGTAGACCACCAGGCTTGCGGTGAAGGCGTTGACCTCGCTGGTGACGGGCCAGCCGACGGCGTTGCCGCGGATGAGGTGGTCGATGTGGTGGCCCAGCGACATTGCCGCCGCCAGCCACGTGAGCTGGTACAGGATCCTGCGGTGCTTCGGTTCCTCCGTGGGCAGTGCCATCACTGGTGCCTCTCTGCTCGTGCCCTGCCGGCTGTGGCTGCGGTTGTCGACCGTCGGGCGTTCAACGGACGTGAACTGTCGTTCAAGGCTCGCCCCGCTCGTCGAGCAACGCACCGCAGGGATGGGTGGCGCCGTCATCCCGTTCCCAGAGAGTGATCGCCGTCTGCGCGCGGCCCGTGGGGTGCGGAAACCCGATGTTGCCTATGAGCTGCGGATCCGTGCCGACCGATCATTCGATGGAGGAGCCAGTAGATCAGGGCGAAGAGCACCGGTTGAGCCTCCCTCCGGATCGGAGAAGTGATCCTACGAAGGCCCTGCTCACTGCTGTGATCGCCGGTTTCTGTGCCCCTCATGCTCCATCGTCACCCTGCGGTCCCACAGACTGCCCCGTGGAACTCCGCCATGGCTTGGGCACTCAGATATCGAGGTCGAGACCGAGCCGTTCGGCCATGATCCGGCCGAAGGCCTTGACCACAGGAAGCGGGCGCATCATGACCGCCAGCTCCGCGACCTGGCCCTCAGCATGGTCCCGGAGGAGCACCGCCGCCTGCAGCAGGTCCCCCTCCAGCTCCGCATCGAACACCAACAGCGTCTCGGCGCCCCGCCGGTGCTCGACCCGGTAGCGCGGCGTCCCGAAATAGCGGTGGGCCTCCTCATGGATGGCTGCCACCAGCGCCACGCCCTGAAGCGGCTCCGCCGCCACCGGACTGCGAAAGACCACGTCTGGAGCGAAGATCGCCGCAAACCGGGCCGCGGTCGGCTCCTGTAGGCTTGCGACGCGGTACGGGTGCGGTCCGACCTGGGCGTCGGAGCGGCCCGCCGTCGAGTCATGGATGAGGTCAAGGAGCCCGTCTGGGACCAGCCGCGCCGGCCCGGCGAACTCACCCAACGCCCGCCAGCGTGCCGGGTAGGTGCTGCCGTCGTCCTCGGTGACCACCACCTCGTCGGCGTCGTAGACCTCCCGATCGGCGAGCTCGACGTCATAGACCAGGTAGACTTCGTGGCGGCGCTGGCCGTTCCAGTCGAAGATGTCCTCCAGCAGCCCGAGGTATCGGGCGGCGGTCGCCGTCACGCCGATCTCCTCCTTGAGCTCACGGGCGATGGCCTGCATGCCGGTCTCGCCGAACTCGATGCCCCCGGCGAGCGGCACCGCGACGACCTTGCCCGTGGTCGGGTCGTAGTCGTCCCAGACCAGGATGCGGTCGCCCCTGCGGATCACGGCGGCCGCCATCGGGCGGATGGCGCCTACCGGCCCGCTGGAGACGCGGCCGGTGGCAGGCGTCTGGTTCCCGGTCATGCCACAGAGGATGGGCCCAGGCAGGTCCAGATAGCCAGGATCCCGGTGCGCCGCACCTCGAGCGCCCGGACCGGCGCGGCGGTGCCGGCCACGGCGAGCAGGTAGATGAGTGGGGAGCCAACCACGTGTGCCAGTGCGGCCAGCACCACCAGCGGGCTGCGGGTCGCGCGGCTGGCCAGGACGAGTCGGGTGAGGCTGGCCGCCGCGGCCAGGCGCCAGGCGGGCGTGGCGGGGGCAGTGAAGCATGGCAGGTGAGCATGCCGACCATGGTCAGGTCGACGACGACCGCGGCGAGCCCGGCCGCGGCGACGGCGCCGGGGCGAGGGTCGGGCGGGCGGGCAGCTAGCGGCTTGCCCGGCCGGTGGCAGATGGGACAGGCTCACGCGGCGGGCCTGCACCTCGGCGAGCCACTCGGCCACCGCGGCTGGTGGCCAGTCCGCGGACGCGGCGCTCACCGCTGGCCGCCCGCGCCCGCAGTTGTGGCCTGGCGGTGGCGCGCCGGGTTGGGGCGTCCCAGCACAAGGCCCGCGCCCGGTACAGGCTGGTCGGGGTCAACGACCGCGTCCTGGACGCCGCCGGCGCCCTGCTGCCGGCCGAGCTCGGGTCGCTGGGCGCCATCCACCTCGCGACCGCCCAGCAGCTCGGTGCTGACCTGGCCCGGATGGTCACCTACGACGACCGCATGGCCGCGGCCGCCAGCCAGCTCGGCCTGACGGTCGCACGACCAGCCTGACCGATCCGCCAGTCGGGCGCAGCAGCCTCTCGGGCAATGGAACTGCCGGGCCGTCGGCGCACGATCGCTTGGCGCGGTCCTCGCCGCTCTGTGCTCCCCGCCGAGCTTCTGAACCCTAGGTCCTGCGTCGACCTGGTCGCCCATCGCCACCTCCGCCGCGCCGTCCTGCGGTGCCGCCACCGTAGCAACCTCCCGCATGTGGTTTGAGGCCTGCTCCTGGCCCGTCAGGCGACGGCTGACCGGGAGCGGCGGAAGCCGCGGTAGATCCGGCCGACCCGCACCCGGCCGTCGCGGGGGCTGGTGGCGTTGGCTCGGAGCTGGCGGACCAAGCGCTGTTTGGCGGCCTCCTGGTGCAGCTTGGCGATGCGCTGGGCGGCGATCTGTTCGGTGAAGGTCGGATGCATCTCGTCCTCCCTGGGTTGCCTGGTCGCTGTGAACGTGCATCGGGGTAGCGTGGCCGCGTCCAGCCTTGGGTTGTGCTGCCCGACGTGGCGCACGGCGACCCGCTGCAGGGTCTTTTCTCGGTCAGCCTTGGTCCTTACTGCTGGTTGGCTGGTAGTGCAGGATGGTGACGCCCGAGCTGAACGGCGTGATTGCGGTGCGCTGCAGGAGGGTCACCTCCTCGCTGTCTCGAAACAGCCGCTGGCCGCCGCCGGCGACCACCGGGTGCAGCCACAGCCGGTACTCGTCGACGAGCCCGTGGTCCATCAGGGAGTGCATGAGCGTGGCGCTGCCGTACAGCAGGATGTCCTGGCCCGGCTGCCGCTTGAGGGCCGCCACCGCGTCGGGGACCTGGTCGCGGATGATGGTCGTGTTGGCCCAGTCGGCGGTGGCGAGGGATTTGGAGGCGACGTACTTGGGGAGGTGGTTCATGCGGTCGGCGAAGCCTTCCTCGTCGGTGACCGACGGCCAGCTCGCGGCGAAGACGTCGTAGGTTCGGCGTCCCAGAAGGAGTGCGTCGGCAGCGAAGAGCTGATCGTGGGCGTAGGTGGCCAGTTCCTCGTTGAAGAAGGGAAAGTGCCACTTCTGGGCCATGTCGCCGTCCAGGCTCATGACACCGTCCAAGGTCACGTAGGTCGATACGATCAGCTTGCGCACGGGGATCCCTTCCCTTCTCTGGCGCTTGCTCTCTAACGGGTCCGGGTTCGTGGGGGGGTGTAGCGAGGCGAGCGCGGGGTGGAGCCGTCAGGCTGGGGTCGCGGGCGCTTCCTCACGAGGGTCGGGCTGGGCGTGGCCGATAGGGGGCAGTTGCCGCAGCGTGGTGACGATCAAGAGGGCGATCCCGGCCAGCAGCACGGCGCTGACGGAGGCGGCGGCGTGGAGCCCGCCGGTGAAGGCGTCGCGGGCGACGGCCAGCAGCGCCGTAGCGAGTTGATCGGGCAGCGAGTGGGCCGCGGCGGTGGCGCCAGCGAGGGTGTCGCGGGCGGCCGCGGCGGCCGCGCCGGGGACCGAGGTTGCGGTGGCGTCCGCCATCCGGGCGTGGTAGACGGCGACGCCGATGCTGCCAAGGGTGGCGATGCCCAGCGCGTAGCCGAACTCGTTCGCGGTCTGGGCCACCCCGGCCGCCGACCCGGCGTGCTCCGGCGGGGCCGACCCGACCACCAGGTTGGTGCCGAGCGCCACCAGCGGGCCGCCGCCGAAGCTCACCAGGACGAAGCCGGCCATCAGGATCAGGGGGCCGGAGGTGGCGCTGGACTGGGTGAGCAGCAGCAGACCGGTCACCGAGACCGCCAGGCCGCCGGAGAACAGGAAGGCCGGGCGGACCTGGCGTGCGAGGACGGGGGCGAGCTGGAAGCTGGCGATGGCCGCGAGCATGCCGGGGACCAGGGCCAGGCCGGCCCGCAGCGGCGACAGGCCCTCCACGAGCTGGAAGTGCTGGGCGATGATGGCCATGGTTCCGCCGGCCAGCGTGGAGTTGGCCAGCAGGCTGCCGAGGGTCGTGCTGAAGGCGCGATTGTGGAACAGGCGTAGGTCCAGCAGCGGGTCCGCGCCGGCGCTGGCCAGCGCGCGCTGGCGAGCCACGAACCTCCAGCCGACCGCCAGCCCGACCGCGATCGTCGCCACCGGCAGCGGCCGCCAGCCGCCCCTGGCCAGCTCCTTGAGGCCGTAGACGATCGGCAGGATCGCCGCCAGCGACAAGGCGACACTGGCCAGGTCCAGCCGGCCAGCCTGGGGGTTGCGGAACTCGGGCAGCAGCCTCGGGCCGGCCACCAGCAGCAGCACCATCGCCGGCACGCCCAGCAGGAACACCGAACCCCACCAGAAGTGCTCGAGCAGCGCCCCGCCGACGATCGGCCCGATGATGGCGCCGACCACGAAGCACCCGGCCCAGATGCCGACGACGCTGGCCTGCTGCCTGGGGTCGCGGAACAGGGTCATGACCAGCGACAGGGTGGAGGGGCTCAGGGTCGCCCCGGCGATCCCCAGCAGCGCCCGGGCCGCGATCAGCATCTCAGGGTTGGCCGACCAGGCCGCCAGGATCGAGGCGGTCCCGAACGCGGCCGCGCCGATGAGCAGCAGCCGGCGGCGGCCGATGCGGTCGCCGAGGGTGCCCATGGTGAGCAGGAGCCCGGCGACCATGAACCCGTAGACGTCCAGAATCCAGAGCTGTTGGGTGCTGCTGGCGTGCAGGGCAGTGCTCAGGTGCGGCACGGCCAGCAGCATCACGAACAGGTCGAGGGCCACCATCAGGGTCGGCAGGGCCAGCACCGCCAGCCCGGCCCACTCCCGCCACCCGGCCCGCGGTTGCCGCTCTGTCGTCATGTCCGTGGTCATGGTCGACTCCCCTTGTCGCGAGGCGCCCGCATTGGGTCCTCCGGTACGTACGTCACGCACGCACCCTGGCACCGCCGGGCCCGACAAGGGAAAGGCCGAGTGCGCATCATGACCATGCACGAGCGGCATGAGCGCGGTATGCCCAGCGCTGCGGCACCAACCGTTGCTGGAGAACGACCGGCACCAAGCGCCCGGTCCCGCAGCTCAACGAGGCGAGCAGACGACGCAGTTCGGATGACCCGCCTTACTCCGCCATGTGGGTAGCTGATCAGGCGCTGTAGGCGTCGGGCTCGGGGCCGACGGCGCCCACCGCCGCGTCCGCCCGCGTCTCGCGGACGAACTCGCCGGCCTGCTGGAGCGCGTCGGCGGCTTCCGGGAGGAACGACCAGAACAGGTGGAAGACGTGGGCGGCGGTCGGGTACAGCTCCAGCCGGACGTCGACGCCGTGGGCGCGGGCGCGGTCGGCGAGCCGGTGCGACTCGTCGCTGCTGAACGGGTCGCCGGTACCGACCTGGATGAGCATCGGCGGCAGCCCGGTCAGGTCGGCGGTCAGTGGGCTGACCAGCGGGTCGTCGACCGGGTGCGCGCCCAGGTAGTAGGCGGGGAACCGGCGCACCTGCTCCATGGAGACGTCCGGCGCGGCGTCCTCACCCAGCGGCCCGAGGGCGAGGCGGGCGAGGTCGACGCCGGGGCTCAGCAGCACGGCGCGGCCGGGCAGCGGCAGCTCCTGCTGCTTGAGGCTGAGCAGCAGCGACATGACCAGCCCGCCGCCTGACGAGTCGCCGGCGAGCGCGAGCTGGCCCGGCGGGGTGCCGCGGTCCAGGATCCACAGGTAGGCACGGAGGGCGTCCTCCAGCGCCGCCGGGAACGGGTGCTCGGGCGCCAGCCGGTAGTCGGCCACCAGCGTGCCAGTCTGGGCGGCGGCCGCCAAGGCGCCGGCCAGGGGGCGGTAGCCGTACGCCGAGCCCAGCACGTAGCCGCCGCCGTGCAGGTACAGCAGCCCGAGTGGGACGTCCGGCGCGGGCGTGAGCAGCAGCGCCTGGACGCCGCCGGCGTTGACCGGCCGCACCTGGACCTCCGGCGGCGGTGGGACCTGGGCGTGCATCGCCTCGGTGGCGTCACGCAGGTCCTGCAGGTCGGCGTCGCCGCTGGCGAGGTCGATGATCGGCTCCCACAGCCGGGCGATACGGCCCTCCAGCTCGCCGCCGACCGACCGGGTCGCCGAGACCGCCTCGTCCACGTCACGTAGGACCTGGCGGGCGCGGTCCAGCAGCGCCTCACCTGCCAGCGTCAGCTCCACCAGGTGGGTGGAGCGCCGCAGCAGGGCGCAGCCCAGCAGCCGCTCCAGCGCGCGGATCTGCCGGCTCAGCGCCGGCTGCGAGAGGTACAGGCGCGCCGCGGCCCGGCCGAAGTTCAGCTCCTCGGCGACGGTGGCGAACGCGCGCAGGTGGCGCAGCTCGACCGCGTCCGGCGTCCGGAACGCCGACAGCGGCGTCGCGGCCTGCGCGTCGTAACCTTCCCCCATGCCTGGATTGTGCATAGCGATCCCGACCGGTCATGCGTGCGGTCGTGCAGGTCGCACCGCCGTCTCCCCACCCACAGGGTCGAACTTCATGGGCAGTTCGACCTGGGCGCGTTCGCGTCGGCGATGAGGCGAGCCAGGACGTCCGGACTGCTGGGTAGCTCGAAGTGGTTGACGCCCGGATTGTCGGCCAGGCTGAAGTGCCAGCAGCTCATCGCACTCCAGGCGTTGACCGCGTCGTTCGTGATGTCCTCCTGGTTGATGTCGCCGTCGCGGGTGAAGAACTCGGTCGTTCCGGTCACCAATTGACCGACGGTCAGATCGGTCAGTCCGAGCCCAACGAGGGTGTCGATGCCGGAGCCCTTCTCGGCGTAGACGTCAACGTTGGGAAAGTGGGCCGGGTCGGCGAAGGGGACGCCGCCGATGTAGTAGTTCGCGATCGGCTTCAC
>Ga0137374_10009444_pt1 | contig 11515 bp, 19 predicted proteins | sample SagtaG_20_FD_104811 | JGI IMG/M metagenome (GOLD analysis project Ga0137374, IMG submission 104811) | Vadose zone soil microbial communities from Sagehorn Ranch, Mendocino, California, USA - Sage1_R_100_16 metaG | ecosystem: Environmental > Terrestrial > Soil > Vadose zone | place: USA...
GCAGGTCGCTCGGACTCAGCTTGTCGACCCTACTTGCCGCCGCTTGCGCTTGCGGAACGAACTGGCGGTAGGCTCCCGACGTGTACCCCGTCCAAGGTGTGAAGTTGAACCCGCCAGCGGACTCGCCACTCATCACCTTCGCATTAATCTTCGGATCGAACAAATCAGTATTCGACTTGAGGCCGTAGCGTGCCCGGCGGGCTGGGCCGAGCCTTCCCAGCATATTGATCTGCCAGAGGCCGTAGCTATCATCAGGTGGAGTCGAGTTGTGCGCCTGCGGGTTTAGTCCCGACTCGGGGTGTGCGATAGCGGTAGCGATGATGGCGCGCCCTGGCATAAGTCCAGCATTTCGTGCGAGCACATACACCTGGTCGTCAGTGAGTGCCATTCTTGTAACGCCTCCTAGTTTTCGCTTGTGAGTGCGCCCTTGACGCTTTTGATGGAGATACCGACGATGGCTTTTCCAGCTTCTTTGATGGCGTTCACGATCTCCCGATGCGCAATGAGCGCTGATACGATAGCCAGGATGGCAATGGCATAGCAAATTTCGAAGGTCCTATTCCAGTCCATTCTTTATCTCCACTTCTAGAAGTCTTAGACTTGCGCGGTTATAGGGTTACTTCCGGGCGTCGGCGCTCTTAGCGGCGTACGCGCGCCACGCGAGAACAACGATAACGGTCACGACGAGTGCCATAGCGAGCCTATGCGTTTTATCCATCCCTGTTCACCTTCTCTCTTCTACTCAGGACTTAGCTTGTCGAAACGTGTCGGCAGGTACAGGTAGGGACGCACTAGCCACGCAATGACAAGGATCAGTGCGGCATACAGGAGTACGCGGTGCTCAGTCTTCATCCCTTGTTCACCTCCTCCCTTGTGGCGAATGGGAACGTTGGTGCTGGTTCCGACGCCTGACCGTTAAGCGGTTGTGTTCGGTCGCGTCGAGAATTGACAAGGACCCTGCCAGCTTCGCCAATCGGGTACGTAGAAGCTTCGGCCGGTACAGACTGCCCAGAGCTGTACGTAGAAGCTTCGGCCGGATGATCCCGCGACAGCCACCATGCCTCTACGGAGAGCACGACCGCAATCGGAGGGATCGCCGCAACCGCAAGCGGCCAAACGATCCCTTGTGCATGCGCGAGCTGAAAAATCAGGGACGCGGCAAACCCCACGATAATCTGAACCCTCGCGTAGAGTGCTTGGCGACCTCCAGCGGGAATACTCAGAAACCCGAGTGTGATAAACCCGTCCACTGATCCCGCCCATAGCCAGCCTCCCCACGGCTTAGGAAACAAGCCGGGAGCTGAGCCGACTTCCGCAAGCGTGTTGAAACTGAGTACCGCAGCACTCAAGGCGATAAGAAGCATTACCAGTGTTGCGGCGGTTGATCGCGCATCACGTTTCATCTATTTACCCACATTCATTGAACTTATCCCAAGCATCCGACTCCTGTTGCCACTCGTGGTCAGTGAGCATCCGCCGCGATTCAATCGCCGTATTACGGTTGCTAAGCCGTTCTGCTTTCCGTTGCAGATCGGAGCAATCCCGTGACCGGGCGGGATTGCTGAATGGTTGTAGCTTGTCCCGTACGCCGAGAGCTGCGGAAACCGGGTCATCGGTTGTTGTTGCGGTTACGGTTGGCACCGCCCTGGTTTGGGCCGGAATCGTCGTACTCGTTGCCGTGGTTGTTGGACGCATCGCGGTTAACGGCCGGGCGTTTGGTGTTGTAGCTACGGCAAGGAAAGCCCCGAGGATAACAGCCCACGGAAGACCGAGGAGAAACATTCTTTGGGCGGCAAGTGGAATTGCTGGCATCTCACAAGCCACCGATGTCTTCGACGTACAGCTCACGGTTTTGTCCTGTAGCAACGTCAAGGGTAACGTTACCAGTACCCAATGCACGAATGTAGAATGCAGCGATGATGTGCGTGCCCGCGCTAAGCCCTAAAAGCGTCTGTTCAACCTTAAGGTCATCACCGCCCGTTGTAGCGGCTACTGTTCCCTCGGCACCCGTTAATAGCGTTGAGACGTTGGTAGGAGAGCTGCCAACGCCATCGCGGATACGGACATCAACCTTATCGGCGGCAACCGTGCTACGAAGGCGACACTGGAAATGTACTCGGTAGCGTCGTCCAGCAACCGCCGTAAACGTATAATCGCCAACCACTAAATCCTTGAGTTCGGTGGTCGTTGCGATGGCTGTTGCGCCCGTTCCCGTTTTCGGTACGGCCACGATACCGCGTGGTAGCGAGATGCTGTTGAGTCGGATATCGGGGTTGTTGCCGTTGCTTGCCAGGAAGTCGTGAACGTTCGAGAGGTACTGAATCAGCGTTGGGATTGTGCCGTCGAACGACTCGGACAGCATCTCAAGCTGCGAACGGTTTCCACCACCAGCACCGCCGGTGAGGTTTGGGGATTCAAGGACCAGCTCTGCTCTTCTTGCAGGATTCGCCGCAGAACCAATTGCGGCAGCCTGAATGTCGGCGCCTAACACCTCGTTTGCTTGCCTGCTGAACAGTTCGATCGAATCAGCGAAGCCCATCCGCGCAAGTAGAAGCCCGTTGATATCATAGATGGAAATGGTTCCGTTTACGCCGTCGAGGATGATGCGCCGTCCGCTGGTTGCGCCAGCGGGAAGCACGATATATTGTAATGCTCCGAATTTTGAATCCATTTATCTCACCTGCTCATAAAGAATCGTAGCCTTGCATAGCACTCCTGAGCCTAAGCCTGCCCATTCGATCGTGGCTGTTCGCCCTGGCGGAACCTCAAGCGGTGGTTGCCCGGAGGCTACGTCTCCTGTCGGTACCATAAAGGGAACCACGATTGCTCCACCAAATCGTACCTTGCAGGATGATCCGATGGGAGCATTCGGGGCTTCGGTAGATATCTGCGCGACGATCCATCTCCAATTGCCGTTAGGGGTGATTGGAATCGTTGCTGTGCCCCCTGCGCCGGAGGTTACAGAGGGAAGCGGTAGCGTGATCACGCGAAGTCACCTCGCGTCGGCCCTAGCGTCCCCGTGCCATCTTCGCCGATTTCCACCTCGTATCGTTTAACGTACAAACCGTTTGACAGTTGATTCCCGCCGCTGGCAATGACCTTTTCTGCCTCGGCTGCCTGGTCGAGGCAGCGTTGTAGCTCGCTGAATTCGATCTCTCCGTCTAGGAATGCCTCTGTCGTGCTTCTCATTCGCCGCTTACCTCCAATGCATTGACGGGTGTAGCGGGAACCCCATCTAGGGTCACGTCACAAAACCCCATCTCTGCGGCTTCCGGGCTTGTCAAAGCCTGTACATGCTCCTCTGCGTCAGCATCCGTGGGGCACCACATTCTGTGAGGTATACCGCCACCAGGGATTAGCTTTTCGCTTTCAGGCCAGCGCGTTTGGGTCCATTCGAGAAGCGGCATTACGTTCCCTCCATGCTTCAAGATAGGTGATTGCGTTATAGAGTAGGGTGGGATTATCACGAAAACCACCAAGACTCGTGTTGCACGGGGAACACAAAACCCCCCGAACGCACTTTCCACAAGAGCGATCACCGGGACAGCAGGAACGATCATGGTCGATGGGGAAAACTTCTTTACCGCTGCCTGACGTCATTGAGCCACAGATATTGCAACCGTTAACGGCCATCTCCGCATACCGCGCCGGGGTGATTCCGAACTCGCGGAGCCACCTTTCTACTCTATGGCATTCACGGCACCAGGAACTCAGGCCATCATGCGCTCCGGAAAAGAATTTGAAATCTACGACAGGCTTCTCCTGCTTACACTTTCGACAGATTTTCATCCCTGGCAACGCGGGAAATGCTGCCCTGCGGCGTGCCAGGTGTTGTGCGAATACCTCTATTCGCAGACAGCCACAAGACCTTGTATTTCCACTTTGTAGATGGTCGAGTCGTACCACTTTGTCAGCACCACAATCGCACCGACAGATAATCCTCTGACAAGATGGCCGTTTGGGTTTCTCCCCCGAAACTCCAATAACCGTGAGCCTATCAAACCGCTGCCCGATTAGTTCATTCACGCCAGCTCCGTTTACGCTCATGGCCCGAGCATTTCTTCCGTCGCGCCAAATCTTGTTTCGTACTCTCGATTAAACTGTGCAAGGTCAAGGTTTCTTTCGCTGCTGACCTTCCACAATCCCGTCTCAGTGCGGTAGGCGTAGCTGCCGGTTCGCAGAATCTTGACGGAGGTGGTTCCCGCCCATTCCTTCTGTGCCCATTCCGGTCCTAGCGTCGCATCGCCGTTAGCAATAATCCCGTCCGTGTCCGCGTACAGCGGGGAAAGACCCGGCGTATAGAGTGCCCTGGCGACTTGGATACGTACTCTGGCAGTAACTTCAGCGGTCCAAAGAATCTTCGTCTGATCGTTCTTGAGTGCTCCCCACAGTGCATTACCGCACTGCTTGGCGAGCCTCGCTGCGTCGTGCGGTAGGCTCCTGCCCTCTAGGTAGACCTCAGCGAACCACCTACCAAAAACGTCTTGGTAGTCGTCGCCAACGAAGGTCTTAAACCGTTCGACCTCACAGCCGGTCTCCTCAGCAAACCGTAATTCTGCGAGCGTCCACCATCCGGCAAGCGTCTCTTTTGTTGGGAAGGTGATTCGTCCTTCTGCGGTACGCCAAGGGATCGGCCCACGGTATTGTCCGTTTGGGATTGGCGCGTCTCGCAGCTCCGGCACCCTGACCCTGGCCTGGGCGATTCCAGTAGCCTGTGGTGGCGGATTGTTCGAGCCTCGGCGGAGTTTGAGCGGGAAGGGTCCGGCGACCATTGCTGACGGGTAGGCGGCAATGAGATCGAGGTAGCGTGCTCCGTGGTGGAGTCCGTACCGGATGGCATGATCCCTGGCGCCGTAGATGAGCCTGTCTCTCACAACGTCCCTGAGAAGGTGGCCGTTCAGGCTTGTCTGGTAGCTGTTCCCTCCGGTGTTGTGCCAGAGGTCGAGTGCTGTTCTGCCTACCGTCTTCGGGACAACACCGTGACTACGGCAGTGATCCTCGAATGCGTACCACGCTGCCTGGCGATCCCCTGTACCGCCGAGTGCCTTCCAGAAGTACACCGTTGGCCAGCGTAGGCACGTAAGGGACTGTGGACCCTGATCGGTCTTCCTACCCTCTGCGCTCTTGGGATACAGCTTCCGGAGTGCCCTGTAGTCGTCCCATCCGGCCGCGTACAGGATGGCCCCGGCAGGATGGCGCGCAGCCAAGCGGACGAGATGCTCCCTGATGTCCCGTTCGCCTCGTACTGTTGTGGTCTGCCAGTGATCCGCGAGGACCAGCTCATCGCGCGATACGCTGAGGATGAGCGCCGTGGGAACAGCGGCGAGCTGGTTACGGGCCAGCGGAGAACGGGACGGAGCGGTGCTCATGCTGGCAGCTCCCATCCCAACTCGCTCATGTCTTTGACCTCCGGCCGCCCTTCCCAGAAAAACCGCCTCGGTGGGTTGTCGCGTCCGAGGATCGGCTTATGCCAATCGGGGTCACGGGCAAATACGGGATCGTAGACAGTCTTGGCTCCGGGGTAGCCGGTGCCATCGTCAAAGACAACCCAACCGTTCGGGAGTCGGATGATTCTCCAATCATCGCCGAGTAGGCTGAATGTTGGACCGTTCCGGTAGAAGATGGCCCATACAAGCGTGGCGCCGTGCTCGTATGCGCGAACGAGGTCCGCCACTTGACCACGCCCGAGTGTGCCGTTTTTTGGCGTGAGGACAACGACCAGGCCGGTTGTTTTGATGATATGGTTCCATGCTTGCCGACCGTTTCGCCTCGCGAAGTAAGCTGCGGGATCGAATACCCGCCCGGCAGGGATGACGCGAAATAGCTCGACAAGTTTCCGATGCCGCCACGTTAGCCAAAGCTGCATAGGTGAGACCACGGCAATTCGTCGCGGGGAAGCGTTGAGGATCGCAGCAATGATTTCTGGCTGTAGGCCGGCGGCGGTCATGGCGAGCATTCACCCCTAGCAAGCCTGTAGATTCTGGCCTGTAGGCAGTCGTCACATTCTGGGTAGTGCTTTGCGAGTTCACTGAGGAGATCACAAGCAGCGTTATAGAGTTCTGTGTAGCTCATCGCCTTCAGAGTGTCGCTTATTGCTGGGCCGTCTCCGATGCGCCGATGAAGGATAAGCGAAAGAAGTATCTGTTCGTGATGGTCGTCGTACTTCAAAAATGGCTCGCTCATGATTCCTCCTTCCTGGCCCCTACCGTGGTCAAAGAATCCGAGCGCATTTCCCATTCGATCCTCGTGTGCCCAGGTCTTTCCACGAGCGTTGTCTCTCCTACTAGCAGCCAACCCCGCCTAGCGTCTCCGCCACCGTGGTTCCTTCCAAGGCATCTACAATTACAGTCTTCACTCTTCGCCTCTTGGCACTGTGTATCGCACCGCTCGCCCGTTAGCTTCTTCTCTTCGACGACAAAGACCACAGGGAAGCGTTCCTTAAATCCGGGCTGGCGGATCATGAACCAGAAGGATGGACGCGAGATGCGATATGGTCCCTGCCAGTTCTCACCCACATTTTCGACGCGAGCATTTTTCGGGAGGTTGTTCCATAGGAGGCCTCGCGGGTGTTCGCCGCATGCGGACCAGTCTTCTCGCGCATACCAGATACAGGCAGTGCGCTCATCGAGTTTGATCCTCACGAGAGGAGTCCTTTTCTGCCTCGCCTCAGAAGTTCCTGTACCTCAGTTGGCTGGCAGTGTGGGCAAACCATCTTGCCGAGCAGTTGTGCGAATGTTCTGCCGCATTTGCACTGTGGAGGCTTTTCGAGTCCAGCGGTTTTCTGCTTGCTGATGCAAGTAGGGCAGATTAGTTCGCCGTCGAATTGTGGGGATCTGACGAGCTGATCGCCGTGCTTTGGGCAGTGCTCGGCAGCGACCAGCGCGGCCAGGTCGCGCGCCTGGTCCTGCTCGGGCTCGGCCGGCGCGCCTGTAGCCTGTAGGAGACCGCCACTACCGCCGCTCCGCCGCTTCACGTCGCTGACCTGCGACGATGGAGGTTCCGGGCTAGTGGCGGTTGGGTGGCGGTTGCCCTCGACCGCCACCCAACCGCCACTAGCGCTATACCCGCCCTGAGCTGCGGAAACGGCGCCGGGCGGCGGTTGCGGCGGTTCGGCGGTTGGGTACGGGCGAGAGGTCTCGGCGGTGCGCATGAGCTTCCAACCTCGGCGCCCACCCGTGCTCTTGGGCAACTGCTCAACCGCAATCCCCCAAGCACGAAGTGCAGGAGTCACGCGCGTAAGCGCAGCGGTCATCCCCCGGGGAGATTCAGGCCACTTCTGCGGGCGCGGTTTTGGGGTCTGCTTGTTGATCTCTTCTAGCAACTCCGCAGCGGTCCCCTCCCAAACCCTCTGCACGACTCGGGAGATGGCAACCGCAACCGGATCACCCTCGCCGGCTTCTCCTGCAATCTCGTCCCTGCGACGGAGGTAGGTTGCGAGTGCGCTTGTTCCCAGCACGCAATCTATGGCAGCGACGATGACAGCAAAGTCGGCCATTCGTGGTTTACTCGCAAGCTGCACGTTCGGTAGCTCGCGAAGCACAAGCACGGCGAGATTGAGCAAACCTCCAAGTGCGCTAGGCCAGATGGCTTCAAATTCGGCGGCAATCTCCTCATCCGTTCGTCGCGCACTTTCTTCAATCCGCTCACACTCGAACGGGACAAGCCTATCCGCAAGATCGTTGTTCATATGCGCAAATGCGATACCGTTATAGATGATGCAACGTTTGAAGTTGATGACAAGCAGGTCATCGACCGAATACCGTGCTCGCTGGACGTATCCCTCTCCGGTTGACGCTCGGCACATAAGATCCGAGAGCCAATCCTGAATAGCGGTGAGATTATCAAGCACAACGGTATATGAACCGCCCGCCGCCATCGTCCAATCTTCAACGGTAGCCGGAACCTGTCGTGATGGCGGTTCGGTTGGATCAATGAACCTTCCAATCAAGCGCGAGCGCGTCGATTTCGCCGATCCCTGCTCGCCAACAAAGCGGAGAATCACGCGCGATGCATTCGGCTTGAGTAGGTTAAAGATCCAACATGCAACAAGAAGCGGCCAATCTTCATCGCTCACGCCGAGTAGGGGGCGAAGCGCGTCAAGTGAGCCATCGCGCATTGGCTCGGGCAGTGCTCCCGTGAGTCCGGTTCTCCGGAATAGTACGGGGCTACGCTCAATCATCCGCCAGCCATCAATGGTGACAACAGCAGTTCGGCCATCAACGGTGCCAAGATCAAGCACCGCGCCCTCTTCATACACGGCAAACCTTAGCGCGGGCTCGATCTTGGGCGCCTTGAGGCATTGGCCTTGCGCAATGAGCAGTGCCGTAGAAAGTGACTGCGGATTAGGAGCAAGCCCGTACTTTAGGAAGTATGCGAGCGCCAGCTCTGGACGAAGCTCCCCACCATTCGCGCGAATCGGACGCGCGACGTTTGGATGAGGTTTTGTGGCACTTAAGTCGGAACCCACAATGCTTAAGCCTGGCTTTTCTACAACGTACGGGTCGCCGCTAAGTGTTTGCCCAAAGACGTAGGACGCTTCTACTAGATAGTAGAGTCTGTCCGCCTGTGTCTGGCAAGAATCACAGACACCATTGATGGTTTCTTCGCGAGTTTCGCAATTTCGGCAAAGGCTCATCTCGCGCGCCCCTTACGAGAATGGGGGAGCTTTGCGCGAGGAGAGGCGGGGAAGTCGGCTGGTTTTGAGCCGCTATCGTCAGACGGACCAGCGCGAGACACGCGCTGGCGACGGGACGGAGAGCGATGCCGTCGAGACACACCACGGGAGCGCATGCGCGTGAGAACACTGCTCAGGTGGGAGAACCTGTAACCGCCATACTTGAGAGCGATACGTTGCATGTCTGCATGCCGTGATGGTTGCGGCGCCTTAGTGAAGCGCGCCCATGCACGCTGCCGCAGGTCATCAACGTACTGAGCGCCGGCAACGTAATCTTGCTCGAATGACCTTCCGTGCGTGCCTTTGTTTCGTAGGCTGCCGATCGTCATAACGAGTAGCGTGCCGACCACGATACCGATAACCATATCCGGATGACCGTAGGCGAGTGAGGCTCCTGCGGCGAAGATGGTGAGTGCGGCGCCGGTTTGCATGCGAATGCGTGTCTCCTTGGTTTCGGTGCTCATGACTTCTCGGTTTCGGTCTCGCCAAGTTCGGCAAGGATGCTGGGCGGAAGGTCAAGGGTTTCCACGTCGGGATTCTGGCGTGCAAGAAACTCGTTCACTGCATCCTCAGTAAACCTAATAGTTCTCTCCCCAAACCTGTATCCCCTGATTAGGCCGCGCCGATACCAGGCCCAAACCAGGGCAGGACGAACCCCAAGGCGAGCGGCAATATCCTTTGTGGTCAGGAACCGTCCATTAAGCTGATCAATGGTCAATGGCGACGACATTATCAACCCCTTCTATTTGCAGCGAATTCCCGCAGGAATAAAAGAGCGCGAAGGCGCAAGACCTACTAAGAGGATAGACGCGCCGCGCCGGAGCCGCTACCCCCTTTGACCGACTTGACCGCTTCGGGCTCCCTAAGAACTCCCTGAGAATTCGGTAGCGGGATGCTAACGGACTCGTCGGCCTGTGCCCTTGGCCTGCACCAACACGAAACGAGACCATTAAAATTATCGCCACACTCAAACGTACGCTCAATTATCGCGCTGTCTGAGGGCACACTTTCTGTTGCAACACGTCTAGCGGCACACTTTGTCTTGCAGCGCACAGAAGCCCATGAGAGAATCCAGCACGTCAGAACGTTAGTGCCCCCGGCAGCGTTGTGAGCGCTCCGGGGGCTGACACCGGGAGGGTACCCCGATGCAGGCTCAGTCTGTCGCACCATCCCCCGCCAGCGCAACGGGCAGGCTCGACTATGGCGGCATGCTCGCTGCTGTTGCCTCTGCCGATCCTGGGCTGTTGCGCACTGCCGTACTCAGCATGGTTCAGCACGAGCGTCAGGAGCGTGAGAGAGGCATCCCTAGCCTCGGCACGGCGTTCCTGAGTGCCTACCTTCTCCACGGGCAGGGTTGAGGCATGAAGATCACCAAGGTCGTGCAGGTGCCCGACGATCCGCCGATTGAGCAACCTACGGAAGAAGTAGACGACACCTCTAGGATCATCATTGCTAGTGGCAAAAACGTCTCCCTTCGCGTTCGGGATGGTCAGCTCAGGATTGAAGACGGAAACCACCGGACCAGGAACCGTCACGTACGGATTCTGAACCGCGCAACCACGCAAGCGAAGCGAATCCTTGTGTTGGGCCACGGCGGAATGATCTCTCTTCCAGTGCTGGGATGGTGCGAGAAGGTTGGGATTCATCTTGTGATCCTGAACCAAGGAAGTGGCAATCCCATTATTCAGACCCAATCTAGCAGCATGGTTGATAGCCGGTTGCGTCGAGCGCAAGCCCTAGCACCGTTCGACACAGAAGAGGGATTGACGGTCACGAGGCTCTTGCAGGGCATGAAGCTGGCAGGACAGCGGGATAACCTGATCCGACTTGGTTATGATGTTCCCGGTATCGATGATCTTTGCGACCGTGCCACGCATGGAGAGTCCCTTGAGGAAGTTCTGCAAGCCGAGATGGTGCTAGCGAAAATCTATTTTGACTGCCTGGCGGTTCTGAGGGTTCCGGTTGCAGCAAAGCGCCAATCGTCTATTCCGCAGCATTGGCTAACGTTTGGCCCAAGGCTCAACCCCAAGACAAACTCCCCTCGTGCGGCCACCACACCAGCAAACTCCATCCTAAACTTCTGCTATGCGTTGGCAGAGATAGAGACCGTCATTGCTTTGCATAGTGTTGGGCTGGACCCGTGGTTAGGAATCGTGCATGTTGATACGCAAACTAAGCACAGTAGGCATAGCATGGCGCTTGACTGCATCGAAGCGATACGGCCAGACGTTGATGCCTATGTCTTGGATCTGCTAGCAGCCGGCTTCCATCGTGATGACTTCACCGAAGGGGAAACCGGAGTCGTCTACCTCTCTCATTCACTGCGAAGTGAGTTAGCAGGGACCATGCCGCTGTGGGCAGAGAAGATCGCTCCGGTTGCGGAGCAGGTTGCCGATGCACTTCGGCCAGCGGATATGCTTGGCAGGAAGGTAAAGCGTACTCCGCTTACCAAAGCGGGTTACAGGTGGCGTACTTCTGGCGGCCAGCGGCGCCTGGCAAGTGCTGTTATCAGTCCGGAGCGACGGAGGCAGCAATGGGAACCGCTCTATCTAAAAGTCAAGGGCGCAGACACAAGAGCGCTTATGGATGCTACCGGGTGGACGCGCGGTTACATCAACCAGATTAAACGCGGTACTCGCATACCGGATCAACGGCACTGGCCGACGATCAGGAAAGCTCTGGGGTTGGAGTAGGGAGACAACGTGAATGTTTGGGACGAACGGAGACTAGAGAAGCGACTCCGTATCATGGTCAAGGAATTGGCAATCTTCAAGGATGAGGCAAGGCGGTTCTCTGAAAAGCTGGGCGCCGCAGAGGATGAATCCGAGCGCGGGGAAGCAA
>Ga0137374_10009446_pt1 | contig 11514 bp, 8 predicted proteins | sample SagtaG_20_FD_104811 | JGI IMG/M metagenome (GOLD analysis project Ga0137374, IMG submission 104811) | Vadose zone soil microbial communities from Sagehorn Ranch, Mendocino, California, USA - Sage1_R_100_16 metaG | ecosystem: Environmental > Terrestrial > Soil > Vadose zone | place: USA...
CGCCGGCTTCGAAGGCGTCGGCGCGGCGGTCTCAGACGGCCTCACCGCCGTCTCCAGCTCCGCGCTCGGCCCGACCTCCGTCGCCAGCTCCGCCCCGCCGGTGCCGGCACCAGCCGCGGCAGCCGGTCCGGCTCCGGTCGGCGCCGTGATCACGGCCGGGGCCTGGCCGGTCGGCTCGCCCACCGCCCTCGGCTCCTCCAGCAGCGCTCCCCCCGCGGAGGCCGCGGGGCTCACCACCCCTCGGCCGTCGGTCGGCCCCGCGACCGTTTCCCCCGAGCCCGAGTCGCCCATCTCCGTCGGGAGCGACGCGGCGGCGGCCGGCGTCACCGACATGGGGTCGGCCGAGGCGGCCGCGGCCCCAGCCCCATCCCCCGCTCTCACGTCCCCCTCCAGCGTGACCGGCCCGCTCGGCGCCACGGCGGCCGGCCGGGGCGCCTCGCCGGTCTCACCCAGCGCGGCGTGGGCCGCCTGGATCAGCTCCGTGCACGTGTCGTAGCGGTCCTCCTTCCGCTTCGCCATGGCCCGCGCGATGACGAGGTCGATGGCCCGCGGAAGGTCCGGCCGGCGGTCGGTGAGCCGGGGCGGCGCCTCAGACAGGTGCGCCCACAGCAGCGACCCTTCGCTCTCGCGCTGGTAGGGGACCACGCCCACCAGGCACTCGTACAGCACACAGCCCAGCGAGTACACGTCCGTGCGGGCGTCCACGGACTTGCCCTCGATCTGCTCCGGGGCCACGTAGTGCAGCGTCCCCATGAACCGACCGGTGGGTGTGAGCTGGGTCTTCGAGTCCATGTGCCGGGTCACGCCGAAGTCCGTCAGGTACACGTGGCCGTCGCGGGCCTCGATCAGGATGTTCGCGGGCTTCACGTCGCGGTGGACCAGCCCCTCGCCGTGCGCCGCGTCGAGCGCGCTGGCGATGCCGTCCAGGATCCGAAGGGTCTGCTCCGGGTCGAGCTGCTTGCGCTCGTCGATCAGCCGCCGGAGGTCCGTCCCCCGGATGTACGGCATGACCAGGTACAGGGACCCGTTGCTCTCCCCGGCCGAGTACACGGGGATGATGTTCGGGTGGCGCAGGCTCGCCGCGAGCCGGGCCTCCCGCTGGAACCGCTTCCGGAACCCCTCGTCGGTGGACAGGTCACCCGTGAGGACCTTCACCGCCTCCATCCGGCCGAGCGTCTCGTGCTCCGCCAGGTACACCTCGCCCATGCCGCCCTGACCGATCAGCGCTTCGATTCGGTAACCGGCGATCTGTGTGCCGATGCGGCTTTCGGGTGCCATGGGGTCGGGCGTGTAGTACCACCAGGAAACGGGCCAGGTCAATGGTCGCCGTCACCACCCCCCTGCGATCTTCGGGGGTGCCTGCGGGGCGATGTGCGGACCCCGCGGGGCCTCGGGTATACACTCGCTCGCCGACCAGGGGGACTGCCGGATGAAGGTGAGGAAAGCGGTCATTCCGGCCGCCGGGCTGGGAACCAGGTTCCTCCCCGCCACGAAGGCCCAGCCGAAGGAGATGCTGCCGGTCCTCGACAAGCCGGCCATCCAGTACGTGGTGGAGGAGGCGATGCGCGCCGGCATCGACGACGTCCTGATCATCTCCGGACGGGGCAAGCGCAGCATCGAGGACCACTTCGACCGCTCCCTCGAGCTCGAGATCTACCTGAAGGACAAGGGCAAGGAGGACCTGCTGGCGGACGTCCATGAGATCTCCGAGAGGGTCTCCATCCACTACATCCGCCAGCGCGATCCGCTCGGGCTCGGCCACGCCGTGTCGGTGGCCGAGGACCACGTGGGCGGACAGCCGTTCGCCTGCCTCCTCGGCGACGACATCATGACCGAGGACAACCCGCTGCTCGAGCGGATGCTCGCGATCCACGACCGCTACGGCCGCAGCGTGATCGCGGTGAAGGAGGTCCCCCGGGAGGAGATCTCGCTGTACGGCTGCATCGAGCCCGACTTCGTCGAGGACAACCTGGCCCGGGTCATCTCGATCGTCGAGAAGCCGAGCCCCGAAGAGGCCCCCTCGAACCTCGCCGCCATCGGCCGCTACGTGCTGACCCCGGAGATCTTCGACGCCCTCCGCCGGACCCAACCGGGGGTGGGCGGCGAGATCCAGCTCACCGACGCCATCAACATCCTGGCCCAGGAACAGGCCGTCTACGCCTACGTCTTCGAGGGCGGCCGCTACGACATCGGGAACAAGCTCGACTGGCTGAAAGCAACCGTGGAGATCGCGATCGACCGTCCGGACGTCGGCCCCGAGTTCCGCGAGTTCCTGGCCGACCTGGTCCACCGCAAGAAGCTGCTGTAGGCGCTTCGACCGCCTCCCGGGGAACCGCACCGGCCGGACGGGCGTCTGTTGATTCGACACGCCCACAACCCCGTGCAATGCTCGGGGTCAATTCCGATGTCCCGGAGCCCGCTGAACTGGGGGTCGACATGGATTCGGCAGCCACGCTTCGCAAGTTCCGCAATCGCCCGACGGTGCTCGTCTCCGCGCTCGCATTGGCAACGGCCATGTGGGTCGTGATGCTCGCTCCCCGGGCATCCGCGAATCCAGGGACCGTGTCCGAGACCGGAAGCACGCTCACCTATGCGGCTGGCGCCGGCGAGACCAACGTCCTGATCATCACCGTGGCCGGACCCAACTTCGTGGTCGCCGACACGGCGGGAGTCTCGAACGGCCCGGGGTGCACCAGCACCGGCCCCAATTCGGCCACGTGTCCGACGGCCGGCATCACTTCAACCGTCGTCACGCTGAACGACATGGACGACTCGGCCGACCTGAGCACCCTCGGCGTCGCGTCCACGATCTCCGGAGAAGATGGCGACGACAACCCGCTGAAGGGCGGGAGCGGCAACGACACGATCAACGGCGGCGACGGCAAGGACACCCTCAACGGCGGCGACGGCAACGACACGCTGAACGGTGGAGACAACGACGACACCCTGAACGGTGGCAACGGCAACGACACGCTGAACGGCAATCCGGGTGACGACACCCTGAACGGTGGCAACGGGAACGACGTGCTGAGCGGGGGCGCCGACGACGACATCGAGAACGGCGAGGGAGACGACGACACCTTCGACCAGGGCTCCGGGCCGAATGGGAAGGACAAGCTCACGGGCGGGGGCGGCACGGATCTCGCCGACTACCACCTCCGGACGACCGCCACGAAGGTCACCCTCGACGGCACCTCGGACGACGGCGAGATCGGGCCGCCCGCCGAGGGCGACATGGTCGCGAGCGACGTCGAGAACGTGAAGACCGGAAGCGGGAACGACGTCATCGTCGGCAGCGCGTCCGGCAATACGATCAATGCCGGCACGGGCGACGACACCGAGAGCGGCGGCGACGGCAACGACACGTTCCTGGAGGTGGGCGCGTCTCCCAACGGGAAGGACGTGCTGAACGGCGACAACGGCGTCGATACCGCCGACTACTCGAGCCGGACGGCAGCCATGACGATCACGCTCGACGGCGCCGCCAACGACGGTGAGACCGGGGAACAGGACAACGTCGGCGGGACCGGCAACACCGTGGAGAACGTGATCGCCGGCTCCGCCAACGACACGCTGTCGGGGAACGCCGCTGCCAACGCGCTCACGGGCGGGCCGGGCAGTGACACGGCCGACTACTCGACCGCCGGGGCAGGGGTGGTGGCGAACCTGGCCACCGGGACTGCCTCCGGCGCGGCCTCCGGCAGCGACACGCTGGTCACCATCGAGAACCTCACCGGGTCCGCCTTCAACGACGTCCTCACCGGCGACGGAGGTCCGAACGTCTTCACCGCCGGCGGCGGGGGCGACACGATGGACGGCGGGCTGGGCGCCGACACGTTCCATGGCGGCGACGGGGTCGACACGGTCAGGTACGCCGGCCGCGTCAATCCCGTGAGCGTGACCCTGGACGCCCTGCCCAACGACGGGGAGAGCGGGGAGAACGACAACGTCCAGACGGACGTCGAGAACCTCACCGGCGGGAACGCCAACGACGTCCTCGTGGGGAGCGCCCTGACCAACAAGCTGAAGGGTGGCATCGGCAGCGACACGCTCCGCGGTCTCGGCGGGAGCGACGTCGAAATCGGCGGGCTCGGCGACGACGTCGTCAAGGGCGGCACCGAGAACGACGTCCTTCGCGGCGGCGGAGGCGAGGACACGATGTTGGGTGGCACGGGCGACGACATCCTGAGAGGCGGCGGAGGCGACGACACGCTGAAGGGCGGCGCCGGCAACGACACCCTGTTCGGCGGTCCCGGTAACGACACCTGCTTCCAGGGAGGAGGGTCGGGCAGCCTGCATTCGTGCTGAGCTGACCGACCGGCTGAGGGCAGACGGAGCGGGCGGGCCGCGCTCGCTCCGTTGGTTGTGCGCTCCGCAATGTCTGCACATGTCCGAACGAAGTCGTTCCCGGGGAACCTTTTGGCAGGCGGAGACAGTCGTTACCTTGACTTCTCCGGTTGGGGGGACGGATGATCCATGGACGCGGCCGCTGGGGGGAAAGACGGGATTCTACTGATCGATCCCCGTGCTGGGCGCCTCCTGCGCCGCCAGAGTCGGCGTTCGCATCGGGGGGTGGCAAATGAAGGTCAATCGCCCGTTTCAGCGTCTCGTAGTGATCCTCGCGGCCATGGGGGCCGTCCTGATCCAGGGCGGCACGGCGGTGGCCGCCCCGCCATCGGCGGACCTCTCGGTGATCAAATCCGACTCACCCGACCCGGTGGCCGCGGGCGCCAACATCACGTACGCCATCGATGTCCACAACGACGGTCCCAGCGACGCCACTACACCGAAACTGACGGACGCGGTCCCGGCGAACACGACGTTCGTGTCCTTCGCCAAGGACTCCGACTGGACCTGCTCCACGCCCTCGCCGGGGGGGACGGGCACGGTCACATGCGACAGGACCACCGACATGCCCGATGCGCTCACAGAATCGTTCACCTTGGTCGTCCACGTGATCACGAGCCCCACGAGCTGCACCATCAAGAACACCGCCTCGGTCAGCTCGAGCACGAGCGATCCGGACCCCTCGAACAACTCCGATTCGGAGAGCACCAAGGTGTCGGGTTGTGCCGACGTCTCGGTGACCAAGACGGACTCCCCCGATCCGGTCACCGTCGGGACCACCCTGACCTACACGATCACGGTCAAGAACAACGACACCACCAACGCGGCGACCTCGGTCAAGCTCACCGACACGATCCCCTTGAACACGACGTTCGTCTCCCTGGCGTGCCCGGCCGGCTGGACGTGCACCCCACCGGCCGTGGGTGGTACAGGGCCCGTGACCGCGACCAACCCAAGCCTGGCCGCGGGGGCCTCGTCGGTGTTCACGCTGAAGGTGAGGGTGGGCTCCACCTCGACGAGCCTCACCGTGACGAACTGCACCATCACCAACACGGCCACAGTGACGGCGACCACGATCGACCCGGACAGCACGAACAACACCGCCAAAGAGGACACCCACGTGGCCAACTGCGCGGACCTCGCGGCGACCAAGACGGCCTTCCCCAACCCGGTGATCGCGGGGACCAACCTGACCTACACGATCACGGTCCACAACAACGGTCCCGACGCGTCGCTCACGCCCAAGCTCTCCGATGTCCTTCCGGTGAACACCACCTTCGTCTCCGTGGCCTGTCCGGCCGGATGGACGTGCTCGGCGCCCTCCGTGGGACTTCCCGGCACCGTGACCGCCACGTCCACCAGCCTGGCCAACGGGGCGACGGCCACCTTCACGCTGGTGGTCATGGTCGTCCCGGAGACGCTGGGCGCCACCGTCATCTCCAACACGGCGACGGTGAGCGCCGGTACCGTATCCGTTCCCTCGCCGGATCCGGAGTCGAAGAACGACACCGCGACGGCCAATGTGGTGGCGCGCCGTTCGGCCGACCTGTCCATCACCAAGACCGCGAGGCCCCACCCAGTCAAGCCGGGCCACCAGATCACCTACACCATCACCGTGGCGAATGACGGTCCGTCGCAGGCGAAGAACGCCAAGGTCAGGGACTTCGTGGGCCACCATGTGGTGTTCCTCCAGGTGTCAGCCCCGGCCGACTGGTCCTGCTCGCACCCGGACCCGGGGAATTCGGGTCGGGTGCGATGCACGAACTTCGGCTTCGGCCCCGGAGACGTCGACGTGATCACCATCGTGGCGCGGGTGAAGAGCCATGCGCCTCTCGGCGTGCTCGTGTCGAACACCGCACGGGTCGCATCGCCGACGCCCGATCCGAACCGGGCAAACAACGCCCGTACGGCCACGGCCCGGGTGCGCGGGAAGTAGCCAGGAGCCAAGCCCGCCTGGCGGGGCCCGACCGTCGTCCTAGCCCTCGGGGGCCAGGTTCGGTCGGCCGGGGGAGGCCGACCGGCCCATGCCAGGCGGCTGCGGCCCCCCGCTCGGGTAGGGCTGTCGGCCCGGGTATCGTCGTCCGGGGAGGACACAAGATCACCTGATCGCGGCATGCAGCGCAGGACGCGTGCCTCCGATAACCGCAATCGATGCATCCCGCCCGAGTCCTTGCTGTGCTCGCCACGCTCGCCGCCACCGTCGGCCTCCAGCTGGCTTCCACGCCGGCTGCGCGCGCCGCATTCCTGGGCGATCGGGGGATGGTCTTCGTCTCCGGGAAGACCGGCTCCTCGGGCGCGAGCCACATCCTGTCCCTCACGTATGCCAACGGCACCCTGAAGCTGGTCCAGGACTACATGCCGAAGAGCAAGGCGGTGAGCCTCTCCCCCACGCTGTCTGCGGAAGGCGGACCCCACATCCTGTTCGTCCAGAAGGCCAACGCGAAGGCGCCCGGCGACATCTACGTCATGGACCGGTACCCGAAGGGCGGCGGTCTCCCGACGCCGGTCCGGCTGACGAACACCCCCGACGACGAGGAGCAGCCCGCCGGGTCGCCGTCCGGCGGGAAGATCGCGTACGTCCGGAACATCGGGGGGACGCCCCAGATCTGGACGATGAGCCTCTCCGGGAAGAACCAGGAGGCGTTCACCTGCTGCAACAGCCGGGGCACGCGGGGCCGGGGTACGGTCGTCGTCGGGACCGAGCCGGCATGGTCGCCGAACAGCGAGTGGATCGCGTACGTGACCACCGGCCAGACTCAGCAGATCGCCGTGGCCTCCGTGATCGGAAAGGCCCCGCTCGACGCCACCATGCCGTCGTTCCAGGTCACCATGAACGGCGGGACCTCGCCGAACTGGTCACCGCTCGGTGAGCGCATCGCCTACATCACGACCTCAGGCCAGTTGGCCGTTCTGCACTTCGACCCCTCCGGCCTGCCGCAGACGCCCGTGATCCTGGACACCCCGCCCTCCGGGAAGACGGACGCGAACCCCGCGTGGTCTCCCGACGCCTACAGCGTCGGCGACCACAGCCAGGGGCTCATCCTGTTCAACCGGGGCTCGACGCTGTGGTCGATCGACCCGAACGCCCCCTCTCCGAAGGCCACGAGGCTCCATCTCAAGGGCTTCGTGGCGGGCAGCAACCCCGACTGGCAGCCGCAGTGCATGAACGACAAGCCGAACGACACGAATGGCGCGGTCATCCGGGGTACCGCCGGCCCCGACCTCCTGTGCGGAGCCAAGGGCGACGACACGATCTACGGCTTCGGCGGCGACGACCGGATCTTCGCCGGCGAGGGGTCGGACACCGTCTTCGGGAGCGATGGCAACGACTTCATCCTGGGTGGCCAGGGGGGCGGGAAGAACACCATCGACGGCGGGACGGGGAACGACCACATCGAGGGCGGCCTCGGCAGCGACACGATCACGGACCAGGGCACGGACAGCGGCAACGACTTCATCACGGCCCAGGACGGGAACGACACGCTCCACGTGACCGACGGGGTCCAGGGCAACGACCGGATCGACGGCGGCTACGGCTCGAACACGTGCTATGTCGACAGCCCGGCCGGTGGAGGCCCGCCGCTGTACGACTTCGTGTGGAACTGCGAGAACGTGATCGTCGGCAACCAGCCGCTCGCCCCGGGCCCGTAGCTGCCGCCGGGCTCGCAGCTCCCGCCGGGATCGCAGCCCGGACCTATAGACTGCGGTTCATGGCCCAGGGGGTTCAGGCGCACTCGCACGCCCACGGGTCGACGTCCGATCTCGTCTCCGTGGAGGAGGCGCGGGAGCGGATCCTGTCGCGCATCCAGCCCCTCGCCCCCATCGAGCTGCCGCTCCAGGAGGCCCACGGCTGCGTGCTGGCCGAGGACGTGGTCGCGGATTCGAACCTGCCGGAGTTCTCCTCCTCGGCCATGGACGGGTACGCCGTCCGGTCGATCGACGTCGCGGCCGCCTCGCCGGACGGCCCGGTCCAGCTCCGCGTGACGGGCCGGGCCCGGATCGGCCACCAGCCCGAGGGGACGGCAGGCAGCGGGGAGGCCATCCGCATCGACACGGGCGCACCGATCCCGGCCGGGGCGGACTGCGTGATTCCCATCGAGGAGACGGAACCGGCCGGCGAGGCCGTTCGAATCCTCCGCCCGGGAGCCGAGGGCCGGAACATCCGCCCGGCCGGCGAGGATGCCCGCGAGGGCCAGGTCCTGGTGCCGAAGGGGCGGCGCCTGTCGGCCGCCGAGCTGGGCCTGCTGGCGGCGTCCGGCCACGGGCACACGCTCGCCCATCCCCGTCCCCGGATCGTCGTGATCTCCACGGGCGACGAGCTGGTGGAACCGTGGCAACGCGCCGGGTTCGGCCAGGTCCGCGACGCGAACTCGTTCACCATCTTCGGCGCCCTGAAGGAGGTGGGCGCCGTGCCGTACCTGGCCGGCATCGTCCGGGACGACGTCGACCAGTTCAAGGAAGCGATGCTCGGCTACGTCGTCCGCGCCGACGCGTTCATCTCCTCGGGGGGCGTCTCGGTGGGGGAGCGCGACGTCGTGAAGCGGGCCTTCTTCCGGCGGGGCGAGGTCGACTTCTTCCGGGTGGCCATGCAGCCGGGGATGCCGCAGGCGTTCGGCGCCATCGAGGGCAAGCCGTACTTCGGACTGCCCGGCAACCCGGTCTCGGTGTTCGTCTCGTTCGAGGTCTTCCTGCGTCCGGCGCTGCTGAAGATGATGGGGCGTAGAGATCTGTTCCGGCCGGAGGTCACCGCGACGCTGCGCGGTGACGTGGTCGGGCCGAAGGAGAAGCTCCAGTTCGCGCGGGTGCGGGTCCGCCGCGAGGGCGGGGACTGGGTGGCCGAACCCACGGGGTCCGCCCACTCGAACCTGGTGTCGACGGTGGCCCGGGCCAACGGGCTGGCGCTGATCCCCCCCGGCGTGGAGACGGCTCGCTCCGGCGAGCGCTACCGCGTGATGCTCTTCCGCGCGCTGGAGGAGTGACCGTGGCCGCGGCCGGCTCGGAGGACGTCGCCCGTATCGTCGAAGTCGGCGCCAAGGAGATCACCGACCGCGAAGCCGTCGCCGAGTGCACGATCTCCATGACCCCCGACGCGGTCACCCAGCTGGTGGCCGGCACACCAAAGGGCAACCCCCTCGAAGCAGCCAGAATCGCCGGCATCATGGCCGTGAAGCGCACCCCCGACCTCCTCCCCTTCTGCCACCCCATAGCAGTAACCGGCGCCGAGGTCGTAGTGGAACCCTCCCCCGCCGACGGCCGCATCCGAGTCCAATCCACAGTCCGAGCCCGCGACCGCACAGGAGTGGAGATGGAAGCCCTCACCGCAAGCGCGGTAGCCGCCCTAAGCCTGTACGACACAGCAAAGGCCTACGACCGAGCGGCGGTGATCTCAGGTTTGCGCCTTTTGTCCAAGCGCGGCGGCAAGAGCGGCGAGTACCACGCCCGGTGAATCCGATCGACTGAGTACGCCGACCGGACGGGAAGGCCGCGAGGGCCTGGGGGGACCGCGGAGGAACGCGGCAGGCGCCGAAGGGCCCGCCAGCGTCCCCCCCTCGCGTTCCGGGAGCGGTGGGCCCCAGGTCCTCGAGGCCCCACCCCGTCGGTAGCGCGGGTCTTTGAGCCACCCTGCAACGACAAACCGGCCGCTTCGGCACGTCTCCGAAAGAAATTACACGGATGATATTTCCAAGCCCCACATGTTGTGTTAGCGTCCACTTCCAGCCCACATCTTGTGGCCGAACCGGGGAACGGTCGGGAGGGGGCTGGGGCGATGGGTTGGCTTTTGCTTGGTGGCTTGGGCATAGTCTGGGTCGTCTTCCTCTTCCCCCCGAAGAAGCCGCGTTCGTCGACGTTCGCGATCGAAGAGTTCAATAGGAGCATGGGGTTGCTGGCAGAGACAGAACGAGGAGCGGGCACCGGGCGTCCCGACGGCCGGTGGATCGTGGCCCCCCGGAAGGACGAGCGGTTCATGGGCGGCGAGGAAAGGGCCCGGTGCCGGGCCCGGGAGCGCCGCCGCCGCTTCTTCGTGTTCCTGCTGGAAGCGCTGTGCCTGAGCTTCCTGATCGGCCTGGTCCCGCCGCTCCGCGCGATGTGGATCGCCACCGGCGGCATCGCTGCGGTCCTCGGCCTTTACGTGTGGATGCTGATCCAGGCGAAGCAGGAGGACGAGCGAGCTCGGGCAGAGCGCCCCGCGCGGAGGGCCGAGCCCGGCGAGCCAGTCCGGCAGCCGGCGCCGGCCCGGCAGTCCGTGCTCACGCCGTTCGGCGATTACGGCAAGCTCAGCGAGGACGACCTGGTCCACGTCGTGGTGTACCGGTCGGACGAGCTCCAGCTCGCCAACGCGTAGGGCTCTTCGCCCTTCCACCCCACCTTCGACCCGCACCTTCGGCGCCCGGGCTTCGAAGCTGGCACAATCCGGCCGCGTGGACCTTCAGGATCTCGCCCGCCAGTTCCAGGATCGCTTCGACCACAAGATGGCGGCCCGCGAGCGCGCCCTGTCGGCCTCGCGGCGGGCCATCCGGTCGTCCGCTAACGCCATCCGCGCCATCCACCGCGAGGAGCCCGAGGCCGCGCACCGACTCATGGAGGAGGCCCGGGCCGCGATCGAGGACGGCATGGCGGCCGTCCGCGACCACCCCGACGTGCTGTTCGCCGGCTTCCTCCAGGACGCGCAGAAGGAGTACGTGGAGGCCCGCGTCACCGAGGTCGTCATCGACGGCGGCGAGGTGCCGACACCCGACGAGCTGGGCGTCCAGCTCGCGCCGTACCTGAACGGGATGGCCGAGGCCATCGGCGAGGCCCGCCGGCACATCCTCGACCTGCTGCGCAAGGGGGAAGTGGCCCGGAGCGAGGCCATGCTCCGTTCGATGGAGGAGATCTACTACCTGCTGGTGTCGATGGACTATCCGGACGCCATCACCGGGAACCTTCGCCGCACCACCGACGTCGCTCGCAGCATCATGGAGAAGACCCGAGGGGACCTGTCCCTGTCGATCGTCCAGCGCGACCTCCGCGACGCGCTCGAGCGCCACGCCCGCGAGGTCGGCACCGCCGACCCCACCCCGTAGGCCCCGGCCCCACCCCGTAGGCCGGGGCTCGCCCCCCGCCGCTACACGATCCTGAGCTTCGCGAAAAACGCCTCGGCCCCCCCCCCGTCCCCCCCCCCCCCAA
>Ga0137374_10009448_pt1 | contig 11514 bp, 9 predicted proteins | sample SagtaG_20_FD_104811 | JGI IMG/M metagenome (GOLD analysis project Ga0137374, IMG submission 104811) | Vadose zone soil microbial communities from Sagehorn Ranch, Mendocino, California, USA - Sage1_R_100_16 metaG | ecosystem: Environmental > Terrestrial > Soil > Vadose zone | place: USA...
CTGATGGGCATCTCGGTGGCCACAGTGCCAAACCAACAAACTCGGGGTCTGGAACGGCTACACGCGCTGCTCGGGGTCCACATCGATGGCTGACGTGCGCGACAAGATCCGCCGCTACGTGCAGGCCGAGCTATCGCCACCGGCACACCTGTCGGCCGCCGAGATCATTGCGACCCGACGCGCGCGCGCGCATTCTCGGCACGCGATGGCAGTCACTGTGGCTGCCGCACTCGTGGTGATCGCCGCGTCGTCGTGGATCGTCCTGACCAGCAGCAGCAACGACGATGTTCGGGTCAGCTCACCAGCGCGCTCGCGACCGCTGACGTGGACGCAGGTTGCCACGCCACCTGCGCCGCTGGCGGGAACCGCGTTGGCAGGTTCACGTCACGGCGTCGTTCTCGTCGGCGACGACATCTGGTTCTCGCGCGACGGCGAGGCGTGGCGGCCCGCCATCATGGCCGAACCGGCTCCATCACGAAATCCGCTGCAGGGCCACGCGAACGACGTCACGTCCTCCTCGAGCGGTTACGTCGCAGGCGGGTTCGCGGTCGATCCGGATGGTGGACCCTTGATCCCGGCGATCTGGAAGTCCTCCGACGGCGTGCACTGGGAACGCGTGCTCGACCCCGAGCTGAAGTCCGACGTCGGCACCCCGAGCGATACCGGACCGATCGCCAGCATCGCCGGGATCGAGTCAATCGCCGCACGCGGCTCTCACCTCGTGGCCGTAGGCGTCTCGTACACAGGCCATCGCGCGGTCTGGGTGTCCGACGACAATGGAGCACACTGGCAGCGTGTGCGTGCCCTCGGTGAACTCGGCATGGGGAAGCCCGGTCTGCGCCCACCACGTGACCTCGTTGCGTACCGCGGGCGGTTTGTCGCGATCGTCAAGGACTCGGACCACACGATGGTGTACGAGTCGCGATCCGGCGCCGGTTGGCGCCGAGTGGCCACGATTCCGGGACAATTGCAAACACTCGTCGTCGGCCGAGGCGCGCTCGTCGCAGGCGGCGACGGCAGCATCTTCCGATCGACGGACGGACGCAGTTGGCGGCGCGTTCACCACTTGACGCGGCCGCTCGTTCCGCAGTTCGCGTCAGGTGCGTTCAGCGACGGGCAGCTCGTGATCGTCGGACACAGGTTCGAGGGACGCCGGCCCGCAGCAGCGCTGCTCGCGACGTCGCGAGACGGGAAGACCTGGAACGAGTCGGCGTCCGATCGGCAACCCTTCAAAGGACCGGGGAAGGATCTCTTCGGGATCGCCGCGTTCCGGCACCGCTTCTTCATCGTCGGCTTCCGGGCGGATCCGGGAGACCCGATCACCCATCCGGAGTACTTCGTATCGAGCCGCGTCTGACCGCTCGCCATCCCCGACGGCCACACGCACGCGGGGCTCTTCCCCATCGCCTACACGGTCGGCAGCAGCTTCCGTCCCGCGGCCAGACGAGCGGCGGCCGCGGTCATGTCGTGGAACGGCTGGAAGTGAGGCGGGGTCAGCCGGCGACGATCAGCCGGTAGCCGAAGTCGGCCTCGTCGAGCGTGAGCAGCTCGGCGTTGCGACGTGCCCACGCACCGGACTCGAGGTCGGCACGAAGTCGCTCGACGCCGTCCGCGATGCGTGCGGGGGCCATCTCGGCGAGCGACGAGATCGAAGCCCGAACGGTGGGATCGAGGTACGCCTCGGGGCGCCGCCAGTACGCGGCGCCGAACCCGTCCGTGCAGTCCCACGGCACGGGCACGACCTCCACCCGACCCGCGTCGAGCGACGACGCGATCACCTCGACGAGCGGGGCGCGCGCCGCTTCGATCTCGGTCGTGTCGGGGAAGTAGTCACGCCACGCCCAGAATTCCCCGCAGATCTCGTAGTCGAACGTGAGGACGACGTGCCGCCGAGCGACGCGCCGCATCTCGGCGAGACCCGCTCGGACGTCGGACCAGTGGTGCACCGTGAACGTCGCCAGGGACGCGTCGAACGACCCATCCGGCAGCGGCAGCGCCTCGGCGACCCCTCGTACGACGGGGGCCGCGCCAAGGGGTCGCTGCGCGAGCATCGTCTCCGACGGCTCGACCGCGACCACGAAGCGATCGGTCGGCTCGTACGAGCCGGCGCCCGCACCGATGTTGACCACGGTCGCGGCGTCTCCGAGCGCGGTGCGGATCTGCCTCTCGATACGCGGGTCGGCGCGACGACGCTCGCGGTAACCACGCCCGATCCTGTCGTAGCGGGCCCGCGCCGCGATGCCCGTCATGGCGTCTCCCACATCACGTGCAGGTGCTGCGGATGACGCAGCACGGCGCCCTCCGGATCCGCGCCTGCTTCGTCGATCAGGTGGAGGTCCGGCAGCCGCTCCAGCAACGCGGTCAGGGCCGTGAGCAGCTCACGACGCGCCAGGTGCGAGCCGGGACAGAACTTGCTCCCGAAGCCGAACGTGAGGATGTCCTGTGGCGAACGCGTGGGGTCGAACGTGTCGGGATCCTCGAAGACACGCGGGTCGCGGTTGGCGGAGGCCAGCCCGAACATCAGGAACGTGCCGCCCGGGACGGGTGCGCCGGCGATGCGCGTGTCATGGGGCGCGAGCCGCGGCAGCACCCCGAGCGGGCCTTCCCAGCGGAGCAGCTCGTGCACCACGCCGGCGCGGAAGCCGTCGTCGGCGTACGCGCGCTTCAGCATCTCGGGCCGCCGGAGGAGCGTGGAGAGCATGTTGCCCATCGCGTGCGACGTCGTCGTGGCACCGACGGCGTAGAGGAGCCGAACCGTCGAGTAGACGTCGTCGTCGGTCAGCTGCGTGCCGTCGATCTCGGCGCGGACGAGCTCGGAGAACACGTCGTCCTGCTCCTCCTCCCGCCGGGCGGTGAGGATGGGCTCGAGCTGGGTCGAGAACTCGGCCGCGGCCCGCAACGCGCCCTGCGGATCGAACGGGTACGTCAGCATCCCTTCGGCCCATTCGCGCATGCTCTCCTCGCTGCTCGGGGGGATCCCGAGCTTGCGGGTGATCGCGCTGAAGGGCAGCACCGACGTGAACTCCGCGACAAGATCGGCCGCTCCCCAGCTCACGAACCTGTCGATGATCTCGTGCGTGAGCGGGGTGAGTGCCTCCTCGTCGAAGCGGGCTACCGCGCGCGAGCGGAATGCCGGCGTCGCGAGCTTGCGGTAGAGGTCGTGCTCGTGCCCGTCCATGCTGATGAACGTGCGCCCGACCACGGGTTCGATGCCACCCTGGTAGAACGCGCCCCCGGGCAGCCTCTCGTCGTCGCGAAACGCCTCGTGGACGTCCTCGTAGCGCGTCAACAACAGCGCGTCGCCACCCGCGAACCTGACTGGCGCGACGCGGCGCTGCTCGCGCAGCTCCGCCATCAGCTCATGGAGCTCGTCGCCCGGTAGCGGCTCGACGCCGAGGTCGACGAGCTCGTCCATGGGAGCGCTCCTACACAGCTACTCGAGCACCGCTACTTCGGCGGTGCGGGCATGCTCGGCAGGCCGAGCTTGCGGTGGTCCCAGCTGACGAACCGATCGACGTGGATCTTCACGACCACACGCTTGTTGATCATCGCCTCGACGGCGGGCCGCATCTCCTCGGTGTACTTCGCCCCGGACGTGCGCTCGACCACGCTGATGCCGAGCAGGAAGACCCGGTCGGGGTCGTCGACGATCTCACCGCGACCGACGAGCTCGACGCCGCGCAGCTCGTCGTAGGAGTCGCCCTCCTCGATCATGCACGTGATCCGCGGGTCACGTCGCAGGTTCTGGACCTTCTGGCTCTTCGCCTTGGTCTCGAGGGCGGGGCAACCCTCGAGGAAGCCGTACCACATCGCGATCATGTGGATCGTGCCGTCGTGGTTGATCGTCGCGCAGCTCATCGTGTGCCAGCCCCGGAGGAACTCGTCGATCTCCTCGGTGGTCATCTTGATCCTGTCGCGTTGCTTCACCCCGTGACCGAATGCCGTATTGGTATCGCTCATGCCGTCACTCCCATGTCGATCGGGACGATCGCGCCCGAGATGTACCCGGCCTCGTCGGATGCGAGGAACGCGATCAGGTTGGCAACTTCCTCCGGCTGCGCCATCTTCCCCGTCGGGGGGAACATCTTCAGGTAATCCTTCGTGTCGGTGCCCTCCACGAAGCCGAACTGCTGCGTCAGCGGCGTGTCGATGCCCGCGGGCGCTACGGCGTTCACGCGCACCCCACGCTTGTTGAACTCGACGGCCATGGCCCGCGTCATCAGCGACACACCACCCTTCGACGCACAGTACGCCGCGTTGTAGGGCTGGCCGAACACCCCCGCGCTCGACGAGATGTTGACGATGCAGCCTCCCGTCGCCAGCAGGTGCGGTAGGCAGGCGCGGGACACCGAGAAGGTCCCGACGAGGTTGACCTCGAGGATGTGCCGGAACTCGTCGACCGGTTGCTCCTCCGACCGGGCAAACGTGCCGATCCCGGCGATGTTGCAGCAGATCGAAGGCGGCCCGAGCTCGACCGCAACCCGTCGCACGACCGCGTCGACCTCGGCCGAGTCGCTCACGTCGCAGTGGTAGGCCTCACCCTTCCCGCCACCGTCGCGGATCGTGTCGACCCTGGCGCGTGCACCCGCATCGTCGACGTCGAGCGCGGCGACGACGGCACCGTCGTCACCCAGCCGCAGCGCCGTCGACCGGCCGATACCCGACGCCGCGCCGGTCACGACGGCGACCCGCCCGTCGAAGCGCGTGCTCACTTGATCACGATCGGGTTCACGGGACTACCGACGGCGTTGGTGAACGGCAGCGGCGACGCGTCCAGGAAGAACGAGTAGCGCCCGTCGTCCGCGCAGTCGGCGGCCAGCTCCTCGAAGTTCCAGTTCTGCCCCTGCGTCATCCCCATGTCGACGAGGTGGAGCAGGTGGATGGCCAGCATCGCGTCCTCACGCTCCGACGGGTACACCTCGAACGTGATGTTGTCCGTCGCGACAGCAGCCACGTCGTGATCTCGGAACCACTGGACGGTTTGGAGCGACGGGCCGGGTGACGGCACGCCGTACGCCTGGCGGTCGCCGCCGAGGAAGTGCTGCATCCAGCCGGTGCGCAGCAGGACGATGTCGCCCGAGCGCACGTCGACGTTCCCCATCTCGGACGCGGCGTCGAGATCGCCGGCGGTCACGGCATAGCCACCGTCGAGCCGCTGCACGCCCTTCGCCTTCGGCACGTCGAGCAGCACGCCGCGCCCGACGAGCGTCTTGACCTTGTCGATGCCCATGCGCGACGCGCCGGCTTCGGTGATCACGCTCGACGGCACACCGTTGTAGAGCTTGCCCTCGTAGCTCACGTGGGCGAGCGCGTCCCAGTGCGTGCACGCCTGGATTCCCATCGTGACCTTGTCGTCGCTCGTCGTGAACTCCGACGGGTCACCCGTGAGCGGCTGGTCGATCAGGACCATCTCGCGCTTGGGGTTCTCGCGGCCCGGCATCGCACCGGTCTGCGGTCCGTGCTCGTCCATCGGGATCCCGAGCGCGAGCCGCTTCCCCGTCTTGATCTCGCCGGCCGCCGCCTTCACCACCTCGTCGGTGATGAGGTTGAGCGTCCCGATCTCGTCGTCGTCGCCCCAGCGGCCCCAGTTGCGGACCCTCGCCGCCAGCTCCTTCACCTCTGCGGGCAGTGCCATCTCATTCCCTCTTCGCTCTTGTCCTCGTTTCGGAGAGCCCGAGGCGTCGAATCGACACCTCGGAGCCTCCAGAACGCGGCGCGGTCAGGCCGCCGTGACCGTCAGCACGCCACGGGCGAGCTTGCCCTCGTGCAGGTCGTGCACCGCGGTCTCCCAGTCGTCGAGGGGATAGCGCTCGCTCACGAGCTCGTCGAGCTTGATCAAGCCGCGCTGGTACGCGTCGACGATCAGCGGGATGTCCCAGTGCGGCCGATGCGAGCCTGCGCGGGAGCCCACGAGCGTGCGCTCGACGTGCGTGAAGTTCGTGACGCGCGCGGGGACCGTCGCCGTGGGGGCGGGCACGCCGACGGCAACCGCGGTACCACCCCAGTCGAGCATCTCGAGGCACTGGTTGAGGATCTCCGGATGGCCGACGCACTCGAACGCGTAGTCGACGCCGCCCTCGCCGAACGAGCCGACGACGTTCGCGATCTCCGTCGGGAACCACTCGCGCACCTGCGCGACGACGTCGACGCCTTCGCCGGCGAGGATGAAGTCGGTGGCGCCGAAGTCACGCGCCGCCCGCTCCTTCTCGGGCACGGTGTCGACCGCGATGATGCGGCTGGCCCCTTTCACCTTCGCGGCCTGGATCACGTTGAGGCCGACACCGCCGACACCGAACACGACGCACGTGTCACCGAGGCCGAGGTCGGTGCGGTTCCACACCGAGCCGATGCCGGTCAGGACACCGCAGCCGATGAGACAGGCAACCGACAGATCGATCCCGGGGTCGATCTTCACGCACTGCACACCCTGCACCACGGTGTACTCGGACAGGCAGGAGGTAGCGGCGAAGTTCCACGCCGGCTCGCCCCCGACCGTGAACGGCTGGCTCGCGTTGGCGATGCTCTTGCGGCAGTAGGCGGGGCGTCCGGTGTTGCACCACTTGCACTGGCCGCAGAACGCCAGCGTCTGCAGCACGACGTGGTCGCCCGGCGCGACGTGCTGCACCGCCTCACCCACCGAGTCGACCACCCCGGCGCCCTCGTGCCCGAGCACCGCCGGCGGTGGCCACGGGATCGTGCCGTCGATCACGCTCAGGTCGCTGTGGCAGAGACCGGCCGCGACGACGCGCACCTTCACCTCGGTCGGACCGGGTGGACGCACCTCGACGTCGTCGCGGATCGCGGCCTTGCTCCCGTCGTAGACCAGGCTCTTCATCGCTCCTACTTCCCGCTCTCGGCCCTGCGGGCCGGGCCGCTCGGGCCCCGGCTCGCTGCGCCGCAGGGTACCTGCGGCGCGATCGCTCGCCTTCGTTCTCGCTAGCCGGGCCAGATGATGCTCTGGATCTCGGTGTACGCGTACAGGCCGAAGTCGCCGCCGTCGCGGCCGACACCGCTCATCTTGAAGCCGCCGAACGGCGCTTCGTGGTTGCGCTGCGCCGTGTTGATCCCGACATGGCCGGCCCCGAGCTGCCGCGCGATCCCGAACGCGCGCCCGGTGTCCTGCGAGAACACGTAGTCGTAGAGGCCGAAGTCCGAGTCGTTCGCGATCGCGACGGCCTCGTCGTCGTCGTCGTCGAACGGCACGACCACGATCACGGGTCCGAAGATCTCCTCGCGCACCGCGGTCATGTCGTTGCGACAGTTGGTCAGCAGCGTCGGGCCCACGTAGTACCCGCGCTCGACGCCATCCGGACGGCGACCGTCGACGACCAGGTCGCCACCCTCCTTCTCGCCGAGCTCGATGTAGTGCTCGACCCGGTCGCGGTGGGCCGCCGAGATCACGGGACCGACGACGGTGTCCTCCGACTCGGGCGGACCGATCGTCAGGCTCGGCGCCGCGGCCCGGAGGCCGCCCACGAGCTGGTCGTAGATGCTCCGGTGGACGATCGCCCGCGTCGGGGCGGTGCAGATCTGCCCCGAGTGGAAGCCCCACACGCTGACGAGACCCATGATCGCCTGCTGGAGATCGGCGTCGTCACAGACGATGCACGCGCCCTTGCCGCCGAGCTCGAGCAGCAGCCGTTTCATCGTCTTCCCGCCGGCCTCGTAGATCCGCACGCCGACCCCTGTGCTGCCCGTGAACGAGATCATGTCGACGTTCTTCGAGTCGACGAGCGCCTCACCGACCTCGGGCTTCGAGCCGGTCACGACGTTGACGACACCGGGCGGGAAGCCGACGGATTGGCAGATCTCGGCGAGCTCGATGATCGCGAGCGGGTCCTGCGGCGCCGGCTTCATCACGACCGTGTTGCCGGTGGCAAGCGCGGGCCCGACCTTGCCGGCCATGTTCACGAGCGGGAAGTTGTACGGCGAGATGCACGCGACCACGCCGACGGGCTGGCGGAGCACGTGCCCACCGATCACGCCACCCGGCGCGAGAGGTGTCGACGGCATGATCGACGGTGGGAGCGGCACGCTGATGTCTTGGAGCGCGCCCTTCGCGTAGCGCTCGAAGCGCGCCACCGCCTGGGGGACCTGGAGTGCCGAGCCAACCTTCAGCGTCGCGCCCGTCTCGGCCATGATGAGCGGCAGCAGCGACTCGGTTCGCTTGCGTGTCTCCTCGGCGAGCGCGTGCAACAGGTTGGCGCGCTCCTCGGGGCTCGTGCGCTTCCAAGCGGGCAACGCGTCGCGCGCGGCCTGCGCGGCGGCTTCGGCGTCGGCCGCGGTCGCCTCCGGGGCCTCGTTGATCACTTGCTCGGTGGCCGGGTTCACGACGCCGTACGCGCCGCCCGAGCCCGGCGTCCAGTCGCCGCCGATCAACAGCTCGTAGGTCTGCATCGCTCGTTCGCCGCTCATGTCCCTGCCGGGACGGGCACGGTGCGCGTGTCGCGGCCCGAACGGAGGATCCGGCCCGGCAGATCACCGGTCGCGCGCCCGCCGGTGACGACCGTTCGCCCGTTCGCGAGCACCCGCTGCACGCCGACCGCCGGCGCGAACAGACGGGCCGTGCCTCCGGGCAGGTCGTGCACGAGCGTGACGTCGCCGGCGCCGACCGTCTCGGGATCGAGCACCACGAGATCGGCGTGGAAGCCCTCGTGGACGAGGCCGCGGTCGCGCAGGCCGAACAGCGCGGCCGGCGCCTGTGTGATCAGCTGCACGGCCCGCTCGAACGAGACGAGACGGCGACCACGGAGGCAATCGGCGAGGAACGCCGTGGTGTAGGGCGCGCCACACATGCGGTCGAGGTGCGCGCCCGCGTCGGAGCCTCCGATGAGCACGTCGTCGCGCGCCCAGGCGTCAGCGCGGAGGCGCCAGGACTCCGGTTCGTCGTCACTCGGGAGCGGCCACAACACGGTGCGCAGCTCGTCGGCGATCACCACGTCGAGCAGCGTGTCGAACAGTGACGTGCCGCGCTCGCGCGCGAGATCGCCGATGAGGCGGCCCTTGAGCCGTTCGTTCGCCGTCGAGTACGTGTCCCCGATCGCGTAGCGGTCCCAGTGCGTGAGACGCGTCATCACGCCGGCCTCGGGCGCCTGCGCGCGCTCGGCGAGGAACCGGCGGGTCTCGGGATCACGCAGCTTCTCGATCCGCTCGGGCACGGGCAGGTTCATCACCGAAGCCCAATCGGGGAGCATGAAGAGCGCGCAGTAGTTGCGGAAGCTCATGTTCATCTCGACCAGCACCGGCATCGTGAGCGCGATCACACGTCCGCCTTGTTCGGCGGCGTGCTCGTTGGCGGCCAGCTGCTCGCGGTACCGCTCGGGCTCCTTGGCGTCGACGGTGAGCACGTTCCAGTTGAGGGGTCGGCGCGCCGCGAGCGTCATTGCCCCCATCAGCTCGATCTCGTCGGGGCGGAAGCCCCGCAGGCAGCCGTCGGTGACGTACTCGAGCGTCGTCCCCTCGTGGTCGCGGACCGCCGCGCACAGCGCGAGCACCTCGTCGCGTGATGCCCACCGCGACGCGACCGGCTCGCCGTCGCCGTCCGAGTGCGTGAACGAGAGCGTCGTGGAGAACCCGAGCCCGCCGGCGTCGATCGCCTCGTGCAGCAGCCGTGCCATTGCCACGACCTGGTCGTCGGTCGCCGCGTTCCCGATCGCGTCCGGCCCCATCACATTTCGGCGCAGCGCGCAGTGCCCGACGAGGAACGCCGCGTTCACGCCGATGCGGCCGTCGAGCCGGTCGAGGTACTCCTCGAACGACGACCAGTCCCACGGCACGCCCTGCTCGAGCGCGGGCAACGGCATGCCCTCGACCTTGGCCATCATGCGGCGCAGGTAGTCGGCGTCGGCCTCGGCGAGCGGTGCCAGGGTGAAGCCGCAGTTGCCCGCGAGGATCGTGGTGACGCCGTGCAGGCTCGACGACGTGGCTGCCGGGTCCCAGAAGAGCTGCGCGTCGTAGTGCGTGTGCGGGTCGACGAAGCCGGGCGTGACGACCAGGCCGTCGGCGTCGACGACGTCGTTCGCCGGCTCGTCGATCCCGCCGTCGTCGACCGCGGCCACCGCGACGATCCGACCGTCGCGCACGCCGACGTCGGCCCGACGGCCGGTCGCACCGCTCCCGTCGACGACGGTCCCGCCCTTGATGACGACGTCGAGCATCACGTTCCCCGAGACGAATCTGACGATCCGTCAGGAATCTACCAAGGGCAGCCGGACACGGCGCGCGGCGGTACCAGCAACGTCCCGACGTAGATTGCGCCGGTCGGCGCCGATCCGCACACCAGGGAGGCCAATGCGCCGCGTGGCGCTCTCGAGGTTCGTGGCGATGGTCGTGGCGTCCGCCCTGGGCGTGGCGCTGCCGGCCGTGCCCGCCGCCGGCCAGCGTGACCGGGACAAGCACGACCGGGGGAACGTCGACGGGACGCTCGTCATCGGCAGCCTCGCCCCCGAGACCGGCGACTTCAGCTCGATCGTCGAATCGCTGCGCGTCCCCGTCCAGCTGGCCGTGCAGGAGATCAACGACGCCGGCGGTGCCGACGGCAAGCCGGTCACGCTGGTGACCGGCGACGACGGCAGCAGCGCGGATGTGGCGAGCACCACGCTCACCCGCATGCTCGAGACCGACAAGGTCGACGCGATCGTCGGCCCCGCCTCGTCGCCCACCACGCTCGGCATCCTCACCGCCATCCGGACGGGGCGCGTGCTCACGTGCTCAGGCTCGAACACCGCCGCCGAGCTGTCGACGGCGAAGTCGGACGGTTACTACTTCCGCACGTCACCGCCCGACCGGCTGCAGGGGCCGGCGCTCGCCGAGCTCGTGCGCTCCGACGGGCACAAGAAGGTAGGAATCCTCGCGCGCGACGACGCGTATGGCCTCGAGCTCGACACGTCCCTGAAGGAGGCACTGACCGCGGGTCGCGCCAAGATCGTGGCCGACGTGACGTACAACCCCGCGGGGTCGAGCTTCGGGCGGGCCGTGCGCAAGATCGCGGCCAAGAAACCCGACGCGGTGGTCGTCATCGGGTTCGACGACGACGGCGCCAAGGTGCTCCAGGCGATGGTCGCCGAAGGCATCGGCCCCGCCAACGTTCCCGTCTACACGGTCGACGGCATGCAGAGCGCCCGTTTCGCGGGCCTCGTCGACGCGGCCGACCCGGCGAAGGTCGCGGGGATCAAGGGCACGCAGCCGGCGCTCGCTCCCGCCGGCGTCGACAGCCCGTTCCCGGCGAAGCTCGCGGCAACGGGCACCGACCCCGTGTTCTCCGCCTACTACTACGACTGCACCATCCTCATCGCCCTGGCCGCGGAGAAGGCGAAGTCGGACGATCCCACCAAGATGAAGAAGGTGTTCGCCCAGAACCTCGAAGGCAAGCGGGATTGCAACACGTACGCGGACTGCAAGAACCTGCTCGATCGCGGGAAGACGATCCATTGGCGAGGCGCGTCGTCGAACTTCGACACGTTCGGCAAGTTCGAGCCGAAGGAGGGCGTCTACGACGTCTGGTCGTACGACGCC
>Ga0137374_10009454_pt1 | contig 11511 bp, 9 predicted proteins | sample SagtaG_20_FD_104811 | JGI IMG/M metagenome (GOLD analysis project Ga0137374, IMG submission 104811) | Vadose zone soil microbial communities from Sagehorn Ranch, Mendocino, California, USA - Sage1_R_100_16 metaG | ecosystem: Environmental > Terrestrial > Soil > Vadose zone | place: USA...
GAGCCACACCCTGGTCGACCACGAAGACCGCTTTGGACGAATTGTCCGCGACCAGCGCCGCCGGCGGGATCACCAAGGCGTCCCGATGCTGCCGGAGTGACAGCACCACTTCCACAAACATCCCGGACACCAAGGCCTCCCCGGGATTGGGGATATCGATCTCCACCAGCATGGTGCGGGTACTGGGATCAAGCGACATCGTGGATCGGGTGACGGTCGTCTCGATCTTCTTTACCACCGGTTCCTTGAGAACGATCGTGGCCGGCGTGCCCTTCTTCACGAAGGGCGCATCCTCCTGAGGAACATTGACATAGAATCGCAGGGTGGACACATCCATGATCGTGAAGAGGGGCACAGCCTGCGTCGCGGAAGACGTCGCGCCTTGAATGAGCGCGCCGGGGTCGGCAAATCGAGCGGTCACCACCCCGTCGTACGGCGCGCGTACCTTCGTGTAATCCAACCACGTCTGTCTTTGCTCCAAGAGATGCTGTAAGGCCTTCGCCGACGCCTCAGCCACATCAACATCCTGTTGGGCAATGACGTCGGGTGCCTCCTTCCGGACCTGCGCGAGCCGCTCGTAGGTCACCTTCTTAATGGTGTAGTCCGCCAGCGCCTGCTCGTACTGCTGCTCAATCTCCGGCGCGTCGATCACCGCTAAGATTTGGCCCTGTTTGACGCGGTCGCCTTTATCGAAGTGAATGGATTTTAGATATCCGGAGACCTTGGCATAGATAGTAGTCTGCTGAAGCGGCGAAACGGTAGCCGGCAGGCGGAGCGTGGCAGCCACGTCGCGCCGTGCTGGTTTGACAACCTGCACTTCCGGAACGCTCCCGGACTCCTTGGCCGCCGCAAGAGCCTTGGCGGCGGCTGGAGACACTTTCTGATCGACTGGCTGTGTACCCGATTCCAACACCCAGAAACCAGCACCGAACAGAAGCGCGAGGCCGATCACCACCGTCAACCATTTCATCCGCGGTCCTTTGGGCAAGGGAGGTCCCTCAGGCGACATGGGGTGTCCTTCCATTTGGCGCACGGGCGGCCATGCTGTGCAGGATCGGGACCACGAGCAATGTCATCACGCACGAAACCGCGACCCCGCCGATCACGGCGCGGGCCAGGGGCATATTGGCTTCCGCGCCCTCGCCGAATCCTATAGCCATGGGGAGCAGACCCAAGCATGTTGCCAATGCCGTCATCAGAACTGGCCGCAGTCGCAGGCGGCCTGCCTGCACGATAGCCTCTTGGACCGGCACGCCACGCCGCATGAGCACATTGGCAAAGTCCACAACCAAAATGCTGTTCGACACGACGATCCCGATCATCATCAAGGACCCAATAAGCGATTCCAAATTGACCGAGGTGTCTGTGAGCAGCAGCATCCAGACGACCCCGATGAACCCCAGCGGCACGGCCACCAGAATCACGAGCGGGTCACGATACGAACGGAACAGTCCCACCATGACGAGATAGACCAACAAAGCCGCAAGCGGCAGCGTCGCGGCGAAACCTCGAATGGTCGCACGCATGCTTTCCAGTTCACCCTTCAGCGTCAGCGTTACGTCCTTAGGCAGAGCCACATCGGCCAGCTTCGCTTCGACTATTCCAGCCACCCGTCTGAGATCGTTCCCGGACACGCCGAACATCACGTCTATGGTCCGCTGCAAGTCATAGTGATCAATCGTCTCTGGGCCGGTTTTTCGCTCCATCGTCACCACATCCTTGAGCAGAACTGGCACTCTGTGCCCATCGCCTGAGAAATGCCCACCTGAAGGCAAGGTGGGCATGCCTGAGAACGGCGTGTTCTGGAGCGAAAAGGTGGAGCCTCCGAGCCGGCCTGAGCCCACCACCGTGATCGGCAGGTCGGTAATGCGTCCCCCGATCAGCGGCGTCAATAGGAAGTCTTCAAACCGTGTCAGATTCTGCTCGGGGTATTGGGCGACTACGAAATACGCGTTGTTGGTCTTGGGATCAATCCAGTAGCCGGGATCGCCGCTGATGTTCGAGCTTAATCCCGTCACCACATCAGCCAGAATCTGTTGCTCGGTCAAACCCAACAACCCCGCCTTCACATGGTCCACATTCAGATGGATCTCCGGATAGTCCATGCCCTGCCGTACCCGGACATCGCGTGTCCCAGGAACAGAAGCCACAACCTCACGAATCTTCTTCGCTGTCTCATTCAAATCGGTAAACTTCTCGCCGCTGACCTTGATGTCCACCGGGGCTGGAAGCCCGGCATTGATCACATCGCTCACCACCCCCCCAGTCTGAAAGGAGAACTTCAGACCAGGCAGATCACGCCTGAGTTCAGCCCGAATCCGATCAATGTAGCCATCCGTCTCCCCGGAGTGCCCTTTGACGAGGCTGACCAGAAGAAAGGCCTGGTGCGGGCCGCTGACCGGCGTGTACAGCACCATCCACCCTTGCGGCAACCCCACGTTCGACACGACCTGATCTAATTCGCCCTGGGGGATGGCCTTACGGACTACCTCTTCGACCTTTCCAACAATGGCCTCGGTCTTTTCCAGGCGTGTTCCTTCCGGCGCAGCCACATGCAGGATGAACTCGCCGGCGTCCACCTTGGGGAAAAATTCCGTAGCCAAACGCGGCGCCATTGCCATCGTCCCGGCAAACACCACTACCACTGGGACGATGACAAGGGTTTTGTGGCGCAGCCCCCATTGCAGAAACGCTCCATACCCGGCTGCGAAGTGCTCGAAGGAAGCGAAGCGCGAGGCCTTCGCTTCAGATTCCGCAAGGGAATGTTCCTCTGTCCGATGAGTGGCAGCGATGGCAACCGGCGCCACGGTCAGCGATGCCACATACGAGGCGCCCATGGCATACGCTACCGCTAAGGCGAGCGGGACGAACAAGAACTTGATTGTCCCCGTGAAGAAAACGATCGGCAGATACACGATCAGGATACTGACCGTGATCACCAGCAACGGGAGCGCAACTTCACTGGCCCCATCCGCCGCGGCTTCCCACGTCGACTTACCCATTTCCTTATGTCGGTGGATGTTTTCCAGTACGACGATGGAATTATCCACCAACGTGCCCACAGCCAGGGCCAGCCCACCCAGTGTCATGATGTTAATGGTATGGCCGGTGAAGTAGAGCAACACCAAGGCGGTGGTGATGGACAGTGGAATGGCAAGCGCGATGATAAGCATGGATCTGACACTGCCGAGGAACAGCAAAATCATCACACAGGCCAGTCCCCCGCCTAATAGCATTTCATTCTGCACGGTCGCGAGTGCCTGACGGATATAGATGGACTGATCAAAGAGCAGCTTGATTTCTACATCCTCCGGTATTCCCTTCAGTTTGGGTAGGGCCGCCCGAACGCCGTCGAGGACCGCTAGGGTGTTGGCGCCGGCCTGTTTCAGAATGGGTACGTATACGGAGCGGCGCCCGTTCACCCTGACGATGTTCACTTGGACCGCCGTCGAATCAGCCGCCGTCCCTACATCCTTGAGGTACACCGGCACCCCATTGATGACTTTCACTGGGAAATCATTCATCTCCTTGACAAGCGAGACGATGCTATTGCTGTACACGTTGTAATCGAAGTCGCCGATCTTGACGTTTCCCGTCGGGGTCAGGAGGTTTTCTGCGTTGACCGCCTTGATGACATCGTTCGTGCTGATCCCGCGCGCCAACATCTTTTCGCGATCCAGGAATACAGTAATCTGCCGGATGGTGCCCCCGAAGGTCGGTGGCAGGGAGATCCCCTGGACTGTACCCAATTGAGGGCGAACTGAGAAATAGGCGATATCCCTGACTTCCTTCTCGCTGAGGGTCGCGCTGCTCAAGGTCAGGTTAGCGATGGGCAGGTTCTGCGCCCCGAACTTGATGATCGTCGGCGGAAACATGCCTTTCGGCATGAACCGGAGGACCGAATACGTCAGGCTGGTGATCTCGGCCAGGCCGGCGTCCACGTTGTAATTGGGATGGAAATAGACCTTGATGATGCTCACACCGGGGAGGGAGCGGGACTCGATGTGATCCACATAGCTAGCTTGGAGAAAGAACTGCTCGAACCGAAGGGTGATGGCCCCTTCGATCTCGGAAGGGCCCATGCCTTTATAAAAAGTGGCGACCGCCACCACCGGGACGTTGATCTCGGGGAAGATGTCCCGGACCATCTTCTGGTAAGCCACCGCCCCGAGGATCACGACGATCAGGCTAATCGCGACCACCGCGTAAGGGTTTTTCAGTGAAGCTCTAACCATGCCAGTACATCCTAAAGTAAAATTCGGAGTGATTCAACGAGAGTCTATTGCCAACCATCAACATACCAACATCGTTTCCTCTAACGCCCCGCCAGCCGAGGACGGCGGGAGAAAGCAGTGTAGAGACCGTCAAACAATTTGATCCCCTGCGATTCGAGTTCACTATCCGAAAGTCCTGCCAGCAACCAACCCTTCAGAATGATGTCAATCCCCTCAGCTTCCGGTCGCGCATAACGGCCGTCCCGAAGGTCTATGTCATGGACAATCTCAGCGACTACATGCAGAGCGGGTTCATTCAAGTTGAACGCCGAGAGCATCGTTTCGAACGTACAGTGATCGCCCTTGTGTCCGAATTCGGCGTCTCGCATGTCGAATGTGACTTCATCAGGCTTGGGGTCGGTAGCGTAGCGGATCTCAGCTTTGGGATCGATAAATTGACGGATGAGCCAGGCGCATGCAAGCCGATCCACATGGGGGCGCGGCCGTGTGACCCAGCGCTTGTCTCGGTACTCCGAAAGTGTGACCGAGGCAACCGTAGAGTCAGATGAGGACCCCCGACGGAGAGCTTGCTCGATACTTCGTATCTGCGAGGCAACATCTGCTCCTTCAGAAGACTCGAAGAAGTCCACCTGAGCCACCTCCGCATACTTCTTTCGTAGCTTCTCTAGGCGCTCCAGGATTTCTGAGTTGTTCTTCGATTTCTTTATAGCGCGGAGGGCCTTTTCTACATTTGCCGCCTCTAACTCAATTTCCAAGTATTTCTTCCTGCATGAATCACGGAACAGTTCGATGATCTGCGGATCGGTCAGTCCTTCAAACCGCTCCACGCGCATTACCACGGCTTCCCCTTTGGCCTGTTGAACCTCCTGCGCCAGCCATTGGAAGGCCTCTACACACTCGTCCCGATCAGGAAGAACATAAACGCCGGCCTTGGGCGTGATTGCCCCTGATCGTTGCAACCGCCGCCACAACGCGACCCGCGGGCTCGAGGACGCCTTGGACGGCAGCGAATATGAAAACACCACCCACCCCATAGCGACAAGGAGTATAATTTATGTTGCACCAAATTGCAATATATGTTACAAACATAAGCCGGGTCTGAGAACCAGACCGCAAGGAGATAAAACAATGCTACTGCAAGCGAGATTGGCAGGATGGCGGGTAGTCCAATCGCTCTGGCTGTAGTAGCCGTATCGTCCTTGGCTAAGACTCAGGTTCTCGGTAGTTCAAACCTAATGGTTCGCAAAACGTACAGTCGGGGATTCATCGATTCTTCTATAACTGTTGGCTAAGGGGCAATAATGATTGGTCATAAGGATTCGAATCCTCACGATCACCACCATGAAGATTCTGGCTCTCATTCCCATATCCACACTCATGGGGCTATAGACCCAGGTATTTTAGATACGCAACAAGGGATAGCGGCTGTCAAATGGTCGTTCCTTGGATTGTTTGTGACGGCATTCCTGCAACTCGTAATAGTTCTTCTCTCTAACAGCACAGCACTTCTCGCGGATACTGTTCATAATTTCACGGATGCTGCCACAGCCTTCCCACTATGGATCGCCTTCACAGTCGCCCATTGGAAGCCTACGAAACGGTTTACATACGGATATGGGCGGGTGGAAGATTTAGCGGGGTTAGTGGTAGTTCTGGCCATTGCAAGTAGTGCAATAGGCGCTGCTTATGTAGCTATTGATCGTCTCTTCCACCCACAAACCGTCGGTTACATCGGCGCAGTAATGGGCGCGTCCGTTATCGGCTTTCTCGGCAATGAAGTCGTGGCGAGAATTCGGATCAGAGCTGGCAAAAAGATCGGTAGTGCTGCTCTCATCGCTGATGGAGTTCATGCTCGTGCGGATGGCATCACAAGTCTATCCGTGCTTCTTGGAGCCTTGGGCGTCTGGCTCGGCTATCCTTTAGCCGATCCTATCGTTGGCCTTTTCATTTCGGTTTTGATTTGCCGTGTGGTATGGCAGTCAAGCAAATCCGTTTTCACCCGACTTCTTGATGGTGTTGATGCTGTCGTAATTGATGAAATCAAGGATGCCATGCGTCAGGTTCCGGGCGTCCATGAAGTGACAGAAGTTCGGGTCAGATGGTTGGGACATCGAATGCATGCCGAGGCAAACATTGCAGTAAATTCAGACTTCTCTATTGAGAGAGGACACGAAATCGCCAATGAGGCACGGCACCAAGTTCTGCACCGCTTAGCCTATCTTTCCAATGCAACCATCCATATCGATCCTTTGAATGCATCGGGGGAAGAGCATCACCGAATCGAAAGCCATATCCATGGAAACTTGCCTGAGCACTCACATTGATGATGTCTAGGCTGTTTTGGTTCTCGGGAACTCGAATTTCAAGGTTCTCAAAGTGTACAGATCGGGGAGAGACCTTGGAGTGAGGCTCTCGTAGAGAAAGGAGTCCATGCCATGAAAAGCGCAACAATCAACAGCATCGCTTCAGCGGCGGGGTTGTCACTCCTCGTGACAGCCTGTGCCGGTTTCCCTGAGGCCTACCCGCCCCCGGCCAATCCGTTCCTTCCCGGAGCGACTCCATTGCAGAACACCACACTTGCTCAGCCAGCGAAGTTCGGCCTGGTCTGGCTTGTGCCGGCCGGATCGGCAGTCCCTTCGCAGGAAGCGCAACGCAAAATGGCTGAGAAGATCAAAGCTCAATTCACGGCCGGAAAGCGACTGGAAATTATTGGCACGGCGATCCTTCCGGTTTCCCAAGGTGACCTGCTCAGCGATATTCGCAAGGCGAGTGCTCCGATGAACGTCCCGCAAGTGCTGGTCGTCATGCCAAATGGTATTGAAGTGATGAGTCCTGAGTGGCTCTATTATGGCCGGAGTGGGAGTGCGGTCAGCACCCGCACAGACATTTTCGTGACGGTCTCTTTGGTGGGTCTCGACCTGGTAAGCGGAAAGAGTCTGTTTTTTGTCGTGGCCAACGGAGAAGCGCGGCTTCTGGCTACCAACTACGAGGACGCCCGACCCTTCTACCCGAGTATTGCGCCGGGACGCACCAGCGCATTTATCTACCCGGACGCGGCAACATTTCCTCCCGGAGCGGTGCAGGCAGTCGCCCTTGAGGATGCCGTGAACGGTCTCATTTATGAACTTGGCAAGGCTCTGGGAGCTGAGCGGTTATGATCTGCCAGGCAGTCAGGCAGTAGAAAGCTGGCCGGTAAGTGATTCAATGATTCAAAGACTCAACCGACTATGCGTAATCTTCTTCTGCCTCAGCTTAATTGTTCCTGAAATTATTATCTCACCTGGAATAGCCTTGCCTCAGATGTCGCATAACAACAACCAAACATCAATGGAACAATCAATCGAAGTAGCTAGGATGGAAGCACGACGACTCGGATATGACCTGGACAATATGGACCTTGAATACGATGAGGCCAATAGCGCGTGGAATGGGTACTGTTCTTATTTGAAAAGAAGTCCCATGCATGAGAACACGAAAATATGGCTGCGCGATCTCTCTTCGAAATTAAGCAAGAGAAAGTATCGGGCGATATACTTTCTCCCCCAAAATAATCTAATGCAAGGTGATAGTTTGTTTGTGTTTGTTGATGCAAAGACAGGTGACGTTCTTGGTGTGGTCACCAGCTCCCAACTATCCCCTTGATTGGCATTCCTTATGAGATGAGCCGATCTTTTACTCAGGTTTTTGAATCAACATTCCACCAGCACTAAGGAGGTGGGCTATGGCGCTTCCAACCAGAGTGGCAATATGGTTGATCTCCATCTCAGCTTCAGTAGCATTCGGTGTCTGGGTCTCAGCCAAGGCGGAAGAAGGTCAGTTTGGAACCCCCAAGGGCTCGGAAGGGACTCGTATTTTCAAGGCCACAGAGCATCCTTATTACACCGGTCAATTTCGCCTCAGAGGGCAAAAGGCCACGCTGGTCGGCGGCATGCAGGATCAATCCCCATGGGACCATCTTGACTATGCCGGGAAGCACTTGAATCCTGTGCAAGGCGCAATTGACATCGACGTAAACGAAATCACCAATACGGGTCGGGTCATCGCTGAGTTTACCGAAGGGGCTGCCCGGTACAAGGTTGTATTCGATCGCTTTTCGGCTTCAAGGCCGTACCAGGATGGCGGTATTGCCACCAGGGTCTACGAGCACGGCGATTCTGGTAACGGCGATCCGCTATATCCAAAGACCTGGTTGTACTTGTCAGGATGGGGAACGGCCACGATGTTTAAGAACGATCAAATTCTCTACAAAGACTACTCGGCCCACTTCATGCTCATGGAACGATCGCGTGACTCGAATACGCATGCTGTACGCTACCCTGTGAAGCGCACACTTCCTGGAGGAGAGACTGATCCTGCAGGAATGGAGATCGACCTCTGGGTCCGCTCCAAGGAAACCAACAACAAGAACTTCCCACCCTTCGAAACCTTCGTTCACCTGTACTGGGAGGAAGTGACCTGGCGGTAGCCATCAGCAAAGGCGATAAACCAGTGCGGCTTCCAATGCGATTAGCGCTGTGGTTGATCCTAATTGGATTGGCAGTACTGGGTGTATCAGCCTCGGCTGAGGACTCTATCCGGACTTGGAACTTTGATGCCGACCTCCCCGGTACTCTCCCGAAGGATTTTGTGGTTGGGACGCTGGTTGATGGTCGGCCTGCCGGCGAATGGAAGGTCCTTCAAACAGATCGGGCAAAAAGCCCGCCGCAGGTCTTGGCGCAGCTCATGGGAAAAGGCTTCGAACATGCCTATAAGGTAGTCCTAATCGCGGGAACCATATCTTCCGACCTGGATCTTCAAGTCTCCTTTCTGCCGATTGAGGGAAAAGCTGATATGGGGGGAGGCCTCATTTGGCGAGCGGCCGATGACCGGAACTATTATCTGACAAGGGCCAACCCGCTGGAGCAGAACATCCGGATCTACAGAGTCGTCAAAGGCGTCAGGCACCTGTTACAGAACTTCGACCAGATTATCGATGTGAGGCAGTGGCACTCGCTGCACGTGGTCAATCGCGGCTGCCAAATCCAAGTGCTCTACGATGAGAAGCCAGTCTTTGATCTTTGCGATCAGACGTTCACGACAGGTCGTATTGGACTCTGGACGAAGTCAGATGCTGTGACCTACTTCGACGACCTCAGGCTACAGATTTTGAAATGATGCGATTTGGTGGTCCCAACGGGATTTGAACCCGTGTTTATGCCTTGAGAGGGCACCGTCCTAGGCCAGGCTAGACGATGGGACCCCTGGTCGTGTCGAAGTTGAGAGGGGTGCGAAACAGCGGCACCTTAACGGAAACATTGCCGGCTTGTCAACATCCAACCACCTTGCGCGGGTCAGCTGCCACCTGTTATAACGTGAATGATTCCCGGTTATTCTCAGTCGCGTAGGAGACTGAACACAACGTGGGCGGAACCAATCCATATATTGAAAAAGCGGAAGTCGAACTCCCGAAGAAGGCGTACACAATCACCTTTCGCCGCCCGGATGGTCCGCCCATCGTGTTCGAGGTGGACCCGAGCAAGCTGCCCTATGGTCCGACAGGCCTGCCCGGCAGCATTCTGGACATTGCGCTCAATGGAGGAGCCAGCATTGATCTTGAGCATGCATGCGGTGGAGTCTGCGCCTGCTCGACCTGCCACGTGAAGGTGGTCAAGGGGCTGGAGTCCTGCAATGAGCCCACGGACGACGAGCTCGATCAGCTCGATGAGGCGCCGGATATCGGATTAAATTCCCGCCTGGGCTGCCAATGCGTGCCGAACGGCAGCGTGGACATCGAGGTCGAGATTCCAGCCTGGAATAAGAATCTCGTCAAGGAAGGACATTAACGCTCCTCTCAATCGTAGGTCTCGAACTTCGCCTCCTTCCGCCCAAATCCCAGTTCCAACATGTATGTCTTGAGCGGCCTGATAAAGGCCTTTGTCCCGCAGACCATCGGCAAAAAATCCTTCCGCCCCTGCCACAACGACGCGAGGATCTCGCTCTCCGTCCGACGTTCCTCTCCCGCGGGCTCGCTCCCGTCCAAGACGGTCGGAAGATACCGGAAGGCTTTGTGGCGCGCCGCCAGTTCTTGAAGCTCGTCGTGATAGATCTGCTCCGTCTGCGTGGGTGAGCCGTAGATCAAGGTCACTTGACACGACACAGGACTCTCGAACAACTCCCGAAGGATGCACCGAATCGGAACAATGCCGGTGAATCGCGCCACCAAGACGAGGTCTACGGTCAACGGGCGAGGAACCGTGAAATTCCCGTAGGGCGCCGCCAAGATCAGTTCATCCCCTTCCTTGACAGACGAGAGATAGCCGCTCCCCAGCCCACCCGGAACCCGGTCGAACGCCAGGACCAGCTCTCCGGAAGAGGATTCCGGCTCGGCCATCGAGTAGGCCCGCGTCAAGGGCGGACGCTCGCCCACCGGTAGCTTGAGCGACACCCACTGGCCTGGTTTGAAGGAGATCTTCGACCCGAGGGGAACGAGGACCAGTTCACGGACCGTCGGGGATAACATCCGCGCCCGCGTCACCTTGGCTCGTTGTGTCGGTTCACCCATGTGGAGAGACACGAGGAAAGGGAGGAGTGGCTGGGGGACGAGGATTCGAACCTCGGTAGACAGATCCAGAGTCTGTCGTCCTACCACTAGACGATCCCCCAACCAGCAACGTGTGGTAGCGTCCCCGCAATTATCGGTGGCTCAGTGCATCAAGTCAATGGCCTTCTTCAGCCGCGCCACTGTCCGCTGACGCCCCAGCAACATCATGACTTCAAAGATACCCGGGCTGGCAGTGCGGCCCGTGAGCGCCACTCGCACCGGCTGGGCCAGCTTGCCCATCGAGAGCCCTGTCTCGGCTATGACGGACTTGAACGCCCGTTCGAGCTCGTCATGCTCGAATGAGGGAACCTGGTCGAGCGCGGTGATCAGCTTGGTGAAGGCGGGTTTCAGCGCTCCGGTCAGGAATTTTGTCGCCGCCTCGGGATTCACAGCAATCGAGTCTTGGCAATACGGCGCGGCATGCTGCGCCATTTCCAGGAGAGTGCGCGAACGCTCGCGAAAAGCCTTCACCAGTCGTTCGAGCCACGTCTGGTCGGGCTGACCATGGGCGGCCAGCAAACCTTGCCTCCGCAGGAACGGCACCAAGAGATCTGCCACTCGCTTCACGTCCGTGTGCTTCAGGTAATGACTGTTCAACCAGAGCAGCTTTTCCGGGTCGAACGCCGCAGGGGCTTTGTTGATGCGATCCAGGGTGAACTTTTCGATCATCTCCGGTACGGCGAATACTTCCTGATC
>Ga0137374_10009455_pt1 | contig 11511 bp, 8 predicted proteins | sample SagtaG_20_FD_104811 | JGI IMG/M metagenome (GOLD analysis project Ga0137374, IMG submission 104811) | Vadose zone soil microbial communities from Sagehorn Ranch, Mendocino, California, USA - Sage1_R_100_16 metaG | ecosystem: Environmental > Terrestrial > Soil > Vadose zone | place: USA...
GAGACCCGGCTCGCGGTCGATCTCGATCCCCTCAATGCTCCGGCCATTAACGCGCACGCGATCGCCCTGAGGATCGCGCGGCGGTATGACGAAGCCATCGCGTACCACCAGAGGGCGACCGAGTTGGACCCCGGCCTTGCCATCGCACACTACCACGAGGCGTGGGCATACCTGTTCAAGGGCATGTACCGCGAGGCGTTGGCGCAGACGGATACCGTGGTGCGACTCGAGCCGAGCCGATTCCGGGACGACCCGGACCACGTCGGGGACATTATCGGCCCCAGTTTCTTTGGGGTCATCTACGGCCGTGCGGGCAGGCGCGCGGAGGCGTTGGCGGTGCTCCGGCGCATCGAGCAGCGCGCCGCGCGCCCACCGTGGGCCGCTCGGGCGTATATCTACGCCGCGGTGGGCGACCGGGAACGAACGCTGGATGCGCTCGACCACATGATCGGGCAGCGGGACTTTCCGCAAGGACCGAACCTGGGCAACGCTCTATGGGACTTCGTTCGGTCGGATCCCCGCTTCCAGCAGCTGCTGAAGAAGGCGGGGCTGGAGTAGCGACAGTTTTCAGATGCCTGACGTCCTGGAGAGCTTTCGAATCGGCCTGGCCGACCGCTACACGATCGAGCGTGAGCTCGGCCGCGGCGGCAATGCAGTCGTGTACCTCGCCTACGATGACAAGCACAACCGCAAGGTCGCGCTGAAGGTCTTGTTACCCGAGCTGGCCCTCTCCGTCCGCACCGAGCGGTTCTTGCGTGAAATCGAGATCGCGGCCCGCCTCACCCACCCCCACATTGTGCCGCTCCACGACTCCGGGGCAGCCAACGGCTGCCTCTACTACGTCATGCCGTATGTCGAGGGGGAATCGCTGCGCGAGCGGCTCGACCGCGACCAGCGGCTCCCCGTGGCCGACGCCCTTCAGATCGCCCACGAGGTAGCCGACGCCCTCGCCTACGCGCATCAGCACGATGTGGTGCACCGCGACATCAAGCCCGAGAACATTCTGTTGGAGGCAGGCCACGCAGTGGTGGCGGACTTTGGGCTCGCCCGCGCGCTCACGGCGGCCGCCGGCACAACGGTGAGCCAGGCCGGCATTGCGATGGGCACGCCGGTGTACATGAGCCCGGAGCAGGGCGCGGCAGCAGGGGAGCTGGACGGGCGCAGCGACATCTACAGCCTCGGCTGCGTGCTGTACGAGATGCTCGCGGGCCGGCCTCCCTTCACGGGGGAGACCGCACAGGACATCCTCGCGCGGCATGCGCTCGAGCCCGTGGCACCCCTCTGGAAACGGCGCCCGGAAGTCCCGCCGGCCGTGGAGGCGGCCGTCCTTGTCGCCCTGGCGAAACAGCCTGCGGAACGGTTTGCCACCGTGGCCGAGTTCGCGACGGCGCTTGCGGCCTCGGAGACGTCGCCAGTCCTGCGCGTGCAGCGACGTCGGACTCGGGCGAAGTGGGTCCGCGGAGGCCTCGCGGGGGGCGCCGTGCTGCTCGCCGCAGTGGCGGTGGGGCGCTGGCGTGCCCTCGCGGTCCCGGGAGCTTCCGCGACCCCGTCCGTGGCCGTGCTCCCCTTCGTCAACATCGCCGGGGATACTGCAAACCAGTATTTCAGTGACGGCATGACGGAGGAGTTGATCAACGCGCTGGCTCGCGTCGAAGGACTCCGGGTCCCGGGTCGGACCTCGTCGTTCGCGTTTCAAGGGAAGAACGTCCCTCTCGGCCAGATCGGGCCGGAGTTAAGGGTTGCGACGATCGTAGAGGGGAGCGTCCGCAAGGCGAGTGGCGGAGTCCGGGTGAGCGTCCGGCTGGTGAATGTGGCCGACGGCTACCAGATCTGGGCGGCGCAGTACGATCGCGCGCTCGAGGACGCGGTGGCGGTGCAGGAAGACATCGCCCGCGCGGTCGTCGGCGCGCTGCGGATGAAGCTGGGAGCGGGAGGCACGGCGCCCCTCGCCCGACGTTACAGTGCCAACCCACAAGCCTATGACTTCTACCTGCGGGGCCGGTTCTTCTGGAACCGAGGGACTAGAGAAGGAGTCCACAAGGCGATCGACTACTTCAGTCGTGCGACCGCGCTGGATTCAAGCTACGCGCTGGCATACGGCGGTCTTGCGGACGCGTACCTCACGAGCGTGGCGCAACAATATGGCCCGCGGGAGGATAGCTACGTCAAGGCAAAAGCAGCGGCGCTCAGGGCCATTGCCCTCGACACACTGCTGGCCGAAGCGTTCGTGTCGCTGGGCCGGATACGACAGTACGACTGGGACTGGGGGGGAGCCGAGGAGGCTTACCGGCGAGCCATCCGGCTGAACCCCGGCTATGCAGTGGCGCACAGTTGGTACGGGTTCTTTCTGGCCTGGGTGATGTCCGTCAAGGGCCGCGGCGACGAGGGGGTACGAGAGACCCGGTTGGGCGTCGATCTCGATCCGCTCAATGCTCGCCTCAACAACACTCACGGCACCGCCTTGCGGTATGCGAGGCGGTACGATGAAGCCATCGAGTACCTCCGGCGGGCGACCGAACTGAGCCCTCAATTTGCCGGACCCCACTACCACGAAGCGTGGGCGTACCTGTTCAAGGGCATGTATCGTGAGGCCTTCGCTCAGGCCGATACCGCCATTCAGCTGGACTCGGGCCAGGTTGCAGAGATGCCTCCGGTCGTCGCGGTCATGTACGGGCGCCAGGGGAGGCGGTCGGAGGCGTTGGCGATGCTCAGCGAGCTGGAGAAGCATTCCGGCGGCTCACCCTGGGTCGCGCGGGCCTATATCCGTGCCGCGCTGGGCGACCGGGAGGGCACACTGGAGGCGCTCGACCAGATGATCGAGCACCGGGAGTTTGCGCAGGGGCCATATCTGAACAGTCCCCTGTGGGACTTCGTGCGGTCGGATCCGCGCTTCGAGCAGCTCTTGAAGGAGGCAGGGCTCGATTAGCGACAGGACATCCGCGAGCTCACTGCGGCGCCCGCACCGCGAACGCCTCGGCGACCTGGCCGGCGAGGCGGTCCACGAGCGCGATCACGTCTCTATCCTCGGCGACATAGGCACGCCGCACAATGCCGGTCCGCAAGTCGACGAGTTGTAGTTGGAGTCGCAGCGTGCCGTCCGGATGCCGCAGCAGTGCCCCTTCCAGGAGATCCGTGGCACCCGCGCGGCTGGCCGCGCGACCGATCGTACCTTGTGAATCCCCGTCCGCTGCCGTTCGGGCGGCGATTTCGTTCAGCCGCGTCGTGCTGATCACCTGAACCTCGGACGCGCGGGCGAGGTTGGCCGCGAGCATCTCCCTCACGGCCCCGCCGAGCGGCGCCGCGCTGTCGGAGCCGGAATAATCATGAATCGGGGTCACCACGATCACGCTTCGCGCCGGTCCCCCCCCGATCTTGATCGCCACGACAGCGGCCACCGCCACTACGGCTCCGGCCGCAAGAATCACCGGTCGCCTCCTTGAGATCGCGGACAGCGGAGCGCGCGCGCCGGCGGCCGGCTGCTGGGTAGTCTCGCGGGGTTGGAGGGTGGCCACGGGACTCGGGGGCGCAACGGCAGGCTGTGGTACCGGCTCATCGGACTGCTGGCGCAGCTGCTCCATCAGGTTCGCGACCGCCCGCGCGGGAGCGGCGTCGAGCTCGCGCCGCACCAGGTCGGCATATTCCCGTCCGACTTTTAGGGCCTCCGCCCGCTCCTTCGCGGCCGCGAGGGCGGTCATCCGTCCCAGCGTGGCTTCCGCGCTCAGCGGCTCGAGCTCGGCGAGGCGGCGCCACCACTCCGCGGCCATCGCGTGGTTGCCCCGCGCGCCCGAACCCTTGGCCAGTCGCTCCAGCGCACTGCCTGCCCACCGCGCCAACCGCTCCCGCTCGGTCTCGACCCAGCGCTCGAACTCCCCACACCCGTCGAGATAGAAGCCGTCGAGGAATGGCCCGGCGTACTCCGCGACTCCGCGGTCGGGATCGCCCTGCTCGAGCGCGGCTTCGAATCGCCGCACGTCGCACGCGATGGCCGCGGGGTTCAACTGGAGGACCTTCCGTCCGCCGAACAGGTCCGCCTGGCCCAAGTCGCGGCGCAAATCGTGGCAGGCTTGTTTGAGGAGGTGGCGCCCGTGCGCGCTGTCCGTCTCGGGCCAGAGGTACGCGATGACCTTATCCCGACTCATCCCGGTTTGCCCGGGAGCCAGCAATGCGAGGAGGCCGAGCATCTTCGGGCGCGCGGCGACGCCGCCGCACGAAGCGCCGTTCGCCTCGAGGCGAAGCCCACCGAACGTCTTGAGTTCCAGCATGGCGTTCCATTGACCCGTTCTTGACCGGGCCGCGTACCGACCATCTCTAACATACCGCGACCGTCCACGGATGGCGGAATAGGGCCGCCACCGCCAGGGCAGCATTCTCGGAGGATGAGACCATGGTCGCACTGCGGAAGACCGCGCTCGTCTGTTCGGTTTCGCTCTCGTTCCTTATATCCTGCGACCCCAACCAGCCGCTCGACCCCTCCGTCCAGCCGTCCTTCAGAGTGACGGACGCGCCCTCCGGAACCAAGGCCGCGGCCGCGTCTGAGAGCCGGATCAGCGTCACCTGGCAGGACAATTCGACCAACGAGAGCGGGTTCGAAGTGCATCGCTCCACCACCGGGGCGAACGGAACGTTCGCGCTGCTGGCGACGACGGGTGCCGGTGTCACGAGCTACAGCGACGATGGGCTCACGCCCGCGACACAGTACTGCTACGAGGTCCGCACCGTGCGCACGACCGGCCGCAGGACCACGTTCTCGGACTTCTCGCCCGCCGCCTGCGCGACGACGCTGGCTCCCGCCGCCCCCTCGGGCACGGACGCGACGCCTCTGAACAGTGCCACGGTGCAGGTAAGGTGGATCGACCACTCGACCACCGAAGAGGGTTTTCGGGTCGAGCGCTCCGTCGACGGCGGGTCCACGTGGACCACCGCCGGCACGCCGCGTCTGAATGCCACAGCCTTCACCGACTTCGGCCGCACACCCGAACAGGCAGTGTGTTATCGCGTGTTTGCGGTCCATAGTCGGGGAGATTCGCCGCCGTCGAACACGGACTGCACGGCGCCTCCTGCGGCGCCCACCGTTCTAACGGCAACGGGCGTGGACGGACCGGCCATCGATCTCGCCTGGACGGACAAGTCGTCCGTCGAAGATGGCTACGAGGTGCAGCGTTCCGCGGATGGCGTGGCCTTCAGCCCGCTCGCAGACGTACCTGCGAGCAGCACGAGTTACCGCGACATCGGAGTGAGCGTTAACAGGACGTACTGGTACAAGGTACGGGCAAAGAAGGACAACGGATTCTCCGACTTCTCGAACGCTGTCACCGGAGTCGCCGTCGACGCCCCGCCGAACGCACCCTCGGGTACGCAGGCCGTGCCCGGCGCCAGCGACCCGTACTACGTCGTTGCGGACTACAACCCAGCGGTCAACAGGTCCGTGACCGTCCATTGGGCCGACAATTCGGTGAACGAGGCGGGGTTCCGCGTGTCGCGCTCGACCGACGGGGGAGCGAGTTGGGTCGACGTGGGCACAACCGGGCCAAACGCAAACTACGTGACCGACGCAGGACGCACGCCCGAGCAAGAGGTGTGCGATCGCGTGTTTGCCTTCAACAACAAGGGAGAGTCCAGCCCGTCGGAAGTGGACTGCACGACGCCCCCGGCCGGCCCGACCAACCTAGGCGTAGGCAGCGCGGACAACTACCAGACAGTCGACCTCGGCTGGACTGATAACTCGGGGGTCGAGGAGGGTTACGAGGTGTGGGTGGGTGTGTGCATTGACTACGTCGGCAACCCTTGCGGGTTCCGCATCGCGACCCTGCCCTCGAACACCACCAGCTACCGTGACAGCCAGTATGCCAGCGGGTGCTATTACTACTACGTCGCTGCGGTCAAGGACGGTGGCTACTCCGACTGGTCTTCCAACTACTACGCGCTGGACCCGGCATGCTTCTCGCCAGAGGGGTCGAGTTCCGTCTTGCCACTTCAAACGCCCCCGGGCATCGGTCCCGCTGCGCCTGTGCGACGTTCCGCACTGCGTGTTCGTCGGCCGAGCCAGTGAGTTCAAGGAGGTTCACATGAGAAACGCATTTCGCATGCTCGCTTCGCTCGCCCCCTTCGCCCTGCTCCTCGGATGTGGGACCGAGTCCGATCGGAGCGTCGCCGGTACACTGTCCGCGAACCATACGGCCAACTTCTCCGCCTGGTCCGAGCCGGTGAACCTCGGCCCGACGATCAACACGCCGTTCAACGAGCAGCAGTCGGCGCTCTCCAAGGATGGGCTCACCCTGTATTTCGCCTCCAACCGGCCGGAGGGGCCTGACGACGCGGCTCTCGACCAGAACATCTGGGTGTCGCGACGGGCCTGCACCGAGACAGATGACCCGGCATGCGCGTGGCAGCCGCCCGTGAAGCTCGCACCACCGGTCAATACGGAATTCAATGACGCCGGTCCAGCCCTGTCTCGAGACGGCCATTGGCTGTTCATCCTCTCGACGCGTCTTCTCGGCAGTTTCGGCTCGAGTGACATCTGGGTCTCGTGGCGAGCCGACGTACACGATGCCTTCGGCTGGGAAGCGCCGATGAACCTCGGGCCGGGCGTTAACACGTCGGGCTTTGAAGGAGGCCCCGGCTACTTCGAAAACGAAGACGGCGGCGCCCCGCAGCTCTATTTCAACCACAACCCCGACCCGGCTCCCCCGCAGGGGCTTGGCGGTGACATCTATGTCAGCGAGCAGGCCGCCGATGGGTCGTTCGGGACCGCAGTCCCCGTTACCGAGCTGAACACTCCGGCGACCGATCAGCGGCCCTCCGTCGCCCACAGCGGGTTGGACATCTACGTCTTCTCGAACCGGCTAGGCTCGACGCCCAACCCGTCTGGCTCGCCGACCAACGACATTTGGGTTTCCACGCGCGAGAGCGTCCTCGCGCCCTGGTCACCTCCGACGAATCTTGGTGCCCCGATCAACACCGGAGTTGGCGAGCTGCACCCGTTGATTGTTTCGAGCGGTGGGAGAGAGTGGCTCTACTTTGCGCGTAACGTCGCGACCCCACCGGCCATTGACCTCGATCTCTTCGTGAGCACGCGGACGCGACAGGGTCAAGGGCCGGACTAGGCTGGCGTGCTGGGCCGCGCTTCACGAGGAGCGTACCTCGCGGAGCGTGGTGTATGGCGTTCGCCCAGGCGCCGATCGGGGGGACGGACGCAACGAGCCATTGAGCGGACGGAAAAGGAGCAGCGAACGATTCTCGGGAGGTACACCATGAACGCACATTGCGCACCGGCCGCCGTTTGGCTCGCCATTCTCACACTGGCGGCATGCCGTGACTCTTCCGAGCCTGCCAGGCTCGGGGCACCGAGCTTCGCGGCGGACGGCGACGACACCGCCCAGGTCGTGACTATCGATCATCAGGTTCCCTACGTGTCGACCGTGCCGGCGAACGCCGGTGAGTTGGTACATCTCTTTGTCCGTGAGCGCGCGCCCGGCAATAGGGACGCTCGAAAAGTGGTTCTCATGATCCACGGGCGATCGACGCCGGTGCTTTCGGGGTTCGACTTAAGCGCTGACCACTATGACTGGGCTCTCTGGCTGGCGCAGGCGGGTGGGTTGGATGTGTTCATGCTTGATTTTCAAGGATCCGGCCTGTCACCGCGCCCCAAGATGGACGATCCGTGCAACGTCCCCGTGGCGCAGCAGAGCATCCTGATTCCCAACCCTCTGTCCGCCACGTGCCCGCCATCCTACCCGTTCCAGCTCATCAATTCGCGAAGCGATTGGGACGAACTGGATGCGGTTGTCGACTACATCAGGAACCTTCGGGGCGTGGACAAAGTCGCCCTCGTAAGCTGGTCACAGGGCTCGTTCCGTGTCGGGCCGTACGCCATCCAGCATCCGGACAAGGTCGAAAGCCTCCTGCTGTATGCTCCGATCTATAACCCGGCCGGCCGAGCCGGCACCGGGCCGGACGGCTTTGGCTCGCCTGTTGCGCTGCCCCTTTCCGGAACTCCCATGACTCTGATGACCCGCAGCGATTTCATGAGCCAATGGGATCGCGAGATCAAATGCGACGGACAGCGGGAGGAGGGAATTCAGGATGTGGTCTGGAGCACGACCATGGACAACGACCCAATTGGCCGCACCTGGGGGCCTCCAGAGGGCGCCATGCGGGTGAGAGCACCGTTTCTGTGGGGATGGAACCGCACGACGGCGTCCCGGCTGTCGGTTCCCGTGCTCATCATTGTCGGGGAGTTTGATCTACAAGTGGAGCTGTTGGCCGCCCACGCCGTGGATAGTCTCTATAACACCGTCCCGCACGCCCAGAAGCTGTTGTTCAAGGTCCAGTGCGCGGGACATTCCATGGTCTGGGAACGGCAGCGCAGGGTGCTGCACCACATTTCCAAAGAGTGGCTGAATCACGGCGCAGTGGATGACCAGACGACCGGTATCTTCTTCGTCGACACCGAAGGAGTCATCCACCCTCAGTAGGAGTGACCGGGTTTTGGCACGTGCGAAACAGCCGAGCGACCCTTCCGGATCGCTCGGCTGTTTTCGTTCGTCCGTGTGTCAGCTCAGGTCTTGAATCGCCCCGACGGCGTCGGGATCTTCACCTTCGCCATCACCCGCTCCACGAAGCCGAACTCGGGCGCGAACCGCGTCAGCAGCGCCAGCTCGCGAATCAGCTTGCGCTCATGCTCCGCGATGGTGTGGCACTCGGCGCACTGGGCGAGGTGCGTGTCCCGGGTCGCGGGACAGAGACCCTGCGCCCAAAGCTCGACTTCGTCGGGCGTCAGGTGCTGCAAGAAGTGGTCGCTCATTGTTCCGTCCTACGGGCGGCACGCAAGCCGGGTTTCATTTCGGTCATTCGCGGCGGTCCTCGAGGTAGCCCCGTAATTCGTTGCGCGCCCGATGGATATACGTCTTGACCGTGCCCAGGGGCAGGTCCAGGATGCGGGCGATCTCTTCGTAGCTGTGGCCCTCCACGTGGCGCAACAAGATGCAGGTGCGGTACTCGGGCCGGAGGCGGGCGATGGCGTGCTCGATCGCGCCGCCCAGCTCGCGCGCTTCAAGCTCCTGCAAGGGGGACTCGCCGCGGTCGCCCAGCTGCGGTGTGGTGGCGCTCATCTCGTCGGGCGTCGTGGCGTGCGGCGAGCCGTCGAGGGAGAGGGTCTCGAGCTCGCGTTTGCGCAGATGATCGATCGCGGCGTTGTTCGCGATCTTGAAGATCCACGACGAGAACTTGAACTGCGGATTGTACGAGCCGATGGCGTTCAGGACCTTGATGAACGTCTCCTGGGCCAGGTCCTCGGCGAGGGCGCGGTCGCGCACCATGCGATACAACAGCGAGAAGATGGGCCGCTCGTAGCGGCGCACCAGCTCGCGGAATGCGGCTTCTTGGCCTTGCTTCGCCCACGCCACGACCTCCGGATCGCTGGCGCCGGTCAGGTTGCCCGGCCTATCTTTCGCGCCTATGACGTCCCCCCCGTTCGAGGTTGCCGCGCACTCGGGTGGCGAAGCGAAACGGTCGTACGTGCGCAGCATGTTCGCCGCGATCGCGCCGCGCTACGACCTGCTGAACCATCTCCTGAGCCTCAACGTGGACCGCTCCTGGCGCCGCGCCGCGGTGCGACGGCTCGCGTGGGAGCGGCGACCCGACGGCACCTATCTCGATCTCTGCGCCGGCACGCTCGATCTCGCGGCCACGCTCGCGCGCGCGCCCGGGTTCCGCGGGACCGTGCTGGGCGCGGACTTCGTGATTCCCATGCTGGCGCGGGGGAAGGGCAAGGCGCCACGCGCCCGTCCCGTTGGCGCCGACGCGCTCGCGCTCCCGTTCGCCGACGCCCGGTTCGACGGTGCCATGGTGGCCTTCGGGGTCCGAAACCTGGCGGATCTCGACGCAGGCCTCCGGGAGACGCACCGCGTGCTCCGGCCCGGCGCCCGCTTCGTGGTGCTCGAATTCGCCACACCGCGTTTCGCGCCGTTGCGCGCGCTCTACCTGTTCTACTTCCGGCGCGTCCTCCCCGCGATCGGCCGTGCGGTGTCGAAACATAGAGACGCCTATACCTACCTGCCAGAGTCGGTGCTCGACTTTCCCGATCCGGACGCCTTCGCGCGCCGGCTCGAGGGCGCCGGATTCTCGAGTGTAGGCTACGAGATGCTGACCGGCGGGATCTGCGCCGTGCATCATGGCACTCGATAGCCTGCGCGACTTCCTCGGCGCGCTCGACGCCCGGGGCGAGCTCGTGCACGTGGGGCGCCCCGTGTCCGTGGACAAAGAAATCACCGAGATCGCGGACCGCTGCATGAAGTCGCCCGGCGGCGGGGGGGGACCCGCGCTGCTGTTCGAACACCCGACGCTCCTGTCGGGCGCCCCGGCGCGCCATCCCGTGGCGGTGAACCTGTTCGGCTCCCAAAAGCGCATGGCGCTGGCCCTGGGCGTCGAGTGCCTGGACGAGATCGGCGAGCGGATCGCGACGCTCCTCAACATGAAGGTCCCCGACACTCTGCTCGGCAAGCTGGCGATGCTGCCGCAGCTCGCCGAGATGGCCAAGTTCCCGCCCAAGACGATCGGCGGGAAGCCGCCGTGTCAGGAAAGCGTGATCCGGGAGCAGGACGTGGACCTGGCCCAGTTCCCCGTGCCCGTCTGCTGGCCGGAAGACGGCGGGCCCTACATCACCCTCCCCGGCGTCATCACGCGCGATCCCAAGACGGGCGTTCGCAACGTCGGGATGTACCGCATCCAGGTGATCGGCCGGCGCGAGCTGGCGATGCACTGGCAGCGCCACAAGGTTGGCGCGGCGCACTGGCGCGAGATGGCGCAGCGCGGTGAGAAGATGCCCGTCGCCATTGCGCTGGGCGGCGACCCCGCGTCGATCTACGCCGCCTCCGCGCCGCTCCCGCCCACGATCGACGAATTCCTGTTTGCCGGATTCCTGCGCCGGGAGCCGGTGCGGCTCGCCAAAGCGGTGACCTGCGATCTCGAAGTGCCGGCGGAAGCGGAGATCGTGCTCGAGGGCTATATCGATCCGCGCGAGGAGCTGGTGCTCGAGGGGCCGTTCGGCGACCACACCGGGTTCTACTCGTTGGCCGATTACTACCCGAAGGTGCACGTCACCGCGGTCACGCTGCGCGCCGAGCCGGTGTGGCCGCACACGATCGTGGGGCGTCCGCCGATGGAGGACTACTGGCTCGGCCACGCCACGGAGCGGATCTTCCTGCCGCTCCTGAAGCTCACGCTGCCCGAGATCGTGGACCTGCACATGCCGGCCGAGGGGATCTTTCACAACCTCGTGTTCGTGAGCATCGACAAACAGTATCCCGGGCAGGCTTACAAAGTGATGAACGGGCTGTGGGGGCAGGGGCTCATGTCGCTCGCCAAGGTGATCGTCGTGCTGGACAAGGACGTCAACGTGCGCGATCCCAAGGAGGCGTGGTGGGTGACGCTGAACCACATCGACCCGGAGCGCGACGTGCGGTTCACCATGGGGCCGATCGACGTGCTCGACCATTCGAGCCGCGGCTTCAC
>Ga0137374_10009464_pt1 | contig 11504 bp, 4 predicted proteins | sample SagtaG_20_FD_104811 | JGI IMG/M metagenome (GOLD analysis project Ga0137374, IMG submission 104811) | Vadose zone soil microbial communities from Sagehorn Ranch, Mendocino, California, USA - Sage1_R_100_16 metaG | ecosystem: Environmental > Terrestrial > Soil > Vadose zone | place: USA...
AAAAGCCGGAAGCGGCGGCCCGCGTGCTACCATGCCCGGCCCTTCCGGGTTTTCCGGTTCGGCGAGGGGGCCTGGCTCCGGATGCCGCACGTCATCCTGTTCGTGGACGACGAGCCCGAGGTGCTCGCGATCCTGCGCCGCAGCTTCCCTGCGGACGACGGATACGTGGCGCTCACCGCGCCGAGCGGGCCGCTCGCGCTCGAGATCCTCGCGAGCCGCCGGGTGGACCTGCTCGTCACCGACCAGCGCATGCCCCACATGACGGGCGTCGAGCTCGTCGAGGCGGCGCACCAGCTCGACCCGGACCTCTGCGCGATCCTCCTCACCGCGTACACGGATCCGCGCGAGATCGTGGACGCGATCAACCGCGGCCAGGTCTACCGCTACCTCGTGAAGCCCTGGGAGCACGCCGATCTGAAGCAGACGGTGCTGCGCGCGCTCGAGCGGGTGGACCTCCGCCGCGAGCGGGCGCGCCTGTACGCCGACGCCGAGCGGCGTCTCGAGGCGCTCCAGGCGGCCTCGGACCTCGCGCGCGACGTGGGGGCGGCCGAGAGCCACGCGCGGATCCTCGAGCGCGTGGTCGAGCGGCTCCCGCGCATCGTGCCGTGCGACGTCGCCGCGGTGCTGCTCGCCCCGCCGGGCGCCGCGCCGGACCTCCTCATCCGCCCCTGCGCGAGGCTCTCGGAGGCCGCGCTCCTCGCCGTGAAGGAGCACGCGCTCGCGGCGCACCACGTGCAGGGCGGCGCGACGCTCGCCGAGGCCGCGGTCCGCGTGCGCGTCGTCGGCGGGGGGACCGGCGCGGAGGTGGACGGGTTCGAGTCGCGGCTCACGCTCCCGGTCGAGATCGGGGGGGTGCACGCGGGGGTCGTCCTCGTCGAGAGCGCGGCCACCGAGGCGTTCGCGGAGGGGGACGCGCGCATCCTCGACCTGCTCGTGAACGAGCTCGCGCAGTCGCTCGGCGCGTTCGCGGCGCGGATCGCGACGGAGCGCGAGCGGCTCGAGCGCGTCGTCGAGTGCATGGCGGACGGGCTCGTCTACGCGCCCGCGGGCGCCGACGACGTGCTCGCGAACCCCGCCGCCCGCCGCATGCTCGGCGCGCCCGCGGAGGGGTCGCTCCGCCTCGCGTGGCTCGAGGAGGCGCTCGGGTTCCACCCCTTCGACCTCGCGCGCAAGCTCGACGCCGATCCCGCGGGGCGCGCCTGGATCGCCGAGGAGGTCCGGGTCGGCGGCCGCACGCTCTCGTCGATCGTCTCGCCGGTCCTCGAGCGCGGCAGGGGGCTCGCGGGGGTCGCCGTCGCGCTGCGCGACGTCACCGACCAGAAGGAGCTCGAGGAGCGCAAGGAGGAGTTCGTCCAGGTCGTGAGCCACGAGCTGCGCACGCCGCTCACGTCGATCGCCGGCGCGCTCGACCTCGTCCTCGGCGGGCTCGCCGGCGAGGTCTCCGAGAAGCAGACGCGCTACCTCCGCATGGCCCGGGAGTCGTCGGAGAAGCTCAACACGATGGTGGACGAGCTCCTCGACGTGGCCCGCCTGGCGAAGGGCAAGCTCCGGATGGAGCCGGAGGTGCTCTTCCTCGACGAGCTCGCGCGCGCGACGGTGGATCGCTACCAGCCCGCGGCCGCGGAGCGCGGGCAGGAGCTGCGGCTCGAGGTGCCGCCCGAGCCGGTGCGGCTCGTGGCCGACCCGGGCCGGATCGGGCAGGTGCTCGCGAACCTCCTGACGAACGCGCTCAAGTTCACGCCGGAGAACGGCCTCGTGAAGGTCCGCGTCTTCCGCGCGGAGTCGCTCCCGGGAGTCGCGGGCTTCAGCGTCTGGAACGGGGGAGAGGCGATCGCGGAGGCCGATCTCGAGCGGATCTTCGAGAAGTTCGAGCAGGCCCGCAGCGAGCGGACGCGGCGCGTGCGCGGCACGGGGCTCGGGCTCGCGATCTCCCGCGGCATCGTCGAGGCGCACGGCGGCGCGATCTGGGCCGAGAGCGCGCCCGGCGACGGCGCCCGGTTCCTCGTCGTGCTCCCGGACGAGCCGCGCGCCGAGGCGGCGGAGCGGCCGCACGTCGGGGCCGACGCGCCGGCGGTCCTGGTCGCGGACGCCTGCGACGACTCCGTGCTCGTCTGCGGCGTCCTGCGCGCGCGCGGCCTCCGCTGCGCCCGCGCGAGCGATCTCGACTCGGCGCTCGCCATCGCGCGCCGCCATCCCCTGCGCGTCGTGGTCTGGGATCCGCTGTTCGCGGCGCTCGATCACGTGCCGCTCGCCGAGATCCTCCGGCACGACGCCGACACCCGGCGCGCCGCGCTCCTCGCCTTCTCGCCGCCGGCCGCGCGCGGCGCCGCGTTCCGCGCGGGTGCCGACGACCACCTCCCGAAGCCCGCCCCGCCCGCGGCGCTCTGCGCGGCGGTGGAGGGGCTGGCCCGGCGCGGCCGCCTCACGGGCGCCCGGATCCTGGTCGTCGACGACGACCCGGCCATCCGCGCGATCTGCGCGGAGGTGCTGCGGAGCCAGGCGTACGAGGTGGACGAGGCCGGGACCTGCGAGGAGGCGCGCCGGCTCGTCGCGGAGCGGCGGCCGCAGGTCCTGCTCGTGGACGTCCAGCTCCCGGACGGCGACGGCTTCGGGCTGCTCGAGTCGCTCCAGGCGCGCCGCTCCACCGAGCCGTTCGCGGCGGTGTTCCTCTCCGCCCGGGGCGAGACCGCCGACAAGGTGCGCGGGCTGAAGCTCGGCGCGGACGACTACCTCACCAAGCCCTTCGACGCGCAGGAGCTCGTCGCCCGGATCGACGCGGTGCTGCGGCGGCGGGAGGCGGCCCTCGCGTCGTCCCCGATGACGCGGCTGCCCGGCGGCCGCGCCATCGACCGCGAGGTGGAGCGGCGGCTCGAGGGGCGCGAGCCGTTCGCGCTCTCCTACGTCGACCTCGACAACCTCAAGGCCTACAACGACACGTACGGCTACGCGAAGGCGGACGGCGTCGTGCTCCAGACGGCCGGCATCCTTCGGGATGCCGTCGTGACCCACGGCGGGGACGCCGCCTTCCTCGGCCACATCGGCGGCGACGACTTCGTCATCCTCACCGCGCCCGATCGCGCGGCCCCCGTGTGCACGGAGGCGATCGCCGCCTTCGATCGCGTGATCCCGCTCTACTACGATCGCCAGGACCGCGAGCGCGGCTCCATCGAGGCGGTGGACCGCTTCGGCACGCGGCGGCGCTTCCCGATCCTCTCGGTGTCGATCGCGACGGTGCACGCGCCGCCCGGCCGCTTCCCGCGCCACGCCGAGCTCGCGCGCGCGGCGGCAGAGCTGAAGGAGCGCGCGAAGCGCGTCCCCGGCAGCATCCACCTCGTCGACGGCGGCGAGGGGGCGGCGCCTTGACCCTGCAGCGGAAGCTCGCGCTCTTCGTCGTCGCGGCGGCGCTCGCGCCTCTCGTCGGGGTCGCGTTCGCCGTGCTGCACGGGGCGCAGGAGGAGCTCGCGCGGCGCGCCGCTGCGGAGCACCTCGCGCGCGCGCGCGCCGGCGCGGTCTCGATCGCGGCGGAGCTCGCGGCGGTGGACGCCGCGCTCGGCGGGCTCACCGAGACGTGGCGCCCGGACCGGCTCGGAGGGGAGGAGCTCCGCGGGATGCTCGTCGTCCTCTCGCGGCAGGTCCCGGCCGCCGACGCGAGCGCGATCGTGGACGGGACGGGCTCGGCGCGCGCGGTCCTCGCCGGCGCCGGGGAGCCCGGGACGTCCGAGCGGTTCGTCGAGGCGGTCCGCGCGGCTGCGTCGGCGCCGGTGGGGCGGCTCGTGCTGCGCGCCTACGACGACGTCGGGGGCTGGCAGCTCGCGGCCGTCCGCGCCGTCCCCGCGCGGAGTGGCGGCCCCTGGCTCGTGGCCGTCCGGCTCGGGCCCGAGGCGGCCAGGCGTCGGCTCGACGCGGCGGTGCCGGAGGGTGGCGCGGCGTACCTCCTCGACGGCGCCCGCGTGCTGCTCGCGTCCACCGGGGCGGCGCCGCTCGAGGGCGCCGCGCGGGCGGAGCTCGCCGGCCGGATCGATCCCGCGCGCCCCGGCGCCGTCGAGGGCGAGCACGTCCTCGGCGCGTGGGCGCCGCTCGACGACGGGACCGGCTGGGGCGTGCTCGTCGCGGTGCCGGCGGCGACCGCGTACGCGCACGTCGTCGCGCTGCGGCGCGGGGTCCTCGCGGCGAGCGCCGCAGTCCTCGCGCTCGTGCTCGTGCTCTCGTTCCTCGTCGGTCGCGGGACGGTGGCCGGCCTCGCGCGCATCGAGTCCGCCGCCCGCGCGCTCGGGGGCGGTGAGCTCGCCGTGCGCCTCCCCGAGGAGGGCGCGGACGAGGTCGCGCAGGTGTCGCGCACGTTCAACGCGATGGCGGGCGAGCTGCAGCGCGCCCGCGAGCGGCTCGAGCGGTGGAACGAGGAGCTGCAGCGCGAGGTGGAGGCGCGCACGGCCGAGCTGAGGGCGACGCAGGCGCAGCTCGTCGAGGCGCAGAAGCTCGCCGCGCTCGGGCAGCTCGGCGCGGGCGTCGCCCACGAGATCAACAACCCGCTGACGGGGATCCTCGGCAACGCGCAGCTCCTGCTCGAGGCGACGCCGGCGGCGGACCCCGACCGCGAGCCCCTCGAGAAGATCGAGCAGCTCGCGCGCCGCTGCCGCGACATCACGCAGAACCTGCTCCGGTTCAGCCAGCAGCGGGCCGAGCCCGAGTTCGAGGTCCTCGACGTGAGCCGCGTCGTCCGCGACGCGCTGACGCTCGCCGCAGGGCAGCTCCGCGGCGCGGACATTGCGCTCGAGGTGGAGCTCGCCGAGCCGCCTGGGCGCGTCCGCGGCGACGCCGGCCACCTCGCGCAGGTCGTCCTGAACCTCGTCTCGAACGCGCGCAACGCCTGCCTCGGTCGGCCTGGGCGAACGGTGCACGTGTCGGTAGCCCGGGAGGCCGACGAGGTGCGGATCGCGGTGCGCGACGACGGCAAGGGGATCGCGCCCGAGCACCTCCCCCGCATCTTCGAGCCGTTCTTCACGACGAAGGACCAGTGGAGCAACGTCGGGCTCGGCCTGTCGGTGTCGTACCGGATCATCTCGGAGCACGGGGGCCGGATCCTCGTGGCGAGCCGGCCCGGGGAGGGGAGCACGTTCACGGTGTGCCTCCCGGCCGCCCCGCCGACAAGCTAGCAGGACGGCCCCCCCTCTCCCCGGCCCTCTCCCCCCGGCGCTGCCGGGGGGAGAGGGAGTGAATCTCGCGCCAGCGGGGAGAGGGGTGGGGTGAGAGGGCGGGGGATCAGGTGAATCTCCCTCGCCCCCGCGAAGCGGGGGAGAGGGGTGGGGAGAGGGGGCGGGATCGGCACGTTCTCGCGATGGCCTGCTACACTCCGGGAGCATGGCGCGCCGCGAGCGGGTCACCTTCCTGGCCATCCTGGCCCTGCTCGTCGGCGGGACGCTCGCCGCGTACCGCCTGCTCCTCGGCCCCGAGCCGGGCGCGCGGACGCCGACGGCTCAGCCTGCGCCTGCGCCTGCGCCCGTCCCGCTCACGCTCGCGGCGGTGTCGGGCGAGGTGACGGTCGTGCGCGGCGGCGCCCGGACGGCTGCGACCGCCGGCGCGGTGCTCCGCCCCGACGACGCGATCGAGACCGGGATCGGCGGGCGCGTCGAGCTGTCCGGCGGCGGCTACTCCGTCACCCTCGAGGAGGGCGGCGGGTTCGCCGTCGGCGAGATCACCGCGGAGCTGTCGCGGTTCCACCTCGGCGCCGGGCTCGTCTCCGCGCGCGTGCAGGACGACGTCCGCCGCGCGGTCGAGATCGAGGGCGGCCCCGACGCGATCGCGCGCACGCACGGCGGCGACGTGACGGTCGCGCGCACGGGCGACGTCGTGGCGGTCGGCGTCCGGCGCGGCCGGGCGGAGTTCACCTCCTCGGGCGCGACGGTCGCCCTCGCCGAGGGGCAGCAGTCGCAGGCGAGCCTCGGACGGGCGCCGTCGCCGCCGGCGCCGCTGCCCGCGTCCCTCCTCCTCAAGGTGAACTGGCCGGCGCCGCGGGCGACGAACGAGCGGCGCATGGTCGTCACCGGCCGCGCCACCCCGGGCGCCGTCGTGGTGCTCGGCGGCGAGCGCGTCGAGGTGCAGCCGGACGGGCGGTTCACCCACGCCATCGTCCTGCGGGAGGGTCGGCAGAAGCTCTCCGCGCGCGCGTTCGGCATCGCGGGGGCGGCCGTCTCCGACGGCCCGGCCGTCGTGCTCGACACGCGCGCCCCGGATGCTCGGTTCGACACGAGCGACCTGTGGGTGAAGCCGCGCAAGTGACGCACCCGCGCCCACCGCGGCCGCATTCGTCGACGATCGACCGCTTGACCGCCCGCTCCTGACCTGCCGAGATATTGCCTTCGGGTAAAGCACCTACGGGGGACGGCCTGAGCCGACTCGGCAACATCGCCGTGATCGCGGCGCTCGCGATCGCACTGCCGTTCGACACCGCCGCAAAGCCTTCGGGTCAATATTCACTCATAGTCCAGAGCGACGGCGATCAGACCGATCCGTCGATCGACTCCGAGTACATCGTCTACGCCTCGAACGCGTCCGGCGACTGGGACATCCTCCTCTACACGATCGGCGGCGACCCCCTCATCCAGGTGGTCGCAGGCGGGCCGGGCGACCAGGATCAGCCCGACGTGAACCGGACGACGCTCGCGTACCGCGTCGCGGACGGGATCGTCCTCAGGAACTGGGAGTTCGGAAACGTGCTGCGCGCGCCGCCGCCGCGCGAGCCGCCGCCGGCGGTCGACCCGACGAAGCGCTGCCAGGCGTTCGACCCGGTCTCGCAGCCGGTCGTGACGAACGTCCTCGCCACGTGGACGTGCGGGATCCCGGGTTCGCGGAGCATCCAGGTGGCGCGGTATGCGGGCGGCGTCGTGGAGTACGAGCTCGCGGATTCCGCGTCCGCTGCGGGCGCGGGGGACCAGTTCGGCGCCGCCGCGTTCCAGCAGTACGTCGCGTTCGTGGACGGCGCCGACGGCGACTCGGTCTGGCTCCACGACGCGAGCTCCGGCACCGCCACGTCGCGGCGCGTCTGCGGCGGGCACGCGACCGGCGTCGCGGTGGGCACGGGCGAGACGCCGGTCCTCGCGGTCACGCGGTCCTCGAGCGGTCACGACGCGGACGTCGAGGTCTGGGACGCGGAGGGGCAGCTCGTCACGACCCTGCGCGTCGAGGGCGTGCAGCAGAACCCGCACATCTCGAGCGACTGGGTGGCGTTCGAGGATCTCTCGACCGGACACGCGCAGGTGGTCCTGTGGCAGTGGACGACCGGCCTCGTCTTCGTCCCGAACCCGAGCAAGAGCAACCAGACGCTGAACGACCTCGGCGTGGTCGCCGGCGCCGAGGTCCGCGTCGTGTTCGCGGACGACGTGGACGGGTCCGGCGGGAACCGCGACATCGCGCTCTACCGGCTCGCTTACGTGAACGGCGCGATCCCCGACGACGGGACGGGCGACGGGAACCCGTGGCTCCCGCCGCCGCCGCCGCCACCCGCCGAACGCCCCGCGCCGGCGCGCTGCGACGACGCGGACCCGACGGTCCTCGGGACGATCGAGCTCGGCCGCGATCCCGGCAAGCCGCTCGCTGCCACGGTGAGCTTCGACGCGACGCCGTTCCCCGGCGACGCCGACCTCCCGGTCCTCGTCTGCATCGACTCGGTGCGCGTCACCGCCGGCTGGGTGACCCTCGACGACGCGGCGATCGCGAACCCGGGCGACTTCAACCCGGCCATGACGCACCTCGAGGTGCGCGCCGTCGCGGAGGCGGGCTCGGCCCGCATCGCCGGGACGATCGCCGGGAAGCCGGGCACCTGGCTCGTCGCGCGCATCCTCGCGGATCCGGGCCGCACGACGCCCCCCGCGACGACCCCCTTCTCCGCCGGCACCCGCATCGCGACGACCGCGGTCGCGACGCTCTCGGCGGGATCCCTCCACGGCGGGGGCGCCGGCGGGTGCGGCACCGGCGGGGGCGCCGGCCCGCTCGCCGGCCTCGCGTTGCTCCTCGCGCTCCGGTCCCGTCGTCGCTGATCCGCGTTTGCGGCCGGAGGGGAGGGGATGACGGGTCCGCTCCTCGCGCTCGCGCTCGCCGCAGGCCCCGAGCTCCTGCTCCCCCCGTGGCCGCTCTCCCCGGACGGCGACCTCGTCGCGGTTCGCAGCGCCGCGGCGCTCGCGGCGGACGGCGCCGCGGTGGAGCCGGTCGCGGCAGGGCTCTACCGCGTCGTCCCCGCTCCCGGCGCGGCGCGGGTGACGCTCCGCGCGGGCGGCGCCGAGATCTCGGCGCCAGTCGAGCCGCCGCCCGGAGTCGTCGAGATCGAGGTGCGGACGCACGCGCCGGTGAAGGGACGCGATCTCGCGGTCGAGATCGAGCTCGCGGTGCGGCGCGCGGGAGGCGAGCCCGACGCGGAGGCCGCGCCTCCGTCCATCGCGGTCTCGTCGGGGCGGCTCCGCGACCTCGCGCCCACGGGACCGGGCCGGTATCACGCGGTGTACGAGCCCGCCCCGACGCGCCACCCGGAGGTCGCCGTCCTCCTCGCGCTCGTGCCGCGCTGCCCCCTCTGCCCGACGCCGCGCGCGGTGGGGCACGCCATCGTGCCGCTCTCCGCCGCCATCGACCTCCCCGGCCACTCCGAGCCGGGGACCCGCACGACCGTCACGGTCGCCGGGCGCGCGTTCGGCCCCGCCGTCGCCGACGCGCGCGGTCGCTTCTCGATCCCGATCGTGGTGCCGCCCGGCGCCCGCTTCGGCGCGGCGACGTCGGTGGATCGATCCGGAAACCGGCGCACGACCGAGATCGACCTGCAGCTCCCGGAGGTGGACCGCCTCGCGTGCACCGCGTGGCCACGGACGCTCCCGGCCGACGGACGCGCGGAGGCGTCCGTGTGGTGCGTCGCCTCGACCCCGGCCGGTGCGCCGGCCGAAGGGGCGCAGCTCGCGCTCGGCGTGTCCCCCGGCGAGGTGGGGCCGCTCGCCCGCGTGCGCGGGCCCCTCCAGCGCGCGCAGTACCGGGCGCCGGCGGGCGGCGGCGGGGCGGACGCCGTCGTGCGCGCGACCTACCCGGAGGGCGGCGCGGCCTCGCGCGACGAGGTCCGCATCGCGCTCGTGTCCGGCGCGCCGGCGGAGATCGTCGCGAGGCTCGCGCACGAGCCGGTCCCGCGCGGCGCGACCGTCCCCGCGGAGACGGCGGTGCGCGACGCGCGCGGCGATCTCCTCGGGCGCCCCGCCGGACCCTCCGGCGCGAAGGAGGGCTTCGTCGCGCCGGACAAGTTCGTCGCGGCGACGGCCGGCGCGGTCCAGCACGCGCCCCTCGCCTTCGCGCTCCCCGCGGGCACCGAGCTCGCGAGCCTCGCGCTCCGGCGCGAGGGGCGCTCCTGGGTCGCCGAGGCGCGCACGGCGGACGGGCGGCCCGCGGCGGGCGTCCGGCTCCGGTTCGGCGGCGGCGCGGAGGCGACGACGGACGCGCGCGGCGAGGCCCGCGAGAACGGGACCGCGGATCGCGAGACGGTCGTGGGCCCGGGCGGCGTCCGCGCCGCGGGGTGGGCGGGCATCGCGCCCCCCGGCGCACGGTTCGAGCTCGCGCGCACGGTGGAGGTGGCGCTCCGGCCCCCGTCGCCCGTCGACGTCTTCGCGTCGGTCGAGGCGGGCGCGATCCGCTGGCGCGTCGAGGACTCCGGCGGCCGCCCGCTCGCGGAGCGGCGAGTGACGCTCCGCGCCGAGGGCGTGGAGCTCGGGCCGGCGGAGCGCGACGGCGACGGCGGGCGCGCGGCGATCCGGCGCGGGCGCGGGCTCGTCGCAGTCGAGGACGCGGAGACCGGCGTCGCCGCGGTGGTGGAGGTCCCGTGAGCCGCGCGCGGCTCGCTGCGCTCGCCGTGGCGCTCGCGCCCGCGGCCGCGCCGGCGCAGGTGGGGATCGGCGCCGTGCCGGAGCCCGGCGCGACGGTGCTCGGCCGCGTCTGCCTCGACCTCGATGGCGATGGCCGCTGCGGCCCGGGCGAGCCCGGCGTCGCGGGTGCCCGCGTCCTCGGCGAGGGCGGCGCGGTCGCGCTCGCCGACGCCGCCGGCCGGTACCACCTGCTCGAGCTGCCGGCGCGGATCCTAGCGCGCGACCGGACCGCGTACGGCGGCCACGCCGTCGCCGTCGAGGGGCTCGCCGTCCGCCGCGCCTTCGAGCTCGGCCCCGGCGGCACGGCGGAGGTGGACCTCGCCGTCGCGGCGCCGCCCGCGCCCCGCCCGCCGCCCATCGTGCCCGCCCCCGGGGCCGCCGGTCCGCCGCCGGCGCGGCGCGCCGACGGCAAGCTGCGCTGGTGGCTCTCGGCGCGGGCGCCGCCCGGCGCCGAGCTCGCCGTGGACGGCGCGCCCGTCCGGGCGGACGCCGGCGGCGCCTTCTCCGTCGAGGTCGCCCTCTCGCCCGGGGAGAACCGGGTCACGCTGAGCATCACGACCGGAGGCGCGGTCGCGCTCTACCGCTGGTCGGTCGTCCTCGTACCGCGGGAGCGCGGCGGCGACCTCGTCGTCCCCGGCCGCCCCGAGCCGCTCGGCGTGCTCGCGCTCGCGCCGGTCCAGGGGGGAGCCGCGCTCGTGTCGGGCGAGCTCGAGCCCGGGCTCCGGCTGCGGGCGGGCGGCCTCCTCGCCGAGGGCCGCCGGTTCGGCGCGTTCGCCCCCGCCGGCGCGGGGCCGCTCGAGCTCGTGGACGAGGCGGGGGCGGTGGCCCTGCGGGTGCCCCTGCCCGGCTACCTGACCTCGCTCCCGGCGACCTTCGGCGCGACCGGCGTCGGCCTCGCCGAGCTGGAGGTGTCGTTCCTCGGGGAGCCCCGCGTCCTCGTCACGGGCCGCGGCGCCGGCGCGGCGCGCGGCCGGCTCGGGCCGCTCGCCTTCGAGGCGGGGCTCGATCTCGACGACCGGGACGAGCGGCTCTCGGATCTCGCGCGCCCGCGGAACGCCCTCGCGGCCGAGCACGCGCTCGACGCGGCCCGCACGTTCCCGGCGGTTGGCGACGAGGGCGCCGCCGACGACCGCAACCCCGCCCGCGGGCGGCTCTGGGCGCGGGTGACCACCGACGCCGAGCGGCTCGACCTCGGCTCCGCGCGCGCGGGCCTCACCGGGAGCGAGCTCGGCCGCTACGATCGCGCGCTCTTCGGCGCGAAGGTCGAGACCGATCGCGCGGTCGGTCCCCTGCGCCTCCGCGCGGCGGCGTTCGGCGCGACGCTCCGCGAGGACGCGGGCGGGAACGCGCCACCGCGCGCCGCGCACGACGTGCTCCGGGCCACGGGCGGCGCCGCGCTCTGGCTCTCGCGCGGCGAGCTCGTCGCGGGGAGCGAGGCGCTGCGCATCGAGCGGCGCGACCCGTTCACCGGGCGGATCGTCTCGCAGCGCGCCCTCGTGCGCGGCGTGGACTACGAGATCGACTTCGTCTCCGGCCGGATCGTCCTCGCGGCGCCCCTCGCGTCGGTCGCGCCACCGGCCGCCGTCCTCACCCGGGATCCGTTCGCGGCGCCCGAGGTCG
>Ga0137374_10009466_pt1 | contig 11503 bp, 7 predicted proteins | sample SagtaG_20_FD_104811 | JGI IMG/M metagenome (GOLD analysis project Ga0137374, IMG submission 104811) | Vadose zone soil microbial communities from Sagehorn Ranch, Mendocino, California, USA - Sage1_R_100_16 metaG | ecosystem: Environmental > Terrestrial > Soil > Vadose zone | place: USA...
GACGAATCGCCGGAACAACCTCGCACGAAATGCCAATTTCGGCGCGGGCGCCTATCCGCTGAATCCGTCGCCGGCATTTGGCGAAATCACAGCAGTCGGCGATCCGCGCTCGATCCAGTTCGGCGTCCGCGCGACATTTTGATCCGTGGCGCGCGGCGCTTCCATTCCCCGTGCGAATGTCCTACTATGCGACTCCCAAGGCGCGAAGATGCACAATGCCGCACGTCGACTGATGACGACAGCGCTCGTGATGGTGGTTGCTGGAGCGTCGCTGTCCGCTCAGGACCCCGAGCCCAAGGCCCGGCCCGATCTCGTTCGATACCCGTACAGCGCTGCAGATGTCGAGTTCATGTCGGGCATGATTCCCCATCACGCTCAAGCGGTGTTGATCGCCGGCTGGGCAGCGTCACACGGTGCGCGTCCCGAGCTCCGGGTGCTCTGCGAGCGGATGGTCGTCGCACAGCGCGACGAAATCGAATTCATGCGGAACTGGCTCCGCGATCGTGGCGAGCCGGTGCCGGCGCGCGACGCCACGCATCATCGAATGCGGATGAACGGCGTCGAGCACGACATGCTGATGCCGGGTATGCTGACGCCGGAGCAGCTGGCCGAGCTCGATAAGGCGTCGGGGCCCGAATGGGATCGGCTCTTCCTCACGTTCATGATTGCCCATCATCAAGGCGCCATCAACATGGTCGACGACTTGTTTGCCTCCTACGGCGCGTTGCAGGATGAGGACGTCTACAAGCTCGCGTCGGATATTCATGCAGACCAGACGATTGAGATCGAACGCATGCAGAAAATGCTGGCCAGGTGAACGGAGATCAATCATGAAATCGCTCGTTTTCGCGTCGATCGTCATTCTGCTGCTTGCCGCGGCTTGTGCATCACACTCGAGTCCCACGGCCTCGCCGGCGTCCAATCCACCGCCGACCGCAGCCGCACAGCCGACGAGCGCACCGTCCCCGACCGCGGCAGCGCCGTCACCCACTGCGGCAGCGCAGCCGCAAGTTGCGGCAGCTCCGGTACCGCGAGCAGAGACAGTAACCCCGCCACCGACGATGGCCCCGGCCGAGACGCCCGCGCCTGCCGACGCCGCGGCCGGACGTGGCGGACGCGGTCGTGGCACACCGCCTCCTCCGCCTCCACCACCGCCGGCCGTCATGCCGCCGCCGGTCACGCCAATCGTCTCCGCCACTGCGCCAAGCCCCGATCCGCGTGTTGGCCTGAAGGCAGGGCGATGGGATGCGGCCCAGGCTGCGTGGAACATCCGCATGATTTCGACGACGCCCCCATCGCCGAAATTCCTGGGCATCACGAATTCCGATCTCGCGTTCACCAGAAAGTACGCGATTCAAGGGAACTACAACGGCTTCCAGATTTTTGACATCTCGACGCCGGAGAAACCCGCGCTCGTGCTGTCGTACGTGTGCCCTGCATCGCAGAGCGACGTGTCGGTGTATCGCAACTTGTTGTTCGTTTCGGGGGAAGGTCAGACGGGACGCGTCGATTGCGGCATCCAGGGAGTGCCGGAGCCGGTCAGCAAGGAGCGGCTGCGTGGCATTCGCATCTTCGACATTTCAGACATGGCGAATGTGAAGTACGTCACGAACGTGCAGACGTGCCGCGGCTCACATACACACACCGTCGTCACCGATCCGCGCGACAAGGCTAACGTGTACGTGTATGTGTCCGGATCGGCCGGCGTTCGTTCCGCGGACGAGTTGCCAGGCTGCAAGGACGGCGGGGTTGACGATCCGCAAAGTGCGCGCTTCCGTCTCGAAGTGATTCGCGTGCCGCTCGCAGCGCCCGAGAAGGCAGCGATTGTCAGCTCCCCGCGCATCTTCTACGGTCTCAAGCCGCCCCCGCGTAATGAGGAGCGGGATCGCGCCAGCGCTCCTGCACCCGGCGCGGCTGGTGCGGGCGCCGGTGCCGGTGCGGGAGCTGCGGCGGGTGGTGCAGCGGCCGGTGGTGCGGCAGCGGCGGGTGGTGCAGCGGCGGGTGCCGGAGCTGCGCCAGGAGCACCTGGCGGGCGCGGCGGCCCTCCGGGACCGCCGACGGGACCGACGCAGTGTCACGACATCACGGTCTTTCCCGACATCGGCCTGGCCGGTGGGGCGTGCGGCGGATACGGGCTCCTGCTCGACATCCACGAAGTGACCAATCCGCTGCGCATCGACGAAGCGGCGGACGCCAACATGTCGTTCTGGCATTCAGCCACGTTCAACAACGATGGTACGAAGCTGCTCTTCTCCGATGAATGGGGTGGTGGAGGGCAGCCGCGATGCCGCGAGACCGACAAGCCCGAATGGGGCGCCGACGCGCTCTTTACCGTCGAGAAAGGTAAGTTGCACTTCAAGAGCTACTACAAGATGCCGGCGCCTCAGACGACGCTTGAAAACTGCGTTGCGCACAACGGATCGCTCATCCCGATCCCCGGCCGCGAAGTAATGGTGCAGGGCTGGTATCAGGGCGGGATCTCGGTGTTCGATTGGACCGACGTGTCGCACCCGAAAGAGATCGCGTTCTTCGATCGCGGCCCGGTGGACAGCACGCGGCTCGTCGGGGGCGGCTCGTGGTCGGTCTACTGGTACAACGGCCTCATCGTGAGCTCGGAAATCGCGCGCGGTCTCGACGTGTTCGAGCTGTTGCCGAGCGGCCTCATCACGCAGAACGAGCTCGACGCCGCGAAGACGGTCCATTTCGATTACCTGAACGCGCAGGAGCAACGCAAGTTCGTGTGGCCGCCAAGCTTCGCGAAGGCACGCGCGTATCTCGATCAACTCGAGCGTGATAACGGTTTAGAGCCGGCGAGGATCAGCGCGGCGCGGGCGGATCTCGCAAGTGCGGAGAAGCTGTCAGGCCGACCGCGGCAGCAGGCGCTCAGAAAACTGGCGACCGAGTTGAACACGAATGCCGCGGGAGCCGCCGACCGATCGAAGATGCGTCTGCTTTCCGCGGCGGTGACCGAGCTGGTGAACGTGCGTTGATAGTCGCCGCCGCGACGACCGGGATACTGTTGGTGCGGCTAACCGAAGCCCCGCCACTACATCGCGGCCATGTAGTGGCGGCCCTTTAGGCCGCCTGCAACGCGACCATGTAGCGGCGGCCCTTTAGGGCGCCTGCAACGCGCCCATGTAGTGGCGGCCCTTTAGGGGCGCCTGCAACGCGCCCATGTAGTGGCGGCCCTTTAGGGCCGCCGTCAATCGCGTTCCGGAGCTAAGCCCCGCCACTGCAACGCGGCCACGTAGTTCAGAACCCGCCTCCACTGCCCGCGCGAAAGAGACCACGTGGTGTCGGCGTTGGAACGAGAACCACCGTCGAACCTCTCAAGCTGAGAGACTCGCCGTCAGTGAGCGGTGGCGCCTGCTGGACTGCCTCGAAGTTGACAAGCGAGGACTCGTAATCGAACGTGGTCTGCAGGAGGTTGACCTGCGCCTGCAGCAGATCGCGCTGCGCCTGCGTCACCAGAAACGTGGTCGATAACCCCACCTCAAAGCGGCGCTGTTCGGTATCGAGTCGTTGTTCGGCCAGAGTCGCGCCGGCGCGCGCGGCGTCTACTCGTTCCACGGTGCTGCGGACCTGCCGCGCGGCCTGACGGATGGTCTCGGCGGCTTGCAACTGCAGGCTTGCGATGCGCTGTGCCGCTTGTTGTCGTTCGACCTGGGCTCGCGCGTAGCTCGCCTCCTCGTAGCTGCGGCCAATCGGATAGCTCACCGTGAGGCCGACGCTCCACGCGGGATAGTCGGGTGTGAACACCTGGCCCAGCGCATCGGCGAAACTGCGGTTTCGTTGCCCCGTGATCACACCGGGAAATCCGCCCGTGCGCAGAAACTGGGTCCCCGCAAGCCCGTTGCCGCGGTACGACGTCTCCAGCCTGACGTCGGGCAGTTTCTGGTTGCTGAGGAACTCCACGTTGGTCCGCGCGTTTTCCAGCGCGTGGCCTGCGCGTGCGATGTCAGAGCGGTTCTGCACAGCCTTCGCGACAGCCGCGTCGACGTCCGGCAATGCGCCGGCACCGGTTGGTGCCTCGACGGGATCGATTGCCAATTGCCAGAACGCCGCGTCGGCCGGATCCATGATCAGCCGCCGCAGTCGATCCTCTGCGTCTTTAGCCGTGGCTTTCGCGCGAATAAGGTTCTCGCGCCGCTGCGCAACTTCGGCCTCCGCTTGAACGAGATCGAGCGGGGGCGTCTGGCCTGCATCGACGCGGATCTTGTTCTGGCGCGCGAGCTCCTGCGCCAGCTCCAATGAGCGCTGTTGCACGGCGATGTTCGCCTGCGTTGCCTTCAGCGTCCAGTACGCCTGCTTGACCGAGGCAACCGTTTGCGTGACGGCCTCGCGGAAGCGAAGTTCGGAGCTCTCCTGGTTTCGTTTGGCGATGAGGTACTGCTGCCGCGCGGCGTCGATTTTGCGATCCCTGAGCAGCGGCTGCGAAAACGCAAGCAGGACGCCGGACTGCAAGGCGGGATCGAAACTGGCAATCGGATTGTTCGTCGTCGTCCGCGCCGTGTCCCACGACACGCTCCACGTGCCGTTGCCCCACCGCAGCCGCTGCCTGACGCCGGTGGACGAGAACCAGTCGTTTACGTCCACACCGCGATCGCCCAGCAGAAAGTTCGATGGCGGCGTCACGGTGCTCGCGCGGCCAAGGGTGGTCGAGAACAGGGGCGTGTAGGCTCCGCGGCTTTCGCCCACGTGCGCGGCCTCCACCTCGGTGTCGAGTCGAACAATCGCGAGATCCGGGTTGTGCTCGATGGCGCGCCGCACGGCCTCGTCGAGCGTGAGCTCGAGCGCCTCAGGCCTCTGCACTTGCGCCATCGCAACGGCCGGAACGGCAATGAGCGCCAGAACGGCAACCGTGCTCGCCGCGATCCGCAAGCGTCGTTCCTTCTGCCGGACGTCATCGGCAACGGGAACGGCGACGTGCGAGCGCGCCAGGAGCACGTAGATGGACGGCACCACGAAGAGCGTGAAGATGCTGCCAACGATCATGCCGCTCACGAGCATGATGCCGATGCTGTTGCGTGCGCCCGCGCCCGGACCCGTCGCGAGAATCAGCGGGAAATGACCGACGACAGTCGCCGCGGTGGTCATCAGGATCGGCCGCAGCCGCGTAGTTGCCGCTTCGAGGACGGCCGCGAGCTTTTCTTTGCCTGCCTCCTGCAGGTGATTCGCGAACTGCACGATGAGAATGCCGTTCTTTGAAACGAGACCGACGAGCGTGATGAGTCCCACCTGGCTGTAGATATTCAGCGTCGTAAACCCAAGAAACGAAAACAACAGGGCGCCGGCCACCGCCAGCGGCACCGATCCCGCGAGAATGATGAACGGATCCCGGAAGCTCTCGAACTGTGCCGCGAGAACCAGATAGATCAGGACCGCCGACAGCAGGAACGTGGTGATGAATCCTCCACCCTCGGTTCGAAGCTGTCGCGACGCGCCTGCGTAGTCGAGGGTGAAGCCGCGAGGCAGATTGGCTCGGGCGTCGTTCTCGAGAAAGCTCAAGGCCTGGTCGAGCGGAACCGGCGGAGGAATCACGCCCTGCACGCGTACGGCGTTGAGCTGCTGAAATTTCTTCAGCTCTCGCGGCTCGGCTGACATGCGCAGGCTTGCGAAAGTGGACAGCGGCACGAGCTTGTCGCCGTTGCCTGTGATGTAGATGTCCGACAGTTGATCGGGCGTCAGGCGTTCGGCGCGTTCGATCTGCGGAATGACCTTGTAGCTTCGGCCCTGAATGCTGAAGCGATTCACATAGTCACCGCCGAGAAGAACGGACAGATCGCGACCGGCCTGACTCAAATCCACGCCCTGCGAACGCAGCTTGTCGCGATCGAAGACGACCTGCGCCTGCGGCTGATCGAACTTCACGTCGGCATCGGCGAAGATGAACAGCCCGCTCGCGAACGCCTTCTTCACCAGCTCACGCGCGAAGTCGCCGAGCTGTTGCGGCTCCGCCGCCGAGGCAATCACGAGATCCACCGGGAAATCGCCGCCGCCAGGCAGCGGCGGAGGAGTCAATGGAATCGCGCGGACGCCAGGAATCTGCGACAGCGGTCGTGCCGCCTCCATCAGGAGTTGCTGCGCCGTTTTGCTCCGTTCGCTCCACGGCTTGGTCACCATTCCCCCAAACCCGCTCGTCGCGGACGTGAGCTGGAACGTGCTCGCGGTCTCGGGAAACGATCGATAGACGTCGTAGATCTGCTGTGTGAACAGCCTGGTCTGCTCGATCGTCGAGTTTGGCGCCGCCTGCACCACCGAAAAGACGACGCCCTGATCTTCGGCCGGCGCGAGCTCACGCTGCGAGAACAGGTAGAAGGGCACGACGAGCGACGCGACGATCAGCCAGAGGACGATCACAACCGGCCGGTAGCGCAGCGTGCCCGACAGCATGGAGGTGTACGCGGCGCGCACGCCTTCGAAGCGGCGGTTGATCCAGCCCGCGAAGCCACGATCCGTGTCTCCAGCGCGCAGGAGCGTCGCGCCCATCATCGGCGACAGCGTGAGCGCGACCACGCCGGAGACGATGACCGCGCCGGCCAGCGTAAAGGCGAATTCGCGGAACAGCGCGCCGGTCAGGCCGCCCTGAATGCCGATGGGCGCATAGACCGCCGCCAGCGTGATCGTCATCGCGATGATCGGACCGACCAGCTCACGCGCCGCATCGAGCGCCGCCTGCTGTGGGCGCTTGCCCTCGTGGAGGTGCCGCTCCACGTTCTCGACCATCACGATCGCATCGTCCACGACGAGACCAACCGAGAGCACGATGGCGAGAAGCGTCAGCAGGTTGATCGTGAAGCCGGCCGCGAGCATCAGAAACACCGCGCCGACGAGCGAAATCGGGATCGCCACCACCGGAATGAGCACCGAGCGGAACGATCCGAGAAAGAAGAAGATGACGACGATCACGATGAGCAGCGTTCCGGAGAGTGTCTTCAGCACCTCTCCGATCGCGTCCTTGATGTAGTTGGTCGAGTCGTACGGGATCCCCACCTTCATGCCTTGCGGCACTTGCGCTTCGATGTCCGGAATCGCCTTGCGCACGCGGCCGATGACATCGAGCGAGTTGGCCGTGGGCAGCACCCAGATGCCCATGAAGGTCGCCGCCTCGCCGTTGAAGCGGACATCCTGCTCGTAGTTTTCGGAACCGAGCACGACATCGGCAATGTCGCCGAGGCGCACGACGACGCCGTTCTGCTCCTTCACGACGAGCTGACGGAATTCGTCCGCCGTGCGGAGATCGGTATTCGCGACCAGATTCACCGAGACCATCGACCCCTTGGTTCGACCCAGGGCAGAGAGATAGTTGTTCCGCGTGAGTGCTTCGCGCACAGCGGACGGCGAGATGCCGTGCGCGGCCATTTGATGCGGCTTGAGCCAGATCCGCATCGCAAACGTGCGGTCCCCGAGGATGTCGGCACGCTGAACTCCGCTGATTGCGCTCAATTTCGGCTGGACGACGCGCTTCAGGTAATCAGTGATCTGGCTTTGATCGAGCTCCGCGGACGAGAAGCCGAGATACATGGCGGCAAATTGCGTATCCGCTGTCTCGAGCTCGATGATCGGCGCCTCCGCTTCCGGTGGTAGGTCGTTGCGTACCTGCGCCACCTTCGATTGAATCTGCGTCAGCGCCGCGTTCGTGTCGTAATTGAGCTTCAGGTGCACCGTTATCGTGCTGACCGCCTGGGCGCTCGACGACTCCATGTAGTCGATGCCGTCGGCGCTGGCGATCACGCGCTCGAGCGGCGTCGTGATGAAGCCGCGCACGAGATCCGCATTGGCGCCCACGTAGGCCGTCGTCACGCGCACGACGGCGATGTCGCTGCGGGGGTACTGGCGCACGCTCAGCGCGCGAATCGATTGCAGTCCCGCGATCAGGATCACGAGATTGACCACGACGGCGAGGACCGGCCGCTTGATGAAGAGATCTGTGAACTTCATGGCATGTTCTCTGGCTTGATTAGCTGTTGTCCGGCCTGGGCTTGGGCCTATTCGCGGGCTGTACTTTGTTGTTGATGATCACCGCGGCGCCGTTGCGCAGCTTGAACACCCCCGACGTGACCACCTCGTCTCCCGGTTTCACACCGGTGAGGACGGAGATCTGATCGCCACGTGTGGCGCCGAGGGTGACGACCTGCTGGTGCACGCCTCGATAGGTCTGGCCGTTCTCACCTTTGATGTCGGTGACGACAAAGACAGAATCGCCGTACGGCGCGTAACTGATCGCGGAGGCCGGCAGCGACACGACCGAGCTGGCGCCGCCGAGAACGACTTCCGTTTGCACGAACATGCCGGGACGCAGCCTCCCCTCCGGGTTGGCAAGCGTCGCTTGAATCTGAATGTTCCGCGTCGTCGGATCGACAACCGAGTCGATCGCCGTCACCCGCCCGGTAAGCTCCTTGCCGGCGAGATCACCCGTCGTGATGCGCACACCGCGTCCCGCACGCATTGCGCCCGCGCTCTGCTGCGGAACGCCGAAGTTGACGTAGATGGGGTTGAGCGACTGCAGCGTCACGAGGGGGTCGCCACCCGACAGGTACTGGCCAAGATTGACCTGGCGGAGTCCGAGGATGCCTGAGAAAGGCGCGCGGATCGTCTTGCGATCGATCGCCGCGCGAATCTCACCCACGTGCGCGTCTGACTGGCGGCTCTCCGCTGTCGCGCGATCGAACTCCGCCTGCGAGATGACGCGCTCGTTGAGCAACCCCTGCATGCGATCGAAATTCACGTGCGCGAGATCGCGCTGCGCATCGGCGGCTGCCAGCTGCGCGCGCTCCTGTCTTGTGTCGAGCACCGCCAGGACATCACCCGCGCGCACCGACATTCCCGACTCGAACGCGATGCGATCGACAGTCCCCGGCAGATCTGCACTGACCGTCACGCCGTGTACAGCCGCCACGGTCCCGATTGCGTTCAGCGTAGCGGGCCACATCTCCTCGGCCGCCACAATCGTCGTCACCGCTTCGGGGGGCGGCTGGAACGCCGCGCCCTGGGCAATGGCCGTCTGGATCTGCTTGAACTTCACGAACCCGAGGCCGCCGACAATGAGCAGTGTCACGACCAACATCACGATCATCCGTTTCGCCATGTGTTCCTCTCCGCGATCAAAAAAGCGCGCACACCCGCAGCGCCGGCCGTGCGAAATGAAGGGACGGTATGAGCTCGCACGCCGGCGCCACGATCTTTGTCACTGCATTAGCGGCCAGCGTTGAGGAGAATCCCGCCGTACACGCGATGGCCGTATCGCGTCTCCTGCCCGAAGAAGCTCGGCGCGTCGTCCTTTGATCGAACCGTGATGAACCGGTAGTCGCCACGCAGTCCCCAGCGGCCGTTGAACCACTTGACACCGCCGCCGACATTGCCCGTCAGGAACGTGTCGCTATCGTTGATGCCGAGACCGGTTTTCTCGAACAGCGTGAGGCCGCCGACTCCTCCGGTGACGTACGGCACCACCGAGCTGTGGTTCGCCGCGGAGACGACAAGGTTGCCGCTGTAATTCAGCAGATTCGGCGTCTTCTGAGTGACGATGCCCCCCGGGAATTCCAGGTCTTGCGAGATGCCGAGCGCGCCGCTCACTTCGCCCTCGACGCCGATGTAGCGATTGAAGTGGACCTCGACGCCGGCGCCGAGATCGTAGTTGCCGAACTTGGGAGCTTTCGTGTCCTTGCCCTCAGTGAAGAACGTGCCGCCGCCGGGAATAACCGTGATGACGACTGACCCCGGGCCGGGCACCGTGTCCTGCGCGTAGACCTGACTTGTTCCAACCAAAGCTGCTGCCGCAACCGCCAGCAGTCGTGCAATTGAACGCTTCATTACGAGTCCTCCTATCAGCCTGTGGCAGATTGCCACGGGCTTGAATCACAGAGCTGGATACGGATCAGAGGACACGGAGCTAGACGGAAACTCGCCTGTTTTCTCCATGTCTCTGGCAGACGAAGCGAGTTCTGTGTGTTCTCCTGTGGCTTCCGATTTCTCCTTACTGTGGCTTTCGGAGGGGCGCGAAACAATCGGGCAGGAGCGCGAGCTTTTACTGCTGCTTGCGTGGGAGGCGAAGAGCGGACTCCAGGACGATCGCGATCTCGTCCTTTTGGACGATGTGCCTGTCGGCCGAAGTGCTCGATAATGGAGAAACACGAAAGGGGCCATCGTGGAACCACCGATTGACCAGCCTGAGCTCACATCCAGCGATCCCGACGTGTTACGCGCCGCGCTGAGACGCGAAGCCGACGAGCGTCGTCGTGCGGAATGCCGCGCGAAGATTCAGACGCGCGTCGTCAAGCTGGCGCTCGACCTGTTGATTCGTGAGCCCGACATCGAAGGATTTTTTGGTGCGCTCACGAAGACGATGGTCGAGTTGGGCGAGAACCAGGCGTGCGGGGTCTGGCTGATTGACGATGATCAGCAACGCTGCAACCTGTGGATGGCGTACGTGACCGATCATCTCGTCACGCCGAAAAGCGACGACTGGAAGACGCTGACGCTGCCACGCGAGAGCATGGCCAGTCATTTGTTTGCGTACACCGATGGCTGGACTGGAATCATCGAATATCAGGCGGACGACGCGCGGCTGCCGGATCCGGTTCGGGAATTCAATTTGGGCGCGGGCGTGCATTCCGTGGTCGCCGCGCCGCTCGTGTTGGGCGATCGCAATCTGGGATGGATCGCCGTGACCACCTGGCCAACGCCCGGTTGCGACGGATGGTGGCGTATTGCGTTGCTCGAGGCCATCGCGCGTCAAGCGACGCTGGCGCTTCACCAGAGCCGTCTATCGGAACAGAGCCGCCGCGAAGAGCGGCGCCAGGCCATTCTCGAGGAGCGCAACCGCCTCGCACGCGACATTCACGACAACCTGGCGCAGGGGTTCGCCGCAATCCTCATGCAACTTCAGGGCGCACAACGCGAGGCCGGTGTGCTGCCTCCGGCCGTCGCGGCCAGCATCGACACGGCGATCGATCTCGCGCGGACGCACCTTGCCGAGGCGCGGCGGTCGGTCGGCGCGCTTCGACCCAACGTTGGAAACGGCGATGACCTCGCGACCGCTCTCAAACGGCTGGGTGATCTCGGGCAGCGAACAGCCAACATGCCCATCTACGTCATCGTCGACGATCTGCCACGTTTTGGCGACGGAGTCGAGCGCGAGATCATCAGCATCGCGCAAGAGGCGCTGACCAATGCCGTGCGGCATTCGCGCGCGCGGCGCATCACCATTCGCGCGTCGACAGCCAAGTCCGTTGGATTGCGACTCTCAGTAGCCGACGACGGCCGCGGCATCGCACGGGACAAATGCTCTGGCGGGTTCGGCATGACGAGCATGCAGGAGCGCGCGGAGCGCATCGGCGCCTCGCTGACAATCGTTACGGCCCCGCGAAGCGGCACCGAGGTGGTGCTGGCCTGGGAGCCAACTTCGCTGCCGACGCAAGTCCATGTCGCCAACTGACGTCGTGCCGGTACTGGCCGGCCAGTCGAGCGTGCTGCTGGTCGACGATCACGCGCTGCTCAGAAC
>Ga0137374_10009470_pt1 | contig 11501 bp, 9 predicted proteins | sample SagtaG_20_FD_104811 | JGI IMG/M metagenome (GOLD analysis project Ga0137374, IMG submission 104811) | Vadose zone soil microbial communities from Sagehorn Ranch, Mendocino, California, USA - Sage1_R_100_16 metaG | ecosystem: Environmental > Terrestrial > Soil > Vadose zone | place: USA...
CTCCTCCATCGTGTTCCACGTGATGAACAGCCAGTTCAGCGGGTGCGGATCGACCACCTGAACCGTGCCGACAGGTGCTCGGGTTGTGGCCGCCGCTGCCATCGGACCCCCTTGGTCGGATAGCCGGAGCCTGACACCACCAACTCCCCATGACAAGGACTTCGACGCGGATGTCCGACTCAGCGCGGCCCCTGCAACCCAAGTCCTTGTCAGGTCCGCCGCTGCCGACAGGTGTTCTGAGACCTCCTCGTCATCGCGCCCGCGCTTATTGCGAGAGCGTGGACGAGCGTGCGGGTCCCGCGTGCCACGCTGCAGCCAGCCCACCGCGGGTCCAGGGCTTGGACTGGTGCCGGAGGCCCCGCACGACCACGCGGGGCCTCGGCGCTTGCATGGTATGCGGCCTCCACGCTAACACGGCAGCCCTCAAGGCAGGCGGGACTGATCCAGCAGATTGTCTCCTGCCCGGCATGGCCGTTGAGGTGATCTCCAGCAACGCCGACGTTGACGAGGACGGCAACCTCACCGTGTACAGGTGAACTGCAAGATCGCCTTCATCTACGAGGGCGGCGACTGACTCTGCTACCGAACCCGGGTGGCGGCGGTTTCTAAAGCTAAAAGTTCAAACTTGGGCCCCTCAGGGGAGGTTGAGCGGATGACGTCTGTCGGCGTCATCGGGACACTGGGGGAGCTCGATCTCCTGGCGAGTTCCACGAACCCGTCGGGGTCGAGCAGATGCAGCGTCCGGTGACCCCACGGCGATCAGTTGGGCCGAGAAGGATCTCGGCACCGGCCGCCCGCAGCCTGGCCGCCTCGCCATCGACGTCCCCGACAAGGAAGGCGATCTCCCCGCCGGGTCCGTCGCCACGCGCATGCCGTCCGATGAGCTCCGGCAGCTTCGCTCACACAAAGAGCCCAAGCTTCGTCCCCTCCGTGACGAACTCGGCGTAGCCGCGGTCTCGGAACGTCGTACTGTTCGGACCAGAAGTAGGGGACGCTGTCGTCGCTGCTTGGCCGACCGGCCATCGTCCGACCCACCGCCGCGCCCTGATAGAGCGCAGTGTTCCAGTGCTCGATGCGCGCCCGCCGCAGGCAGTGCACATGCGGGCGGCTGGCGACGTCGCCGGCGGCGAACAGCCACGGCAAGCTCGTGCGCCCGTGCTGGTCGACGACGACCCCTGTGACTTTGCAGGTTAGTTGGCCTCTTCGTGGTCATGAGAGGCAGGTAGCAGCGATGTTGTGCAGGCGAGTTGGCCTCGATTTTGCAAGGTAGTTGGCCCTCGCGGGTGTCATGGACGAGAGGGCTCAGGATTGCTGCTCGGTGGGCTGGTCTGCTCCTGGTTGGCCGCCGTCCATCCGGCGTCGATGCGCTCGGCGAGCTGGTCGGCGTAGGCGTCCAAGAGTTTCCTTAGGTCGGCGTAGTGGCGCTTGGGCCGGTCGGTTTGGAACAGGAACCAGGTGGTGTCTCGTCGGAGCCTCCAGGCCCGTCGGACGGCCGGTGGCTGCTCCTCCTCGATGGGGTGTGGGGCGAAGAGATGCTCGCCTTGGGTGATGCGGGCCCAGACGACCACGGAGGCGCACTGACGCTTGCGGTCTCCCAAGTCCGGCTGGATCGGTCCAGGGGTGAGTGGGAGCCGGCTGGTGAGCTGTTGCCAGGTGTCGGTGTCGAGGCACCAGGTCCGGAGAGCGTCGCGTCGCCGCTGGTAGTCGATCAGGTTGGTGGCTGCGTTGAGTTCGTCGGCGAGGGCATGGAGGGCGGCGTCGAACGCTCGAGGGTCGGGCCGGGCGCGGGCCCAGGCGTGGACGTGGCCGGCGCCGGAGTAGACCCTGCCGTGCTGGATGCTTGCAGGGGGGATGCCGAGGTAGTCGGCGGCCTCGCCCATGGAGCCGCCCGCGACCATCTGGACGAGCCGGATCGCCGCGGTGCGACGGAGCAGCTTGGGGTTGATGCCCGTCAGGTGGCGGAAGTGCCGGGCATACCAGTCGTCGTGCAGAAACTGGGGGATGTGCTGCGGGCCGAAGCGGGTCCGGCGGGTGGGTGCCCGGCGGCCGTGGGGCTTGCTGTCGGTGCGGGTGAAGGTCCGCAGCAGCGGTTCGACGGCTTGGCGGAGCCCCGCTGAGCAGTCGGGGTCGGCGCGGAGGAACTGCTGCCCCCACCGGGTGCGGCGGGCCGCCCGGCCGCCGTGGGCAAGGAGGGGACGGAGTTGCTCGCCGACCGCGCGGGGATCGTCGAGGCTGAGGATCCTGTCGGCCGTGGCGAGCAGGCCCGCGCATGCCATGGAGTCAAGCGGCGGGGTGTCGTGGATGGGGTGCACGCCTGACCGGGCCGCGTGGCCGCCAAGACCCTCGATCTGCTTGCGCTGCCTCGCCGCGTGGTGGTCGATCGCGTCCGCGAGCGCGGCGGATGGGGCCAGGCTCCTGGCTTGCGGCCAGGACGCGCAGATCAGGGAGGAGAGCAGGCGAAGGTCGGTGAAGTAGCGTTCGACCGTGGTGTCGTGGCCGATGCTCACCGTTGTGGCCGGGCCGTCGCGGTCGAGGAGGCCGAGAAGCCGCTGCTGGAAGTCGAGCAGGCTAGCGGGGATTGGCCGTTCCGGGTCGCTGGTCGACGGCGTGTCGAGCCTGGCGCCGCAGGCGGGCGGGCGCCCAGGCCCGGCATCAGCGGCTGCGGCGGCTCGGCACTGCGCGGGGTGCAGGGTGCTGTCGCGGGCGCGGGGAAGGATCCGGACGGGCGTGCGTGACCGAGCGTGGGCGGGTTGGCGACAGGCCGGACATAGATGCGCAAGGAGCCGGCGGTGTGTCATGCAGGCGAACACCGGCGGCAGGCGCCACGATCGTCGCCAGGCCCCGCCGTGCGCCCGCTGGATCACCGCGGTGTCGTCGCCGGCGAGGCAGTGTGGGCAGTAGCGGGTCGCGGTGGTGAACACCCAGCGGTCCGGGCGGATCACCTCGGCGCCAGCGCGCTGGACGCGGATCGGCGCGGCCGGTGGGTAGCGTTCGGCCAGGGCGCTCAAGCACAGACCGGCGGCCTCGCCGGGGGTGAGCCTGGTCGCCCGCGCGAACACGTCCCGGACCGCGGGGTCGAGGTGCACCATCAGGCCGAGCGGGGCGCGGGTCTGGAGTCCCGGTCCAGTCGAGAGCCCGGTGAGGGCCACCACGCGGGCTGGCGCGAGGTCGAGGCGGTGCGCAAGCCGCAGCAGAAAGCCGGGCAGGGACTCGTCCGGGAGGGGGTCGAGGCTGCGGGGCAGCGGCCGGATGGTTGCCACCAGGTGCGGTCCTTCAGGTGTCGGCCGCCGCCGTGGGCGGGCCCTGGTCGTCGAAGACGGTGCTCCTTGGCCGCTTGCCGCCGGACCGCTTCGTCTTCGTCGGTTCGGGCCGTGGCGGGATCGGGGGGATCTCACCGGCGGACGGATCCCGGTTCGGGACGTTGCCGAGGTTGATCTCGACGCTGTCGAGCAGCGTGATCGTGAGGCGTTCTGTGCCGGTGTCGATGGCTTGCATGCAGCCGTCCTCGATGAGGCGCTCCAGCAGGCCGACGACGCCGTTGGTGCGGCGGAACAGATACTCGGGCATGGCGCCGTCGGTGAGCATGCCGGGCTCGGCCTGGAACAGGCGTAGCTGCTCTTCGATCCCGGTCAGATGGGTGATCCAGGCGGCGATGCCGTCGGGGGTGTCGTAGCGGAACGGGTCGAGGCTGACCAGGTCGAAGCGGCGCTCGGTCTGGGTCGCGGCCTCGTCGTTGCAGCTCTTGCGACGGGTGGTGCCCGTGGCGGATGGGAACACCCACTGGTTGGTGCGCGAGTCGTGGCGGCCTTCCCGCAGCAGCCCGGACTGGGGGATGCCGACCCCGATCAAGACCAGGGTGACGTGCATGCTCATGAGGCTGCGCAGCAGGTCCAGGGCGTCCTGGTCGTCGGCGCGGTGCATCCGCAGCCGCGTGATGTCGTCCAGCAGCAGCACGCGGGACCCGTGGTCGTGCAGGGAGGTGCGCACGGCGTGGACGAGCTGCGGCAGGGTCATGTGCTTGTGGTCGGCGCCGTAGAAGTCGAGGATCGCCTCGCAGGTGCTCTTGGGCTTGGCGGTGACGGGCGTCTGGACGTAGGCGACCGGGGCGTGCAGGTCCCGGGTCCCGGGTGCCGCGTCGGGGTTGAGTTGGCGGTGCAGCTCCAGCCACTGGTCCTCGAACCCGGCCGCAGCCTCGCAGGCGGTCTCCGTCTTTCCTTGGTAGCCCCCGCCGTTGATCATCAAGCCGGCGCGGGTGGTCGGCTTGTGCTTGAGCGCGTTGGTCTGGATCCGCGACCGCAGCACCCGGGTCACGGCCGCGCTCATCGGGGTTTCCTGGAACGCCAGGTTGGCGTGGGTGGCTGCGCGATGCAGGTCGTGCAGCATCCGCCGGCGAGGACTCAGGCGGCGGTAGTCGGCCAGGCTCAGCAGGGGGGCGGGCGCGAAGCTGTGCCGGGTCAGCCGCCACTGCTTCCAGCCGTCCACCCGTTCCCGGTCGGCCAGCCGGTTGGGAAGGACGAACGGCCTCGGAACGTTCCCCTTCTGGTCCTGGTCATGGGCCGTCATGGTGGTGTCTCCACTGTCGGTTCCGGCTCCTGTTCGCCGTCCTCGTCGTCGGGGAGGATGAACAGGCTGCGGCGTCGGAACGCCTCACCGAGCCGGGGTGGCGGCTCTGGCCGGGAAGGGACCGCCTGCTCGCGCCGGCGGCGCCGCTCGGCGTCGATCGCTTCCTCGGTCTGCCGGACCCGCTCTGGCCACTGCAACACCACCACCTCGCCCGGTGGGGCCGACGTGGGCGCCTGCCCGGCGTCGGGCCGGTCGCTGGCAGCGGTCTCGGCCTGGGCGATCTCCCGGGCGTGGTCGGTGCGCCGCTGCTTGGATCGCGTGGGCTGTTGGGTGGGCCACTGCTGGACCGGGGTCTGCCCACCCAGCAGCGCCAGCAGGACCGGCAGCAGCTCGGCGTCCGAGCGCGGGACCAGGCCGCGACGCTTGGCCTCCTGGAGGAGCTCGTCCACCCGGGCGTCGGAGAACGCCGGCACTTCCCCCTGCGGCGGCAGTCCGGTCCAGCGCAGGACATGCCATGCCGGGCCGTCCGGGTCCTGAAAGAACACCGCCCGGCGGTCGCGCCGCTCCCTGCGGATCACCCATTTGCCCTTGTGCCGGCCACCCCGCAACGACGGCTTGCCGCGGTAGGGGTCCAGGGCCGGGCCGTCATACCAAAGCCCGCGGATCTTCACGCCGCGCTGACCGTGGATCTTCACGTGGTGGGCGGGCAGCAGTTGGTAATACAGCTCTGGCGTGGGGATCTGCAGGGCGAAGCCGCCCTGGGCCATCGCGGCGGCAAACAGCGTGTTGGGGCTGTGCTCCCCGCCCGGGTCCCAAGCCGGGGCGTGCTCGCCGAGCCGCCGGTTCTGCCACACCCGCACGATCCAGGTGGCGATCAGGTGCTCCATCTCAGCGATCGTCAGGGCCGCGTCCGCCTCCGGGTCGACGCCACGGTCGGCGACGTCCACGCCCTGGTAGCCGAGCAGGTGCTCAAACAGCAAACTCCGGATCGCGCCGAAGGCGCGCTCGATGGCGTGCTTGTCGGTAGGCCGCAGCACCCGGGATGGCAGGATGTTGCAGCCAAGCACCCGCTGGACCTCGCGCACATGGTGGTTCTTGTAAACCGCGCCATGGTCGGTTGTGACCGTCTCGGGGGTGAAAAACGGCAGGCCAGCGACTCGGTGGCCGGCGAACTCCGCCACCACCGCGGCCGGGACGCCGGGGTAGGGCCACTCCATGTCCTGGTCCCAGTCGTCGCGCAGGGGCAGCGGCAGCATCACGTCGCGGAGCACCATCGCGACGTCGACCGAGGTGTCGCTTATCAGGGTGAGCCGAAACGCCACCAGCGAATGGGTGTAGGCGTCAAGGGCCAGGGTCAAGTGCACCGAGACCGGATCGCCGAAGACGTGCTCGCGGACCTTGACCGGCAGGATCGTGGTGTCCAGCGCGACGACCTGCCCGGGGCGATGCACGACCACGTGGTGTTGCGACCCCTCCAGCGCGCTCGCCGAGCGCACATACCGCTGGCGGGCCTTGCCGGACCCAAACCACTCGGCCCAGACCCTCCACAACGTGTGGTAGCTCGGGATCACCACAGCTGGACCGAACTTCTCCCGCACGAACTGGTGGATCAGCCGCTCCCGCGTCCGCATGCTGATCTTCGACCGCCGCAGCGTCTCCGCGCGAACTGCAAGGATCGCCTCCGCGACCTCCGCACCGATGCTCGGATGGCCTCCTTGCCGGCGCACCAGCCGCCCGTCGATCAAGCCGGCCTCGCCCAAGGCGCGGTAGCGGGCGGCAAGCCGCTTCAGCGTCCGCTCACTGGTCTGCGCCAAGCCCAGCAACCGCACCTCGTGCCGGCCGAGCGCGGCCAACTCGGCGACCTTCGCTCGGCGCCGCTGCCCCAACGTCGTGGTCGCCGGGTCATAGGCGGGCCGAGGCTCTCCGGGCAGGGCCCGGTGCGGATCACCGCTGCGGAACCCGGTCTCGACCTCCAGCAGATGGGCGACCCGCAGCCGCAGCCGCTCCTGCTGGGCTGGCGTCAGGTCGGCCAGGCCCACCGGCTGCCTGCCACCCGCCGCCGGCTTGGCTGCCCTTGGCGGTCCTGCCGGCCGGCAGTCAGGGTGGTTGACCAGCCACCGGATCGCCACCTGCTTGAGCGCCCTGTCCTCGGCCCGCAACAGCACACGGCCGTACTGGGGCTCGACCGCTACGATCATCCACTCCGCGCCGTCGAACACCACCGCTGCGCCCGGCGACACCTCCAGCAACCCCGCCCGCCCGCTCACGGCGGCCGTGCCCCGGTCGCCGACCACACCACCGAGCGATCCCCAAACGGCCGGGCGAGATCGACACCGAGCCGGCGATGCCACAGCAGGTGCAGGGCATGCGCCCGGGCCACCGCCGGGAGCGCCGTCGCGGCCACCAGCTCCCCGAAGGTGCGCGGCCCGGCCTCCACTCCCCGCAGCAGCTGGCCCCGCAGCCCGAGCCGGTCCTCCAGCGGCCGCCGCTGGGCCGACAGCGCGTCCAGCGTGGCCAGCACCTGCCCGCGCCACCCCGTCACCACCAGGTAGCGCCACCCCGCAGCAAGCGCGGCCTCCGCCGCGGCCGCAAAGCACACTCGGGCCCGCTCGTCCACGCGATCCAACGGGCGCACGTCGACCAGCCACGTGCTCCCGTCGCGCAGCACCCCCACAAAGTCCGGCGTATGGTCCCGCCACCCGGTGGAGGTGGCAAACCGCAGCCGGAACGGCTGCGAGACCACCCGCGCCGCGCCGGCGAAGTCCAGCGCCAGCAGCAGGCGCTGCTCGGCCAGCGACTCGAACCCGTGGTGCCGGCCGGTGGAGACCATGAACTGCAGCCCCGGGCGGTGCCGCTGCCTGGGGTGCCAGCCGAAGCGCCGGACCGGCTCACACACCGCCAGCGGCGCCGACGCCAGGTCGCCGACCGGGAAGACGACGTCCTCCCCGGCCACCTGCCAGCAAGCCGACCATCGCCGCACCCAGCCAGGCCGCAGGTCCAGGGCCGCCCTCGCCGCACCGCCCGAATCGAACGGCAGGCACAGGTCACCTATCCCGCAGCGATCCGACAAGACCACACCAGACCCGCCCATGATCGCCGGCACCCCGGCAACCGAGAACCAACCATTTGCGGACACCGCGTAATCAAAGCACCCAGAGCGGACCGCCGCACAACACCAGGTTTGCCGTAACCGATACGGCTGCGGCGGTCGGTGCAACGCCCAGCTCGGCGCCCAGGCGTACGCGTCCCTGGTCACCTACGACTGCGACGTGGCCGCTGACCCCTCCCATCCAGATCCAGCGGGACTCCGGCACGAGTGCGAGACTTCCGGCTATGACCGACCATCAGGGTGCTGCTGGGTATGGGCGCATCCCGCTGGAGGTGGCGGAGGCGCTCGGGTTCTACGTGTACTTGCTTCGCGACCCCCGTGACCACCAGGTCTTCTATGTCGGCAAGGGAGGGGGCAGCCGGGTCTACGCCCACGTGGGCGATGCGGATGGCGAGGGTGGCGAGGATCGGGAGGTCGAGCGGGCGAAGGTCGCGCGTATCCGCGCCATCCATGACGCCGGGCTGAAGGTCGAGCACCTGTTTGCCCGCACGGGGTTGACGACATCGGAGTTGGCGCTGGTCGTGGAGCAGTCCGTCATCGATGCGCTCCGGGCGGCGGGTATCCCGCTGACGAACCTTCAAGGCGGTCACGACTCGGCGGTGCATGGGCTGGCGACCGTCGAAGCGGCCGTGGCCCGCCTGTCGGCGCCGCCGGCGCCATCCTGCCCGGAGCCCATCGTGATCTTCGTTGTCAACCGTGCGTGGCGCCCCGACCTGAGCGCCGACGAGGTCTACCAGGTCACCTCGGGGCACTGGCGTGTCAGTCGGCGAGCCCGCGAGAAGGCCCGGTATGCGTTCGGGGTGGCGTTTGGGCTTGTCCGGGGTGTCTATCGGGTGGAGTCGTGGTTTCCCTCACCGCTGCCCGGCGAGGACCGCAGATGGGGGTTCGTCGGCTCGCCAGCACCCGAGATGGCCCACTTCCTTGGCACCAGCGTTCGTCACCTGGTCTCGGAGCACGCCCAGAACCCCGTACGCCTCTGCCTTGACGGCCTACCTGGCAGTGGCCTGGACGGACCTACGGTTACGTAGCTGCCTCGCGACAACGACAGCACCTCCTACCACCACCAGGCGGGGATCAGGTGGCGAGCCAGGGCCAAGTTCCGCGCACAGGGGCCAACTGAGCTGCAAAGTCACAAGCCCCATGTCGTTCTCCTCGAACTCGCTGGCCAACTAGATTCTGCAGAGGCCAACTAAAGTCTGTCGTCACAACCAGTGTGACTGACGCCGATAGTTGGCCCCTTGATCGTCCCGGGTCCTGGGCTTTCGGGCGTGCTGCCAACGCAAAGTGGCCCATTCTGACAGGGATAGTTGGCCCAAACATGGCTGCGGCCGCCGGCCCCGCAGGGATCCACAAGCTCCCGCTTGCTCTCTGCGCCGCAGCCACAGCGATACGAGCGATCTCGTACCCCATTCAGCGGATCGCCCCCTCATATCTTGCGGTATTCTTCGGCCCACCACAGGAGTTGATCAAGGACGAGCAGGTCCACGCCTAGCTCGGCGGCGGCGGCTTTCGATACGACGAGGATCGCGTGCTCACCGGCCGGCACCTCAAACCCGAGGTGGCGCAGCTCACGCCCAACTCGAACATCCGGCTTTAGCGCCTTGCCACCACAGCGCATGCGCATGTAGGCGAACAGCGCGGGGCCAATGCCTGACACGCCGCCCACGACGGGGTCGAGCCGATGCGCATGTTCCAGGCCATCGACCTCCTCGGCCCAGGTACGGCAACCCGTGTCCTCGTCCAAGCCACGGCTGCTCGCGAAGGCAACCAAGTTCTCGGCCACGTGGCGCATCGTCTCTGGCTCACTGGCCATCAGTCCGAGCCGGGCTCCGTCCGGCGGGTTCGCGGCGAGCCATGCAAGAGTTGGCTCCCTCGCCTCCTCCTGCCAGCCGTTCACAATGTGGCGCACCTTGGACAGGTAGTTGCGCTGCCTGGAGGCGACGACATCGACGACCATCGCGCCACGCTGACCCGCGTACTTCTGGCCATACCGCGCCGCCTGTTCCTGCGCCGCGGCTCCGCCTTGCGCATACAGCCGGCGAAGCCGCGCCACTGCAGTGGGCCACTCGGGGCGGTCGCGGAGGACATCGAGAACCCGCGCGTCGCGCCCTCCACCGCCCGTGTCGTCGTTCATCTCAAGCCGCTCCACGTGCCATGTCCCCGACAGTGCGCCGAGCCTGTAGCCTGCTCACCTTCGGCGGCAGGCGTACTCGCGCGCCAGATTGAACCACTTCCCGCCCAAGGTGAGCGTCTGGTGATCGCTATCTCCGCGATCAATGCGATCGCACGTAGCCTCACGGCCGGGTGTCACCACCGCTCCTGGTCTGCGGATCGCCACCACACGTCGACCTGGACGGCGTGCCCGATCCTGGGGTCGATCGACTGCTGGAGCCCCAGGTCGGTGATCCGGTCGTCCCGAGGATCAAATGGCCTGGCAGGGTTGTCGACACCGAGCACGCCCCCCAGCGCGTCGATCGCCGGCTTCCACAGGTTGGCCCAGTTCCGGTCCGGGCCGACCCGGAAGGCGAGGTGGACCGCGACGGGACCAGGCGGGACGAGCTGCACGTCAGTGGAGGCGGCCAGCCCCGCGACAAGCTGCTGCTTCCAGGCAGCCGTGACGCTGGACACGGTGAGCAGCGCAGACCCGTGCGCCCAGTGGCCAGGCGGCTCATCGGCGGCCGGTTGCACAGGGCCGATCGCGATCGTGGACCGCCCGTGGTGCTTGCGCGCGAAGACGGCCGCAAAGCGGGCCGCGCCGAAGCGAGCAACGATCGGGAACAGGTAGTTGTCGAGGTCCCGTCCCCCGCTGGTGAGCTGCGACCCCTTGGGCAGCCCGATGTCGAGCGCCAGCACGGCCGGGCTCGCGAGCTGTTGCAGCGCCGGACGCATGAGCGGTTCGAGGCTGTCGAGGAAGGCCGAGAGCGCTCGCTGCGAAGGGTGGTCGTGGCGGTCCCAGCTCGCCAGGGTCGGCGTGACCGCCAGCGGCACAGATGGCGTTCCCGGACGTCGATAGCGGATGTCAGACGGCGACATGATCATCACCCCGTGGGCACTCGACAGGCCGCCATGGTGCATCTTCAAGCCAAGCCTTGCGGACCAGATCCGGGTACTCACGGTGCGCCCCAGGCTCGCGGCACCCCCGCTGCCGGAAACCACGGCTCCCCTAAGCGGCCCGAGATACAGGTAGGAGATCGTGCCGTCGCCGCCGTCGATGGGCGCAAAATGAACTCACCGACCTCGTTGAGGTAGATACGGCCCCCTGCGGCCCCCTGACCTGCCGGAAACGATTCGCGAGCTGGCGGCGTCACGCTGACCAATATGGTCGGACAACCAATGCTCCTGGCTTCGGCCCGGCCGCACCTGCTGCCAGTACCTGATGTCAGTGCCGCCGGCGGCCAGCCTTGCGTCATCAATCGCTGATGCGAACGGTTCTGCTGCCTGGTGCTCCAGGGGCCATGAGGGAACGTTTGGGCGGTGGGGCGAGCTACCGTACAGACGAGGCCTACTGCCGCTCGGAGTCACAGCCGCCGCCGCTGTGACGACAGACTGTAGTTGGCCAGCAGCGAGTCTCTGACGTGCGGCGAGCTGGCCGCTGCAGCTGCTACTTGGCCAGGAGTGCGGGTTCTTGTTGGCCACTCTCCGCCAGTTCGGCCCCCGGCTGATCGGCGTCGATGCGGGCGTCGAGCACTTCTGTGAGAACGACCCATTGGTAGCCATAGAGACCGGGGCAGCGGCTCTGGTAGCACACTCGTGCGAACAACCCCGACGAGTTCGGGGCGGAGGCTGGATGCTCACCCGCGACGATGCGCGGGCGAGGCGGTGCTCTGCC
>Ga0137374_10009487_pt1 | contig 11488 bp, 8 predicted proteins | sample SagtaG_20_FD_104811 | JGI IMG/M metagenome (GOLD analysis project Ga0137374, IMG submission 104811) | Vadose zone soil microbial communities from Sagehorn Ranch, Mendocino, California, USA - Sage1_R_100_16 metaG | ecosystem: Environmental > Terrestrial > Soil > Vadose zone | place: USA...
ATCCGCGCCTGGCAATTTCACCCGCCAGGTGCTGACGCTGTTCGGCATCGTCTTCGGCGTCGTGCTGTTCGTCGTCGTCGTCGGCGAGTGGCTGGGCCTGTTCGAGGCCATCACGACACATGTGCCATGGCCGATTGGCCTGGCGATCGTTGCGATCGCGGGCTATCCGATCTTCGGCAATGTCGTGCGCGCTATGCTCAAGGGCCAGGTCATCTCGCATACCCTGATGTCGATCGGTGCGCTGGCAGCCCTGGCGGTGGGACAATGGGCGACCGCCGTGGTGGTCGTGTTCTTTATGCGCGTGGGCGACTATGCCGAGCGCTTTACCACCGAGCGCGCCCGCCGCGCCGTGAAAAACCTGACCGCGCTGGCACCCCAGACGGCGCGTGTGGAACGCGATGGCGCGGAACACGAGGTGCCGATTGGCGCGGTCCAGGTTGGTGAATTGGTGATCGTGCGGCCCGGCGAGCAGATCCCGGTGGACGGCGAGGTCATCGGCGGGCAGGCCACGGTGGATCAGGCGGCGATCACCGGCGAGTCGATGCCCGTCGAGGTCGGCCCCGGAGCGAAGGTGTTCGCCGCAACGATCGCGCGCCTCGGGAGCCTGCGCGTGCGCGTCACCCACATCGGCGCCGACACAACCTTTGGCCGCGTGATCAAGCTGGTCGAGGAAGCCGAAGCGCACCGTGCCGATGTGCAGCGCATCGCCGATACGTTCTCAGCCTATTACCTGCCTGTCGTCGCCACCATCGCAGCGCTGACCTTTGTGATCCGCCGCGACCCGCTGGCGACTGCGGCAGTTCTCGTCGTGGCATGCTCGTGCTCCTTCGCGCTCGCGACCCCGATCGCGATGCTGGCCTCGATCGGCGCCGGCGCGAAGCGCGGCTTGCTGATCAAAGGCGGCAAGTACCTGGAGATTCTGGCGCGCGCGGATGTTCTGTTAGTCGATAAGACAGGCACGCTGACCCTTGGACGCCCGCAGGTTACCGATGTGATAGCGCTCAACGGTATGCCGGCGAACGAGGTACTGGCGCTTGCAGCATCAGCGGAACGTTACTCCGAGCATCCCTTGGCCGAGGCCGTGCGGATCGCGGCACGCGAGCGTGACCTGCCACCGTATGAGCCGGAGCACTTCGAAGCCGTGCCGGGGCAGGGGGTGTGGGCACGCGTACGTGGCGGTAAAGTCATGGTTGGGAACCGCCGCATGACTCCGCTGGCGGCTGGTCTGTCAACCGCGGATGGATTGGAGGCGCAAGGGAAGACCCTGTTGTTCGTGACACGGGACGATGAGCTGGCTGGGATCATTGCGGCCGCCGACACCATCCGGCCCGAAATCGCTGCTGCGTTTGCTGCCGGGCGTGCCCAGGGCATCCGACAGATCGAGATTCTGACGGGCGATACCGAGGCAACGGTGGCGACGCTCGCCCAATCGCTCAGTATCGGCTACCGCGCGAACCTCTTGCCCGAGGACAAGATCGCCATCGTGAAGGAATACCAAGCCAAAGGCCATACGGTGGTGATGGTCGGCGACGGTGTCAATGACGCGCCTGCGCTGGCACAGGCGAATGTCGGCATCGCGATGGGGGCGGCAGGAACCGATATCGCTATCGAAGCCGCACATATTGCGCTGATGCGTGATGACTGGACGCTCGTGCCTGCGGCGATTCGAATTGCACGCCGCACGATGCGCGTGGTGAAGATGAACATCGGATTTACCGCAGTCTACAATCTCATCGGCCTGTCACTGGCCGCGCTCGGCTTTCTGCCGCCGATTTTCGCCGCCGCCGCCCAATCACTGCCGGATGTTGGTATTCTTGCGAACTCGTCGCGGCTGCTGCGCCAAAAGGAATAACCGAGCAGTGCTTGCCGATCATGCGCACGCCATGTGACATTAGGTGCTGCCACCCAACAGCGACAGAGATCGCCCTTGCATTTGGAAGCGCACATCTTGGTCAAACGATCTCCAGCCATCATGCAGCACGGCGCGGTATGGCGCCAGAATAGGCCCGGCGAGCGCGGCCGGGGTGAACAGTTTCACTTATCCACGAGCGTGTGCTCACCAAACACCACGCGGCTGTCAAGAATTTTCTTGACAGCCGCGTGGTGTTTTATGCTGTTCGATGGTTGACTCAGCGTTTCGCGGCGCTTTGTGTCAGCCGCTGCCCAGCCGCGCGACGAGTGCGGCGGCGATAGCACGAAACGCCTGCGCGTCGGTCGAATCCGGCGCGGCCTGCACCAGTGGGTGGCCGGCGTCAATGCCCCGGCTGATCGCGGCATCTAGCGGGATCTGGCCGAGCAGCGGCAGTTCGCCATTCTGAATGTCCCAGCGTCGCTCGCTGTGGTGGAAGACTTCGATCCGCTCGCCGCAGTGCGGGCAGGTTAGGTAGCTCATGTTCTCGATCAGCCCAAGCAGAGGTACGCCAGCTTGCCGGAACAGCCCTAGCGAGCGCGAGGCATCCAGCAGCGACAGATCTTGTGGCGTGGTCACGATCACTGCGCCGTCGAGCGTGATCTGCTGCACCAGGCTTTGCTGCGGCTCGCCGGTGCCAGGCGGCAGATCGATTATCAAGTAGTCTAGTTCGCCCCAGCGCACGTCGCGTAGCGTCTGAGTCACGATTCGCCCGGCGAAGTGTGAGTCGGGCACGACAGTGTCGGTCTCGCCGACAATCAATCCGATTGACATAATCTTGATACCAAAACGATCGAGCGGCGAGATGCTCGGCGGGGCATTGCCGGCCCGGGCTACTGCCAGCGTGGCCATCGGGTTTGCGGCGACGGTGCGGCGCACGCCCAGCATAAGCGGCACATTCGGCCCGTAGATATCGGCGTCGAACAGGCCGACCCGCACTCCGCCCGTTGCCAGTGCCAGCGCCAGGTTCACGCTGACAGTCGTCTTGCCGACGCCGCCCTTGCCGCTCGCGATCGCGAGCGTGTGGGCGACGTTTGGAATGCTGATTTTGCTCATGCTGGCCTCTCCACTGACAAGATGACAAGATGACAAGGTGATGCATTGTGTCACCTTGTCATCTTGTCATAGCTTGCGCAGCCGAACGCTCTGCACCAGATGGTTGCCGCCCTTCTCGAGAATCAGGCGTGCGCGCCCACGGGTGGGCGCGATGTTGGCGCGCAGGTTGACGGCGTTGATTTCGTTCCAGATTCGCGTGGCGACCTGCCGGGCCTGTTCCTCCGACAGGTCGGCGTAGCGGTGGAAGTATGATGCGCGCTCACGAAACGCCGTCTCGCGCAACCCCAGGAAGCGCTCGACATACCACTCGTACAGGTGCTGCTCGTCGGCGTCCACATAGATCGAGAAGTCGAAGAAATCTGAGACGAACACGCGCATCACGCTGGCCGGGCTGCTGTCGCCGCGCTGGAGCATATTCAGCCCCTCGACGATCAAAATATCAGGCTGACGGATCACCTGCATGCTATTGGGGACGATGTCGTAGGTGAGATGCGAGTAGATCGGCGCGGTGACTTCCGGCACGCCGGATTTGATATCGGCCATGAAGCGCACTAGCCGGCGCACATCGTAGCTTTCTGGAAAGCCCTTGCGCTGCATCAGGCCGCGCTCTTCCAGTATGGCGTTGGGGTACAGAAATCCGTCGGTGGTGATCAGATCGACCGAAGGATGGCCCGGCCCTTGTTCCAGCAGCGCCTTGAGCACGCGCGCAGTTGTGCTTTTGCCCACCGCCACGCTGCCGGCGATCGCGATCACGTATGCCACCTTGGGCGATGGGTTGCCGAGGAACGTATCAGTCACTTGGTAAAGCGACTGGGACGCCGCGACATACATGTGCAGCAGTCGTGCGAGCGGCAGATAGATCGCCGTGACTTCGTCCAGCGAGATCGGCTCGTTCAGGCCCCGCAGGGCGCTTAGGTCTTCTTCCGACAAAGGCAGCGGGACGGCGGCGCGCAGCTTGGCCCATTCCTTGCGCGAAAAAGTCATGTAGGGTGAGAGACGCGGCGACCTGCTTGACATGACCGCTCTTTCTGTGCTCGGGCGTATGTGCAAACCTTGGGGTGTAGCGCCGTAGCGCTCCCAGCGCGGGCCAAGCAGAGTGCCGCCATCGTGGCAGGCGCGGCCAAGCCCGTGCCCGAGCGCGTGGTGGTATTCCTCGTAGCCCGAATCCACCACCATCTCACGGGCGATCGCATCGACGTCTATGGGATTATAGCATAGGCCGAGCGCATCCCACGGATTTCTGCTTTGTCGAGATCAGCGACGAGCTGTGCGCGGCGGCGCGGCGCGGCTACCTGGCCTTGTTCATCGACTTCTTCTTTGAGACGCCGCAGCGGCGCGATCTGGATGGCGGGCTCAAGATCGCCCAGGATGCGATCTGCACCGCGCTGGAGGTGAATGATAATCGCGTGGTCGATATTCACCTGGTCAAGCGAATCGACCCGCTATCGATATCAAGATACGATATTATAGCTTCGAGCAAGGGTCAGAACTGGCCTGGCACTAACCTAGTGCATTTCCAAGCAAGGTTTTAGGTGTTGGGTGTTGGGTGTTGGGCTTCGCAACGCCGCCCGCCCAACACCCAACACCCAACACCCGCGCTGAAAGCGCACTAGTCACATTCACCCAACCGCATGGTTGTAGAGGTCATACCGACTTCTCGCCGTGCTTGATATATGCCCAGATTGGTGGTATAATCGGGAAGCGATATCGGAGAACGATACTATGCTACGTGTTTTTTTCCTCGGCTTTGTCAAAATCCATATCCTGCACCATGCAGCACACGAGCCGGTGTATGGTGCGGCAATCATCGCCGAACTGCACCGCCACGGCTACGATCTCAGCCCCGGCTCGCTCTACCCGATCCTGCATAGTCTGGAAGCGGCGGGCTATCTGTCCCGTGCGGATCGGGTGGTTGGTGGCAAGGTACGCAAGTATTACACGATTACGGACGCGGGATACCAGGCGCTTGAGGAAGTGCGGCCAAAAATCCGCGAATTGGTAGATGAGGTACTAGAAGGACACGGGCCGGTACATCTGCCGGAGCCGCCAGATGACGCAACCGAAGAACCAGGAGATTGAGGAGACAACCTGCAAAAGACAGAACACATCATGCTCGATGAAGCTGGCCTGGCTCGTCCTTGGCGACGAGCTGGTCGGCTTCGCGACCCACCTGCTACGGTAAATAGGTTCATATTTTGCACACTGAAACGAACACGGCTCAGAACGTAAGGGAGGACAACAATGACTACTGTAAGCGTCCGGTATATCGTCGGTGACGTTGAGGCGGCAATCGCGTTCTACACGCAACTGCTGGGTTTCAGCGTCGTGCTTCACCCCGCCCCTGGCTTCGCAAGCCTCGCGCGTGGCAACCTCCGCCTGATGTTGAACACACCAACAGGCACGGGCGGAGCGGCCCAACCCATGCCGGATGGCCGTAAACCAGAGCCGGGTGGCTGGAACCGTATCCAACTCCAGGTCTCCGACCTTGCTGCCGAAGTCGAGACACTGCGCAACGCAGGGGCGCACTTCCGTAATGATATTGTTACCGGAATCGGTGGCAAACAAATCCTGCTCGACGACCCGGCAGGCAATCCTATCGAACTCTTCGAACCTCATGGGAAATGAGGTTACTGCTCCATGCTGAAAGCGCGCTACCGCGCCCGCGCTTCGAACTCTTGCACGCGGGTAGCGCGCCAGTTCTGGTGGCGTAGGCGCTTGCCGAGTGAGATCGCGAGGTTCTGCATCATACGCATGCCCATGGATGGGTCTTCTTCGGCCAGTGTCGTCAGCGCGGCCTGCGTCAGCGCCAGCAGCTGCACACCCTGCGGGCCGGCGCGCAGCTCGGCGCTGCGGGCCTTGCCTTCGAGCAGCGCCAGCTCGCCTGCTACCTGCCCGGCCTGCATGAACGCCAGCCGCACCGGCTCAGCGCCGGCCGTCAGCCAGACTTCCAGGGTGCCGGCTTTGACGATGAACATTTCGCTGCCATCGCTGTTCATCAGCGCGATTTTTTCGCCCGCGCTGTAGCCATGCGAATGAACCAGCGCCGCCAGCCGCAGCCGCTGCGACTCGGTGAGCTCGCCGCCAATCTCGGAATTGTTCAGGAAGTGCGCGGTATCTTGAATATGCGCGAGATCCTGATCGACGTTCCAATCCTCGCCGCTGATATCGGGCGGTAGCCCCAGAAAGTGCGCGATATGCCGGAGCGTCGCGTCGGTCTGCTCGAACTGCGGCCAGTGGCCGGCGTTGGGGATGATCCGCAGATCGGCATTCGGCCACTCAGCCGCCACCGCGCCGGCGTCGCGCAGCGGCACGATGTTGTCCTCAGCGCCCCACAGCACTAGTGAGGGCGGCTCGATGCTGCCCAAGCGGCCACGCAGATCGCCCTCCTGCATAGCGATAAAGCAGGCGGCGCGCATGCGACCCTGGCCGCGCCGGCGTGCGTCTTCGCGAATGCGCGCGTAATCCTGCGCGGATATCTGAGCGCGCTCGGCGAAGTTGGTCGGCTTCAGCAGGTGATCGGTATAGTCAAGCCGGGTCTTGGCGGCCTGGTACAGCAGCCACTCGGCGAAGCGAAAGCGTTCGGCCATAACATGCGGCTTCATCGTCAGGTTCACGCGCGTGGAGAGCCGGCCGCTGAGGGCAGGGTTGAGCAGCACCAGCTTTTCGACCAGCACCGGGAAGCGTAGCGCAAGCGTGGCGGCGATCTGGCCGCCCATGGAGTGGCCCAGCACCAGCACCGCGCGATCGCTGAACTCCTCGATCAGCTTGGCCGCCAGGTCGGCATAGCCGGCGATTGTGGGCCGCTCGGTCGGCGCGGGCGATTTGCCGAAGCCCGGCAGGTCGATTGCGATGCAGCGGTAGCGCTTGCTGAGCGAGGGCAGGATTGGCTTCCAGGTGAACCACGAGCTCGACCAGCCATGGATCAGGATGGCGATCGGCCCGTGTTCCGGCCCGACCTCCTCCACATGGATATCCTGCCCATTGATATTGTAGAAATTCTCCATGGCTGCTCCCTCGCGCCCACCTTGTAAATTACGCAGTCTGAGCCCGTGAATTACAGGCTCGTGAAGATATCAACGTAATTTCTCGCGAAGTTGGCACGTCGCATTGGTTGATTTAAGATTACAGATTCGCCGACATACACAAAAGGCAGATTTTGCCTGCGGCAGCCTTATCACTCCCCCTTGTTATAGGTCTCACGCGGCGGCCGCTCGGTGCGCGTGGCGATCGCACGGCGATACAGCTCGATATAGCGCCGGGCCGAGGTCGCCCAGGAGTGATCGGCCGACATGGCTCGTAGCATGAGCTGTTGCCAGGTGTTGCGATAATGATAGTTCTCGAGCGCGCGGATGATCGCCGCATACAGCGCCATCGAGTCGTAGAGCTGGAATGAGAAGCCGTTGCCCTCGCCGGTGGTTGGGTCGAAGTTGCGCACTGTGTCGGCCAGGCCACCTGTTTCGCGCACGATCGGGATGGAGCCGTAGCGCAGGGCGATCATCTGGCTCAGGCCGCTCGGCTCGAAGCGCGAGGGCATGAGAAACATATCCGAGCCAGCGTAGATCTTCTGCGAAATCTGAGCGTTGAAGGTTAGGAACGTCGCGATCTGCTTGGGGAACCGCGCGCGCATATTGGTCAGCCGCTCGTGGTAGCGCTGATCGCCGGTGCCGAGGATTACGATCTGGAGATCGTTGTTGCGTAACAGCGGCTCGATGATCTGGTCGATCAGGTCGAAGCCTTTCTGGTCGGCCAGACGCGAGATGATGCCGATCAGCGGTATCGTGCGGCTCTGCGGCAGCCCGGCCTCGCGCTGGAGATCGAGCTTGCATTCGACTTTGCCGGCCAGGTTGCCGGCATCGTAGCGCTTGACAAGAAACTGATCGGTGGCGGGATTATTGATCTCGGTATCGATCCCGTTCAGCACGCCATACAGCCGGTCGCGCCGATCGCGCAGCAGCGGGTCGAGCCCTTCGCCGAACTCGGGCATCAGAATTTCATTGGCATAGGTTTCGCTGACGGTGTTGATGATGTCGGCGTAGTAGATGCCGCGGCCCATGAAATCGACCACATCATTCAGCGCTGGCGTATCGGGGTGGGCGATGAAGCCAAACTCGTCCACGCCGGCGATCTCCAGCACGCGGTAGCCGAAGACGCCCTGGTAGGCCAGGTTATGGATCGTATAGACGCAGGCAGTATTGGTGTAGAACGGGTCGTCTTTGTAGATCGTCTTGAGCCAGTTTGGCACAATCGCGGTATGCCAATCGTGGCAGTGGATCACGTCCGGCTGCCAGCCGACCCGCTTGATGCCCTCCAGTGTCGCGCGGCAGAAGAAGATGAAGCGATCGGCGTCATCTTCGTACATGTAGATGCCGTCGCGGTCGTAGTAGTGCGCATTGTCGATCATGTAGACCGGCACATCGCCGCCGGCCGAAGTGACGACCGCATGCAGCAGCGCCGCGTCCTCGCTGTGGTCGTCCATCGGCACCGGGTATGATGCCAATGCTTCGCCGACCTGAAAGCGCTCGCGATCGATCCGTCCATAGCGCGGCATTGCCACGCGCACATCGTGGCCCTGCATCTTGAGGGCCTTGGGCAGCGCGCCAGTCACATCGGCCAGCCCGCCGGTTTTCGCGAAGGGTACCATCTCGGCGGCCATCAGCAGGATTCTAAGTGGAGAGTCGGTCATAGTTAGCCTCTCGATTGTTAGGACGCCAAAGCGCGCGCGACAGCCTGGGCTGCCGCGGGGCCGCGCCCGTAGATCGTCCATTCGGGCTTGCCGCTAAACGGCGAGATCGGCCCGGTGCCAAGCAGCGCGGCACCATCGCCGAGCGCCTGGCGTAGGTCTTGCGGGTCGCTGGTTTGATCGCCGATGTCGATCAGCAGTGCGTGGTCGCCGGCCGGCGGCGTGGGCCGGCTGTGCGCGAAGGTCTCCAGGGTTATTCCGCTGGTCAAATAGCGCAGGACATCATTCTTTACGGCACTGGCCTGCACGTATATCTTGTAGCCGCCGCTTTGGATCTCCGGCTGAGCGACCAGGCGCTGTATGACCTCGCCGGCGTGGGTTTCGGCCACAAAGAACTCCTCATAAGCTTGCGGCGAGGCCGGCCAGGCCACGAAATAGCGCGCGCCGTTCAGCGTCAGCGCGGCGAAGAGCAGACCGATGCCGATAACGTTCGGGAGCGCTAGCCTTGCTTGAGGTGATGATAGACGATAGACGATAGACGATAGCTGCGTCGTCCATCGTCCATCGTCTATCGTCGTAGCGGTGGAGTGGTTTTCGCTGAAATGTGTTACCCAGGCAGCCAATGTACAGAACCCGGTGGCGGCCAACAGCATGGTTGGTGCGATCGCCTCGACGGTGCGGACGGCGTGAGGCGCCTCGATGCTGAAGATGCCTGGCACAAGCGCCACGCCCATCCAGATCGCCAGGAGCAGCGCACGCCGATCGCGCAGGCGCGTCAATACCAGGCCAGCTCCGATCGTGAACGCCGCGCCGGTCAGCAGATCGAGCATTGGTGCATCGGGCAGGTTATGGCGGCCGATCCGATCGCCACGCTCGTTCCACATGCCCAGGTTCAGTCGCACGTTCTCCTCGACCCGCGCCAGTGGCGCGCGCCCGGCCAGCGAGTCGCTATTGAAGATCGATGTCTGTCCAATCCGCTGGCCGAAGCTGGCGCGGTGAGTGATTCCATAGCTGATCAGCGGCCAGGCCACTAGCGTGGCGGCGAGTCCCAGCAGCGCCAGGCGCGGCGCGGCAGCGCGCCACGCGCGCTTATCCCAGCCCAGCCGCAGCGCGACGGCGATTGCCACGATCAGCGGCGTCAGGCGCGAGGGATGGTAGGTATAGATCGCCAGGCCAGTTGCACCGCCCGCCAGCGCCGCCTCCAGTCCATGCCTGCTGAAAAGCGTGGTTGCTGCTGCCCACCACCGACGACCGACGACCGACGACGGGGCAATCGTCGGTCGTCGGTCGTCGGTCGTCGTTAGTGCGCGCCACACCAGCCCAATCGCCAGCAATGTCAGCGGTGGGCCGAGCGTTGCGGCGAAGGCCAGCCGGCTGAGCGACAGCTGCCATACCGAGACTGCCAGCAGCGCGGCGGCCAGTAACGCAGCGCGCGTGCCGAACAGCGGCCGGGCCGCGAAATACAGCGCCAGCGGCGTCAGCGCGCCGGCCAGCGCCGGGATGAGCCGAATCGTCCAGGGATGCGCGCCGAAGAGCTGGATCGGCACGGCCGCGAGATAGAACAGCAGCGCCGGGATATCGGCGACGTTCGGCACATACACAGGCCGGTACGATGGGTCGTTCAGAATGCGCAGCGCCAGCAGGCCATGGCGGGCTTCGTCGCGCCACATGCCCAGCGGCAACGAATCAAGGCCAGAAAGGCGCAGCGCCAGCGCCAGCAGCGTAATCGCCGACAGCGCGAAGGCCACGGTGCGCCTGCTCAGCGGGTTGGCTTCGGCAGCTGGCAACGCCGGCAGCGCGGCGGCTAGCACGATTGAGCCGCTAAGCAGCAGCGCCCAGCCGGCCGCGCTCGACCAGGACTGTTGAAGCGGCAGCAGTGCCACCCCCGCGCCGACGGCGACGAGCGCCGCCACATGTGTGAAGCGCGATTGGCGCTGGCGCAGCCATGGCAAGATTTTGGGAAGCAGCAGCGCAATCCAGCCGGCCAACGCGAGCAACCAGAGATTCGGCAGCCAGTAGGCCAGGGTTGCGGGCGCTATGACAATAGCGCTGCCAAGCGCGGTCGCTGCTGCCAGCACCAACAGCAGCGCGATTGACAGCGACACCCCAGTGCGCCTAATCGCCACGTAGCCAAGCAGGCCAATCACTACTAAGAAGGCCAGCCGACCGGCATCGGGCAGGCGGTCGAGCGGTGTGCGCGGCTGCTGTGTTGCGGTGAACCAATCGAGCGCCAGGCCTAGGTCGCGCGAGTCATCGTGGGGCGGCTCAGCCAGGCTGCGCAGTTCGATCGCGCGCCCTTCGGCGCCGCGTGGCGGCGCTGGCAGCAGCGTCATGTAGCGGCGCCACTCGCGCCGGATCTGGAAGCGCATTGACGCGTTGCCATCCTCGATCGTCAGCTGGGCTAGTGGCAGGCCAGGCTTGCGCGAGGCGCTGAGACGAGCCTGCAAAAGCACTGATGCGCGCTGCTCCAGGCCGAACAACCGGATCGCTGCGGACGAACGCGACCACCGAAAGCCGCCTTCGTCGGTATGCTCGACCTCCCAGAAGCCAGAGAGATAACGCGAGGCCGCTGGGACGGCGGCGCTCATTCGCAGCGATGGTTGGCTGAACCATGTCGCGACACACACCACCAGCGCCAGCAGCGCCGCGACACCGATCAGCTCAGCTGAAGGCGTTGCCCATGTCGCAGTTGCCGACGCATCTACCCGCATGGTCAGTGAGCGTGAAACCGCATTAGCACGATTGATTCCATTCCTCATGCAGCCTCATTCGACAATACTTAAGGCGCTGGTGGTAGAGCTACCAGCGCGCGCCGGGCTACCTCAGCGGGCGGGCCATGCGCG
>Ga0137374_10009501_pt1 | contig 11479 bp, 10 predicted proteins | sample SagtaG_20_FD_104811 | JGI IMG/M metagenome (GOLD analysis project Ga0137374, IMG submission 104811) | Vadose zone soil microbial communities from Sagehorn Ranch, Mendocino, California, USA - Sage1_R_100_16 metaG | ecosystem: Environmental > Terrestrial > Soil > Vadose zone | place: USA...
ATCGCACGGCACATCGGCTCTTTGTCAGCAGGTCGCGCCGGCGGCCGTTGTCGGCCTCCGCCTACCGCACCAGCGTGTGTGGTGGAGCAGCGTCTGCGGGAGAGCAGCCGGTAGCGGTAAGTCGGAGACTCCAGGTAGCAGGATCCGGAATTTGCTCGCTGGCGGCGATGACTTGTGACCGTTCGATCGAGGTCACTCGGCTGCGAATGGGAGCGGTCGCAGTGGTCCCAATTGCGACGGGGACTAGTCGGAGCTATCAACGGGAAGTGAGAGTGTCGAAGGAGAAATGGTGAGCCACATCCCGGGCGAGCTCTTCTCGGATCCCAAGGTCGATAGCGCCACGGTCCCTGTTTCCGCTGAGGAGGCGGCGGCTCGATCGCCCGTCGCGGCCGTGAGCACGCTGCAGTCGCCGCTTCAGCGAACTCCCATTCCTGTAACACCCCGAAGCTGGGCAGGTCAAGCCACCGCAAGGAGGAAGCTATGAGAAAGCTCGTCACACTGGTCGCTGCCGGCGTCGTTTGCGCTCTGGCGCTCACGGCGTTGTCGGCCGCGGCCACTCGAAAAACGGTCTGGACGGCCGCCCTGTCGTCCGGGCAGGAGGTGCCAAAGCAGGTCGTCAAGAACGCTGCTGCGCACGGCCTGTTCAAGGGGACGCTCAGCGGCAATAAGCTCAAGTGGAAGCTGACCTTCGCGAAGCTGACGGGGCCGGCGACCCAGGCGCACATTCACATGGCTGCGAAGGGCAAGGCCGGCAATGTCGTCGTGCCGCTCTGCGCCCCCTGCACCAGCGGCGCGACCGGCACGGCGACCATCACACCGACGCTGATGTCCGCCTTCAACAAGCATCTCCTCTACGTGAACGTCCACACCGCGAAGAACCCGATGGGCGAGATCCGCGGGCAACTCGCTCGCGGCTAGCTGCTCCCGCGCCTGGGTGTCAGGTCTTGCGATCAGGAGTCGACGCAAGACCTGACACCACGCTTCACTGAATCGGTCGTAGCCCCTGAATCGCGAAAGCCGGACTGACAAGATCTGCTCGTGCCGGCAGACGAGGAGGGCTTCTTCGGTGAGCGCGCGGCGTCCGTCGATGACGACCGCGCTGCGGACATGTTCGACCCGGCGGTGGTGACGCCGGTCGTCGAGATGCTTGCGGATCTCGCTGGGCAGGGTCGCGCGCTGGAGTTCGGCATCGGCACCGGCCGGATTGCGCTTCGACTTGCCGAGCGTGGCGTGCGCGTTCACGGGATCGACAACTCGGAGGCGATGGTGGCTCGGCTGCGCGCGAAGCCGCAAGCTCAGGACATCGACGTCACGATCGGTGACTTCGCCACCACCCGCGTCGACGGCGAGTTCTCGCTCGTCTATCTGGTGTTCAACACGATCTTCAATCTGGTGGCGCAGGATGACCAGGTCGCGTGCTTCCAGAACGCTGCCGCGCATCTGCGGAGCGGGGGACGGTTCGTGATCGAGACGCACGTGCCCGACCTTCAACGCCTCCCCCTGGGGCAGACCATCATCCCCTTCCGTGCGGATCCCGAGGGGATCTCCTTCGACGTCTACGACGTCGTCACGCAACGATTCAGTTCCCAGCACTACGTCTTCGCCGACGACGGGATCCAGACGTTTCCCGTAGAGCTGCGATATGCGTGGCCTTCCGAGCTCGACCTGATGGCGCGCCTGGCGGGGTTGACGTTGCGAGACCGCTGGGCTGGGTGGCGGCGAGAGGCTTTCACAAGTCTCAGCCGGGCCCACGTCTCCGTCTACGAGAAGCCGTGAGGGCGGTCGCGAGCGTCAGAGTTCCGCGCTAACGGATTTCGTCTCGGCTCTCCGATTCGCCCCTACCCGGCCAGCGCCCCACAGATCTCCGCGAAGGCGGCGTTGAGCCCGCCCGCAAGTTGGGTCGGATGATGGCCATCGAGGACCACGATGATGTCGCCGGGCAGGAATACGAGCGTTCCGGCGTCGCGGGTCACCATGCCGCTGCCGTCGAGCCGGATTCCGAACGTGAGTCCATGCTGCGCACGTACGACAAGCAGGTCCGGAAGTTCGTTGTTCGGGAAGAAGGTCTCCGAATACGCCTCGTGGTAGTAGACCGTCCTCCCGTTTCCGTTGACGGTCCAGTCAACCTTGTAGTTGACGACGTTCGTGTAGCTGTGGCCCTGCTCCTCGAACGAGCGGGCCTTCCAGTCGATCTCGACTGTGTAGTCGACCGGGAACCCGCAAATATCGGTGGTACCTGAAAACTGGGTGTCGGACGTGAAGAGGGTGACCGGCGGCTCGTCCGCGGCGGCGGCGACCGCAGCGATGCCGCCGAGCGACGCGGTCACCGCGATGAGGAGGACGAGCTTGCGCATCACGAAGCGTCCTTTCGTTCGGGGTGGGTGGTATTGCATCAGCGTTTATCGCACCGAGCGCTTGCGGTCCGTTGGCATTCGCTTGAAAAACGCTTGAGCCTTTGCGACGGGCGGTGCTTAACTGGTCCCAGCCGATCGGGAAGGAGGCGCGCTTGGAGTTCCGGTTGCTTGGGCCCTTCGACGTCGTCGTGGACGGCCGAAGCGTCCCGCTCGGCGGCACCAAGCAGCGCGCGCTGCTAGCGATGCTCGCTATTCATGCGAACGAGGTGTTGCCCGCCGACCGACTGATCGACGCGCTCTGGCCTGAGCGGACGCCCGATTCGGCGGTCAACACACTCCAGGGCTATGTATCGAGGCTGCGGAGGGCGCTTGATCCGGACCGGCTGAACGGAGCCGAACAGACGATCGCCTTTCGGCAGCCCGGATACGTTCTGCAGGCTCGGCCTGATCAAGTCGACGCGAATCGCTTCGAGCGCTTGGTCGAGGGGGCGGAGGATCGCATCGCGAGGGGCAGTCCCACTGAGGGTGCCGAGTTGCTGCGAGAGGCACTTGCCCTCTGGCGCGGCTCCGCGCTGTCCGACTTCGTCTACGAGCCGTTCGCACAGGCCGAGATCCTCCGGCTCGAGGAGTTGCGGCTGAAGGCGATCGAGGAGCGCATCGATGCCGATCTCGCGTGCGGCCGCCACTCCGCACTCGTGCCGGAACTCGAGGCGCTCGTCGCCGAGCATCCATTCCGAGAGCGTCCACTCGGCCAGCTCATGCTCGCCCTCTACCGATCCGGCCGACAGGGCGAAGCGTTGAGCATCTATCGCGAGGCTCGAAGGAACCTCAAGGATGAGCTGGGATCGAGCCGACCACAGCCCTCCGCGAGCTCGAGCGGGCAATCCTTCGCCATGATGCATCGGTCGAAGCGCCGCTTCGTGGCGGACCTGCGGCGGTCGTCGCGCATCTGCCTCGGTCGCTTCGGATCATCGCGGCGGCGGGGATCGCAGTGGCGGCGGTCGCGGTCGGATTCACTCTCCGGCCAGACGCTCGGGGTTCCCCCGTTGAGGTCACCGCCAACTCGGTCGCGGTAGTCGATCCGCGGACGAACGAGATCGTCGACGACATCCGTGTCGGCGACTATCCAGGCCCGATCGCTGTTGCCGACGGGTCGATCTGGGTCGCGAACATCGGCGACAACACGGTCACCCGGATTGATGCCGAGACACGTAATCCGTCTTTCCCGACCGGTGCGCAGCAGCCGCTCGACCTTGCGGTCACGCCTCATGCACTCTGGATAGCGAACGGCACGAACTTCGCGACGAAACCGCCTCAGGGAGGCGGAACGATCGAGCGGCGCGGCCTACGTTTTGGCGCACTCGAGACGGTTCGCGTCGGTCCGCCGGAGACGCTCAATGAGTGGTGGACGGTCGTCGCAACGGACAGACGATCCGTCTGGGCCGGGAACTCGTCGACGCGGATAGCCGTCCGCCTCGATCCTGCCGACGGTCGAATCGTCGAACGAGTCGCCCACGTAGGCGGTGCCAGCATGGCGATCGGGTACGGCAGCGTCTGGGTCGCCGAATACAGGCGCAACACCGTTGCACGGATCGATCCGCGCAGCGGCATGGTGGCGACCCGCATCCAAGTCTCGAGCGCGCCGACGAGAATCGCCGCCGGCGAGGGTGCCGTCTGGGTGACGACGCAGCGTCCGCACAACGCCGTCTGGAGGATCGACCCGAAGTCGAGCGAGACGGTGGCCGTCATACCGGTGTCGCCGACATCACGCCGCGTCGCGACCGGAGCGGGGTACGTGTGGGTGACGAGCGGCACGTACGCCGGTGAGCCCGGTGTTCCGCAGAACGGAGGTGTGCTCTCGAAGATCGACCCGCGCACAAACCGGATCGTCGCGACGATCAAGCTCGGCTTCCGCCCCGACGGCGTCGGCGTAGCCAACGGGCTTGTCTGGGTGGCCATCGCGCCCAGGCGGTGACCCCCGGCTTGAGGACCTGACCTTGTTCCACGGACTGAGGGCCCGCTTCGGCGGGCCTCAGTCCGTGCGGAGTTCCGCCGCGCCGGCGGCGGAGCTGGAGCTACGGGTAGGAGACGATGTTGACCGGCGTCGTGCTCGCGTTCGTCGCCGGTCCGAAGTCGTTCACGACATGGTCGATCGTGCCGTGGTTGGTGATCGAGAGCGTGAGGATGTCGTGCAGCTTCACGCCCGGCGTCACGGGCACCTCGAAGGCGTGGCTGGCGTGGATCGTGGGATCGACGTTGAAGAAGCAGTAGCTCCCCAGGCCCCACCCCTCGTGGGTCCTGACCCCGTCGGCGACCTTGTAGGCGGCCCAACCGAGGACGCCGTCGTGCTGCCAGGCAGCCTGGTTCGGCGGGTCGTAGGGCATCTCGTTCTGGAACATGATCGTCCTGCCGTTCTCGCCGGCCCAGAAGACGTTGTAGCGCTGGTAATGCTCGGCGAAGAGGCCGGTCGCGACGACGTTGTCGCCGGTGACGACGACGCCGGTGTCGGCGGTGTTGCTCGTCCACCCGACGCCGCTGCCGTGGTCGGCGCGCCAGGCCCAGATGTCGTCGAGGATCGTGTTGTCGCGGCCGACGACGAGGCTCGTGAGCGCCTTGCCGACGTGCGGCCCGCCGATGCGGAAGAACACGTCGTGGAGCACGCTCGGGTCCTTCGCGTTCCCAGACCCATTGCCATCGTCCGCGCCACCTGGGTCGCCGAACAGCAGCAAGGCCGGCGAGGTCTCCGCGCCTGCGTCGAAGATGAGACCCGAGATCTCGACGCCCTTCACGTCGGCGACCCTCATGGGGACGACGCCGTTCTGCGCGGTGAGCGTCGCCATCCCGAGCCCGAGCACGATCGTGTCGGGCCGCGTCACCTCGATCGTCGCGTCGACGTCGTAGACGCCTGGAGTGAAGATGAGGTTCTTCCCGCGCGAGAGCGCGTCGTTGATCGACTGGACGCTGTCCGTGGGCCTGGCGATGAAGAACCTCTCGATCGGCATCGCCTGCCCAGGCGTCTGGCCGGTCGCCCACGTCGTGCCGGACGAGTTGAACTGCGCGTCGGGGACGTAGACGTTGAAGTGGTCGTTCGCATCGACGTACAGGAACGGCTTCTCGCGCGAAGCGGGGTTCTTGTCGAGCGTGGTGTACGGCGGGTTCGGGAAGGACTGCACCGGCGCGCCCTCGACGCCGGCGAAGACCTGGTTCCAGACGCCGTTCGTCCAGAAGTCGAGGCTGCTGTTTCGGACTAGGTACTGCTGCTGCGACCCGTTGACGACGACGCTGCCGGAGAACTGCGAATCGGCGATGAAGCCGCCGCTGGCGAAGGCCGGGTTCGAGCAGTAGTCCATGAGTGTCGCGAACCCGTTCACGTGAACGCGCCTGATCGGCGAAGCCTGCGACGTCGCCCAGAACTCGCCGAACTGACAGCCTCCCTTACCGGCCACGTTGATCGTCAGATTCGACAAGGAGCGCCAGAAGTTCACGAGCGCAGTGCAGTCGCCAGGCCCGAAGCACTGGTTGTACGAGTCGATCGTCCCGTTCACGCTCACGTCGCTCGGCGAACTCCCGAGGCCGGCGACCTCCGTGTAATAGCCGACCTGGAAGTTGAGGGGATCGGCTGCAGATCCGTACGTGCCGGGCATGAAGAGCAACGCGTAGCGCTGCGTCCCGAACTGGTTCGAGACTTGCTGGCTCGCGATCGCGTCGACGGTCGCCTTGATCTCGCTCTTCGACATGCTCGGATCGAAGATCTTCACGTTGGGGCCGAAGTCCGGGACGGCCACCGCAGTCCTCGCAGCGTGCCGCGAAGCGGCGGTCGCACCGGTGATCGCGACGCCGCCGGCGGCGAGGGCGAGCGCAACGACGAGTCCGCGGGCGAGTCGCGTGACGCGCCTCCGCGAGTGCACGACGCTGTGCCGGTCGAGACGCAAAGCCATTGAGAACCTCTTTCCAGAGATGGACGAACGAGTAGCCGCGAGCGCGGATTGCCGATCTTACGACGACGGAGTCCGCCGTACTCGCCTGCGGCGCCGATCGCTTCTTGGCGCTTGGCGGCTCGCCGTGTCACGATCTGTGTATGGGCACTTCTGCGGCGGAAGTGGGTGTTGCGGAGGGGTACGAGGCGCTCGCCTCCGGTGATTGGGCGAATGCGCGCGCGGCGTTCGAGGCAGCGTTGGCCGTCCAGGAGTTTCCGGAGGCGCTCGACGGACTTGGCCGAGCGTTGTGGTGGCTGCGTGAGTCGGAGCAGGCGGTTGTCTATCGGGAGCGTGCGTACTCGGGCTTCCGCCGCGACGGGCAGTTGGCGCGGGCGGCGCGGATAGCGCTCTGGCTTTCGCGTGAGTACGCGTTGGTCTGGGGAAACGAGGCGGCCGCGAACGGCTGGCTCGCGCGCGCCGAGCGGCTGCTGGCGGATGTCGCCCCGGATGCGGAGCGCGGCTGGTTGGAGCTCGCACGCGCGGAGCGGGCGCGTGAGCCCGCTGCAGTGGAGCGCTTGGCCGCCTCGGCGCTCGCGCTCGCTGTCCAGACCGGCGATGCCGACCTCGAGTTGCGGGCGCTGGGCCAGCTCGGTCTCGCACAGGTCTCGCTGGGGGAGGTAGACAACGGTCTCGCGCGGCTCGATGAGGCGATGGCGGCGGCGACGGGCGGCGAGCCGGCGACGCTCGAGACGTTCGCGGACGTGTGTTGCACGCTCATGCTCGCGTGCGAGCTCGCCGGCGACGTCGAGAGGCCGAAGCAGTGGAGTGAGGTGTTCGAAGCGTTCGTGCGCGAGTACGACCACGTGTCGTTGCTTGCGTTCTGCCGCACCTGCTGCGCCGATGTCTACGCCGCGAACGGGCGGGTCGACGCGGCCGAGCAGGAGCTTGTCGAGGCGCTACGCGAGTTGCGGGCAGCGGGACAGCGGTCGCGGTGCGTGCATCCCGCTGCGCGGTTGGCCGAGATCCGCGTCTTGCAGGGCCGGTTCGACGAGGCTGAGGAGCTGCTCGTCGGTTTCGAGGCCGAGCCGGAGGCAGTCCAGGCCGCGGTCGCGTTGCGGCTGGCGCGGGGTGAGCCTCAGGCCGCGACGGCTGTGCTCGAGGTTCGTCTGGCCGAGCTCGCGCGCTCCAGCCTGCTCGCCGCGCCGTATCTCTCGCAGCTGGTGGAGGCGGGACTTGCCGACGGCGACGTCGTGAGGGCTCGCCGGGCGGCGGCGGAGCTGGTGGCGATCGCAGAGACGTCAGGTCGTGAGCGGGTGGCGGCTCTCGCCGCAATCGCGCAGGGACGCATCGCTCTGGCCGTCGAGGATCCACGTGCGCCTGAGCTGCTGCAACGCGCAGTGAATCTGTTCGCGGCGCTTCCTTCTCCGCTCGGTGCCGCGCGAGCCCGGCTCGAGCTCGCGCGTGCACACGCGGGTTCGACGCCGCAGGTCGCGGTCGACCTTGCGCGCCGGGCCCGTACCGAGCTCGAGTCGCTCGGTGCCGTCCGCGAGGCCGACGCGGCGGCCGCCCTGATGCGGACGCTGGGCGCGAAGGGACGCGCCGGGCCGAAGGACTACGGCCTGCTCAGCCGACGAGAGCTCGACGTGCTGCGGCTGGTCGGCGAAGGGTTGACCAACGGGGAGATCGCCGGTCGGCTGTTCATCAGTCCCAAGACCGCCGAGCACCACGTCGGCCGGATCTACTCGAAGCTCCAGCTGCGCAACCGCAGCGAGGTAGCGGCCTACGCGGTTCGGACGCTCGGGGCCGAATAGGGGCCGTCCCCCTACCTGAATGCCGTGCGGGGGCGCATGCTGCTGCTTGCGATCAACGAGAGCTCAGAAAGGAGCATCACGATGTCCGACGAGAACAAGGCGCTTGTCCGGCGCTACTACGACGAGATCCTGAACGAACGTAAGCTCGAGACGCTCGCCGCCTATTGGGCGGACGAGCAGATGATCGAGCCGGTGCGGCGCGGCTGCTTCTCGTACTTCACCGCCTTCCCGGATCTGCATTGCAACGTCGACGAGCTGATCGCGGAAGGCGACAGCGTGTTCTGTCGCTCGACGATGACCGGCACGCACGACGGTGAGTACAAGGGCATCCCTCCCACCGGCCGTCACATCTCTGCCGAGTCCGCAGAGGTGTACCGGATCGTCGACGGCAAGTTCGCGGGCTACTGGTGCCTGGTCAACGTCGCCGGGCTGATGCGACAGCTGACCGAGGAGCCCGTCGCGGCCGCCGTGGGCGGTGGATCGTGAGGCGTCCTGCAGCAGCGGCCGTCGTCGCTGCTGCGGTCGCGGCGCTTGCGGTGCCGAGCGGCGCGGCGCTCGGCGCCGGATCGCCGGCGAGCCCGCAGGCGAGTTGCGTCGCCACGATCACGAGTTACGAGGCCTCGCAGCTACAGCCGGGAAGTGTCGGGGCAGAGGTCTCAGGCCTTGCGACGTCGGCGCCCGGTCTCGGCCGCGACCTCGTCAGCAACCTCGCCAAGCTCCACGCTGGCTCCATCGCGGGGTGCGTCGCACAGGAGGGGTAGCGACTCGCAGCTCGCACCGCGGGGAATCGTTCGCCGTTTCTACGCAGAGGAGAAAGCGATGACAGGCCAGCTGGCTACTGAGGTGATGCTCGACGCGGAAGCGATTCAGGGATTCGTGGCAGGTGTTCGGGGAGCGGTCCTGCGGGCAGGCGATCAGGGGTACGACGATGCCCGCGCGATCTGGAACGGGCTCATCGACCGTCGCCCCGCGCTGATCGTACGATGCACCGGGGCCGCGGACGTCGTCGACGCCGTCAACTTCGCGCGCGAGCAGAATCTGCTGCTGTCGGTCAAGGGCGGCGGCCACAACGTGGCGGGCAATGCAGTCAACGACGGCGGCGTGGTCATCGACCTCTCGCAGATGCGTGGCGTTCACGTCGACCCGGCGACCAAGACGGTGCGCGCGCAAGGAGGCGCCACCTGGGGTGACTGCGACCGGGAGACCCAGCTCTTCGGGCTCGCGGTTCCGGGCGGCGTAGTCTCGACCACGGGCATTGCCGGCCTGACGCTCCACGGCGGCATCGGTCATCTACGCCGCAAGCACGGCCTTTCGATCGACAGCCTGCTCTCGGTCGACATCGTCACCGCCGACGGCCAGCTCCGCAGGGCCAGCGCAACCGAGAACGAGGAGCTCTTCTGGGCTGTGCGCGGTGCCGGCAGCAACTTCGGCGTCGTCACCTCCTTCGAGTTCCAGGCGCATCCGGTCGGGCCGATGGTCATGGTCGGCGCCGTCTTCTACCCGCTCGAGGACATGAGGACGATCCTGCCTGCCTGGCGCGACTACATGGCCTCGGCGCCCGAGGAGCTGAGCTCGCTCGCCATTTGCTGGAGCGTTCCCCCGCACGAGCCGTTCCCGCCGGAGCACCACGGGAGGCCCGTGCTCGTCGTGGCCGCCGCTTATGCGGGTTCGGTCGAGGACGGCGAGCCCGTCGTGCAGCCGCTGCGGGAGCTGGCCGAGCCGGTCGTCGACGTGAGCGGCCCGTGGCCCTGGGCCGGCCTTCAGAGCGGCTTCGACGAGCTCTTCCCGAAGGGAGCCCGCTACTACTGGAAGACGCGCGTCGTCGCCGAGCTCACCGAGGAGGCGATCGAGGAGATCGCCGACTGGGCGGGCCGCCGTCCGACGCCGCTCACCGACATCGGGATCTGGCACCACGGCGGCGCGATGAGCCGGGTCGAGGAGACCGCGACCGCCTACGGCGGCCGTGACGCCACCTTCCTCGTGGCTGGAAAAGTGAGCTGGTTGGACCCCGCCCAGGACGACGAGGCGATCGCCTGGGGCCGGGAGTTCTGGGCTGCGATGGGTCCGCACTCGACAGGCGGCATCTACCTGAACTTCCCTGGGCTGGGGGAGGAGAAGGAGGAGCTCGTCAAGGCGGGCTACGGCGTTAACTACGACCGGCTCGCCGTGCTGAAGGCGAAATACGATCCGACGAACCTCTTCCGCATGAACCTCAACATCACTCCCGCGAGCTAAGGGAGAAGCGCACCCTCGTTGTGCAGCGAGGAGCACGCGGCTCCCGACCTCTGGCGTTTTCAGTCGAACTCGTTCTTCGGTCGCTTTGACTTGGATCGCATCGGGCGAGCGTCCGGGCAGAGGCCGGTAACGAGATCCCGCGGCCGGGGTATGAAGGGAATCCCCGTCAGGAGAGGCCGCCGCACCCGGTCTGCTCGGAACAGTCGCGGTTCGTTCTTCTTGCGATCCCACGCGATCGCGTACCAGTACGGGACGCGGACGAGCAGCCCGTGCGGTTCGATCTGGCGGCGGGTACGGTCGCCGTGGCGGTCCGTGTAGGTGAAGCGCAGGACGAGACAGCGGGTGAAGCCCTGCTCGAAGAGGGTGAGGAACCGCGGGTCGACGGGCCCGGGAATCTCTGTGAGGTCCGTGGCGGGGTCGCCGACGACGATCCGCTGCATGAAGGCCTGGAGTTCCGACGTGCGCTGGGCCGGGAGCGCTGCTTCGAGCTTCTCCAGGGCGCGGTCGGCTCGCGCGGCGAATGGGATCGATGTCGTCGCTCGTGAGATCGCGGACGTGAGCACGAGCGCGACGAGCTCGTCGGTCAGCAGGTTTGACGAGATCAGCACGGAGGTCGGCTCGAGCCGGACGCCGCCACCGGGTCCGGTCATGCCGGAGATGTCGAAGCCGCGGTCGCGTAGCGCGTTCATGTCCCTCAGGACGGTTCGACGCGAGGCGCCAACTTCGTGCGCCAGCGCGTCGACAGTCCATCCTGCTCTCCGGCGGAGCATGCGGACGATCTCGTCTCGACGCTCAGCCGTTCTCATGCTTCCGCGGATCGCCGATTGCCAAGAAATTCGTCATCGACTCGGTACTAATGATGACAGAATTTGGCATCAATAGCGTGTACCGTCCTTTCATGACCAGTCAGCTCGGAAAGAAGCAGCTGAGCCGGCAGACGATGATCGGCGCACCATCTGCTTTCGTTTACCGGCTGTTCATGGACAACGCCGAGCTCCCCAACTGGGCGCCGCCGGTGGACAGAGTTGTCAAAGAGATCGGCGGTGACGAGACGGGGCTCGGCAGGACCCGCATCTGCGAGGTCACGATGCAAGGCAAGCGAGGGACGATGGCCGAGGAATGCGTTGAAGCCGTGGCCGACACCCAGGCTTCGTTCCACGTC
>Ga0137374_10009502_pt1 | contig 11479 bp, 9 predicted proteins | sample SagtaG_20_FD_104811 | JGI IMG/M metagenome (GOLD analysis project Ga0137374, IMG submission 104811) | Vadose zone soil microbial communities from Sagehorn Ranch, Mendocino, California, USA - Sage1_R_100_16 metaG | ecosystem: Environmental > Terrestrial > Soil > Vadose zone | place: USA...
CCACCTTCACGCTCTCGATCCGGAGGTCGGCGGAGGTGAGGGCCAGCGCCTTCTCGATGAGATCGTCGAGCATCACGTGGCGCCGCTCGAGCGGCATCTGGCGGCCGAATGTCAGGAGGCCCCGCACAATGTGGCGGGCCGCATCGGTCGCCTCGCGGATCATCTGAGCGTACTCCTTGACGCCCTCGGGCGCCTGCTGTTCCAGGATTTCGCTCGCGCCGACGAGCACGGTGAGCGGGTTGTTGAGCTCGTGGGCAACGCCGGCAACGAGCTCACCGAGCGCGGAGAGCTTCGCGGCCTGGATCATCTGCTGCTGGGCGAGCGTCAGGCGGAGTTTCTGGTCCTCGACGACCTCCTGGAGGCGCTGCGCCGCCTGCTGCGCCTCCTCGAAGAGGCGCGCGTTATCGACGGCGTACGCGGTATAGGTGGCCAGCGCGTTGAGGAACTGCAGATCGGTCTGACTGAAGACGCCGGTGCTGCCGGGCGCGACTTCCTTCTTGGCGAGGTTGACCACCCCAACGATGCGCTCCCCGACGCGGAGCGGCATGCAGATGAAGGAGCCGCCTCCGTAGCGCGGGTCGCTCGCCTGACCGAAGCGTGGGTCCTTCTCGATGTCCTCGACCACCACCGCCTCGCCCATCTCGACGACCTTTCCGGCGATGCCCTCACCGACCTTCACCTCCACCGGCCCGCGGCCGGCCTCCTGGAGCCCGCGCCCAACCGCGATGCGCAGGGTCCGGCGCTCTCGGTCGAGGAGCATGATCGACCCGATGCCCGCGCTCACCGCGCGCATGGTGCGCTCGAGGACGTGGGAGAGGAGGTCCTCGATACGCGGGATGCGGGCGGCCATCTCGACCATGTCGTTGAGGGCGCCGAGCTTGAACACGAGGTCCTCGAGACGCTCTGTCGAGGCGCGCAGCTCGACGAGCATGCGCCCGAACGCCTGTGCGATCTCTCCGATCTCATTCACCTGGCCGAGTCCCGGCACCGCGCCCGTCGCGCTCCGGGCCGCCGGCGTGGGCGTGGCCGCCCCGGCCGGCGCAATCACGGCCTGCCCGAGGGCGCGGCCGAGGTCAGCGACCCGTCCGGTGAGCCGCCGGAAGAGGACGTAGCCGAGGAGGGCGATGGCGAGGGCGAAGAAAATGCCGAGCTGGACCTCTGTCGACTCCAGCAGGCCGAACCGCCACATGAAGTACATGAAGATCAGCAGTGGCAGGATGGCGGTCAGCGAGAAGATCGTGCTTGCCGCCTCACGGAGCCTCACCGGACGGTCACCTGCTTTCGATCCACCGAAGATGAACCCACGGCTGAGTTGCCTCGCTCTCTCCTAGTGTGACCGGGGCTGCCGCATAGTCAAAGCAGAAAAGGCTCGACGAGGTCCGGGCTGTCCCAGAAGCTTCTGAAAGGTAAGGTGCGTCAGAGAAGGCCTGTAAGCCGGGTTCTGTTCGGTCGTCGGATTCTCTCACTCTTTCTGAGCGGTTGCGAGGAAGTTGAGCCGAGCGCTTCAAGAGGGCATGTAATTCGAGGGCCGCGATCTGTCAGTGTTTGGAGGTCGCCGCCGGGCTGGGCGAGCGTAGCACCCGACGTACCGCGTCTCAGTCGACGCGTTGCCCGCCAGCGATTGCGCCTGTTTTCGCAGGAGCGAACTCGTTAGGCGCTGGGGTGAACGAGATCCTGGGGCCGCCGCTGAGGATTACCTCGGCGCCGCCGGCTGCCTCCATCCGCCAGCGCTGGTTCGCCTTGGCGCGCCCGTCGGTCTCCTCCGGGTCGACGATTGCACACAATAGGCGCTCCGGAAACGAGTACCGCGGGCGGCAAGCGCGTCGAGGTTCGGCGTCCGGACCACGGAGTTGCCGTAGCAGCCGAGAACGCGGCGGCTGTGCTCGTCCGAGAGCAGGAACAGGACGTTCGTTGGTCGCATCGCTGGCGCCCGAGCATTCTATCGCGCGCCGCTCTCCACGGGGTAGCCGCGCCTCAGGATCTCGAAGCCAGCATTCCGGCGAGGAACCTCTTGACGCCCGGCCCGCCCTTCAAACTGAGCCACACGGCATCGCCCTCTGACCAGTTGAGGGTAGCCCGAGGTCCGGCGGGGCGGGGCCGGAATCAGCCCTCGCCGCTCGTAATACCGTACCCCGGTGCACGCCGGCGCGGGCCGCCACCTCACCGACACGCAGTGAAACCCGCTGTCCCTCACTATCGACGACCACTGGCTCAGGATGAAAACAGGCGATCACGCCCTCGAGGTCGTGATTATTGAAGGCTTCAAAGTACCGGCGGATGATCTCTTCTTCTCGAGTGGGCATGCTCTCCTCCTTCGCGCGCCGTCTGCGCAAATACCTCCATGAAGGCTTTCGCGCTCGCTGTGACTCTTCGGGCTTCGTGATGGATGACATGGAAGTGTCGCTGAACCCGAATACCGCGAAGCCGGAGGGCGCAGAGACGTCCGGTCGCGATTTCTCCCCGCACTGCGTAGATCGACACGAAAGCAATGCCAAGACCCGCCATCACACCTTGCTTGATCGCCTCGGTGTGGTCGAGCTCCATCGCCACTCGGAACCTGATGCCTGCCTGCTGGAGCGCGCGCTCGGTGACCCTCCGGGTCGCGGATCCGTCCTCTCGCACAAGCAGGGACTCTTCGGCGAGCATGTGGGGCGCGATGTCTCGGCGCTTCGCCCACGCGTGTGTGGGCACGACGATCAGGACAAGCTCATCGAGCATTCCCGCGGCCAGGCACTCCTCGCCCGGGGCCACGGCGTGCCCGCCGACGATGCCAAGATCTAGCGCGCGTTCTCTTACTCGCCCCTCGATGACCTGGGAGTTGGCGATCTGCAGCTTCAGGTCCACGCCGGGGTATTTGGTCCGGAACGCCGCGACGATTCGGGGCATCACGTAGAGTCCGGGAGTCGTGCTGGCACCGATCAAAAGGGAGCCGTGCGCGAGCCCGTCCAGGTCGGCCAGCGCCTGGCGCGCGCCCTCAACCGCGGAGAGGGCGGCGGAAGCGTACTGCTCGAAGACGCGACCAGCCTCCGTCATCGTCACTTCCCGGCCTCGACGGAAGAACAGCTTCTTTCTCAGCTCGTCTTCAAGCTCAGCGACGTGCTCGGAAAGCGTCGGCTGTGACGAATGGATTCTCGCCGCGGCCCGACTGAAGCTCCTCTCCCGAGCCACGGCTAGAAACACCTCGAGCTGGCGGAGAGTCATTTCGGGTTTTCCCTATGCTCGAAATCCAAACTACGTATTGGACCCTATAGCAGCGCCGGGCGTATGACAACTCAGAAACGAAAGGAGGGTCCTATGATTTTTCGTCATTTTCTGTCCCCGAAGACCGGCTGCGCCAGCTACCTCTTTGGCTGAGGGGGCGCAGCTGCCTGCGCTGTGGTGGATCCACAGCTCGAGATCGAGCCCTACCTCGAGGCGGCCGCACAGAAGTCCATGCGGATCACCCACATCTTCGAGACGCATGTCCAGGCCGATCACCTCTCTGGCGCCCGTCGTCTCGCGGCAGCCACGGGAGCTCCGGTGATCTTCCACAAGTCAGCACCGGTCGGGTTCCCGCACGTCGATGTCGAGGATGGCGAGCGGCACGATCTGGGAAACGTTGCGCTCTCGATCCTCCATACGCCAGGGCACACACCTGACAGCGTCGCGATCCTGGTCACCGACAAGACCCGAGCGCCGGAGCCCTGGTTCGTTCTGACCGGAGACACCCTCTTCTCGGGTGGCGTCGGCCGCCCGGACCTCATCGGCGCCGGCTCAGAAACGGCGTTCGCCGAGGAGCTCCACGACAGCCTCTACGGCAAGATCTTGAGGCTACCCGATCATATCGAGGTCTTCCCGGCACACTTCGGCGGCGCGGCGTGCGGGAAAGGACTGAGCGGCAAGCCTGGCTCGACCATCGGCTTCGAACGCCGATTCAATCCGGCGCTCCGCCTGACCTCGAAGTCAGAGTTCGTCCGGTTCGTCCTGGCCGACCTTCCGCCGCAGCCGGAGGCCTTCGCCGAGAACCGGCGCCGCAACCTCAGCGGGGAATGAGCGAGTCTCTGTATCGGGGTCGTTCTTGAATTCGGGGATTCCGGTTAAGGGAGGGGACGATGGAAGACCGAACGCGAGACGCGATACGACAGCGTCTCACGGAAATGCTGGTCATGGAACGCCAGATCGCCGACGGTCTCGCGCAGCGGACAGGCCACCTACGGGCGGATCGCGAGACAGCAGGCGCCATGCAGCGGTTCCGCGCCCTGGTAGCCACTCACGCTGAAGCGCTGGCGCAGCACGTGGAGAAATATGGCGGACAGATGGCATCGGCGAAGACGCCATTCCCATGGCCCAGCGTACCTGATCAGGGCGACGCGACCCGAACGCTCTCGAGCAGTTTGCGTGAATGCCATGTCGCTTTCACGCATGCGGCCTCAGCCTACAGCGCGCTGTTTGAGACCGCCCTGCGGCTCTACCTCCCTCCTCTACGAACGCTCTCTACGCAGCATCTCAAAGCGCACGTCATTAGTGCGCACACGACCAATGCACTTGCCGTCCGGGCGGTCGCCAGAGAGCTCGAGGAAATCGGTCTGCATTGCTCTTGCGTCTGCCCGATGTGCGGGATGGGCGCCTGCGCCTGCGTTGCCACCGGCGCAGGCGCTCTGGCGATGGCGTGGCAAGAAGCGAGCGCCCAGGCTGGTGTCGGGGAAGGCTTCCTTCTCCAGCGGCCGCGGCCTCACAGCGAACTCGCCGCGGCCGACGTCCACGCAGACGATCGGATCACAGCCGTCGACGGGCAGCCAGTCCGCTCGGTGCCCGAACTCCAGGCCGCGATTCGCAAACACGGACTAGAGGTGACGGCGTGACTCTCCAGCTTGTCCGCGGCAGAGAGCCGAGAGAACTCGTAGTCAAGCATGTGAGCGACAACCCGCCGTCGTAAACGCGACCACTCGGAAGGAGGACACGACGCTCTACTCCGTGCCGTTCTCCCACAGCGCCGCCGAGTGCCCAGCGGCTGATAAGACTCAACTGGACATGATTCGACGAATGCTTGCACCCGAGAATCTCCAGCCACGCGGAATTCGCCTCATCGAGGGGTACGTCGATCGGCTCTGACAGGAGCCTACGGAGAAAGGTCATTTCTCCTACTTCGTGCTGGAAGCGGATAGTGAGCAGAAGATCTGCGAGCTTCCACCCAATGCAGCCCGAGATTCGCAGCCTGACGAAGTGGAGCGACATGAGAAAGGCGCCTGAATAGTGCCGCGCCCGGACTTCCCGCGGACCATCGTGGAATCCCAGCGGCGTTTCTCGACAGAGAAGGCATGCTTGAAGTACCCGATCGAGTCGCGCTGGCCGGATGGATTCGTCCGCCTCCGCTGCGGGGACCGTATTTGAGCGAGATCCGGCTCGGACTGCGGGAGAACCTCCCGCAGTTCTCGCTCCTCGTCTTCCTGAACGCCTTCGTCGGCGCGATGGTGGGCCTGGAGCGGACGGTGCTGCCGCTCCTGGGCGAACAGGAGTTCGGGCTCAGCTCCAAGACTGCCGTCACGTCGTTTATCGTGAGCTTCGGGGTGACGAAGGCGGTCGTCAACCTGATCGCGGCCCGTGTGTCCGATCGCATCGGCCGGAAGCCGATCCGGGTGGTCGGCTGGCTCTTCGCCCTGCCCGTACCGTTTCTGATCATCTACGCACCGGCGTGGTGGTGGATCGACCTCGCCAACATCCTGCTCGGCGCCAACCAGGCGATGGCGTGGTCGATGACCGTCATCATGAAAGTCGACCTGGTGGGACCGAAGCGCCGGGGCCTCGCCCTCGGGCTGAACGAGTTCGCCGGGTATTTCGCTGTAGGGGTGATGTCGTGGGTCACGGGCTACATCGCCGCTCACAGCGCGTTGCGTCCACAGCCCTTCTACCCTGGGATCGCCGTCGCCGTCGTCGGCTTCGCCGTCTCCATTCTGTTCGTTCGGGAGACGCGTCCCTTCGCGCACCTCGAAGCGGCCACGGCGCCCCAGACAACGAGCGGCGTCCGTCCATCGCTTGGTCATGTCTTCTATGTCACGAGCCTCGGGAACGTGAGCCTCTTCGCCGCCTGCCAGGCCGGGCTCGTGAATAATCTCAACGATGGCATGTCCTGGGGGCTTTATCCGTTGTTTTTCGCCAGCTATGGTCTCGGCGTCGCCAGCATCGGCATCATCAAAGCGGTGTACCCCATGGTGTGGGGCGTTCTGCAGGTCGCGACTGGGCCGCTGTCCGACCGTTTCGGCCGAAAGGAGTTGATCGCGGGAGGGATGATCGTGCAGGCCGGCGGAATCTGGTTGACCGTCTTGGTTCCGACCTATGCGGCGTGGGTGGTCGGGGCTGCACTCCAAGGACTCGGCACGGCGATGGTCTATCCCACGCTGCTGGCGGCTATCACAGACCATGCGCACCCAACGTGGCGTGCGACCAGCCTCGGCGTCTACCGATTCTGGCGCGACCTCGGCTACGCCATCGGCGCGCTGCTCTCAGGCGCCGTCGCGGACTTCGTAGGACTCGCAGCGGCAATCCATCTGGTCGCGGCGCTCACGTTGGTCTCTGGGCTAGTCGTCGTCTGGGCGATGAGACGGCCGAGCCCCGCGCCCGTCGCGCTCCGCGCGTGAGACCGAACGCCATGTGGGAGGATATCCCAAATGAATCATGAACTCTCGCCCGAGACCCTCGCCGCTCAATCCCTCGGCGAGATCGATCAAGCGCCGGGCGCTCTCTCACCCGCCCGCTATCCCCTCATCGACGATATACGAGCGTAGCCCCGACGGGAGCTACAGGTCCGGCCTGGCGTACACGCGCGCCGACAATCCGACCTACGACCACGCCGAGCGGCTGCTCGCAGCCTTGGAGGGTGGCGTCGCGTGCATGCTCTTCGCCTCCGGCAGCGCGGCGGCAACGGCCGTCTTTCAGTCTCTCCTGCCCGGGGATCACGTCCTCGTCTCGCGGATTCTCTACTGGGGCATTCGCAAGTGGCTCGCGGAGTTCGCAGTCTCGTGGGGACTCGACGTCGAGTTCGTCGACACCACGAACCTGGCGCAGGTGACGGCTGCCATTCGCCCCGGTCGTACGCGCCTCCTGTGGGTAGAGACGCCGGCCAATCCAATGTGGGATATCACGGATCTCGCGGCTGTGGCAGAAATTGCCCACGCCGTGGATGTGCGCGTTGCGGTCGACAGCACCGCGGCGACCCCTGTCTTGACACGTCCCATCGAGTTCGGCGCTGATCTCGTGGTCCACTCGGCCACGAAATACCTGAATGGCCACAGTGACGTCCTCGCTGGTGCGGTGGTCACGGCGCGCGCTGATCCATTCTGGGAGCGGATTCGCTCGTGGCGCCGGAGCGCCGGCGCCGTGCTCGGCCCGTTCGAGGCCTGGCTGCTGCAGCGCGGGATGCGGACACTGTTCGTCCGGGTGCAGCGTTCGTCCGAGAGCGCTCTCGCCATCGCTCGTCACTTCGATGGGCATACGCGCCTTCGAGAGTGAGAGACAGAGAGGTCGAGGCGTGGCATCCTAACGCGGTGATCGTGTCTCGCGTACATCCAGCCTGGATCGTCCTCGGGGCGCTCGCTCTCGCGATGCTAGGCGGCACCGGCCTCCGGTCGGTGTTCGGTGTGTATATCAAACCAATGGAGGCCGAGTTCGGCTGGTCGCGCGCCGCGCTCTCAGGCGCGGCGGCGATTTCACTCCTCGTGTTCGGCGCCGTCGGACCCGTCGCGGGCCGGCTTGCCGACTCCTGGGGTCCGCGACGCGTCATCACACTGTCGCTGGCATTGCTCGGAATCGGCACGATCGGCTCGGCCTTCGTTCATCATCTGTGGCAGATATATCTGACGGTGGGGCTGCTCACGGCGGTTGGTTCTGGCGCGACCCAACCAACGGGAGCGGCTGTCATCGCGCGATGGTTCGAGGCGCGTCGGGGTCTCGCGCTGGGCATCGCGGGCGCCGCGATGTCGGGGAGCCAGCTCATCGTCATCCCACTCGCGACGACGCTCATGCTCAGCCTCAGCTGGCGCGCGAGTTTTTTGGTCCTGGGGATCGCGCTGCTGGTGCTAGTGCTGCCAGTCAGCGCCACGCTCATCCGGAACGACCCTGAGGAGCGCGGGCTCCGGCCGTACGGCGCAACGGGCCCAGTGCGACTGGCCGCCGAGGTCGCCGCCCTGCAGCGCTCTGGACGCGTCTCGGTCACCGACGCCGCGCGGGTCCCACAGTTCTGGCTCTTGATGGCTACGTACTTTGTCTGCGGCTATACCTCGATGGGGATGATCCTCACCCACTTCATTCCGCATGCGCTCGAGCACGGCTTCACGGCTATCCAAGCCTCGACAGCGCTTGGGGTGATGGGCGCGATGAACATGGTTGGGACGGTCGGCTCGGGCTGGATCTGCGACCGGATCGGTCGGCGAGGCCCCCTCGCGACGTACTACTTCGTCCGCGGCCTCTCGCTCGTGTTCCTGCTGCACGTGTGGAACGTCCCCACGCTGCATGTGTGGGCGGCGATCTTCGGGCTCAACTACATCTCGACGATTCCGCCGACGACGAGCTTGACGGCGAACATCTTCGGCCGCTATTCCGTCGGCGAGCTTATGGGATGGATTTCGTTTTCACACCAGGTCGGTGCCGCGCTGGGCGCCGCGCTCGCCGGTTGGGTGTTCGAGTGGACCGGCAGCTACTCCGGGGCGTTCGTTTCGGCGGCGGTATTGGCCTTTGTTGCTTCGGGTCTCGTGTTCGCGATCCGCGAGGAGCCGATTGTCTCGCGACCGACGCCGGCTCCCGCGCCAGCCTGATTTGTGCCCCGCCATGAAAATCACGGACAGGCGTCGTCGAAGTTGGTGTGAAATAAAGAAAAGCGCCAGAGAAGGCCTGTAAGCCGGGTCCTGTGACCCCGAGCGGGTTTCCTCGCCCGGGGCGACGGTCATTTCTCTAGGGCGCCGGTTGCCCGGCGTCTCCAGCGGCCGAACCCGGGAGCGGCGCGGGCCACGCCATTGCTCCCCTATTTGGCCTTGCTCCGGGTGGGGTTTACCTAGCCGGCGCGGTCACCCGCGCCGCTGGTGAGCTCTTACCTCACCGTTTCACCCTTACCGTTCAAAGAACGGCGGTCTGCTTTCTGTGGCACTGGTCCGTGGGGTTGCCCCCCCTGGGTGTTACCCAGCACCCTGCCCTGCGGAGCCCGGACTTTCCTCCCGCCGCGTTGCCGCGACCGGCGACCGTCCAGCCTTCTCTGGCGCAAATGACAGTATAGCCGACCACACGCTCAGGGCTCCCGGGCCCTCAGCAGGGCGTCGGCAAGGCTCACCAGCCTCCACGCATCCAGCGCGCCGGAGCCCACCAGCTCCGGCAGCGAGAGCGGCCCGGTGTGATGGAACGTGTTCAGGATGACGGCGTGTGCACCGGCGGCCCTGGCGAGCCGCAGGCTCTCCGTGTAGGGGATGGAGATGTCCGCGCGGCCGTGGGCGATCAGGGCACGCCCGCGCAGGCGTGACATCACGGGGAGCGGCGAGAGCCGGTCAAGCGCCGCGTGGATGCTCGGAGACACGCGTGCCAGGAGCGGGCTCACCGCGTCCGCGCGACTGTTGTGGACGAGGGCCAGCACCGCCTGTCCGTCCTCGCCGAGCGCCGACTCCAGACGACCCGTGTTCTCGGATGAGTTGGTGAGCTTGGCCCGCGCGATGGCGTCGAGCCGACTGCGATCGCGTTCGTCCCCGACGAATCCGGCGAGGAGCTGGAGCAGCTTCCAGCGGTTGTACTGCTCGGCTCCCTCGCTCGTCGTGATGAATGCGATCACCGAGCGTAGATCGGCGTAGCCGCCGAAGCTGCCAGCGAGCCGGATGCCGGGACGCTCCGTCGCCGCGAGGAGCGCCGGGCCCGCGCCGAAGCTGAAGCCGGCGATCGCGACAGCGCTGGCGAGGCTGGCGGTGTGATCCAGCGCCGCGCCGATGGCGGCGACCTCGGTGCCATCGAGCGTGAACGCCGCGAGCGTGTCGAATTGCGGGACGAGGACGAGCTGGCCGTGCCGCGCGAGGAGTCGGCCGAGTCGGGTCAGATCGGGCTGGCGGCGACCCGCCGGCGAGAGGCCGTGCACGAGAAGGATCACGCCCCGCAGGCGCGCCGGCCGATGCGCCGGCCGATAGAGGTCGGCGGCGAGCGTCCGGCCCGCGAACGGGATCGGCACCTCCTCGCGCGTGACTTCCGTGCCCGGCAGCCAGTTCTCGGTGGCGGGGAGGGCGAGCGCGAGCGAAAGCGAGAGCGCTCCGCCGTAGCCGAGCCAGAGGAGGCCAGCCGACGCCGCCCCAAGCGCGGCGGCGCCAAGCAGCGCTCGGAGCGCAATTCTGCGCGTGCGGACACCTGGACGGCGAGTGTCTCGAGTTGGCGACATTCTCGGGGCGATAATACGGCGGTCTCGTCAGGAACGGGACGACCCTTTGGCGCGGTCGAAAGCGGGCGTTCCGCGGCCGCGCCGCCGCTGAGTGACGCGGAGCGGTTAGCCGGCGATCGCACCGCGCGCGAGCGCGTCCACCCGGTTGTTCAGCGCGTCGTCGGCGTGGCCGGCCACCTTGTGCCAGATGACGTCGTGGCGGCGGGTCTGGGCGATGAGCCGCTCCCAGAGATCGCGGTTGGCGACGGACTGTTTCTGGCTGTTCTTCCAGCCGTTCTGTTCCCAGCGCTCCCACCAGCGGTCGCGGAAGCAGTTGACGATGTACGCGCTGTCGGAGTGGAGGTGCACGCGCCGTCGCCCGGGGATCGCCGCGAGGCCTTCGACGGCAGCGGTCAGCTCCATGCGCTGGTTGGTGGTCTGGGGCTCGGCGCCGGACACGACGCGCTCGCCGGCGTCGTCGATGATGATCGCGGCCCAGCCGCCGGGCCCGGGATTCCTGCTGCAGGCGCCGTCAGTGTAGAGGACGATGTCGCGCGGCGAGCGCGCGGATGCGGTGCCGGCCGAACGTGCCGTCAGGCGGGTTCCTGCCAGTACAGGTACCGGCCGCAGTTCTCGCAGAGCATCAGCGCCTGTGCCGCCTTCAGCTCCTGGATGGCCTGCGGTCGGATCGCCACACGGCAGCCGCCGCAGATGGCGGTGCTGTTGACGCTGGCGACGGCCACGCCGGCGCGCGCCTTCAAGATCTTTGCGTAGTCGGCCAAAAGCGGGCGGGGGAGCTCGCGCGCGCGCGAGTCGCGGTCGGCGCGGACGGCGGTCAGCTCCGTCTCGACCGCCTCGAGCTTCTTTCGCACGACGGCCTCGTCCTGGCGGGCCTGCTCCTCGCGCGCCTTCAGGCGCGCCTCTCCCTCGCGGATGTCAGCGGCGACGCGCTCCTGAAGCTCCATCAGGCCGAGGATCTCCTCCTCGCCATGCGCCTTCTCCTGCTTGATGGTCTCGATCTCGGAAAGGACCGCGGAGTACTCGGTGTTGTTCTTGACCTCCCACAAACGCGCCTCGGCCTTGGAGCGCTTGGCGGTGACGACGTCGAGGTCCTTCTCCTTGCTC
>Ga0137374_10009505_pt1 | contig 11477 bp, 13 predicted proteins | sample SagtaG_20_FD_104811 | JGI IMG/M metagenome (GOLD analysis project Ga0137374, IMG submission 104811) | Vadose zone soil microbial communities from Sagehorn Ranch, Mendocino, California, USA - Sage1_R_100_16 metaG | ecosystem: Environmental > Terrestrial > Soil > Vadose zone | place: USA...
CCCGAAGGTGCGCCCACCTGCCCAGCGACGCCGAGCGGCCCCGAACTCGGGAAAGGCCTGCCGCACAGCAATGCCAGCAACACCCGTGAACTTGAACCAAAGTCCGATAATATGGATTATGGTAACTCGGCGCGCGGCCGGGCCGGGTCCTGCTCAGACCGGCCGCCGCCGCACCGCGGCGCCGCCGTACGGCTGCGGACCATCGCCGCTCCGCTCGCGCTGCACCCCGTGCTCGCAGCACCCCTGCTGCCTCGCGAGCACCTTCACGATGCGGGGCGCGCCCGCGGCGTCGGCGATCGCGCACGGGCACTGCTCGACGCCCGCCGACGAGAGCCGCTCTTGAAGCCCGGCGAGCGCGTCGTAGAGCTCCTTCTTCACGCGCTTCAGCCGCTCGAGCCGGCGCTGCGCCTGCTCGAGGTGACCCGCGAGCACCTGCTGAAACCGGATCGCGAACTCGGCGGCGTTGTTGCAGCCGGATCGGAGATCCAGGATGGAGCGGATCTCGCAGAGCGACAGCCCGAGCTCGCGCAGGTCCGAGATGAGCCGCAGCCGCTCGAGGTCGTCCTCGGTGTAGCGCCGGTGCCCGCCGTCGCTCACCACCGCCGGCTTCAGGAGCCCTTCCTCCTCGTAGAACCGGATGGTGCGGACGGTCGTGCCCGTCGCACGCGCCAGGTCACCCGAGGAGAGATCCGCCTGCATGGTCAGGGCTGACGTAACCGCGCGACAGGACGAAGTCAACGCAGACCCCGACCCCGAAAACCAACGCCGCAGCGTAACCGCTGGGGGTTGACCCGCGTCCGATCACCCGATTATGGAGCGGCCCGGCGCGCACGCGCGCGGCCGCACGAGGGAGACCGCATGCAGGAGAACCTGGTGGTGGTGGCGGGCGGCAAGCGCCGGACCGAGCGCGTCTCGATCTACGCGGAGGCCCCCCTGCCGACGCACCGCGGGCTGTTCCGGACGGTGGTCTTCCGCGACGCCGAGACCGACGCCGAGCACGTCGCGATGGTCCTCGGCGACATCGAAGGCGACGCCGTGCCGGTGCGAGTCCACTCCGAGTGCCTCACGAGCGAGGTGCTCGGGTCGCTCAAGTGCGACTGCCGCGCCCAGCTCGACCGCGCCCTCGACCTCATCGCCGAGCGCGGCCGCGGCGTCCTCCTCTACCTCCGCCAGGAGGGGCGCGGCATCGGGCTCGGGAACAAGATCCGCGCCTACGCGCTCCAGGCCGAGGGGCACGACACCTACGAGGCGAACCGGCTCCTCGGCTTCCCGGACGACCTCCGCCGCTACGACATCGCGGCGGACATGCTCCGCCTCCTCGACGTCCGCTCGATCGACCTCGTCACGAACAACCCGCTCAAGCTCTCGGGGCTCGCCGAGGCGGGCGTCAAGGTGCACGGGCGCATCCAGCTGCCCTCCCCGTCGAACCCGCACAACGTCGAGTACCTCCGCACGAAGCGGGACCGGACGGGGCACCTCATCGAGACGGACGACGAGACCCGCGCGAAGGTCGGGTAGCCGGAATCGGCCGGGGTGCGGGGGCGCTCACGCCCCCTTGAAGGCCGCCGCGCGCTTCTCGACGAACGCCCGCATGCCCTCGCGCGCGTCCTCCGTCCCGAAGAGCCCCGCGAACGCCTGGCGCTCGAGCTCGTTGGCGGTGCGGAGGTCGGCGTCCGCGCCCTCGCGGACCGCGCGCTTCGCCGCGGCCACCGCGACGGGTCCCTTGCCGGCGATCTTCCGCGCCTGCCCCTTCGCGAAGGTCAGGAGCTCCGCCGCCGGGAGGACCTCGAGGGCGAGCCCGAGCTCCTTCGCTCGCGCTGCGTCGTACATGTCGCCGGTGAGGATCATCTCGAGCGCACGGGGCAGGCCCACGCGCCGCGTGAGCCGCTGCGTGCCGCCGAACCCGGGGATGAGGCCGAGGTTCACCTCCGGCTGCCCGAAGCGCGCCTTCTCGCTCGCGTAGACGAGATCGCACGCCATCACGATCTCGCAGCCGCCGCCCAGGGCGAAGCCGTTCACCGCGGCGATGGTGACGATCGGCAGCGCCTCCATCCTCGCCAGGATCGCGTGGGCGGTCTCGGCGAAGCGGCGGGCGTCGAGCGGCGACATCGCCGACATCGCCGCGATGTCCGCCCCTGCGACGAACGCCTTCTCGCCGGCGCCGGTCAGGACGAGCGCCTTCACGCTCCGGTCCGACTCGGCGCGCGCGACGACGTCGCCGAGCTCCGCGATCGTCTTCGCGTCGAGGGCGTTCAGTACCTTGGGGCGATTGAAGGTGAGGACGCCGACGCCGTCCTCGAGGTCGAACATCACGTTGTCGTACGCCATGGGGACCCTCGCCTAGCCGTACCGGTAGAAGCCGCGGCCGCTCTTTCGCCCGAACCAGCCCGCCGCGACGTAGTTTCGCAGCAGCGGCGCGGGGCGGTACTTGTCGTCGCCGAGCTCCCGGTGCAGCACCTCGGCGATGTAGAGGCAGGTGTCGAGGCCGATGAAGTCGGCGAGCGTGAGCGGTCCCATCGGGTGGTTCAGGCCGAGCTTCACGCCGGTGTCGATGTCCTCGGGCGACGCGAGCCCCTCCTGCAGCGCGAAGCACGCCTCGTTGATGAGCGGGATGAGGACGCGGTTCACGATGAAGCCGGGCGAGTCCTTCGACGTGACCGTCGTCTTCCCGAACCGCTTCGCGAGCGCCGTCACCGTCGCGTAGGTCTCGTCGGAGGTCTGCAGCCCCCGGATGATCTCGATGAGCTGCATCACCGGCGGCGGGTTCATGAAGTGCATCCCGATGAACCGCTCGGGGCGCTTCGTCGCCGCGGCGAGCGCGGTGATCGAGATCGACGAGGTGTTGGAGGCGAGGATCGCCTGCGGCCCGAGCAGCGCGTCGAGCTTCGCGAAGATCTCCTTCTTCGCGTCCGCGTTCTCGACGATCGCCTCGATCGCGAGGTCGGCGCCGCCGCAGTCCTCGACGCCGCGGGCGGGCTTGATGCGGCCGAGCACCTTCTCGCGGTCGGCGGCGGAGAGCTTCCCCTTCTCGACGAGCTTCGCGAGCGTCGCGCCGAGCTTGTCGACCGCCTTCTTCGCGAGGTCGGGAGACGCGTCCGCGAGGACCACCTCGATGCCCGCCTGTGCGGCAACCTGCGCGATTCCCGAGCCCATCTGCCCCGCCCCGATGACCGCCATCTTCTCGACCATGCGAACCTCCGTCGTTCGACCGACCGCGAATGGTATGCGGCGCGTGGGCGCGCGGCGATGCCCGATCCGCCCGACGCCACCGGCGCTTTTTGCCACTTCCGCCTCATCCGGGACGGTAGCGCTGATCCGAGCCCGTAGGGGTGCGAGATCTTTCGCCTCCGAGGGAGCGCAGGAGCGAACCCGCGAGCCTTCCCACCTGCCCGCGCCGGCGGCTCCGCTCCCCCTCGTCGAGGCCCGGGTCGGCCGCGGCGAGCGTCCACCGGCCCACCTCGAAGGCGGCGTAGGCCGCCTCGTAGAACGGCAGGCAGCGCGGCGCCGCCCCGGGCGCCGCCGCCCGCACGGCGCGGGCGAGCCGGGCGCGCTCGTCCGGCGAGAGGTCGAGCTCGACCGTCGCGCCGGCGACGTCCCAGAGCGCGTCCTGGCACCCGACGAGCGCGTGGTCGCGGTGGTGGTCGAGCGCGTCCGCCTTGAGGATCTCCCCCCCGGGCCGGACGAGCCACTCCCACGGCTGGAGCTTTCCGTCGACCTCGACGGGCCGGGCGTCCCGCGCCACCTCCGGGAGCATGCGCCCGGCGAGCGCGGCGATCTCCTCCGCCGCCCGGGCGCCGAGCGCCTCGCGCGCGTTCTCGATCGCGACCTCCGCGAGGACCTGTGGCGGGGCTCCCTCCCCGTCCGCCGCCGGAAAGCGCGCCGCGACGAAGCAGATGTGCCTGCGAACCGCGGCGAGGAGCGCCGCGCGGGGGAAGGACCCGGCGACCTCGAGGGGCAGCGCGTCGGCGAGGAACGGCTCGACGAGGAACCCGTGCCGGAGCCCCGCGGGCGCGGGGACGAGCCCGACCGCGGCGAGCACCCGGGCGCGGCGGAGCGCACGTTCGCCGCCCTCGCCGATCCCGACGAACCGCGCGAGCCACGAGCGCCCGCCCGCGTCGACGAGGAACTTCCGGCGCTCCCGCCACCCCTGCGACGGCGGCCAGCGGCGGTCGTGCGGACCGAACACCGCGCCGCGCCACGCGCCCGCGGAGAGATCGCGAGGCGGCCCATCTGACGGTCCGACGAGGTCCTCCGCGAGCCGCCCGAGCGCGAGCGGGCCGTCCCCGAGAAAGAGCGCCTCGAACGGGACGTGGTGGCGCGCGAGCCGCTCGTACGCGGCGCGCGTCCGCGGATCCGCCGCGGCGCCCGGCGGGCCGGGGTGGCTCGGGAAGAGGCGCACGCGGTCCTGGTCGACGCCGAGCCGCGAGAGCGCCTCGGCCGCGGCGACGAAGGAGCTCCCCGAGAGCCCGGGCCCCTCGTCGGCGACGGCGAACGGCCCGGCCCCGCGGACGAGCCGCGCGGCGAGCGCCGGGGCGATCCGGACCTCGCGCCGGAACGGGTCCCCGACCGGACGGACCGTGACGGGCAGACACCGCGCCCCCGCCCCGGCCGCGACCATCGCGGCGAGCGCCGTGCCGATGGAGCGGACGCCGAGGACGGTCGTGTCGCCGGCGAGCGCGCGCGCCGCCGCCGCGTAGGTCTCCGGGTAGACGCCGTAGAGCGCGAATCCCTCGGCCGGGCGGACCTGGATCGCGTCCGGGAGCGGGACGGCCGAGAGTCCGGCCGCCCATGCGGCGCCCGGGATCTCGATCGCGCCGCCCGTCCGCCACGACGCCCAGAGCCCGCGCGCGCAGCCGAGCGTCGCCGCCATCGCCGCGCGCTCGCCCGGCCCGGCCCGATCGGCCCCCGCGGACGCCCGCTCGGCATCCGCGATCCCCTGCGCGAGCTCTCCCGCCCGGACGAGGACCGCCGCGAGCGCACCGTGGCGCAGGGGCCCGGGCGCGAGCGCCGCTGCCTCCCGGAGGAACCCGGCGAGCTCCTCCGCGGCCGCGCGCGCCGGGACCGTCCTCTCGCGATCGGCGAAGAACCGCACACGACCACGGTGCGCACGGAGCGGTCAGGAGCGTCGCGTCGACGCGGCGCGCGCCTCGTCGGCCGCCGGCGCGCGGTCGTCCCTGCCGAGGTGGCGCCACGCGATGGCCCCGAGCGCCTGGACCGTGGGGACCTCCCACGCGGCGCCGCGGGTGCTCCTCACGCGCGCCGAGAAGGTGGCGAGCGCGTCGAGCTGCTCGGGGCTCGGCGAGATGACGGGGCGCGCACGCTTCGTCGCCTCCAGCGCGGCGAGCGGTGGCGCACCCCGGTCCACGAGCACGCAGATCGCGAGGAGCGCGCTTCGTCCGATGCCGTACTGGCAATGGACGAGCACCCGCTCCCCCGCGTCGAGCCCCTCGGAGACGAACGCGACGCCGTGGGCGAGCTTGCGCTGGGAGATGGCGCGCGTGTCCTCGGTCGGCAGATGCAGGAGCCGGATCCCGTGGAGCCGGAGGACCGCCTCATCGTCGCAGGCCTCGACGCGGACGTCGACGACGCGCGCGATGCCGTGCTCGGCGGCGAGGCGCGCGGCCCACACCATCGGGTAGGACGCACCGACCGCGAGCCCGGGCGCGACGAAGTGGAGATCGATCACGAGGGGAACGATGGTGCGATCGGGCGGGCGCCGCACGGCCCGCGGGAGCCCGTCGGGGGCTCAGGGGGCGAGCGACAGGACGATCGTCTGGTCGCCCGACACCTCGATCTCACGCTCTCCGTGGGCAACCCCGCCTGTGCCATGGAGCTGGATGACCTCCGGCGCGACCCACCACTCGAGGTGGTAGGTACCATCTGGCAGCCGGACGGGGTGGCGCGCCTGCGCTCGCTCGACGTGGTCGAGCATCGCCCAGCGCAGCAGCGTCCCGCCCCGGCTGATCCGGATGCGGACGGAGGCCGCGGCGGGGACCGCCGAGACGTCGTAGACGAGGACCACGTCGTGCGGGCGCTCGCCGAAGAGGAGCCAGCCCGCGCCGAGCGCCGCGACGAGCGCGACGAGGCGGGTGAGCTTCTTCACCGCGGCCCCTTCTTCGTGCCCCGCCGCGCCTTCACGTCGGCGGAGACCTCCGGCCGCGGCGCCCCGCCTTCGTCCGGCTTGAACCGGATCTCCGCCTTGATCTCGATGGCGCTCTCGGAGAGCCCCTTCCAGAACTCGCGGCGGACCGCCTCCGACTCGAGGAACCGTCGGATCTCGTCGGCGAACAGGCGAAGGATCTCCTCCTTCGCCGACTGCGCCTGCTGCCCGATGAACCCCGCGACGTCCTTCGGGAGCCTCCAGTCGCGGGCGAGCCGCCGCGCGCCTTCCTCCGTCAGGAAGAGCGCCCCGACGCCGGCGAGGAGGGCCTTCTTCACCCCGTCGGCGATCGAGCCGAGCCCGCCCCCGTCGTCGACCTCGGGCGGAGGGACCAGGGGATCTTCGTCGTCGGGGCGGCGCCCTTCCACGGTCGGCTCCTAGGCGCGGGGCTGCGCGCCGATGACGGGGAGGCGCGGCGCCTTCAGCACCTGCGTGGACACCGCGCCCGCGACGTTCCGCGCCACCGCGAGGAACGCCTGCGCCTGCGGGCTCTCGGGCGCGCCGGAGACGATCGGCACGCCCTTGTCGCCGCCCTCGCGGATGGCGAGGTCGATCGGGACCTCCCCGAGGAAGCGGATCCCCATCCTGTCGGCGGCCGTGCGCGCGCCGCCGTGCGCGAAGATCTGCGTCTCGCCGCGGCAGTGCGGGCAGATGAACGAGGACATGTTCTCGACGATCCCGAGCACCGGGATGGAGACCTTGTCGAACATGAGCTTCGACCGGATGACGTCGGCGAGGGCGACGTCCTGCGGCGTCGAGACGAGCACCACGCCCGCCGCGCGGACGTTCTGCGCGAGCGTGAGCGGGATGTCGCCGGTGCCGGGAGGCAGATCGAGCACGAGGTAGTCGAGGTCGCCCCAGTTGACGTCGCGCAGGAGCTGGATGAGCGCGCCGGTGACCATCGGCCCGCGCCAGATGAGCGCCTGGTCGGGGTCGATGAGGAACCCGATCGACATCGCCTTCACGCCGTGCGCCGCGAGCGGATCGAGCCGCTGCCCGTCCCTGGAGGTCGGGCGTTCGGAGAGCCCGGTGAGCATCGGGAGCGACGGTCCGTAGATGTCCGCGTCGAGGATCCCGACCTTGGCGCCGAGGCGCGCGAGCCCGACCGCGAGGTTCACCGCGACGGTGCTCTTGCCGACGCCGCCCTTCCCCGCCCCGACGAGGATGATGTTCTTCACCCCCGGCGTGAGCTGCGACTCGGCGACGCCCGGCGCCGCGCGGACCTGCGCGCCCCAGGAGAGCTCGACGCGCTTGAAGCCCGCGCCCTCGAGCGCGCTCCGGACGTCCTTCGCGATCGTCTCCTTCAGCGGGCACGCCGGGGTCGTCAGCTCGACCTTCAGGCGCACGGTCTCGCCCTCGACGGCGAGATCCTTGATCATCCCGAGGGAGACGAGATCCCGGCGCAGCTCGGGGTCGATGACCTTGCGGAGGGCGTCCTGCGCGGCGGCGTTGTCGAGGGGCATGCGGCCGCCTTTATAGCGGGCCGCCCGGGGCTTCTCAACGAGACACCGGGAGCGTGCGTGCGCTATTCGAGCGCGTCCACCCGCCAGCCGCCCCCCTCCACGACGAGGCGCGCGGCGCGGTCGCCGCCGATCGGCAGCCGGGTGCCGTCCGGCGCGCGAGAGAGCGGCGCGCCCGCGGCGAGCAGCTGCGCGACGCGGAGCGCCGCCTCGCGCGCCGTGCCCCCGCCGCCGCGGAAGTCGAGGGCGAGCCGCGCGGGGGTGGCGTACGCGAGCCGCCAGCGCGCCGAGAGGAGCGCGTGGGCCTCGTCGAACCGGCCGGCGTCGAGCGCGCGGACGAACCGGCCGAGCACCTCGCGAGCCGCCGCCTCGTCCGTGCCGGCGGGCGGGGGCGCGAAGGCGCGGCCGGGCGCGCCCGCGCAGGCGGCCGAGAGCGCGGCGGCGACGGCGATCGCGAGGACGCGGCGGACCATCCCGATCGCTTACCCGATCGCGGCCCGGCGCGGTAGCCTCGCGGGTGTCAGCGCGGGAGCGCCACGACCTCGGCGCCGCCGCCGGGCGGCTGCACGCGGACCTCGCCCTCGTCCTCCTCCCGCCCGAGGATCGCGATCTCCACGTCGAGGAAGCGGCGGATGACGGCGGCGTTCGTCGTGAGGTGCTTCGTCACCGCCGCGACGGTGTAGCGCGTCGCCGGCACGACGCCCGGCGGCGGAGGGACGAGCTTCGCGGCCGCGAGCGCGGCAGGCAGGAGCAGCTGGTCGCCGAGGTGCCGGTCCACCGCGGCGCCTCCGGCGAGGTGCTCGCGGAAGGCGCCCACCGCGGCGTCCGCGATCTGCTCGGGCGAGCGCTCGTGAGCGGAGACGGCGCCGTGACCGGTGCGCGCCCGCTCGAACGTCGAGACGATGAGGACGTGCCCGCCCTTCGACAGCGGCGCCGGGACGGGCACGCGCTCGGCGACCGCCGAGATGCCGGCCTCGCGCAGGCCGCGGAGCGCGCGGGAGGCTTGCCGGTCGGCGATCTCGTAGCCGAGGCCGCCCACCATCGAGACCACCTCGACGTCCTGGAGCGTGCCGCGGTGGCGGAGGTCGAGCGGCGGCATCGGGTGCGCCGGCTCGACGCGCGCCGTGAACGCGCCGCCCCCCTCCGGGTAGAAGCCCGCGCCCTGCAGCTCGAGGCCGAACTTGAACCCGAGCCGGGCGACGGCGGGCGCCCAGACGAGCGCGAGGTAGTGGAAGCTCGGCGCGTGGTCCTGGTGCGTGCCTCCCTTCACCGTGAGGAACGACGGCCCGCCCGCGAGCGCGAGAGGCCAGCAGACCGTCTGGAAGAGGAGCGGCGTCGAGCCGGCGGTGCCCACGTCGAGCGTCCACTCGCCCGCCGGCGCGGGCCGCCGCGGGCGGAACTCGAGGCGCGTCGAGCCGACCTCGTCCCCCACCACCTCGGCGTCCACGAGCCGGGCGACCGCCCGCGTGGCCTCGCGGTGCTGCGGGCGCAGCCCCGGCTTCAGCCGGCTCGCCCGGATCCGGCTAATGGTGAACGGCTTCCCGGTGATCGCGGCGAGGCTGAGGGCGGTGCGGAGGATCTGCCCTCCCCCCTCGCCCTGGCTCCCGTCGAGCACGATCGGCAGGTCCCCGGCCACGCCGGCAATCTAGTGGGTCCCCGGGCGGATGTCGGCGAGAAAGCGCGGCAGGCGGCCCTGCGGGGGCGTGCTAGAAGGAGCCGTGCTCGCGGCGATCGTCATCTTCGCGCTCACGTACGTCGCCGTGGCGGCGGGCCGGGTGCCGGGGCTGTCGGTCGATCGTCCGTCCGCGGCGCTCCTCGGCGCCGTCGTGATGGTCGCCGCGGGCGTGCTCTCGCCGTCCGAGGCGGGGCGTGCGGTGAACGGCGACACGCTCGGGCTCCTGCTCGGGACGATGATCCTGTCCGCGTGGTCGGGTCGCAGCTCGTCTCGAACGTGCCCTTCGTGCTGCTCGCGGGCGAGTGGATCCCGCGGCTCGACGCGCCGCGCCTGCTCTGGCTCGCGACGGCGCTCGCGTCGACGCTCGCGGGGAACCTCACCGTGCTCGGCTCGGTCGCGAACGTCATCGTGCTCGAGCTCGCGGGCTCGCGCGCCCGCATCGGGTTCTGGCGCTTCTTCGCGATCGGTTCCGTCGTGACCGCGACGACGCTCGCGGCGGGTCTCGCGATCCTGCTCGCCGAGCGCGCCCTCGGCCTCGTCAGGTAAGCACGAGGCCGTCGTCCGTCCACTCGGCGTGGCCGGACAGGATCGCGTCGAGGTTCTCCGCCCGCTCCTCGGAGAGCGTCGAGACGAGCTCGAGGATCTGCGGGTAGCTCACGACGAGGTCGTCGAAGTCCTTGCGCGGGAGCCGGAGCAGCGTCCCCGGCCGCCTCACGACGATGGACGCGCTCGCCGGCGTCTTGCGCAGGCAGCTCATCTCCCCGAAGAGATCCCCCTCGCGCAGGTGCCCGACGACCACCTCCTCGCCGTCGCGGCGCTTCACGACGTCCACCGCTCCCTCGAGCACGACGTACAGCCCGTCGGACGGGTCACCCTCGCGGACGACCGTCTCGCCGACCCTCACCTCGCGCGCCCGGAACCGCTCCATGATGAGCTTGCGCTCGTTGCGCTGGAACGGGCGGAACACCGGGCTCACCGCCATCGCGTTCGCGAGCAGCCGCTGGCGGTAGAAGCGGCGCAGCGACTCCGCGACGTGCGGGTGGTGCCCCGCGATGTCGAGGAGCACCTCCGCGGGGAACTCGAGGACCTCGGCCGGCTCCTCCGCCGTCACCGTCGCCGAGCGCGCCGCGCCGGAGAGGAGCGCCATCTCTCCGAAGAAGTCCCCCTCGCCGAGCTTCGCGAGGACCACCGCCCCGCCGGCCTCGTCGCGCTTCGACACGGCGAACCGGCCGCTCGCGACGACGTAGAAGCTCGTGCCCTCCTCGCCCTCGCAGATGACCGCGTCCCCGGGGGTGAACCGGTGCAGCACCATTCCCCGGGTGAGCTCGACGAAGGCGTCGCGGGAGAGATCCGAGAAGATCGCGACGCGCGGCAGCCCGGGGGCGGGCGGCGGCGACGGCGGCCGCGGCGGCACGGGCCTCGCCGCCGGCGTGGGAGGCCTCGGCGCGGGGGGCGCGGGCTTCGACGGGGCGGGCGAGGGGAGCGGCTCCGCCTCGGGCTCGAGGACGAGCTCGAGAGGTTCGGCCGACAGCGGCTCGTCTCCGATCACGTCGAGCTCGAGCGGGTCCACCTCGATCAGGAGGTCCTCCTCGACCCCCGCCTCGACGGCCGACTCCGCTGCGAAGACGATCTGCGCGAAGGCGGTCGACGGCTGCGCGTCGAACACGAGCTCGAGCGGCTCGGGCTCCGGCGCTGCCGGGCGAGGCGGCGGCGCGAGGGGAAGCGCGACGACCGGATCCTCCCGCGGCGGGGGCGGCGGCGGCGGGGTGATGACGCCGCCGGCGACGGACCTCATCGCCTGGACCATGAGCGTGCGCGGCGGCGGACGCGCGCCCTCGGCCGCGGCCCTCTTCGCGTACAGCTCGGCGAGCGCCGACTGCGTCTCGACGTGCTGCGGGTCGAGCTCGAGGATGGTCTTCGAGATCGCGATCGCCTTGATGAGCAGACCGTCCTTGCCGAAGCGGTCCGCCACGTCGCGGTAGGCCTGGATCGCCTCGGGGACGCGGCCGGCCCGGCGGAGCACCTCCGCGAGCTTCTGCCGCGTACCGACGTCCCGAGCGTCGCCCTCGGCGGCCTCGCGGTAGAGCTCCGCGGCCTTGTCGAGCTTGCCCTTCGCGGCCGCCTCTGCGGCCTTGTCCTTGAGCTTGCGGAGCTCGTCGGCCGACGGCTTGCGCATCGACCG
>Ga0137374_10009510_pt1 | contig 11470 bp, 8 predicted proteins | sample SagtaG_20_FD_104811 | JGI IMG/M metagenome (GOLD analysis project Ga0137374, IMG submission 104811) | Vadose zone soil microbial communities from Sagehorn Ranch, Mendocino, California, USA - Sage1_R_100_16 metaG | ecosystem: Environmental > Terrestrial > Soil > Vadose zone | place: USA...
CCACGCGGGCAAGCGTGTCCGCCTCGTAGATGGGCGCCTGCGCCGCGGCCACCACCGGACCCGTATCCAGGCCCTCGTCGACCCAATGCACCGTCGCCCCGATGCTGCGTGCCCCCGTGTACAGCTCCCAGAAGCCGGGCGGCGCGCCGCGATACTCGGGTACATGCCCGAGATGCAGGTTGAGCGTGCCGAGCCGCGGGATGCGGAACAGCGTCGGACGCAGGATCGGCGCCCCGATCGAGAGACCGAGATCGGGCTGCCACGCCCTGACCCGCTCGAGCACCGCCGCAGAGTGCAGGTCCAGCGATTCGAGCGTCTCGCTGGACCCCGAGGGACCGCCGTGCGGCTCGGGGCCTGGACGCGGCAGGCAGCGTCGCACGATCGACGCTCCCAGAAGGCCCGCGCGGTAGGGGATGAAGATCAGTCCGTGCTTGGCGATGTTCCGCCGCAAACGTCGCAGCACGTCGCGCGGACGCCGCGAGACGAGCTGCCGGCAGACGACAACCGCGCTCAGCCCGGGCGTCTCCAGGACGATTCGCCACCACGTCGACTGCTCGAGGTTCGGATCTGCAGTGAACACTGCGACGCGCATGAGCGTTACGCTCCGCTCGACGGAAGCGCCAACGCCCTGGCCAACTGCCCGACGCAACGCTCGATCCGCGCGTAGACCCGCTTACACACTTCCAGATCCTGCTCGACGGGGTCTTCGATCGCGCGGGACATGACGGGCAGCGGATCCAGATCCCCCAGCAGCAGCACATCCCGCGCCGCGCGCCCGAACCGCTCGCAGATGCTGCGGCGCTGCAGGTCCTCCATCACGACAATGAGATCGGCGGCGCGCGCCAGGTCGGCGACCACGAGCTGGGAGGTGTGTCCGGCGACATCGATCCCATGACGCGCAGCGGCGGCGATGGCGTGGGGCGGCGAGGGCCGGCCCGGCGCCGCGAACCCCGCCGACTCCACGCGTATGCTGCCCACGCCTTGGAGGTCGAGCTCCCGCTGCAATACCGCCGCGGCAAACGGGCTGCGGAAAATGTTGCCGCTACAAAGCACGAGCACGCACCTGGGCGGCCGGCGTGCCGCCAGCGCAGCGAGCGCTGCCCGGCGGCGGGAGTTGTGCCGGAGCCGCGCGGCCACGCGACGAAGCCGCTCGAGCAGGTCGGCTGCCCACGTTCGGCGCGTCGGCGCACCACCGGTCCACGCAGCGGGCCACCCCGTGGCGCCGGGGCGGGACCGCATCTGAGTGGGCGGGTCGTCGGGCGCCGCGAGCCGGTCGCGCGACGGCATCACGCGGCTCGGACGCCCCCGCCAGTGCATTTGGCATGCAGGAAGCGGGCGATCGCGCCGACCGAACCCAGGTTCCGTTCCGTGATCTCGTCCTCTTCCAGCGTGCAGCCGAACTCGCGCTGCAAAAACCCGACCAGCTCGATGACGCCGATCGAATCGATCACGCCGCCCCCGAACAACGGATCCTCGTCCTTCAGCGGCCAATCGGGACGCATGTAGAGGAAGTTGTCACGTACGTAGGCTCGCGTGCGGTCCGCGATCACCGCTGGAGTCAACTCTCGTGTGTCGTCGCGCATCGTCCTCACCTCAAGGTCACACGTCAGGCCGCGGCGGGGGCTTCCGCAGCCGCTGGCTGCACTCGGGCGGTCGCCGCCACGCGTGCCGGGGCGGGTGCGCCGAGAAACTCCCGGTGCCACAACTCGGTCGAAAGGATCGCGACGAGCGCCTGGCTCTCGCGGAATCCTTCCGCCCGCCCGGCACGGCAGCGTCGCACCAGTCCGGCGACGGCCTGCGGATTGAAGATCCCCGTGCGCCGGAGGCTCGGGGGGTCCAGCAGCGCCTCGACGTACTCCGGTGGCCGCCCGTCGAAGAACGCAGGCACGTCCGGCGCCCGGTATGGCTGTTTGCGGCGGCGGGTGACGGCCGGCGGCACAAGGCCGGTGGCGCCCCCCCAGCGGCGCAGGATGTGCTTCTCCTGCAGGCCGCGAAGCTTGCTGCGCGCGGGAAGCGCAGCCGCGAATTCGAATAGCCGGTGGTCGAGATAGGGGACGCGGGCCTCGACGCCGTGCGCCATCGCCATGCGATCGCCCTGCGAGCTGAGCAGATACGACGAGAGCAGGGTGGTGATCTCGAGATATGCGGCCTGCGCGAGCGGCGACCACGCCCCGAACCCGGCGGGCAGGCGGGCGCGCAACTCGGCCAGCGGGTCGAAGGACCCGAGTCCCGCACGAAACTCGGCCGAGTAGAAGTCCTTGATGCGCGCGGTGAGCTGGAACCGGGGCAGATGCGAAAACAGCGGATCGTCAGGCGTGCCGGCGGTCATGAAATAGCCGCGCCAGAAGTCGCCCTTCCCCGCGCCGGGGGCGATCCCCGGATATAGCCCGTCGAGCAGGCGCGGGGGCAAGCGCGATCCCGGTCGACGCCAGCACAGCAGCCGGATGATCGCCTCTTTGAACAGGTCGTAGCCGAGGAAGACCTCGTCCGACCCCTCCCCCGTCAGCACCACCTTGATGCCGTGCTCCCGGACGACCTGCGACAGCAGGTACAGCGGGGCCGGCGCCGTCCGGACGAGCGGTGTCTCAGTGTGCCGGATGACGTCCGGGAACACGCGGGCGATATCGCCGCGCCCGATGCGCTGTACCGCGTGACGGCTCCGCACATCGGCCGCAACCGCGTACTGATACGCGCTCTCGTCCAGCGTCGGGTCCTCGAAAGTCACCGAGAACGTCCGCAGCGCGTGCGGCGAGCCCACCGCCGCGAGCGCGCACACGATGCTCGAGTCGATGCCGCCGCTCAGGTACCCGCCGACCGGCACGTCGGCCTGGAGCCGCAGCCGTACCGCCGAGCGCAACAGCTCGTCCAGCGCGTCGAGCGCGTCCGCCGGCTCGGCCGGGGCCTCGGGGTAATCGAACGCGTAGTACCGCCGCAGCGTAAGCCGCCCGTCCTGCCACCGCGCGCAGCAGCCGGGCTCGAGCGCGCGGATGCCCCGGAACGGAGTGCGGGGAGGGCGCGCCGCCCAGAACGTGAACACCTCGTCCAAGCCCTCGGGATCGAGTGCGCGCTCCACTTCGCCGGTGACCAACAGCGCTTTCACCTCGGACGCGAAATACAGATCCCCATCGCGCTCCGTGTAGTACAGCGGCAGGATACCGAAGCGGTCCCGCGCGAGAAATACTGCCCCCGCGCGACGGTCGTAGATGGCGAACGCGAACTGGCCGTTCAAGCGCTCCAGCATCCGCTCGCCCCACTGCTCATAGGCGTGCACCAGCACCTCGGTGTCGCTCCGGGTGCGGAACACGTGCCCGCGGGCCTCCAGCTCGCCGCGCAGCGCGAGGTGGTTGAAAATCTCGCCGTTGTAGACGATGAAGACGCTGCCATCTTCGTTCGTCATGGGTTGCGCCCCGCGCGCCAGGTCGATCACGCTCAACCGGACGTTGGTGAGACCCACCCGCTCGTCGGCGTGCAGCCCGAAGCCGTCCGGCCCGCGGTGCCGGATGGCGTCCGCCATCCGCTCCAGGAGGTCTGCGGAGACCCCCGTAGGACGGCGGCGAGCGATCCCGGCGATGCCGCACATCAGGTGTTCCCTCCGACGTCCGGCACCGGCGCGACCAGGAGCGAAGTGAGATGAAGCGGACGTGTGACGGCACGCTTGTGCTCAATCTCCCGATAGGCGCGCTCAATTTGCTCGAGCCGATACCCCAAGTCGGCGGCCACTGCGGCCGCGCTGCGCCCTTCGTTCCGGGCCTGCAGCACCACGTCCAGCGTGCCCAGCGGCATCGAGAAAAAGAACTCCTCCTGCGTCTGCGGCAGCGAGTAGGTGTCGGTGGTGGGCGTGCGCGCTCGGATGGCCACGGGCACTCCGAGCGACTCGGCCAGCTGGTAGACCTGGCTCTTGTACAGGTGCGCGATCGGCTTCACGTCTGCGAGACCGTCCCCGCCCTTCACGAAGAACCCCTGGTCGTATTCCAGGCGGTTGGGCGTACCCAGCACCGCGTAGTTCAGCCGGTCGGCGTGGTGGTAGGCGAGCATCGTCCGGATGCGTTGCTTGAAGTTCGTGGCAGCCACGATCTCGCGCAGCTCGCGCGCCGGCAGGCGGACCTTGCGCAGGTCCTGCCCCGGTGGCTGGACCGCAATCGAACAGACGTTGAGCCGGTCGGAGTCGAGGCCGCCCCCCTCGAGCACCAGCTTGGAGCGCCAGCCCGGGCCATACTCGGGGACGAGGCGGCGGACGGCGGCGTCGCGCCGCTCGTAACATCCGCACGCCTCGAGCATGGCCGTGACGTCTTCGACGACAAACTCGATCGCGAGACGCCCCGCCCAGTCGCGGGCGAGCGAGAGACTCTGGGGGTCCGACTCCCGCTCGGGCAGGCCCAGCCCCAGGACATGCCCGGGGCCCACGGCCTCCACGGCGAGCGTCGCGCACACCGAGCTGTCCACGCCGCCGCTCATCGCGACGACGATCCCGCCACGCCGCAGCGTCTCCCCGACCTGGACGCGAAGCGTCTCCGCGATCCGTCGCGTCTCGGCAGCCGCATCGAGCTCCAGCCGGTCTACAATTGTGGTGGACACAGCACCTCGCGTGCACATGGAAACGCGTCTCCGCCTTGCCGCGTCTCCGATTGCAAAGTTCGAGCCCTCGGCGTGACATCGGTGCGGCGGCCGATGGCGGTGCTCGCGACCGCCTATCGGACGACGCGTCAACGGCTTCCGACGGCCGACACCGTTTCATGTGGAGCACTGCTGTCGCGCCCGCGCCACATATGCCCTGCTGCGGCACCCAGTGAACGCGCACGGAGACGCCTGACGTGCCTGCCATGGTACGCTCGTTGCACTACCGCGACGCAGCCACTTACCGGGGTGCTCGTTGTCGATCCATCGTTCCAGCGCGCCGGGCACGTCGCCCCCTCCGCTCAACGCGGCGCTCCTGTTGTGGGGGAGCGCCGCGCGCCGCGCCGACCGGGCCGCCGTCGTGGAACGAGGCAGCACCGTCAGCTATGCCGCGTTGCGCGAGCGTGCGGCGGCGATCGGCGCGGCGCTCCGCGCCGCGGGAATCGGGGCCGACGACCGCGTCGCGATCCTGCTCGAGCGAGGTCGGGACGCGGCTGCGGCGTTCTTCGGCACGCTCGCCGCGGGAGCGATCGCCGTCGTCGTGAACGAGACGCTCCGCCCGCGGCAAATCGAGCACGTGCTCGTCCACTCGGGCGCTCGTTGTCTGATCACGACGGGCGAGCTGCTCGCACGGCAACCCCGTCCGCTCGCGACCGACGCCATCGTCCTCGACGCCAGCGCTATCCGCGCGGGGGGCGGGCCCTTCGCGCCGGTCCCCCGGCGGGACCACGACGTCGCCCAGATCGTGTACACATCCGGGTCCACCGGTCTGCCGAAAGGCGTAGCCGTCAGTCACGCCAACCTCTGGGCCCTGACCAGTGCCGTGATCTCCTACCTCGGCTTGACCGAGGCGGACCGACTCGCGAGCCTCCTGCCGTTCAGTTTCGTCTACGGCGTGGGGCAGCTCTTGTGTGCAGTGGGTGCCGGGGCGGCCCTCGTCGTAGAGCGGTCGCCTCTCCCTCAGCAGATGATCGAAACGGTCCGGGGAGAGGGCGCCACCGTGCTCGCGGCCGTGCCGCCGCTCTGGACCAAGCTGTTGCGCGTGGCGGCGTTCGTCGAAGCGCCGCTCCCGAGGCTCCGGGTGATCACCAATGCCGGCGGGCACCTCCCGGCCGACGCCGTGCGTGCGCTGCGGCAGGCGCAGCCGGGGGCGCAACTGTACCTGATGTACGGGCTGACCGAAGCGCTGCGCTGCACCTACCTCCCGCCCGAAGAGCTCGACCGGCGGCCCGATTCGATGGGCCGCGCCATTCCCGGCGGCGAGGTCTACGTGCTGCGGGATGACGGCACACCGGCCTCGCCCGGGGAGATCGGCGAGCTGGTCTACCGCGGCCCCACGGTTACGCTGGGCTACTGGAACGATCCGGAGCTCACCGCGCGCGTGTTTCGCCCCAATCCGGTGCGATCGCCCGGCGCCCCCGACGGGGAGCGCGTGGTCTTCTCGGGCGACATCGTGCGCCGCGACGACGACGGGTTCCTCTACTTCGTGGGGCGGAGGGACAGGATCATCAAGACCATGGGATACCGCGTCGGCCCGGACGAGATTATCAGCGTGTTGTACGGGTCGGGCGAAGTCGCGGACGCGGTGGTCGTGGGGGAACCGGACGAGGCGCGCGGCGAGCGTATCGTCGCCTACGTCGTGCTCGCCGACCAAGGATCGCTCGAGCGGCTCCAGTCCTATTGCGGCCGCGAGCTTCCTCGCTATCTACAGCCGGCGCGCATCGAGGTGCGCGACGCCCTCCCCCTCCTGGCGAGCGGCAAGCACGACCTAGAGGCCGTCCGCGCGGCCTCGGGACAGGCCTGAGCGACCACCCCGCTCCGCCGCATCCCTTCTGACCGTACACCCTAGTCGTCGCAGTCCAGGCTGGTGATCTCCCACAGGTGCGGCGAGCGCAGGACGACGTCACCGGTCGCGGTCAGCGCGGTCGCGACGATCGACGCCGCGTCCTCCCGCGGAACGAAGCCGGCGTGGCGCAACTCGGCGGCGAACAGCGATTCCGCCAACGTTAAGATCTGCAGCCGCGTGCACCCCTTGCCGCGGAGCGCCGCGACGAGGTCATGCATCAGTTCTGCGAGCGGCTGCCGAGGGTCTCGGCGCACGGCATGCAGGTTCGCCACGCCGGAGGGGTCGGGCCCCCGCACGAGCAAACCGGCGGCGGGGGCGCCCGCGTCGCCATTCCGCGGGAGCGTGAACCACCAGTCCGACGGACCAGGATAACCGTGCATGCGCATCGCATACCGGGTGGTGCCGTGATAGGGTCTGAGCCGTGGCGAGTCGCCCAACGGCGCCTCAAAGCGATCTGGTGAGAACTCCGCAGCCGGGCGCATGACGAGCGTAGCCCTCCGGCGGCTCCAGCGCACGACGCGAACGCCGGCGTGTAACAAGCGGATCGCCCGGTCCAGGAGCCAGCGCCGGTCGCCTACGGGCAGTACGTATCGTCCCAGCCTGCCGACCTTTATGAAACCGCACATGTCCATCACGGCCTTGGCCTGCTCATTGGGGTCAGTGTAGACGAAGTCGATGTCACCGCGGGCCTTGGTGTCTCGCTTGGCGCGCCGGATCAGCGCGTGGGCGGGGAAGAAGCTCCGATAGGGCCGCGCGACGAGGGCGTTCATCATGAGGCCGCCGACCACCTCCCGCTCGCCGAAGCGGAACCGCTGCGGGAAGCAGGCGACGTGCATCACGACCCGCCCCGCGCGATCGCGCCCGATCCAGCTCACCCCACCCGCCCGGACGCCGGCCGGGTACGCCCGGTCAAAGAAACCAGGGAATTCCGGCCGCTCGTGGGTGACGAACAGCTGCTTGATGGCCTTTTCGTGGTCGAGCGGATTGACCGCCGTAATCGTGAACTCCAAAAAGCCCTCCCCGAAACACCTGTTGCTTATACGCCACAATCACCCAGCCGCTCCACGCCTCCGGGAGCGCTGGCCGGATTCCTGCTACGAGCAAAACTTGGGCCGAACGGGAACGGACTAGAGATGCGATACTTGGTTACTGGTGGAGCCGGCTTCATCGGCTCGCACGTGGTGGAGCACCTGGTCGCTGCCGGGCACGATGTGGTCGTCCTGGACGACTTCTCGACGGGGCGGCGGGAGAACCTCGCCGCAGTCGCAGACCGCGTCCGCCTCATCGAGGGCAGCATCACGGACGCCGACGCCTGCCGAGGTGCGATGGCAGACGTCAACTGCGTGTTGCACCACGCCGCGGTCACGTCGGTCCAGGGGTCGGTGGACGAGCCGCTCACCGCGCACGAGGTGAACGCGACCGGGACGCTGAACATCCTGCTCGCGGCGCGCGACGCGCGCGTGCGGCGGGTGGTCTACGCCGGGTCCACGTCGGCCTACGGGAACCCCGCGACGCTGCCCAACTCCGAGGATCACGTCACGCGACCCTTGTCGCCGTACGCGGCGTCAAAGCTCGCGGGCGAGGAGTACTGCTCCGCGTTCCACGCGACCTTCGGGCTCGAAACCGTGGTGCTGCGGTACTTCAACATCTTCGGGCCGCGCCAGGATCCGCACTCGCAGTACGCCGCTGTCGTGCCGCAGTTCATTGCCGCGGCCCTGCAGGGTGAGCCGCCGACGATCTACGGTGACGGCAACCAGACCCGCGATTTCGTCTACGTCGCGAACGTGGTGCACGCCAACGTGCTCGCCGCGCGCGCGCCGGCCGCGCGCATCGCCGGTCAGGTGTTCAACGTCGGGTGCGCGCAGAGCGTGAGCATCAACGATCTGTGGGACCGAATCCAAACACTCACGGGCGCGCCGGTCTTGCCGCGGCACGTGGAGGGGCGGCCCGGCGAGGTCAGGAACTCGCTCGCGTCGATCGATAAGGCACGGGCGCTCGTGGGCTACGAGCCGGTAGTGGATTTCGACGAAGGTCTGCGGCGGACCGTCGCGTACTACCGAGAACACCGCAAGGAACGGCGGCGCGTGCGCGCGGCCTGAGATCCGTCCCCCAGTCAGCCCGCCGCCACGCGGTCCAGCATTTCGCGCAGCTCGTCCAGACTGAAGGGCTTCCGCAGCACCGGTCGGTCGGCGCGCTCCAGCGCGTCGCGGGTCTGGGTCGAAATGGAGTCACCGGTCGTGAACACGATGCGCTGCTCGCGGCCCTGTCCTTCGGTCCGCAGGTGATCGAACAGGTCGAACCCCGTATGCGCTTCGTCCAGATGCACGTCCACCAGTAGCGCATCGAAGCGCGCGCCCCCCTGGGCGAGGCGCTCGGTCGCCTCGACGAAGCGGCCCACCGTCGTCACCTCGTGGCCGAGCCGCTTGGCCAGCAGCGCCATTGCGCGGCGCACCGCTTCCTCATCCTCCACCACCAGCACGGACAGCCGCTTCTCCGGCGCCCGCGCCGCGGCCTGGGCCGCCGTGTCGGCGCTGCCGGCATCCACCGGGAGCTCCAAGGAGAGCTTGGCCCCGCCCCCTTCCACGTTCTGTATCCAGATGCGGCCGCCCATTCCCCGGACCAGGCCGAAGCTGATCGCCAGCCCGAGTCCGGTACCGTGCTCCGCCTTGGTCGAGAAGAACGGTTCGAACACTCGGTCGAGGATCTCGGGCGGCACGCCGGGACCCGTGTCGTCGACCGTCACCTGCACGTAGTGGCCGCTCGACCGAGCCTGGATGGTGATCTGGCCAGGGCGGCCCGTGCTCTCGATCGCCTGCCGGGCGTTGACGACCGCGTTGAGCAAGACCTGCTGCAGCTCCTGAGGGTCGCCCGCGACCGCGGGGACGTCGTTCGGGACGGAGACCGTCGCGCGGATGCGCGCCTTCTTGAGTGCGCTGCGCTGCAGCGCGAGCACCCGATCGGCAATCTCGCCGAGATCGACGGCAGTCTGCATCCGCGGCCGCTGGCGGGCGAAGTCGAGCAGCGTCTGGACGATGCGACCGGCCCGCATGGCTTCGCTCCGGATCACCTCGGCGCTTTCCTCCAGATCGGCCTGGTGCGGGTCCAGCGCGAGCGCTTCGCCGAAGGCCGCGATCGCGGCAAGGGGATTGTTCAGCTCGTGCGCCACACCCGACACCAGGGCCCCGAGCTGCGACAACCGGTCGGCCTGGAGCAGCCGCTGCTGCAACAGGATCTCACGCGACACATCCAACGCCAGGAAGAGGAGCTTGGGCGCCGCGCGTACCGGATCGACGTTCACGACGACGGCGCGCACCTCCCGCGCCGGCTCGCCGGCGAATTCGAACGTGAGCTCCACGTCCTGCCGCCGCGTGACCGCGTGCCGCAGCGCCGCGGCGAGGGCGCCCTGCTGCGACGACGGGGCCCACTCCGATAGGGTGCGGCCGCGCAGCCCCGCCGCGTCCGCCCCGCCCAAGAGCTTCGCTCCCTCAGGGTTCGCATCGAGGATCTGTCCGTCCCGCGTGAGCACCAAGGCGGGCGTGGGCAGCGAGCTGAACAATTGCACGTACAACCGGCGCTCGGCCTCGAGCGCACTCAAGAGCTGCGCCGCGCGAGACTCGGGCGCAACCTCCTCGTGCACCGGCCGGAAGGCCACGGTGAGATGATCCCCCGGCCCGCGCGTGACCCGGGTTTCCAGCACCGTCCCCGGGACCTCCGGCGCTCCCGCGGGCGCCAGGAACGTGCGGGGCTTGCCGTCGACCAGAACCTCTCCGAACACCCGTTCGAGCTCGGTGCCCTTCGCCGCCGGGAAGGCGATCCAGATGCTCTGACCCAACACCCGGGTGGCCGGCAGCGCGGTTATCCGAGTGGCCCCCGCCGACCATCCGGCGATCGTCCAATCGGGGCGAATCGCCGCCACGCCGACGTCGAGACTGTCGAGGAGATCTTTCGCTTCCATGGATGCGCTCCCCCGAAACGCAGCGCCCCGTTGGCCAGATCGCGGGCGCAACGGGGCCGATGAGTTCCGAATCGATTGTCGTTCGCTGTTACCAGGGTGCGCGCTCCGCTGTTCCTTTGTCAAGCGGCGTGGGGTGATGCGACGCCGCAACAGGTGTGCAAACGCCGGGCCGGTCGTGGCCCGTTACACTCGTCGCAGCTTCCAGCGGCCGCGCCGGAAGATCACGGCGCTCACGACGGCGACCGTCGAGAACGCGATCGTGACCGCCAAGGCCACGCCCCGCGGCCCCAGCCCCGCGTGGCGCGCCAACAGGTAGGCGAGCGGGATTCTCCCACAGCCAGAAACACCCGAGGTTGATCCACGTGGGCGTCCACGTGTCGCCCGCGCCGTTGAACGACTGCGTGATCACCATCCCGTACGCATAGAACAGGAACCCATAGCTGATGGTCCGCAGGCACAGCACCGCGACCGGGGCGATCGCCGGGTCGCGCGTGAACACGTTGACGATCGGCTCCGCGAAGGCCACGAACACGGCACCCACCGCCCCCAAGAACAGCATGTTATAGAACCCGGCGAGCCACACGGCCCGCTCGGCACGATCGGGCTGTCCGGCGCCGAGGCCCTGCCCCACGAGCGTCGCCGCCGCGTTGGCGAGTCCCCACGACGGCAAGAGCGCGAACACGATGACCCGGATCGCAATCTGGTACCCTGCGATCGCCTCCGACCCGAAGCTCGAAACGATCCGCACCAGACCGATCCAGCTCGCCATGCCGATGAACACCTGCAGGGTGCCCGTACCTGAGAGCCGGAGCATCGTCCGCATCACGGCGGGCTGGAGCTTGACTTGGGCGCGCCGGATGGCGACTCGACCGTCGCCGCGCCACAGCCGGTACAACTGGTAGAGCACACCGGTGCCGCGCCCGATGGTGGTCGCGATCGCCGCGCCGGTGACACCGAGCCGCGGGAACGGCCCGATGCCGAAAATCATGCAGGGCCCGAGCACGATATTGATGCCGTTGGCGAGCCACAGTACGCGCATCGCGATCGCGGCATCG
>Ga0137374_10009512_pt1 | contig 11470 bp, 8 predicted proteins | sample SagtaG_20_FD_104811 | JGI IMG/M metagenome (GOLD analysis project Ga0137374, IMG submission 104811) | Vadose zone soil microbial communities from Sagehorn Ranch, Mendocino, California, USA - Sage1_R_100_16 metaG | ecosystem: Environmental > Terrestrial > Soil > Vadose zone | place: USA...
CCCACGCGATCACGGTCCCGTCGAGCGAGCCGGTGTAGAGCGTGCGCGAGTCGGGGGAGAACACGCCGGTGAGGACCTTGCCGCTGTGGCCGTGCAGGGTGGCACCCGGCGCGCCGGTGGCAACGCTCCACACGGCGGCGTCCCGGTCATCGGACATGGTTGCGAGCAGCCGCCCGTCGGGCGAGAAGGCGATCGCGAGAACGGGAGCCGCATGCGCGGTCCACCGTTTGCGCACGATGCCGGTCGGCAGGTCCGCGAGCACCACGTCGCCCTCGTCGGATCCCACGCCGAGGTGGCTGCCGTCGGCGGAAGCCCCGAGCGCGCTGACGGGCGATGGCACCTTCACCTTCCGCACGACCCGTCCCGCCGCCGGGTCCACGACGAGCACCTCGTGGGCCGACCTGGCCGCCGCGAGGATGTATGGTCCGGCGGCTGCGACCTCGACCCGCCTGCCCACCCTCACCGCGTGGGCGACTCGGCTCGTAGCAGCGTCGTACACCCGCAGCAGCCCGTCGTTGTAGGCCGCCGCGAGGTACCGGCCGTCGTTGGACCAGACCATGTGAATCGGCTCGAAGGCGACGAGGCCTACTCGGGTGGTATCGCGATCGAGAGAGCGGATCCGCGACCGCCGCTCAAGGTCCCACAGGGCAAGCCCCTCGCCGTCGTCGACCGCGAGAGTTCGGGAGTCCGGCGCAATGGCAACCTCCGGAGACCAGACCCCCACCTGCAACGGCTCCCCGATCCGCCGCAATGTGGCGGCGTCCCACACGACGACGGTGCCGCTGTTGTCCGCAGCGACGAGAAGGCGGCCGTCGCGGCTCGCGTCGACGGTAAGCAGCCGGTCGCCATCGCCGCGTACCTGCCCAATCGCGTCGGGGCTGCGCGCGAGCACCGCGAGCAGGTCGCCCTGCGTCTCCAGCGAGTCGTCGGTGCGCACAGCCTCGGCGGCGAGCAGGAGCGCGCGGTCCAAATCCGGCTCTGTCAGCGCCAGGGCGCCGAGCCGCTGTGACTCGGCGCGGCGTTCCGAGTCCCTGGCGGCGCCACGCTGGTCGAGGGCGACGCCGGACGCGGCGACGGCGACCACGAGCAGCCCGGCCAGCGCGGCCAGCAAGGCGCGGAGCCGCCGCCGTCCGCGGGCCTCCCGGTCCGCCCTGGCCCGCTGCTCGCGTAGTTCCCGCTCGGCCAGACCGCGGCTTGCGTCGATGAAGGCGCGCTCCGTTTCGGTGAGGTCCTCCTGATGGGCGCCGGCCCAGTCGAGGGCGGCGGCCAGCCTGGCCCCGCGGTAGAGCTCGGCGTCCGGGCGGCCGGCCCTGTTCCACTCCCGTGCGGCCGGCGTGAGGTGGCGGCGCAGCGCGCGGCCCTGGGAGTCCTCCTCCAGCCATCGGACGAGTCGGGGCCATCGGGTCAGCAGAGCCTCGTGCGCAAGCTCGATCCCGGTCTCACCGGCGGTGAGCAGCCGCCGATTCACGAAGACCGCAAGGGCCTGATCCGTCGCCGGATCCCGCGGCAACTCCTCGCGGGCGACTCGGCGTCCCACCGGACTCCCGGTCTCGCCGATGTCCGCCAGGCGCAGGAACAGCCGCTGCGCCGCCGGGCGAGCGGCTGCATCGAGGCGGCCGTACGCGGCGTCCGCCAGGCGTGCGACCGCTCCTGAAATGCCGCCGGCGCGCAGATATGCGGCCACGGTCAAGGTGCGGTTCTGACGCCGCTCCCATGCCTCGACCAGCGCGGTGGACAGCAGCGGCAGCGCGGTTGGCTGACCGGTGACATCGGCGACGATGGCGTCGGCAAGCTCGCGCTCGACGTCGAGGCCGACCTGACGGGCGGGCTGTTCGACGGCGCGACGCGCCTCGTCGGCCGTCATCGGAGCGACGAGGACAGCGCCCTCTGCCAGCCGGGCGGCAAGTCCGGTGTGTTCCGCGCAGGCGCCGACGTAGTCACCGCGTAGCGCCACGACGACCCGCCCGCTCCGATCCCTGTCGAGGGTCGCGAGCAGAGCGTCGAAGAAGGCCGCTCGTGTCTGTGCGTCGGCGCCGGCCGTGAACACCTCCTCGAACTGGTCGACGACGATCAGCGCGCTGGTGCCGCCCGGGACCGCCGCCTCCAGCGCCGCGAGCGGGTCCGCACCCGGCGTCAGCACCACCCGAGGCAGGCGTTCCAGCCCAGGGACGACTTCGTCGGCGAGTGCCGGCAGCAGGCCGGCCCGCACGAGTGAGGACTTGCCCGAACCGGAGGGTCCGACAACGGCGACGAACCGCGTGTCGACCAGCCTGGCGCACAATGCAGTGACGAGTGCCTCACGCCCGAAGAAGAGGTTCGCGTCTGCCTCGTCGTACCGCGACAGCCCCTTGTAGGGGCAGCTGACCCGCCCGCCGCCGCCCTGCTGGGCGGTCCTCACCTGTCGCGCCCTGGCGAGGTCGCGCACGCCCTCGCGGACGTCCTCCCGGACGGCCGCAAGCGCCTCCCTGGCGCGCACCGCGCGCCGGGCTGCTACGCCGACACGTGCGGCGGCCTCCTCGCCGACCAGTCGGCCGGCGATGTCGTGCACAGCCGCTGGCCACCCGCCGGAATGCGCACTCACCTGCTCGACGAGTGCCGCGTCGGCGTCCGCGGCATACCACCTGACCACGCGCGCGACGGCGTGGTCGTCCAGCGGCTCGAGCAGACGCTCGTCGTGGCTGGCGTCCAGCAGCTCGGCGCGCAGGGCCGCCGACGCCCGCGCCGGGTCGTACGTCCCGACGACGAGCAATCGGCGGGTGACGGCGGCGGCCGCCACCGCGGACAGGTCCAGGGGGGACGGGTCGGGCAGCACGTCGAGGTCGTCGAGGACGAGCAGGACCGGCCGCCGTGACGCCGCCGCCATGGCGTCCGCGATGGCGCCGCCAGCCTCGAGCGGCCCGGCATAGGCCACTGCCGCGCCGGCCGCGTGCGCCTCGCTCGCGACCTCGGCGGCCAGGCGGGTACGGCCTGACCCCTCCGGTCCTGCCAGCACGCACACGCGACCCCGGCCGCCGGCGGCCGCGCGCCACGCCGTCCGGAGCCATGCGAGCTCGGACTGGCGGCCCGCCAACCGTCGTCCGCTGGGGTCGAGAGCGGCGGGCAGCAGCCAGCGTTCCCCGAGCTGCTCCGCTTCCTCCAGGCGCGGATCCTGGGCGAGCACCTGCTCCTCGAGGCGGCGCAGCTCCGGCCCGGGCTCGACGCCGACCTCCTTGACGAGAACGGCGCGGGCGCTGCGGTATGCCGCCAGGGCGTCCGCCTGCCGCCCGCACCGGTAGAGCGCTACGACGAGCTGGGCCCAGAAGCGCTCGCAGTACGGATGCTCACGGCACAGCGCCTCGAGCGAGGGCACGAGCTCCGGGTGGCGGCCGAGCGCAAGCTGCGCGTCGTTGCGCGTCTCCAGTGCCGTCAGCCGCAGCCCCTCCAGGCGCCTGGCCTCGGCTGCACCGAAGTCAGCGTCCTGGAACTCCGCGAACGGCGTGCCGCGCCAGAGCCGGAGTGCCTCGTCCGCGAGCCGGTCTGCTTCGGATGGCGCACCACGCTCGGCGGCTCGGCGTGCGCCGACGACCAGATCGGCGAACGTCAGCGCGTCAACGTCTGCAGGCCCGACCGCTAACCGGTACCCCGGCGGCTGCGTCAAGAGGACCTGCTCCGGCTCCAGCGCCCGGCGGAGCCTGACGACGTAGGTCTGGAGAGTCCGCCCGGCGCTCCGCGGAGGACTGCCGCTCCACAGACCGTCGATCAACGTCTGAATGGACACCACCTCGGGCGCGTGCGCGACGAGCTGGGCCAGCAGGCGTCGCTCCTTCGGCCCCCCTAGCGAAACTGGTCCGGACGCGCCCGAGACTTCAAGCGGCCCGAGAACCGCGAAGAACACACGTCAAGGTTAGTGGACGCCGGGATGGCGCCGCCCTGGTTCCGCGGGGACCGGCCAGGGGTGCCGCCACTCCACGTCCGTGGCGGGCATTTTCCGTTCGCGTATCGTCCACTCACGAGCAAACGAACGCCATGCGGCTGGTGGCGAGGTGCCTTCGGTCGTGATCGGGGCACAGCCCCGACTCGATGCCGCACGGCCGGGTCGGGGCTGACCCCGAGCCGGGTCAGGTCGCGACGGTCTCTTCAGGTCCCGTCCGCGCGCAACTCGGCCCGGAGTTGGTCGATCGCGGGGCCAGTCTCTCGGCCCCGGCTACCAGTTGCCGCAGCCCTGGTACGACGGAGGAGCAGCCGGAGCAGCAAACGATCGATTCTCAGCAGAACGAGGCGAACCTATGCGCGCCCGTGACGGTCGGTGCCTCATTCAGGCTCGGTGACCACACCGTGCAGGCTGGCTGGAAGATCAAGGACAGCGTCTCGGGATGACGATCGACGGCAAGGCCAAGCACTCGGGTGAGAGGACGAGGACGATGTTCATCGGCGTCAGGTTCAGCGGTTCGGGTTCTCCGGTCTGTTTCGCCACTCAGAATGCCTTCGTGTAGTGATCGCGGCGGTTCTGAACACCCCAGCCACAGCTGACGGGCGCTTGCCTTGCCGACCTGCTCGATGGCGTGGCTGGGCGTGCCATGGTTCGTGCCATGAAACTGCGTCTAGCTACTTCGACCTGAAAAACCCTGCGTCGTCCTGACGGTGTCCGCGCGTGCTCGCGTGACTGGTGCTCGGTGACTGGTGATCCGGGCGGGTTGGCCGCATTGCTTGTCTCTTCATGGGGCCAGCACCGCGATCTTGACCAGGTTGTGGGCGAACACCCCGTGTCCGCACCAGGTTCGGGCGCCTTGGATCGTGGTCAGTTCGGTGCGATTCCATCCGTAGCTGCGCTTGATGTGGCTGATCCGGCCCTCCGACCTCGTCCGCCATTTGATCTTGTCGCGGAAGGCCCGTCGATGTTCGAACTCGCGGCGGGCTGCGCTGGGTTTGCTCTTGCGAGGGATGGCGACGCTGTGCACCCCGAGCTCGTACAGGTCGCGTTCGACCATGGCTTCGCCGTAGCCGCGATCAGCGGTGACCGCGTGCGGCGCGCGCCCGGTGCGGCGGGTGATCCGTTCGATCGCTGGGGCGAGCTGTGGCGCGTCTGCGGGGTTGCCGGTCTCGACGTTGTGGTCGAGGACGACGCCGTCGGCGTTGTCCACGATCTGGGCCTTGTAGCCGAACTCGACCGGCTTGCCGAGACGGCCCTTGCGGATCGGCCGGGCGTCGGGGTCGTGCAAGCTGACCAGCCGGGTCGCACTGTCGGGCACCTCGCCCCGCAGTCTGGTGCGGGTCTGTGCGACGACCCGGCTTGTGCGCTGCAGGGGTCGTGTTCAGTTCGTCCAGCGCGCGATGCAGCCGGCCTTTCGCCTGCCCGGTGGCCCGGCGCAGCGCCCTGCGGGCGTTGCGGACGACCGCGTCCGCGTCACGCATGGCCGCTTCGGCGAGGTCGGCCAGCTCGCCGGTGATGCGCCGCACGGTGGTCTGGGCCTCGTCGCGTTGCTGCGCGCCACGCAGCCGCAGCTTGCTGGCAATCGAACGTGCCCGCTGTCCCGCGGCCCGGCGCCGGTCCCGCGACCGGGTGCGGATCGCACCACCAGCAGCCTTCACCCGCCCCACGGTGCGGGCGATCTTGCCGACCGCTTTGGCCAGCAGACCGGAGTCGGTCGGGTAGGCGACGTCAGCCTCGACCACGGTGGTATCCGCGCGGACCTTCTCCGTACGCAGCAGCTTCGCCGTCGCGGCCTTGGCCAGCAGCGCCTCGTTCAACCCAGCGACCGCGGTGTCCCCGCACCGGGTGGTGATTTTCATCAGCGTCGTCGGGTGCGGCACCCGGACGCCCAGCGGGATCCGGCAAAACCGCTGCCAGGAAATCGAGTCGGCAACCTCCCGGCACAACGACTCATAGCCCAGCCGGTAGCGGAACTTCAGAAACATCAACCGCAGGTAAGTCTCCATCGGGATCGACGGCCGACCGATGCGCGCGTCGAAGTACGCCACTCGCTGAGTCGGCTGTCTTGTCGCCGGCCTCCTGCAGCATCCGTTCCAGGACCCGCACCTCCCTCGACCAACCAGTCCGACTTCGCGTTGGTCGCGATGCTCGGGCTGCTCGGGCTGCGGATCTTCGAAGCCACCGCCGCCGACATCAACGACCTCGGTGAGGAACACGGCCGCCGTGTCCCACGGGTGCGCGGCAAAGGCGACAAGACCGCCCTGGTGCCGTTGCCGCCCGCGGTCAGCCGCGCCATCGACACCGCCACCGGCGACCGCGTGGCCGGCCCGATCCTGCTCAATCGGACCGGCCGCCGCATGGACCGCCACGCCGCCACCCGCCGCCTCAAACACCTCGCCGCAGCAGCGGGCGTGCACATGCCACGCATGCACCCACACATGCTGCGACACACCTTCGTCACCACCATGCTCGACGCAGGCGTCGACCTACGCGACGTACAGATCGCCGCCCGCCACGCCGACCCCGCACCACCATGCGCTACGACCGCCCCCGCAACCTTGACCGCCCACCCCAACTACATCTTCGCCGCCACATGGCCTCCGGCACCTAACCAACGAGCACCCGAACGTGCCTGCAATGGGAAAGGTCAGGCGTCCTCCCGGTCAGGGTTCTCGCTAACCGCTCGGGTGATAACCGGCGCGACTGGACGTTACAGGGGAGCATGAGGATTGGCTTCGGGGGCGCGTTGACGAGGCTCCGGCGTGACCAGCTCCACCTCGTTCTCCACGAGCGCGTCGAGGAGATCAGGCGGTGGGATGGAGTCTGTGACGAGGTAGTCGGCGCTCCCCAGCGGGGACACTTGAGCGAAGAGCCGGCGATCGAACTTGGACGAGTCCGCCAGGATCGCCACGCGCGCTGCTCGAGAGATCATTTCTCGCATCATCGCCGCCTCGGCGAGGTTGCTCGTCGTGTACCCGGCGTCCGCCGAAATGGCACCGACTCCGATCAGTGCCAGGTCGCAGCTGATGTCGAGCTCGCTTCCGCCAGCCACGCGGAAGCTGATTGGTCCGATGGTGGCGAGCGTGACGGAGCGGACTGCACCGCCGAAGACATATATCTCGCGTACGGCTGAGGGTGGCAGCGCCGGGGGCACGAGCAGATTGTTCGTTGCCACCGTCAGGTCGCGATGCTTGTGCAGGTTCCGAGCGAGAGCGAGGGTGGTCGTCCCCCCGTTGATCATGATGGTTGACCCATCCTCGACCAAGGCCGCGGCGAGTGCCGCGATCTTCTCCTTCTCGCGTTCCTGCAGGTTGAGTCGCACGTCGACGGCCCTGTCAGCCCGGGAGAGTGTCGACAGACTGACCGCTCCGCCGTAGGTACGGACCAAGAGGCCCTCGGCGCTGAGCTGGTCCAGGTCGCGCCGGATGGTGTCGATGGAGACGCCGAAGCGTTCCGCGAGCGCGCCGACCGTGACCTGTCCGGCGTCCGCCACGTACGTCGCCAACTGGGCTTTGCGTCCCGCAGGCAGGTGGCGCTGCCGGTCGTCCTTATCAACGGCCACTGGTCCCTCCTATCTCTGCGGCAGTTGCGCCACAACCGAGCACACCAGCGGGTGTGCGCAGGCTTAGAACAGCAGACTACAGCATACGGGCGAGCCCTTTGAGGCGGTCGCGACACGCTGAGCGAGAAAAGGCCTCACACGCTACAGGTCTACGGGGCACGCGCCTCCCCTGCGCTGGCGGCTCGTCGCAGGGATCTGCGGCTTCTAGCAGTAGCTTGCGTTAGTTATCTTGCGGGGCGGCGCGAAGGCCTGTTAGTCTGGCGCAAACCAGCAAAGAGCAGTAAGACCTCTAAGCGAAGGAGTTGGCGATGACGGCAGGCGGTGCCACGTTGCAGAGCCGGCTGAAGCGGTTACTCGGCGTGGTGACGGTGGCGGCGATGGCGGGTGTCGCCGTGGCGGGTTGTGGTGGTGGCGGTGGCGGGCAGGGAACGGTCACGCTCGAGTTCGCGCAGTGGTGGGCACCGGAGCTGCCGGAAGGCTCGTTCGACAAGCTCATATCGGAGTTCACGTCCCAGAACCCGAAGATCAAGGTCAAGCTGTTGAGCGCCCCGTACGCGTCCACGAAGCAGCAATTGGTGTCCGGAGCGGCGTCACGGACGCTGCCTGACGTCGTGGGCCTCGACGGTGCATGGGTGAACGATTTTGCCAAGCAGGGTGCCATCACTGACCTCTCCGCGCTCATGTCAGAGGCGAAGTACGACCCCAGCCAGCTGGCCAGCCAGGTCCAGGTGAAGGGGAAGACGTACATGATTCCCGTGGTGAACTTCGTCTACCCCTTGTTCGTGAACAAGGACCTGCTCTCGAAGGCGGGGGTCAAGGCGGTGCCGAGCACGCGCACGGAGTTCTTGGATGCGGCGAAGAAGGTCAGCGCGCTCGGGGGCAACGTCAAGGGCTGGGCACTGCCACTCGACACCGCCGTACCCAACGGCATCCAGAACGACGTGATGTCGTGGCTGTGGGCATCTGGAGGCAGCATGCTCACCCAGGACGGGAAGCCCAACCTGATGAGCCCACCGGTCAAGAGCACCGTGGAGTATGTCAAGAGCCTGAACGACGCGGGCGTCATCGCGCCCGGAGCCCTGACCATGAAGGAGCAGGACAAGGTCGAGAAGTTCACCACTGGCCAGGTCGGCATGGTGATTGACTCTTTGGCGCACATCACGCTGATCAAGAAGAACAATCCAAAGCTGGACTTCACGGTGGCGGCGATCCCCGCTGAGGACAGCTACACCGGTCCGCGCGGGATCCCGTACGCGTCGTGGGGCATCGGAATCGCCGAGTCCTCGAAGCACAAGGCAGAGGCGTTCAAGCTGGTCCAGTTCTTGATGAGCCAGCAGACGAATGCCCAGCTGAGCACGTTGGCGAACGGTTTCCCGGGCAACAAGACGGCCGAGCCGGACTTCAGTAAGAGTGACCCGCTGTTCAAGACGGCCTTCGACATCTACAAGAAGGGGAATCCGGCTAACGAGTTCGTGGGGCTGCCGAAGTCCGAAGAGCTCATGCGCTCCTTCGATGAGCAGCTACAGCTCGTGCTTACCGGCAAGCAGAGTGTCGACGACGCCCTCAACAAGGCCCAGCAGTCCTGGGCGTCGGTGATCTGAGGCTTCCTCACATTAGGGCCCGCGCCGGTTCGCCGGCGCGGCCCGAACAAGGAGACATCGATGGAACCCGCGCAGATCGATACCGCGGCCTCATCGCAATTCGCAACGTTGGCAGAAGAAATCTCTCCAGCCCGACGGGGCAGGACGCGGCCTTTCATCCTGAGGGGTCTGGTCCCGTACGGCTACCTCTCGCCGACGATGCTGATGATCCTTGTTCTGATGGTGATCCCCATCGTGATGGTGGTGAGCTACTCCTTCAAGGACAACGTGATCGTCGAGCAGAACCCGGTCTTCGCCGGCCTTGCCAACTACACGAAAGTGCTCACCGACCCTAACTTCCTGGTGGCGCTGAAGAACACGTTCATCTTCATCACCCTGAGCACGATCGCTCACCTCGTCCTCGGGCTGGCCTTTGCCACGTTGCTCAACACGCCGTTGTTGAGCGGAGTGACGAAAGCCATCTTTCGCATCGTTTACATCCTCCCCTGGCTGTTCACGATCGCTGTGATCGCAGTTATCTGGCGACTCATGCTGGACCCGTCTGGGATGGTCAACTACATCCTGACTACGGTCCACGTGCTGCAACAGAACGTGAACTGGTTCGCCGACCCGAACACGGCACTCTGGGCACTGACCTTTGTCAACATCTGGTCCGGGTATCCGTTCTTCATGATCAGCATTCTTGCCGGGTTGCAGGGAATCTCGTCCGACCTGTACGAGGCGGCCGCTGTGGATGGCGCCGGCGCCTTCCAGCGGTTTCGCCACGTGACCATCCCTCAGCTGAGACCGGTCCTCATCAGCATGGCGGTGCTCGACCTGATCTGGACCTCGCAACAGTTCGCCCTCATCTGGCTGACTACGGGCGGTGGCCCGCTGAATGTCACCGAGGTGCTCAGCACCTACACCTACAAGCAGGCCTTCAGCAGGTACGAGTTCGCCACCGCGTCCGCCAGCGCCGTCATAGTCCTGCTCCTCACGATGATTCTGGCGGTCTTCTACGTCCGTCAGCAAAGGGAGAGGTGATCACACATGCTCACCCGCAGGAAGCAACGTCTCCGCGCGAAGGTCGGCGTGATCGCCGGCCTATGCGTCGGCGCGGCCTTCGCCGGCCTTCCAGTTGTGTGGCTGCTCTCGACATCGTTCAAGACCAACGGGGAAGTCTTCCAGGTTCCTCCGCGGCTGATCACCAAGAGCTTCTCGTTCGACGCCTACCGGAAGATCCTTACCGACGAGAGCCAGATGAGGTTCTTCCTCAACAGCTACATCGTCGCGCTTTCGGTGACAGCACTGACGTTGCTCGTGGCGATCCTCGCGGGCTATGGGTTCAGCCGTTACAACTTCCCCCTGAAGCGCTCCATCAACGCCGTCATCGTCAGTGTTCAGGCCGTGCCGCCGATCACGCTTGTCATCCCCTACTTCGGTCTGGTCGTGGCGCTCGGTCTGTACAACACCTATCCGGGGCTGATCCTCACCCACATGGTGTTCACCTTGCCCTACGCGATCATCATGACGACTGCGTACTTCAACACCTTGCCACGGGAATTGGACGAATCCGTCAAGGTGGACGGGGCCAGCGGCTGGACAGCTCTTTGGCGGATCCTCGTGCCCATTTCGGTTCCTGGACTGGTCGCGGTCGGCGTCTACACGTTCATGATCTCGTGGAACGAATACCTGTTCGCGCTGACCCTCACCCGTACCGACGACATGCGAACCGTTCCCATCGGTATCCAGCTCCTGATGGGCCAGCACTCGTACGAGTGGAATCAGATGATGGCCATGAGCATCCTGGGGTCTATCCCGGTGCTCGTACTGTTCCTGATCTTCCAACGGCGATTCATCGGCGGCCTCACTTCCGGCGCGGTCAAGGCCTGATACATCTCGCTCCCCCGAGCGGCGACCTACTCAGTCAGAAGGAGAAATGCAGCAATGCTGACGACCGGCAAGGCGATCCTGGACATCGCGAATGAGCACAGCTTCGCCGTACCCGCCTTCAATATCAGCGACTACGCGATGTTCAACGGTATCGTGGACGTCAGCGAGGAAAACAACGCGCCACTGATCCTCGGGATCCACCCCGACGAGGTGCGGCACGTCGGAGCGGACATGATCGCCGCGGTGACCCAACGAGCCCATCGCTCGTCCGTGCCGATCGCCATCCACTGGGACCACGGCGCAAGCTACGAGGAGATCCTGACCGCGATCCGGATCGGCTTCACCTCGGTGATGATCGACGGCTCGATGCTGCCCTTCGAGGACAACATTGCGCTGTCCAGCAAGGTCGTCGACACCGCGCACACGGTCGGCCTGTCGGTCGAGGGTGAGCTGGGAACCATCGGCAAGACCGACAGCGAGGCGGAAGATGGTAGCGACGCCATCATCTACACCGATCCGGAGGAC
>Ga0137374_10009518_pt1 | contig 11466 bp, 7 predicted proteins | sample SagtaG_20_FD_104811 | JGI IMG/M metagenome (GOLD analysis project Ga0137374, IMG submission 104811) | Vadose zone soil microbial communities from Sagehorn Ranch, Mendocino, California, USA - Sage1_R_100_16 metaG | ecosystem: Environmental > Terrestrial > Soil > Vadose zone | place: USA...
CGGCCGCGACGAGATCATCAAGATGCTCTTTGAGCTCGGCGCGAGAGACCTGGAACATGCCATTGATCGCGCGACGCTTCAGAGCAAGATCGGCACGGCTCGGATGCTGCACGAGATGCAGGGTTCGCCGCGCCCACCGGACGGCGCGCTGGGTGGACCAGCCTACACGCTGAGCGTCTCAGGCACGGCGCTCATGCTCGAGTTGGGCGCCCAAGTACATGATGAGAATGGAAAACGGCTCGCTCCTGTAGACGTCGTGCTCGAGACGGATAGCCGCAATCCAACGTCGAAGCATCAGATTCTGGAGCTGTACGCCCAGCACGGACTCGAGTTGCCTGACACGCCGACGATGGCGCTCCATCGCGGCAGGCTGGATCTGCTCGAAGAGCATTTGCACCGCGATCCGCAACTCTTACAGCGAACGTTCACACACAAGGAGATTTATCCGCCGGAGCTGGGGTGTCATGACGACGTGCTGGCGACGCAAGGGACGCCGCTCGCCGGGACGACGCTGCTGCACATGTGCGTCGATTACGATGAGATAGAGATTGCGCGCTGGCTGCTCGAGCGTGGAATGGATCCAGACGAGAAGGCCGCAGTCGACACTGATGGCTTTGGCGGTTATACGGCGCTCTTTGCCACGGTAGTGTCGCAGCCGAATTTCTGGATGAACTACAAAGGGCAACCGCAGGTCGCGCCGTTCACGCAGTTGCTGCTGGACCATGGCGCCGATCCGAACGTGCGTGCCTCGCTGCGCAAGCAACTTCATCCCGGATATAGTCCCAAATATGACGTAGACACGCTGCATGATTATCGCGACGTCACGCCGCTGTCGTGGGGCAAACGGTTTCATGCGAAGGTTTTCGTGAGCGAGCCGGCGATGCGGCTGATCGAGGAGCGCGGTGGTCACGAGTGAAAGGAAGACAGCATCAACAGATTACACAGATTTCGCAGATTTAAGACATTCACAAAAGTTCACCCGTGTTATAACAGGTGCGTTACCGCAACTGGCTGACACGAACTGCTGCTTAAGGCTGTAAAGGAAGGGCAAAACATGATCTGGTTGATTACGCTTTTGGCCGTCGGGATCATATCGGGTTGGTTGGCGAGTTCACTGACGGAAGGCAGGGGATTAGGGCTAATGGGAAGCCTGATTGTAGGCGTCATCGGCTCGTTTGTCGGTGGATTCCTATTCAGCCTGGTCGGAGTAAGGCTGGTGGGTGAAGGCCCGGTGTATATCGTTTCGCTGCTTGCCGCGATTGTCGGAGCAGTTCTTTTGCTGATCCTCGTTGGGCTACTCAAGAAGTGACGACACTCAGGATGAGTGGACTAACCACGGCCGACGGTCAAGCGGGCCGCATTTACCTTTTTCCGCATTAATGATTGCGAGGAGCGGCCCAATAATTAACGACGTCCATATGTAGGCGCCGGGCACGTACCCGGTCACGTCGTCCTCGAGCCGCAGTTTGCCTTCATCGGCAAGTTGGAGGACGTCTGCCGCCAGAATGTTCTTGGAGATCGAACAGCCTTCCCCCCGCTACGTTGGCGCTGAGTCAAAAGAGTATCCACAGATTTCGCAGATTACTCAGCGCGGCTCCGGCCGCAACCAAACCTACCTCAAGACAAGGATCCACGAAATTTCACGAAATGAAATCACACTAACAACATTTCGTGTCAGTCGTGGATGTGCGTCCGCACAGCAACAAATGAAAAAGTGGCCGTAAGTGAACTCCCCGCCGCGGCCTGACCGTTAACGTTGGTTGCGCTCCCTTCTAGTCGCTCTCCGCGCGCTGATGAGTCGAGTGCGATCTCCGCGTCGCATATGGGAGAGAAAAACTACTCTCTGTCTGGCGGATTATAGTAAATAGAAAAGTGCAGAGCGAACGGGAACGGGCGTGTGAGAGGTCAGGTCAGGGCGACAGGTTCGAGTACCGTTCAACGACTTCGCCAACGACCCTTTTGGGTTGAGCCAGAAGAGTATCCACAGATTTCGCCGATTACGCAGAAGTCACGCTGGTGTACTATGTTCTTCTAACAACGACATGCTCGACGCTCTAAGTTGAAATGATGATCCAGCAGAACATTGCTCAGTCGTTCCAAACGCCAATCGTGCGCGTGTTGCTCATCACGATTGCGATTGGCTTGCTCTACGTCTTCTGGAAGGAAGTGCGGAAGATCCCGGCGAAGTTGTTCGCACTAATGGCCACTGCGTTCATAGATATGGTGGGACTGCTGATGATCATTCCGCTCCTGCCGTTTTATGTGAAGACGCTCGGCGGCTCGGGGATCGATGTGCTGGGACTGCACTTTGGGATCGGGATCATTTCCGGATTCATCATCGCTGCCTTCACAGTCGCGCAACTGCTGAGCGCGCCCATGTGGGGACGATTTTCTGATCGAGTGGGACGGCGGCCCACCCTGCTCATCGCGTTGGGTGCATCAGCGATCGCCTATCTGATTTTCGGCTTTGCCCACTCGCTCCTACTCCTGTTCATGTCGCGGATTGTGCAGGGGGCCGGGGGGGGAACAGTAGGTGTCATTCAGGCGTACGTGGCTGACTCGACGGCGCCTGAAGATCGCGCGCGTGCGCTCGGATGGCTCTCGGCTACGACCAACCTTGGCGTGGCGCTCGGACCCGTCCTGGGTTCATTTGCGATCGCCTTAGGCAAACGCGACCTGATGCCCGGACCAGCAACTTTGCACATGGGCTATGCGGCGCCGGGGATCCTGGCGGCGGCGCTCTGTCTGGTGAACATTGCCTTCGCAGCGCGCTACCTGACCGAATCGCGTGATTTGAGTGAGCAGGCGCCGGCCGGCGAGGCGCGTCGCACATCTCGTCAAGCTATCTGGCGCGTGATCTCGCATTCAAGTGAACCTTCGTCGCGCCTGATCTGGATCTACGCGATTGCAATCGGCGCCTTCCAGGGAAGTTTCTCGGTGCTCGCGCTCTTCCTGAACGCGCGCTTTCAAGTGACTGAACAGACGATCGGCTATTTCTTTATGTACGTCGGCTCTATCTCCGTCTTCGCCCGCGTGCTGTTGCTCGGACGCATGGTCGATTGGCTGGGCGAAGCGAAGCTCTCGCGTCTGGGACTCGTGCTTCTGGCGGTGGGTGTTGTGGGGATGCCGTTGGCGCGAAACCTGGCGATGCTCGCGTTCGCCGTAGCGCTGATCCCATTGGGCACGGCCTTCACCTTTCCGTGCGTGACGGCACTTCTGTCGCGCGTCATTGTTGCCAGAGAACGTGGCCTCTACATGGGACTGCAACAGACTTATGGCGGCGTGGCTCGCATCATCGCCCCGCTCTTCTTCGGCTGGGCGTTCGATTCGCTCGGCGTGTCGTCGCCATACTTCTTCTCTTCCGCATTCATCGTGGCGACGATCTTTCTGGGATTCGGACTGGACCAGTATGCGAAGCGGGAGGAGTTGCCCGAAGCCAACATTGTAGGGGCGGCACTCCGTGGCCACCCCTCGGTTAATCAAACATCTGTTAAAAGGCCATGAGGCTAGTCTTAATCGGTGTAATCTGCGCAATCTGTGGATATTCAATGCTTTAAGTCAGCAGTCCAGTTGACTACAACAGTAATGGGCAAAGGTCGGGTCGCGGTGTTGCTATTCACTAGAAATCTTTGGCCGTCCGTCGTGGCATCGAAAAAAGAACTTCGCTACTCCTATCTTGAAGAGTCCTGTCTTGAAGAGTGGTGCGGGAGAGCCGGCCACAAAACTTGTTCCACTCTGAACGGGACAGTCATTATCGTGAAGTCACTAGCCAGGTAAAATAATTCCTTGCCATCACTGCGCCATCGCGGCGCATTACCTCCGGCATTCGATACTTGCCAGCGCTGAGCTGGATTATTGAAGCTGCAGACGTAAATTTCAGGTCGTCCTGAGTCGTCAGAAACGTAAGCCACCCACCGGCCGTCGTGGGAGAATCTTGCGCCCCATTCATTAAACCTGGTGCGCAGAAAAGGAGTTGGTTTTCGCTCTCGCTCTGCAGTCATAGGCAGGAGCCAAAGGTCATCTCCAGTGACTGGAGTCTGATCGTCATAGATTACAAACTGACCGTTCGTCGACCAATCGTCGGCACCCTGGACCCCACCGCTCATCGGCAGTAATTCTTCAGCATCATTCGAATTATTCAAGTCTTTCAGGAAAAGATGCGGTGGACCCTCTTTGTCTTTGGCAAATACGATTCGCTGCTCATCCGGCGACCAGATGGCGCCAAATTCCTGCTCAATATCGAATGTAACTCGCCTGGACGTATGGCGCGTCAGTTCATAGAGCCATATATCACTGGTGCCATTGTGAGGATCCAAAACGTCAGCGGCGAGTCGTTCTCCGTCAGGTGATAATCGCACTGTTCCGTATCTCTCTGAATCGCCAATAAAGCCTTGTTCAACGCCCTTGCGATCAAACCAGACAAGCCGCGAGACGACTGTCCCAGCCTTAAAAGCGAGCACACCATTCTCGGAGACAGTGAAATCCGCGTCGCCGGTCGGATTGAAATAGGAGAGATCCTGGGCGACGGGCATTGGCTCACCAGACAATCGAAGAGTTGCGACGTCGAACGGTTGCGCCAACAGAGTCGCGTCGCGTACGTAAAGCAAGTAACCTGGCGTCGCGTAAGCGACCCGAGAGTTCGCTTGTAACAAAGGCGTTGCCTCGCCAGGGTCGAGCGATGCCACATAAATCTTGTAAGCATCTCTTCGCTTCGTACCAGCACAGTAGAGAAAGTGGCGACCGTCCGGAAGGAAGTGCGGCCAAAAGTGGAGCATCTCCTGACGAGAAGCGTCGGGCCTGGTCACTTGTACAGGTTCGCCTCCCGCAGCCGGAACGCGAAAGATACCTTCCTGTTGTTTGTAGAAGAGAATGACGTCGTCTTTACTCCACGTCCCGGCGCAAACACCCACAGGCGCGTCACAGATAACCTGTGGTGGACCACCTGCCGGATCGATCTTTTTTAGTTTGCCGTCGTCAGAGAAAAAAGCAATGAAGCGACTATCGGCGGACCAGAAAGGGTTCGACGCACCCTCTGTACCTGTGAGATGCTCGATTGAAACCGAGTTAAGCGAGCGCAACGAAAGTTGGGTTCGACCTTCGCGCCTCGTCACCACCGCTAGCCGCTTACCATCGGGTGAAATAGCGAGCGAATAGGGATAATCGGTGCCGATTGTGAATGGGGAGTCCATCGGAGACTCGATTGTGAAACGCACGCTCGTTCTGTTTTCCACTGATTTATTGCGGAAATGAGCGATAGCAAACGGCAGTGTTACGACGAACAGCACCAGGAGAACTATCGCTGCGATCCACGCTGGATGCGTCAGGTCCTTCCTTGGAGCGTAAACGAATGTGGACGCGTCTGATCCAGAAGACCTTGACAGTGTTTCAAGAGCAAACGCGACATCGCTCGCTGACTGAAAACGGCGCTCGGGCGTTTTCTCGATGCAGTGCCAAACTACGCTCTCAAGGAAAGGCGAAATCTTAAGCTTGGGATCCGACGAAAGCTCCGCCGGCTCTTGCTTCAGAATCGCATTCATCGTCTCGATGCTGGAATCTCCGCGGAAAGCGCGCTTGCCAGCAAGCATTTCATAAAGAATCACCCCCAGTGAAAAGATGTCGGCGCGGTGATCGGCCGGACGACCTCTGACCTGCTCGGGCGACATGTAACCGACACTGCCCATTACAGCGCCGGGCTCTGTATTAACTCTACGCGCGTGGGCACATCTGTTTGCGCTTCGTTCTCATCGACGCGTTCGATCAGCTTGGCGAGACCAAAGTCGAGTATCTTCACGTGACCGTCGTTTGTGACAAAGACGTTCTCCGGCTTCAGATCGCGATGCACTATTCCTTTCCCGTGTGCTGCCGCAAGTCCGCGGGCAATCTGTAACGCGTATTCAATCGCTCTCCGGGGCGGGAGCGGTTCACCATGCAAACATTCCCGCAGCGTTTCGCCCTCGAGCAACTCGTATACGACGTATGGTGAGCCTTCGTGACTGTCTACATCAAAAACGGAAAGGATGTTTGGATGGTTAAGTCTGCCGACCGCCTGGGCTTCCAGCTCGAAGCGACGCAAACGTTCGACGTCTGTTGAGAACGTTGCGGGCAACACTTTGATTGCTACGTCACGATTGATTCGTGGATCCCTCGCCCGATAAACCTCACCCATTCCGCCGGCGCCGATCTGCGAGCGGATTTCGTAGCGACCGAGTCTTGTACCTGAAGAAAGGGGTGGGTTCATCAGTGCTTCATCCACAGATTACACAGCGCGGTCCTTGCCGCAACCAAAACAGTTTCACGCAAAGACGCAAAGGAAGCAAAGACGCAAAGTCTAATATATCGCAATAGGTTCCGCAGTCCTGAGCTTCTAAATCTGCGTAATCTGCGCAATCTGTGGATATGCGCGTGTTGTGTCTTTGCCAGCTGACACGACTGAAGTCTGTGGCACGTGAATAGGTTATGATAAGGCCGTGAGGGCTCTCGGTAATCGCGGAACAAATACACCAACATTCTCCACACTCGATCCTGATATAAAGCGAGGTGGTCGACTGGGTTTTGAGCAAAGGGTCACCTTGCTCGCCCTTTTCGCCGGCCTGCCCGCGGTACTGCTGTGCATTCTGTTGCTGTGGCTTGGTGGTTACTCGGCGCGTGTCCAATGGACCATCGATTTGATACTTGTGGTCGTATGGCTCAGTGTGGTCTCAAACCTGAGACAGCGCGTCGTCCGTCCCTTGCAAACCCTTTCAAACCTTCTAGCCGCTTTGCACGAAGGCGATTATTCGATTCGCGCAAGACGCGCTTCCAGCGGTGATGCGCTCGGTGAGGTTTTGCTTGAGGCCAACGAGCTGGGCCAAACACTACGCCAACAACGGTTGGGAGCTTTGGAAGCAACAGCATTGCTGCGAACAGTAATGTCCAAGATTGAGGTGGCGGTTTTCGCCTTCGATGGCGAACAACGATTGCGCCTGGTCAATCGTGCCGGAGAGAAACTGTTGGCCCAACCGGCGACGCGTTTATTGGGGCGCAGAGGTGAAGAACTTGGTCTTGCAGCTTGTCTGGATCCGACTGAGGGAGATGACAGCCACACTATGCAGATGGTCTTTCCGGGAGGCGTTGGCCGCTGGGGCCTTAGCCGTAGCACGTTTCGTGAGCGGGGCATGACCCATCAGTTGTTGGTTCTTACGGACCTGAGTCAGACCTTGCGGGAAGAAGAGCGGATTGCGTGGCAGCGATTGCTGCGCGTGCTCGGACACGAACTTAACAATTCACTGGCGCCGATAAAGTCTGTCGCCGGCAGTCTTAACGACCTGCTCGGGCGCGAGCTACCTCCCGCCGATTGGCGTGATGACATGCATCGGGGTCTGGAAGTGATCTCTTCGCGCGCCGACTCGCTGGCGCGGTTTATTGAGTCGTATTCCAAGCTCGCGAGACTACCGCAGCCTCGATTCGAATTGGTGAATGTTGGTGAGGTAGTGCGACGGGTCGCGAGTTTAGAGACTCGGTTGCCTGTGAGTGTTACGTCTGGTCCTGACATCACCATGCAAGGAGATGGCGCACAGTTAGAGCAGCTTCTGATCAATCTCGTTCGCAACGCGGTTGACGCATCGCTGGAGACCGGAGGTAGGGTCGAAGTCGGTTGGAGCCGAAACAATGGCCAGATTGATCTCTGGATCAGCGACGAAGGACCTGGATTAGCAAACACGGCAAATCTCTTTGTGCCATTCTTCACCACCAAGTCTGAAGGTTCCGGCATCGGCCTGGTCTTGTCACGTCAGATTGCCGAGGCGCATGGAGGCACACTCAGCTTAACAAACCGACCGGCGCAGCCTGGCTGCGAAGCCCGTCTCCGATTACCACTGAACGAAGCGGAAACGCGAGCCTAGAAGAATTTCGGAATTCGGATTGCGGATTTGTTATGGCGCTAGTCGAATGGACTTGGGATTGTTTGACCTAAGTTGTCAATTTCGACGTTTGAAACAAGAAATCCGCAATCCAACATCCGCAATCCGAAATTCTTTATTTGGAAGGTAGTTATGGGAAGCGTCTACGACAGTTTTGAGTCGGAACTCGATAGCTGGAGTAGAAAGTATGCGGGTCGTCCACGCCAGCAGATGATCCGGCTCTTTCTTCTGGCGCTGGAGCGTGAAGAGATCGTTTCTGTCGGCTACCACGAAGAGTTGATGGCGGCCCGTTTGAACGTCATGCCAATCTCAGACGACGAGCGCGAGATTATCCGTCACGCCCTTCTGTGGACATGGAAAGACGAGGAGATGCACGCAATCTATATTCGCGGTGTCATCTTCAAACTAGGCAGCTTTCCACTCCGCGTCCGGGCGTTTATCCGGCAAATGGCGGGAGCGCTCGGAGGCTGGTCGACGTCTGTGCGACAACACGTTCGCTGGTCAGACGCTCCACTTTCTCGAGCCTTAGCCACACTTGTTACGTGGACTGGCCTCATCACCGGAAAAGTGCCGCGAGGTGTCAGACAGCACCTGAGCTATCGTTCATTTCGAGAATTCTGCCTCTTCAACGTCGATGCTGAAAAGACAGCGTGGCTTTGCTGGAACCGTTTGATCCAACTGACGAGCGAGCAGCCTCTTCTGCAACCCGCTTTAATAGATGATTTCCATCGCATTATGGCCGACGAGCATCGCCATGGGCGCATCTTCGAAATACTGGCTGCCGCACTCAAGGAAGACGACAGTCTCGTGCCTGACGAAACCGCCCAGGGTTTAGCGCAAAAGATCGGTGCTGTTGGAGAGTTCTTCCTACCGCGTGAGCTCCGTAGCCGGCGGGTAGTTGAGAATGCGCTGGGCAGCGGCGGGCGGGTCTGGGTTGTACAGGGCAAAGCGGTCGAAGAGAAGGTATCGCTCTTTCGTCGTTTGCTCGAAGATACAGGCCTCGCGAAGCAACTTGCGGAAAGAGCTCACGTGTTGGGCAAAGACTTAAGCGATGTTCGAGTGGCCATCAAGCCGACGTTCATGCTCGGCTATAACCGGAAAGACAGATCGATGATTACCGACCCGCAGCTCTTGCATGAGTTAGCTCGCTTCTTGCGGGCTTGCGGGTGTGCGGATGTTGCCGTTGTCGAGGCCGGTAGTCTTTACGATCAATTTTATGGAAATCGCTCGGTCCAGGATGTGGCTCGATACTTTGATATCGAGTCTCCTCATTTTCGAGTCGTCGATCTTTCCGCCGAGCAGGTCGCGCATTCTTACTTTCGGGGGATGGCGCAGTACACCGTTGGACACACCTGGAAGTCCGCAGACTTTCGCATCTCTTTTGCCAAAATGCGGAGCCATCCGGTGGAGTTGGCTCACCTCACTGTAGGCAACATGGAGTCGATCGGAGCCCGCTGCGACCAATTTCTTTTTACTGAACGGCAAGCGCAGCGTGAGACAAGCGTGATGATGTTGCTCGACGAATTTCCCGCGCACTTCTCAATCATTGACGCTTATGAACAGGCCGCCGATGGTCTAGTCGGTGTGATGGCTTGTCCCCGTCCTACCGTGCCGCTGCGATTTTACGCCGGCGCCGACGCGCTTGCGGTTGATATGGTGGCAGCACGTCATATGGGAATGAACGACCCTCGCGAGTCGAACACTTTGCGGGTCGCCTGCCACTGGTTCGGCGATCCGGATGAGAACATTGAGATCGAGGGTCCGGACGAGCCGTTGCGAAATTGGCGCAGCCCGTATTACAGCGAACTCTCGACAATTCTCAGTTTCCTTGCGCTTCCCGTGTATGTGCTTGGCAGCGGGCGTGGGGCCCTGTTCGTGCCGGAAATGGACCAAGAAGCTTTTCCACTATTGCGTCCTGAGAGTGTTCCAATGCGGATCGGGCGCCGTGGCATACAAACTCTATTGGGAATGCGCCACTAAGAATGGATCACCGTGTCGTCATTATTGGCGCCGGAATGGGCGGGCTGACGGCTGCAATACGGCTGGCGCAGCAAGGATTGAAAGTGCGCGTGATCGAAGCTCGCGCCGCCAGTGGCGGACTCGCTTCGGGTTTTGAAAAAGACGGCTTCGTCTTTGATGCCGGTCCATACATCCTGCTTGATCGTCCCGGACTCGATTGGGCCTTTCATGCTCTGGGTCTTGACCTCGCTGAGCATGTGACGCTGCGTCAGGTCGAAGACGTTTATCAGGTGCGATTAAGTGAAGATGTTACAGTTCGTTTCCATGCTGATCGCAAGAGAACCGCGGAGGGCATGGAGCAAATCTGGCCAGGGAGCGGCAAGCAATATGAACGCTTCGTCGCTGAAATGGAAGCGATTCACAACCGACTCTCGCCTCTGCTTCATATTTCCCGTCCCCGACCGACCGACCTCTTACGCAGCCGATCGTTGATGTACATTCCGTTTCTGCTCCGGTCGCTTGGCTCGGTGCTGACCCGCACTAATCTTCCCGAACCAGTCATTGAATCAATTGCCATCTGGACTCATATCGCGGGACAGAGGATCGATGAAGCGCCAAGCCCAATGGCTTTTGTGCCCGCGTTGATTCATGGCGTCGGGGCCTTTTATCCGGTTGGAGGCGTTGCGGAGATCCCTCGCACGCTAACAGAGGTAGCTAACAAGGCTGGGGTGGAATTTCAGTACGGCACAAAGGTTCGTGCGATCGTGTGCGAGCAAGGTCGCGTGCGTGGAGTTGAAACAGAACACGGTGAGTTCGTCGCGGCGGAGGCGGTCGTTTCCAACCACAATGGGGTCGGCACATACATCGAGATGCTGCAGGAGACACCTGAGCGAGCGCGCGAAAAGTTGAGCAGACTTTCGCTCCAATCTCCTGGAGCGTGTGCTTACCTCGCAATTCGGGGAAAGCTGAAACCGCCTTATCTCAGATTCCAGGTTCCGGGCAATGGCGAACTCTGTCGCCTATTCGTGACGCCTGGAGTAGTCGCTCCGGAGTTGGAGAATAATGGCTGGTTTCCTGCGCGACTTATAGCCCCAATGCGGCATGACGTGGCTGAGCGACTCAGAGTAAAAGGACAACGCGATTACCTTGATCAGTTGTTGGCAGAGAGTTGGTGGCGCGACGAAGTTGAGGAGTTTCGTCTGCTCGCCACGCGTGTCCCGGCGGAATGGGGTGCGCAGTACAACCTCTATCAAGACAGCATGAACCCGGTGATGACTGCAGGCTTCATGCGTGCGGGGCGCTTGGCTCATAAGAGTCCTTACATGAGGGGACTCTACCTGGCGGGAAGTTCGACGCATCCGGGACAGTGGGTAAGTTTCTGCGCCATTTCCGGAGTTCTGGCTGCAAACGATCTGCTGCAAGATGTTTTGTAACGCAAACTGTTAGTTACCGTAGTGACCAAAGCTACTCGATCGGGTGAATGGGAATGCTCCACTTGAGGGCATCATGAAAGTAAAGTCTTAGTAATGCACCGACGCAAGCTAACAGCTCGCGTTACGGCGAACGATCTGCTTGAGGACACTAACTGATGCTGGCAACAAGGCTTGAG
>Ga0137374_10009526_pt1 | contig 11458 bp, 11 predicted proteins | sample SagtaG_20_FD_104811 | JGI IMG/M metagenome (GOLD analysis project Ga0137374, IMG submission 104811) | Vadose zone soil microbial communities from Sagehorn Ranch, Mendocino, California, USA - Sage1_R_100_16 metaG | ecosystem: Environmental > Terrestrial > Soil > Vadose zone | place: USA...
CACCGCCGCCGCCACCGCCCGGTTTTTGCGGCTGACCACCACCGCCGCCGCCACCGCCCGGTTTTTGCGGCTGACCACCACCACCGCCGCCGCCGCCTGGCTTTTGCGGCTGGCCGCCACCACCACCTGGCTGCTGGCCACCGCCACCGGGTTTTTGCTGACCCTGATATGAAACGTCTTTCGGATTCCCACTCATACGCATCTCCTTCTTCCGACAAGCTCGCCGGCAAGGTGCATACGCTACAACACCCACGCCAACACGCCAAAATTGGTGGGTTATCGCTTGCTTGTCGGCAGGGACAATGCCGGCCGGAAGGCCGCTCCAAGCAACGCGCGCAGGCCGGGACGCATCGCTTTCGCGAGTTAGTGGAGCGCGGCTCTCGATGTTCCACTCCCGTAGATCGTCCGCATGCAGTCGTAACAGGAGTTGAGCTCGTCGCTCAACAGCTCGAGAACAGGAAGGCAGGTCGTAGGCTCCGACAGAATCGCCAGAAAGTCGTCTTTCTCGATGAAGCCAATGAGACACGGCGTTTGAGTGATCGCCGAACAATCGTGCGGCCGTCCCGCCAGGACATCGCTGGCGCCCAGAGCTTGAGGCGCTTCAGCAATGCGGAGCGGTTTTGTGACGCCCTTCGCGGTGGAAAAGAGCAGATCGACTTTCCCCGAGTGCAGCAGCCAGATCCCGCCGGGGTGGCTTCCTTCGCGGAACAGCAGTTCTCCGGCACTTCTCCATTGCAGCGTTTCATGTTGACGAAGTGACATCGGAAGATCGCCCATCACAGCCCTCCATTCGTGCTGATGATGCAAAAGATAGAGGGGCGGCCAATTCGTACTGGTGATGATCGATACAGGCCACGGTGTGCGCCGTCAACCGAGGTTGTAGCCGAGCGACGCGCGTGCCGCTATCGCCACCTCTCCTCGGTCACCTTCCATGCACCTTGATCCTTGACCAATTTCGCCGTGCCGAACGTCTGCCGTTCTCCCGACGTCTTACGCAGCTCGAGCGTTGTGCCGACAGCATCGCGAGTCCCGCCGACCACTTCGACCTTCCCTGGAGGCATCGACTGCATGAAGGCCCACGATTCGAGCGCGGACTCGCTGAGCGGCTGCGACGCGTGCATGTGCTCGGCGATTGCGCTCTTCATCGAGGGCGTCATCTGGTCGAGCAACGCCTTCGTATTCTTCGCTTCGAGATTGCGCCGGTACGCGAGATACATCGCCCCCTCTTCTCCGCCGTTCGCGGGAAGGGCGCGCTTCGATTCGCGCGCGTCGACCGTTTTCCGCTGCGCTGCGATTGCCGATGCGGACGCGGCTTCAAACGTCTTCTGACCGACCGGAGCAAAGAAGGCGACGTCGTACTCCCACTTTGTCTTGAAGAACGACTGTCCTTGCTTCGTCCGTGACCGTCCGCCCACCCAGCCCTCCGTCATCTTGTACGGCTCGTACCAGAAGGAAAATCCTGTCGTTGGCGTGGGCATGTCAAACCGTTTGTCGAACACCGTGACCGTTTCCACCTCGTTGTTCGCATTGACGATGAGCTCGATCGCGGTGAACGGACCTCGCGCCAGGCGACCGCGCAAGGATTCATCCGCCAGCATCCCCGCGTCGACCGGACGGTTCGTGATGAGCACGCGCGTCGTGTTGTCCTGCGCGTCATGGCGTGCGTAGGCGTAATGAAGATTCGTCGTGAAGCCGTTGACCTTTAGCGTTCCCGACGCGTTCGAGGATTGTTCGGCCGCGACGACAGAGAAGGCAAAGAGGATTGAAGCGGCGGCAAACGCCGCGCGAGACACGTACGACATCACTGCTCCTCCTGATGAACGGCTCATCATAGAGGGGACCGCCGACTTCGTGAAATCAGCGCCGTCCGCGAACGAATTCGCGGATACGAGCAACCTGGCTCGCGCCGTCCAGTCCCGCCTCGGCGATCACCGCGCGGCCCGAGCCGCTGCCGGGATAGCGCCCGCGCATGAACGGATGCATGGTCATCTCGCGGCCGAAATCAGAACGGATCCACCGATACATCGTCGGTAGAGTGAAGCCGGTGATGCCCATCGCCTCCTGCGCCATCGGCTCGGGAAAGATCGAAGCTCGTTCCTTGCCGCTGAGTGTGTCGAAAAGCTCCGCGCTGGCAACGTAGTAGACATCGAGCTCAATCCCTTCGCTCACGAGCACCGGCAGCGCCTCGGTCACAAACGCGTAGGTGACGCCTGACTCCTGCAGCACGACCGAGCCGTGCCGCGTGCCCCGCGCTTTGCGCAATTGGTACACGCCGAGCGCGGCATCGGATGCCGGTGCGAGATCGAGCGCTTGCCTGTCGATGATCGTCTCCACCGGCCGGGTCACAAATGGCGCGATCACCGACGGCCGTCGCGCGAGCGCGGCGTTGATCAAATACCAGATCTCCTCCGGATCCCACGGCGTGAGCGTGATCAGCGCGCCCGACGGAAAGTTTTCCTGCAGCAGTTGCAGCGGCTGCGGATCGGCGTGCGTGGGACCATCTTCGCCCGTCTTCAGGCCTGCGTGTCCGCAGACGAGAATCATCGGTCGCTGCGGCTCGCCGGTTTTCTCGTGCCGCGCCTGATTGCCGATGGCGTGCAGTCGCGCCGCGATGTGGCCGAGCGGCGCGATGAATGCAGCATACGACGAGCCGATGCCGATATGGCGTCCGAACGACGAGATTCCGGAGAGCACGCCGCTGATCGCGTCTTCGCAGATGCCGCCAATGGCCAGCGTGCGCGAATCACGATTCGAGGCCGCGTGAAAATATCCCTTCTCGAATTCGTCCGCCGCTTCGGCGATGCTCGTCGAATTCAAAAGGTCCGCGGCAGCGATGAACATCGATCCGCCGCTAAACCGGTTGAGGTAGCCGAGAACTCGGCCGAGCTGCGCGCGAAGGCTGGTGCGCGCGCCGGGAGCGAGCTCGAGCTCGCGGGGCAGCTTGCCCTTGGCAGCGAGCGCGTAGACATCATCGACGATCGGCGCAAATTGCCGCGGTCGCCGATCGGCAGAATTCAGACGCTCGCGCGCTGATGCGACACGCCCTGCAAGCAATGCCAGCGTCTCCTCCTGTGCACCGATCCACCGGCGCAATGCAGAGATCGCCTGCCAGTAGCAGCGCTCCAGGACCACGCCATTCGTGCCGTCGCTGCAGGCGGACGGCTGACCATTGCACGTCGGAATGTCTTGCAGCGGCATGTCCAGCGCGCGGAAGAATGCGGGCGAACAGAGCTTGTGTCCCGCGCCGTGCGACGCGCGTCCTTCGATGCCGTACTGCCATCCCTTTCGAGTTCGGTAGATGATCGCCGTCGGCTGACCATTGCCGATCGTGAGCGCGGACTGCTGCGCCGCGGTGATTTTGCCGAAGTCGGTGCCGTCGTCGACAGAGATTACGTTCCAATCATGCAGCGCGAAAAGCTCCGCCGGGTCCCACTGCACGTAATCACCGGCAATGCCGCCTTCGCGAGTGACGTGATCGGAATCGATCGAGGATTGATTCCAATCGACATGCACAATGACGTTGCTCAACGACGCCGTCCCAGCAAACGCCAACGCCTCGGCCACTCGTCCAGGCGTCAGGCCGCCTTCGCCTTCGAGCACGTGAACGCGCGGGCTCGCGCCGCCGAACCAATCATTCATGGCCAGAGCGAGGCCGATGGACGACGCAAGGCCGACTCCCGAAGCGCCGGTGGCCAGCTTCACGAATGGCGTCGCCGGCGTCGGATGTCCGTCGAGGGCCTTCGATCCGAAAAGGCGAAACAGCGGCGTGTCATTCGTTGGATTTCTGCGAAAACCGAGGAGGTCTTCGAAACGGAGCTGGTCAGAGATGTCCGGAAGAAGATCGTGACGAATCAGCCGAACGGTTTCGTTACGCAGAGCCCACAGCGCATAAAGTCCGAGCGCCTTGTGACCTGCTGCGTACGACAGAACGTCGGCGTCATCGCGTTTGGGATTGCTGATGTCATAATCCATCGCCCCGAAGAGAAGGGCGGTGACGATTCGTCCGGAAGAAATCGATCCGCCTGGATGGCCGGAGAGCGGCGCGTAGTTGTACAGCATCGCGCAGAGAGTTCGGTACGCGGAGTCAAACGCTTCGAACGCATGCAGCTCCAGCTCCGGAAGCGCGGACGATTCGACGCGATCGATGACGACCGATCGAAGTGTGGTCATGCGATCCTCCCCTGCGCGAGAAAACGAACAAATCCTTCGCGGTCGTTGGCAGCCGCCTCGATGCGCGAGACGGCTTCACGCAATTCGTCGAACGCCGTGGCGATCGAAATGCGGAGGTAGTGCTTCCCTTCGGATCCGATGCGGCCGAAGGACTTTCGATCCAGCGTCGCCACTCCGTACTCGAACAGCAGGAACATCTGAAACGCGGTCGAGGCGAACGCATCGCGGGCACCAAGACGTTCGCAGACTCCGCTGATGTTCGGGAAGACGTAAAACGCACCCCGCGGCAACTGGCAGGTGATCCCGTCGATCGCGTTCAGCGCGGGAACGATGAAGTCGCGGCGGCGCTCGAACTCGGCGACCATTCGCCGGATTTCGCGCTGGCTCTCAGGCGCCTCGATGGCCCACTTCGCGCCGAGCTGGTTGTAGGCCGGCACGCAGGAGAAGTAATTAATGTTGAGGTTTCGGAACACCGCCGCTTCTGCGGCCGTCGGGAAGACCGCCCATCCCACCCGCCCACCCGTCCAGGCGTAGGTCTTCGACACGCCCGACACGATGATCGTGCGCTCCTCCATCCCCTCGATCGAGGCGATGGAGTGATGCTGCGCGTTGCCGAAGATGATCCGCTCGTAGACTTCGTCGGAGTAGACTCGCACATCGGGAGGCGTCGTGTTCAGAATGACGTCTGCCAGTTCTTCGAGTTGTTCGCGCGCGGCGACGCCGCCGGTCGGATTGGATGGAAAATTCAGATAGATCAACCGTGTGCGATCGGAGATCAGCGGCGCGAGGTCGTTGGCAGTGCACGAGAAACCGGTTTCCTCGCGCAGATGCAGCGGCCCCGGTCGCGCGCCGAGGTATTGCGTGAACGATTCGTAGATCGGGAAACCGGGGCTCGGGAAAATCACCTCGTCGCCCGGATCGCAGTAGACCTCCTGCGCGAATCCGATCGGCGGCTTCGCGCCGGGGAAGACGACGACGCGATCGGGTGTGATGCGCAGCCCGCGCGCTTCGCCGACACTGCGGGCAATCGCCACACGCAGCGGCTCGACGCCTTGCGGATCGCAATAATGCGTCTGATCGAGATCGATCTGCCGCTTCACCTCGTCGCCGATGTGCTTCGGCAGGGGGAAGTCCGGCTCGCCGATGTTGCAGCGAATGACACGAACGCCGCGCGCTTCGACCTCGCGGATGTGCGGCCCAATTTTGAACGCGTTTTCGGTGCCCAGACGGCTGATACGTTGAGCGAAGCGTGCTTCGGCTGAGGCGCGAACTGACGGCATGCGGCAATTCTGCACGTCGCGGAAACCCACTCCGTTGATGACAGTCACCCTGCCGAGTGATATGAGTCATCCGTTAAGCCATGGCTGAAAAAGGAACGATCGCTATTCTCACCGGGGGAGGAGATGTCCCGGGACTCAATCCGGCGATCCGCGCCATCACCATTCGTGCCTTGCGCGAGGGATACGGGGTCATTGGTCTCCGCCGCGGTTGGGCGGGGCTCGTGGATCTGATCACCGACCCCGACGCCGACAACTCGGAAAACGTGATCCGGCTTACCGAGGACATCGTGAACCGGGCAGGAAGGACCGGCGGCACGTTCCTGCACACGTCGCGTACAAGACCATCGCATCTGCCGCGCGGCGCGGTTCCCGCTCACCTGAAGAGTCGCTACAACGCGGAGATCAATGACATCACGCCCGAGGTGCTGAAAGGGATCGAGTGGCTGGGCATCGACTATCTGATTCCCATTGGGGGCGACGACACACTCTCTTACGGGTACCGCCTGTCGCGCGAAGGGGTGAAGATCATCGCCATCCCGAAAACGATGGACAACGATGTTCCGGGAACCGATTACTGCATCGGCTTCAGCACCTGTGTCACCCGCACGATCGAGCTGACCCACCGTTTGCGCACCACTGCCGGCTCACATGAACGGTTTCTGGTCATCGAAGTCTTCGGTCGCTATGCAGGATTCACGGCGCTGCTGCCGACGATGGCCGGCGCTGCCGATCGCTGCGTCATTCCTGAATTTCCCTTCGACGTCGAGCGGCTGACCGAGTTGATGTCGCACGACCGCAACCGTCACCCCAGCCGCTACAGCGTGGTGCTGGTGTCGGAGGGCGCGCGCATGCAGCACGAAGAGGAGATGTCCTTCGAGGGAGCGGAGACGGACGCTTACGGCCATCGGAAGTTGGGCGGAATCGGCGACAAGGTCGCAGCTTCGCTGAAGGAGCTTTCGGTGAAATACAACAACGGCCGCAGGGTGAATGTCGTCAACCAGCGGCTTGGCTACATGGTTCGCAGCGGCGATCCGGACGCGCTCGATTCCATCGTTCCAATGGCGTATGGCAATCTCGCCCTCTAACTCGTCCTGCGGCACATGACCGGGCGACTGGTCGCTGTTCGCAACGGGGTTTACGACAACGTTCCGCTCGATGTGGTCACCGGCCGCAAAAAAATCGTGGACGTCGATCGCTACTACAGCGTGGAGCGCCTACGACCGATTTACGACTTCCACCGCCAGCCGATCTTCATCATGACCAGCGACGAGTAGTGGGGGGTCAGGTCTTCGATTCTCGATTTTTCCTACCAATTGTAGAAACCGCTACGCCGCGTAGAAGAAATCGAGAATCGAAGGCCTGACCCCGATTAAATCAGATTCTTTTGAAAGGCGAAGGCGACCGCTTCCGCTTTCGAATGCACTTCCAGCTTCTCGAGGATGTTTTGAATGTGACTGCGCGCGGTGAGCTGGGAAATGTGCAGCCGTTCGGCGATCTCCGGCGTGGTCCGGCCAGCAGCGAGCATGCCCAGAACCTCGACTTCACGGGCTGTGAGTCTGCGCGCCCGAGCATCGGCCGATTCACGTGCGGAGACCAGCCGCGGCCGGGGCGGCTCTGATGAGTCAATCGGCCGCGTGACTTCGCGAGGCTCGCTTCCGCGAAGGAGATGAAGAAGAAAGTAGTCATCCGGCCCGGTGCGAAGCTGGAGCACGCTCACCTTGCTCTCCACGAGCTGCTCATCTTTCGTCTCCAGCATGAGGCTGAACTCGCGAACAATTTCTCCGCGGTTCGCCATTTTCATGATGGGGCATTGCTCCGAACAATACCGATTGCCGAACTGATCGCACCCGCGAAGCAATTCCGTACAGTCGGCGCCGACTGCCTCTTGGGAAGGAAAACCGAGGAATCGCCGCGCCGCGTCGTTCCAGAAGACAACTCGGTTCATCCGGTCGGTCACGAAGACCGGATCGGGTGAGAACTCGAGCGCTCGAAAAAAAGGTGCGAGATCGTCGCTCGTTGAAGGAAAATTCCGTAGCAACCCGCCGCCGTTCCGTTCGCTGCTGTTCGCTGCTCGCCGGGAGTGAGGCTGCGGGCCTACAGTCTGGTACCCGTCGATTTTTGCGAAAATTATATCAATCTCGCACGGCTCCAAGCCCTCCGGCCCCAGACCCGCGGAGACAGCTCCAGGCACCGCGGCGACGCGAAGGCAAATGGATCCCGGCGGATAGGAGTCCGGCGCCGGCTGAACCTCGCAGGTCACATTCTTTTGCGCGGCCGTATGAATGGCCGAATTGCATCGAAGCAGGATCCCCGTCAGCCATTCCTCGGTGAATTGGAGCAGGTCATTTTGCAATTTCGAAATTCACCTCGCTTGACCCCTTCACAGTGACGGCTTTCTGGGTCGATTTCAGTCTGGGGTGCGAGACCTTCATGGTATACGACCCATCGGGAACTTCGGAAATATGGTACGAACCATCAGCGGCCGTCACCGCAAAATATGGAGTCGGAAGGACGGCGACGAAACCCTCCATCTCCGGATGCACCTTGTGCGGCCATGTGCCGAGGTTGAAGCGGTCGGCGCAAGCATCGCGCGAGAAGACGTCGTGCAGCAACGCATCGGAATTCAGGAAATCGATCTCCTTAGAACGCGAATCGCAGAATCGTGTTCAATGAATAGTTCTTTGATTCGCGCAAGTCGCGGTGGTACTCCACCATTCCCTTCACATTGGCGTAGAAGAAGTAGCTGAGCCCCAAGTTTAATGCGCGGATCGACTGCACTTCCGCAGCGCTCGGCGGTGTCAGACTTTCGTAGCGCAGCGACGCCTGGAGCGGCGGCAGGATCACGTAATCGGATTGAATGAACCACGTGCTGAATTTATGGGTCGCCGTATTGACGCGCACTCCATCGGCGTCGAATGTATTCAGCCGGTCGCGGCCGGTCATCGCCACGCCGAAGACATTCAAATCATCGAAATACCAGGAGGCGTACACGCCGGCTCGATTGAAGTTCCGATCTTCGACATTGAACTCTGCGCCGTTCTCGTCGGTGAGCGCGAATTCCGTTCCTTTGCCGGTGCCGTGGTATCCGAGAACGCCGACGCGCAAGGATCGCTCTCGCCAATTCTCCGGCGGCAGGGTCACGCCCGTTGTATCGCCGTCGAGTCCCATGCCGCCGAATTTGTAGTCGGCGCGCGCATAGAGGTCCTTGGTCGAGCTCTCCGTGGGTGACGTGAGACCGTTCACCACGCCGGCGGTATAGAAGAATCGGTGCGCTCCCACTCCGTATACCTCGAGGCCCTTCACGATTCCGGGGATGGAGATGCCGGCGTTTTCTTCCGACAATCCCGTTCCGCCATGTAATCCGATCGGATTGAAGGTGAACAGAGTGTCGATTCCATTGTTCGTCGACAGCCACATCTCATTGAAGCCCGCTTCGAGGTCGGGAGCGAACTTGCCAATCTTCACATTGAACAGATGTTCGGGACCGATGAACGATCCCGCTTGCAGATGGATCCGCTCGATCTCCGTTTCGACGCTTCCATCAGGGCTCTCGCCATGAGTGACCTCGCCGATGAAGCCCATGTGCTCTCCGAGCGTGCCGCCAGCGAAGAGGTTCACCTCCTGTGGGAACTGAAAATCGTTGTGTGTGATCTCGCGCCCTTCTTCGCCGATGGACGATTCGTAGACGTTGGCCATCTTGACGTTGAGAGCCAGCGGGACCTGGCCTGGGAGATCGCTCGGATAAATCGCCTTCGGCCACATTTTCTTATATGCCTCGGCGCCCATGCTCACCGGTTTGACCTTGATCTGATCCTCGGTCTCTTTGGGCATCCGATAGCCATTGAGGCGAAATGCTTCACCGAACGGATTCAGCTTCGGGAAACCAACATGACACGTCGTGCAGGACGTCGCGTATTTGCGCGCGAATGCGGGGATCGCGTTTGCGGAAGGGACATTGAAAAGCAACAGGATCGATCCGGCGAGGATTGACAATAGGGCCATTCGTCGATGACTCATGAGGGTCGCTCCTTTCAAGTGACTCATCGTTACCGGAGCTTGCTGAAAACACGATCATGCAGGTACATGAAAACGCGTCATGTATCGGTAGGAGACTTCGTCCGCTCAATCCTGTGGGGACTTCTGCGGCGGATACGCCATGAGGTACAGGTAGGCTGACGCGACCTCGTCCTCGCTCACATAGTCGAAAACCGGCATCCGGCCGCGATACAGAAACGGCAGCCGGCCCATGAAAATCGGAGCGCCGAAACGAACCTTCCAAACGAAATCCGGCATCGTTTTTTGTGCCGTGAATCCGGAAATGGGTGGCGTCGAGCCTTCCAGGAGCTCCTCGGGATCCGGCCACGTGCCGTTCGCATCGTGACAGATGTGGCAAGTGCCCTTCACAAGGAGCTCGCCGACACGCGCTGCGGGCTCTGTCACTGCGGACGTCTTTTCAACTGCGGGTACCGCCGCGAGCACATCGAGGTAGCCGATGAGCGCGTTGATCTCGCTCGCAGTGAGATAACCGAACGCCGGCATTTTCTTTCCACCGTTTTTCAGACGATCAAAAAAATCTTTTCTCGAGCCGGCGGCGAGCTCGCGCGCGAAGGCCGGTGCGATCGGATGACCGCGCTCCGCCATCCGGCGCTCCATCAGAGTTGCCGACATCCCTTGCACGGGACCGCTGATCGAAGGGATCTCAGGCGGTGTGCCGTTGCCATCAGCCTTGTGACACGGACGGCATGAGAGACGGTACATGTCTGCACCGCTCACGAGAACCGTTCGCGTGATGCTCTGCGTAGAGGTGAAGTTCACTGGAGGTCCGACGTACCCGTCGGGCGGCGGTCCCCAGACACCAGTGCGTCCCATGTCTGACGACTCGAAGTCCATGCCGAGGCGATGAAAGTTGCTGGGTCCTTGCACCGGCGTCACCACTGGCGATCCCGCTCGGCTGATCGCCACAGACGACAGCAGGCATGCCGCCGCCACTGTGACTACCAACAGCGTCAGCCTGCGCATGTTCGTCCGCGAAGAGTGGTGAACCTTTGGTCGCTACTTCGCGATCGCGAAGTCCGCCTCGGTCGCGCCTTTTACGCTGACGCTTTTCTCCGTCCCCTTGAGTCTCGGATGCCACACCTTGACGGCGTACGTCCCGTCGGGGACATCCTTGATTTCATAGGAGCCGTTGGGCGAGGTCACTGCGAAATACGGAGTCGGCACCGCAGCAAGGTAACCCTCCATCTCTGGATGAACCCTGCACAACAGCGTTGCGAAACAGGGCTTCTTGATCGTGAAGCTCTTCAACTGTCCCTGAGGCCAGGTGCCGAGGTTGACGCGATCGGCGCAGGCATCGGGAGAAAAAACGTTGTGCAGTACGGAGTCGGAATTGAGGAAGTCGACTGTCGTGCCCACGACCACCGGCAGAACGTGCGGTACGAACTGCAGGTTCTTCTGATCCATCCTGACGTGCATCGAGGGCGGCGCAAAAGTTTTCCCCGGCACCTTTTCGATGTAGACGACTGCGTCTGATGAATCGCGCAGTCCCTTCGCGGTGACTTTCCCGTGGATCTCGCCAGCCATCAGCGGCGCTGCGCAGATCGTGAAAAGGACCGCAAGACATACCCTTTTCATGAGACCTCCTTCGCAACGACGCCGGACTACGTCGTCAGTTGATTCTCCCACATGCATGAGGAAAGCCAGTGGGATGGCGTCATACCGACACGTGCGATGCATCACTGCCAGATGTGCGACCCCACATCTCGCGGCAGAAAAGGGTCGGTTAGCTTTGTCTCACCCATCGCGGAGGTTCTGATGACACGGCTCTTTCGTCCAGGTGTGATTCTTTTTTTAGTGGTGGCTGCTGGCGGCGCAATCGGCGCCGCGTGGACGTACAAGAATCCGGTTCCGCGTGAACACGTCATCACAATCAAGGCTCATCGGTATGCCTACGAACCGGCGATCGTCCGCGTGCACCGCGGCGACACACTTCGCCTTCGGCTGCAGTCGGC
>Ga0137374_10009535_pt1 | contig 11455 bp, 9 predicted proteins | sample SagtaG_20_FD_104811 | JGI IMG/M metagenome (GOLD analysis project Ga0137374, IMG submission 104811) | Vadose zone soil microbial communities from Sagehorn Ranch, Mendocino, California, USA - Sage1_R_100_16 metaG | ecosystem: Environmental > Terrestrial > Soil > Vadose zone | place: USA...
GCTCTACCGCGCGCTGGCCGAGGCCGGCGCCTCGTTCCTCACGATCCCTTCGGCCTTCACCCGGCAGACCGGCGAGGCGCACTGGCACGTGCTCACGCGCGCGCGCGCGATCGAGACGGGATCGTTCGTGTTCGCCGCCGCCCAGGGCGGCAAGCATGAAAACGGGCGGGAGACCTACGGCCATTCGCTCGTGGTGGATCCCTGGGGCCGCGTTCTTGCCGAGGGCGACACCGAGCCGGGCGTCATCTTCGCCGATGTCGACCCGGCGGAGGTCGCCGCCGCCCGCGCGCGTCTTCCATCGCTCGAGCATGGCCGCCGGTTCGAGATGATCGAGCCGATGGTGGAGCCGGCGCATCTGCATGCGGTGCGAGGTTCGGCGTGATCCGCTACGCCCTCATCTGCGCAGCGAGCCACACGTTCGAGAGCTGGTTCGCCGATTCCGCGGCTTACGACAAGCAGGTGGCGCGCGGGCTCGTGACCTGCCCGGTGTGCGGCTCGGCCAAGGTCGAGAAGGCGATCATGGCGCCGTCGCTCGGCCGCGGCGGCAAGGCGCGCGAGACGATCGAGACCCCGTCGAAGCCGGAGGAGAGTGAGCCCAAGCCGGAGAGCGTCCCGCAGAAGTCGCCGGTCGCCATCATCTCCGAGCAGGAACGCGAGCTGCGCACGAAGCTCAAGCAATTGCGCGATCATTTGATCCAGAACGCCGACTACGTGGGCGGGAAATTTCCCGAAGAGGCGCGGCGCATGCATTACGGCGAGATCGAGCACCGCTCGATCTACGGCGAAGCCTCGCCCGACGACGCGAAGTCGCTGCACGAGGAGGGGATCGAGTTCCATCCGCTGCCGCGCCTGCCGGACGAGCGGAATTAGCGCGGCTTCCGCTTGAATCTGTAGGGTGGGCAAAGGCGCGGCCAGTGCCTTTCAGATTCGCATATGCAAACGGCCCGCGCCGTGCCCACCATGGGCCATGCGGTAGTCCGCGTGGGCGAGCCGCCAAAGCGGCGAGGGTTCGGCGCTCAGCGCAGCGGCCGACCGCAAGCCCCGTCAGGCGCCTCAGCCCACCCTACTGCGCCCAGATCAGCAGCGCGACGCCGATCACCACGACGACGATGCCGAAGGCTTCCCGCGCCGTCACCGGCTGCTTGAAGACGAAGCGGGAGATCGCCTGCGCGAACAGGACCTCGACCAGCGCGAGCGTGCGCACGTTTGCCGCGGTCGCAAGCGCGAAGGCGAGAAACCAGAATTGCGAGGCGAGCGCGCCCATGAAGCCGGCGAACAGCGAAGGCCGCCATGCGCGGGCAATGGCGAGAAGGGCCTCGCGGTCGCGCAGCCAGAGATAAAGCGTGAGCGCCAGCGACTGCATCACGAGGCCGACGACCAGCGTGTAGGTCGCGGCCATGACGTAGCTTAAGTCCGGCAGGCTCAAGATGGCGCCGCGATAACCGATCGCCGACAGACCGAACATGGCGCCGGCGGCAAGACCGAGGAGCGTGGGCTTGAGGCCCCCCGTCGTCCCGGGGCGCAGCGACATCACGATGACGCCGGCGGTGGCGATGAGGATGGCGACCGCCATCGGCAAGGTCACCACGTCGCCGAGAAGAATGAAGCCGAACAGCGCCACCTGCACCGGCTCGGTCTTGATGTAGGCGATGGTGACGACGAAGGACCGGTCGTTCATCGCCGCCAGCATGAGGGCGGTGGCGGCGATCTGCGCCAGCGCCCCGTCGATCACCCACAGCCAGAACGTGAGCCCCGGCCGCGGCAGCGCGGCTCCGGATGCGACCAGCACCCCGACCAGGAAGAGGAGCGCGAACGGGAACCCGAACAGGAAGCGGACGTGGGTCGCACCGACCGTGCCGAGGCTGCCGGTCAGCTCCCGCTGCATGGCATTGCGCGCGGTCTGGGCGGCGGCGGCGATGACGGTGAAGAGAGCCCAGAGCCAGCCGGATTCCATCATCTTTATCAACGCGGCCGCTCGGCGAGCACCATGTAGTTCACGTCCGTGTCGTTGGAGAGCCGCAGCTCGCCGGCGAAGAGGTCGAGCGTGACGCCGCGCTCGTCGATCACCTTGAGTCCGTTGTTTTCCATGGCCGTCTCGAGCTCTTCGGGCGTGACGAGCTTCTCCCAATGGTGGGTGCCGCGCGGCAGCAGGCCCAAAATGTATTCGGCGCCGATGATGATGAAGAGATAGCTCTTGGTCGTGCGGTTGATGGTGGCGGCGATCATCAGCCCGCCGGGCTTCACCATCTCGGCGCAGCGCTTGACGAACAGCGGCACGTCGGCCACGTGCTCGACCACTTCCATCGCCAGCACGACGTCGAAGCGCTCGCCCGCATCCGCCAAATCTTCGGCGGTCACCGGCCGGTAGTCGATCGCCAAATCCGACTGCTGCGCATGGACCTGCGCCATCTTGATATTGGTCTCCGAAGGGTCGGCCCCCACCACCTTGGCGCCGATACGCGCCAGCGGCTCGCTCAGGAGCCCGGCGCCGCAGCCGATGTCGAGAATGCGCAAGTCATGGAGGCAATCGAGGCGCTTGCGATCGCGATCGAAATGGCGGCAGGCCGCGTCGCGGATGTAGCCGATCCGCACCGGGTTGATCATGTGCAGCGCGCGCATCTTGCCGCGTGGGTCCCACCAGGTCGCCGCCATGGCGTCGAAATGCGCGACCTCGGCGGGATCGACGGTCGAACCGATGTCCTGCGCGGTCTCGCGGTTCATGCCCCCTGCCTATTCATCGCTGATGACCTCTCCTGCAGTGCGGGGAAGAGGGATGGGTTCGAGCGCGGTTGCGGCGCCGCGACCCCACCGGTATGTATACGCGCCTTTTCGCGGGGGCGCTTCGTTTTCAAAAAAAGACCGCCCGCGCGCTCAACGCCATCGCGCCGAGGTCTTTCACAAGTTCAAATGGCTCGCCTGGTGATGAAATTCGGCGGAACCTCGGTCGCCGACATCGACCGCATCCGCAACGTCGCGCGCCACGTCAAGCGCGAGGTCGACGGCGGCCACGAGGTCGCGGTCGTGGTCTCGGCCATGGCGGGCAAGACCAACGAGCTGGTCGAGTGGTGCCGGGAGGCGGCCGCGCTCCACGACGCCCGCGAATACGACGCGGTGGTCGCCTCCGGCGAGCAGGTGACCTCGGGCCTTCTCGCCATCGTGCTCGAAGGGATGGGCGTCAACGCCCGGTCCTGGCAGGGCTGGCAGCTGCCGATCCACACCACCGACGCCCACGGCGGCGCCCGCATCGTCGACATCGACGGCGCCGAGCTGATCAAGCGCTTCAAGGAGCGCGGCGAGGTCGCGGTGATCTCCGGTTTCCAGGGCGTGCACAGGGAAACCGGCCGCATCACCACGCTCGGCCGCGGCGGATCCGATACCTCCGCGGTCGCGGTGGCCGCCGCCATCAAGGCCGACCGATGCGACATCTATACCGACGTCGACGGGGTCTACACCACCGATCCGCGCGTGGTGCCGCGCGCCAAGCGCCTTGATAAGATCGCCTACGAGGAGATGCTGGAAATGGCTTCGCTCGGGGCCAAGGTGCTGCAGGTGCGCTCGGTCGAGCTCGGCATGGTGCAGCAGGTGCGCATCTGCGTGCGCTCGAGCTTCGAGAAGCCCCAGGACATCGACCCGCACGCCACCCCTTCCGGAACCCTCATTTGCGACGAGGAGGAGATCGTGGAACAGCTTGTCGGGCAGGTCGTCACCGGGATCGCCATCTCCAGGGACGAAGCGCAGATCTCGATCCGCCGGGTGCAGGACAGGCCGGGCGTCGCCGCCGCGATCTTCGAGCCGCTGGCGGAAGCCAACATCAACGTCGACATGATCGTGCAGAACGTGTCGGAGGATGGCGTCACCACCGACATCACCTTCACGGTGCCGGGCGCCGACTACGGCCGCGCCCGCGACGTGCTCGACAAGACCAGGCAGACGGTCGGCTACGACCGGGTCGATGGGGCGAGCGACGTTGCCAAGGTCTCGGTGATCGGAATCGGCATGCGGAGCCACGCCGGGGTCGCGGCACAAGCTTTCCGGGCGCTGGCCGAGCGCGGCATCAACATCCGCGCCATTTCGACCTCGGAGATCAAGTTTTCGCTGTTGATCGACGCCGACGCCGCCGAGCTTGCCGTGCGCCGCCTGCATTCGCTGTACGGCCTCGACAAGTAACGGAGCAATTGGACGCTGGCGCCGTCCCCGCGCAGGCAGAGACCCATAATCACTGCCCTCGCGGGCACGGAGCATAGGTTTCCGCCGGCGCCTGTTCCCCGACTTGATCGGGGGCGGGAACGACCCGAGCCGCGTTTGTCATTGTAGGCCGCATTTCGCATCTGCGAGAAGCTCGTTTGGCTTGCGGTTCGCACGGAGCATTCGCTATACGGCCTTGATAGCCCCACGGGGAGCCGGGCCCCGCGGTTCACCGCCCGACCTTGCCAGGGGCCTTGAGCGCTAAGGCCCCTGGGCCAATGCGGCCGAGAGGACCTAGACGCCATGCGTGGCGCGCTCGGCGGTCCGCGCGTGCTGCTGCGCCGCCTCCGCGAAGTGATGGCGGAGCCGGTCAGCGCGCAGGAGCGCCTCGACAAGATCGTCGTGCTAATCGCCGCCAACATGGTGGCGGAGGTGTGTTCCGTCTACGTGCTGCGCGTGGACGGCAGCTTCGAGCTCTACGCCACCGAAGGTCTCAACCGCGAAGCCATCCATCTGACCGTCCTGCGATCGGACGAAGGCCTGGTCGGCCTCGTCGCGCGCGAGGCCAAGTCCGTCAATCTGTCCGAGGCCCACGAGCACCCGGCCTTTTCCTATCGCCCGGAAACCGGCGAGGAGATCTATCACTCGTTCCTCGGCGTGCCGATCCTGCGCGGCGGCAACACGCTCGGCGTCCTGGTCGTCCAGAACCGGGCGCGTCGCACCTACTCCGAGGAAGAGGAAGAGGCGCTCGATACCATCGCGGTCGTGCTTGCCGAGATGATCGCCTCGGGCGAGCTCTCGGCGCTGGCCAAGCCGGGCCTCGAGCCGGCGGTCCGCCGTGCGCTGCACCTGCGCGGCCTTGCGGTGTCCGAAGGCATTGCGCTCGGCCACGTGGTGCTGCACGAGCCGCGCGCCGTCGTCACCAATTACATCGCCGACGACATCCCGAACGAGCTCAAGCGCCTGGACGACGCGGTCGACACGCTTCAGTCCGACCTCGACGTGATGCTCGAGCGCGGCGACGTCGTCGACGGCGGCGAGCACCGCGACGTGCTCGAGGCCTACCGCATGTTCGCCTACGATCGCGGCTGGCTGCGCCGCCTGCGCGAGGCGGTGATGACCGGCATTACCGCCGAGGCGGCGGTCGAGCGCGTGCAGTCGGACGTCCGCGCGCGCATGCTGCGCCAGACCGACCCATACTTGCGCGAACGCCTGCACGACCTCGACGATCTCGCCAACCGCCTCATGCGGCAGCTGACCGGGCAGGACCACGCCCCGAAGCGGGAACAGCTGCCCGAGAACGCGATCATCGTCGCCCGCTCGATGGGTCCGGCGGCGCTGCTCGATTACGATCGCACCCGGCTGCGCGGCTTGGTGCTGGAGGAGGGCGGGCCGAATTCCCACGTCGCCATCGTGGCGCGGGCGCTCGGCATCGCCACCGCCGGCCAGATCGAAAATGCCACCGGCGCAGTGGATCCCGGCGACGCCATCATCGTCGACGGCACCTCCGGCGACGTGCACGTGCGCCCGCCGTCCGACGTCGAAAACGCCTACAAGGAGCGGGTGCGGCTGCGCGCGCGGCGGCAGGCGCAGTATCTCGCGCTGCGCGACAAGCCCTGCGTCACCAAGGACGGCGAGCACGTCACGTTGATGCTCAATGCCGGCCTGATGGTCGACCTCCCCCACATCGCCGAAACCGGCGCCGCCGGAGTCGGCCTGTTCCGCACCGAGCTGCAATTCATGATCGCGCCCGCGTTCCCGCGCGCGAGCGCGCAGCTCTCGCTGTATCAGGCGGTACTCGACGTGGCGAACGGGCTCCCGGTCACGTTCCGCACGCTCGACATCGGCGGCGACAAGGTGCTGCCCTACATGCGCACCGTCGAGGAGGAGAATCCGGCGCTCGGCTGGCGCGCGATCCGCCTCGGCCTCGACCGGCCGGGGCTGCTGCGCAGCCAGATGCGCGCGCTGCTCAAGGCCGCCGCGGGGCGCGAGCTGAAGGTGATGTTCCCGATGATCGCGACGGTCGAGGAGTTCGATCGGGCCAAGGCGATGGTCGAGCGCGAGCTGACGCATCTCCGGCGCCACGCCTATGTGCTGCCCGAGCGGGTCGAGGTCGGCGCCATGCTCGAGGTGCCGTCGCTGCTGTTCCAGCTCGACGAGCTGTTGAGCCGCGTCGACTTCCTGTCGGTCGGCTCGAACGACCTCGTACAGTTCCTCTATGCGGCCGACCGCGGCAATTCGCTGGTCGCCGACCGCTTCGACCCGATTTCGGCTCCGGTGCTGCGCGCGCTCAAGGACATCGTGGACAAAGGCCATGCGCACGGCAAGCCGGTGGCGCTGTGCGGCGAGATGGCGTCGAAGCCGATCGGCGCGCTGGCGCTGATCGCGCTCGGCTATCGCTCGTTTTCACTCTCCGCCTCGGCGGTCGGACCGGTCAAGGCCTTGATCCTCGATCTCGATGCGCGCAAGGCCGCTTCGGCCTTGCTTCCATTGCTCCACGGCGCCTGCGGCGGCGCTCCCTTACGCGAAAAGCTCGAAGCCTTCGCGGCCGCCGAGGGTCTGCAGCTTTGATGACGCTAATTGCCCGGCTTCACGCGAAAACGTCGAACGTGAAACGCTCGCGCCGCTGGAGCAGCGGCACCGCTCGTTTCAACACCAGCTCGGTGAAGTGCTCCGTCTTCTGGTGCTGGAGCCAATCCTCTTCCGTTTCGTATTGCTCGTAGAGGAACAATTCATTGGGGTTGGTCCGCGAGCGGTGGGCAATAAATTCCAGGCAGCCCGGCTCGCCCCGTGTCTTGCGCACGAGCTCCCGCAGGATCGCTTCGATTTCGGCTTTGGCTCCGTCCCGCGGGGTCCAGTTCGCGACAACGACGAACGTCATGGTTCCTGATCTCCTGATCCGGCTTGCTCAGGCTCGCTCACACACCCGCGACCGAAGTATGTCATCGCCGGCATCGTTCGACCACCAGCTTCCGGGACGGTCATGCACGTCGGGAAAGAACATGTCCATCCACGAGTTGGGCTTTGTCTTCGATGTCATGCGCGCGCGGAGACCTTCAGGCGCTCGGCCGGTCGCGGCGCTTCGCGCAGCAGGTCCATGAAGCTTCGCACCGAGCCGAAATCTTCCAGCCGGTCCACTACGTCGATCACCTTCTCGACTTCCGTCTGGGAAAGCCGCTCAGGCGCGTAGGTGCGGAACTTCGTCTCGATTTGCGACCGTGACAAAGAATTTTCCGCCGATCCCCTGGGGTATTGGCATCGCGCCGAGAGCTTCGCGCCGTCGTGGTTCTCGACCTCGGCCACGGCTTCAACACCGGCGAGCGCCGGATCGGGGCGAATCTCGACCTGCTCGGCCGCCGAGCGCCGCAGCTTGGCGTCGTCGTAACGCGCCGGCTCGAACTGCGCGAGGGTCAGCTTCTGATCGTGCAGGATCACCGCGGCGGTGTAATGGGCGGAGATGAGGGCATCGAACTTCCCCTTGTAGCGGGCGAGGCCGCCGTGCAGATCGAACACCGCTTGGCTCAAGGCGATACGCAGCTTCTTGACCTGAGCGGGATCGATCCGGTTGCCTTCGATGAGATCGAACAGGGCCGTGTTCATGCCCTGGATCGATGACGCGGACGGCCACAGCCTGAGCGCGATCTGTTGGAGCTCCCAGCGCTTTCCGAGAGCGGCGGTAACGGCATCGGGGCGGCCTCCATTCGAGTAGGTGTTGTAGAGGCCGCCATCCTTGGCGGTGAGGAACTCGCGCGTCGCCAGGAATTTCTGCTCGGCCAGCAAGGCGGCCATCAACCCCGAAAGCGCGCCGCGGCATTGGTGGAACTTGACCGTGGGCGTCGCCCAGGCGGCGAAAGTCCCGGCCGCCTGGCTGCCGGCAAGACCGAACGCCTTCGCCATGGTCTCGGCATCGAAGCCGCGCAGCCGGCCGGCCGCGGCCGCGGCGCCGAACGGGCCGATGACGCCGGGCCCATGCCAGCCGCGCGCGCGGAAGGCGGGGTAATCGAGCCCGATCCCGACGCGGGTCGCGGCCTCGAAGCCCGCCGCAAGGGCGACCAGAAGCTCGCGGCCCGACAAGCCGTCCCGCTCGGCAATCGCCAACGCCACCGGGACCACTTCCGGCGTGATATGGGTCAGCGTGGGCCGGTGCACGTCGCACATGGTGACGGCGGTGATGAGAAATCCGTTGAGCATGGTCGCGCCGGCGAGCGACAGGCGATCGCCGCCGATCACGCTCGCTTCGTGCGATTGCGCCAGTCCCGCCGCGAGCGCGGCGACCTGGCCGGTTTCCTCGCCCTGATGTCCGGCCAAAGCACACGCGAGCGTATCCAGGAGCACGTTCTTGCAGTGGTCCGTCACGTCCCGCGGCAAGTCCTCGTATCGCAACGAGGCGGCAAATTCGGCCAGCACCTGGGTGGCTTCTCCCGGCATGTGCGCTTCCTTTCCGGACCGCATGATCCGATAGTGTTCTAGTGTCCCGATTCCGAAGTTCGCAAATACTTGCGGCACACTCTCATGCGAACTTCGGAATCAAAGGGACACTAGCAAGTCTATGATTCTAGTGCCCCTTTTGAACCCGAAGTTCGCAATGGAACTCCCGGCACGGCTGTGCGAACTTCGGGTTCGGGGCACTAGTGGCACTCTCGTGCGCCACCTGTAACCTATTTGCAAGTCGGGACGGCCTCAAAATCCATGATGCGAGTTGTGCATCCTGCGGCCTTGGCTTATCCGGCCATGCGCGGCCCAGACCAACACCGCGGTTGCGTTAAGATAGATGCTGCGAAGGATGTCGCATGACATCGATGCTGCCCGAAGCGAGGTTGGACGCGCTCATCGCCCGCCGTGCCACGGTCGAGGGCGAGCTTGCGGCCGGCCCCGACCGCGAGAGCTACGTCAAGCTTTCACGCGAATTTTCCGAGCTCGGCCCGCTGGTCGAGGCCGTGAAGGCCTATCGCGCGACCGCTGCCGAGCTGTCCGACCTCGATACGCTCGTCACCGACGCTACGACCGATGCCGAGATGCGCGCGCTCGCGCTCGCCGAGAAGCCCGTGCTCGAGGCCAGGCGCGCCGAGCTGGAACAACGGATTCGCCTTGCGCTCATCCCCAAGGACGCGATGGACGAACGCAACGTGATCCTGGAAATCCGTGCCGGTACCGGCGGCGACGAAGCCTCGCTGTTCGCCGGCGACCTGTTCCGGATGTACGAGCGCTACGCCGCCAAGGAGGGATGGAAGGTCGAAATGATCTCGGCCAACGAGGGGACCATGGGCGGCTTCAAGGAGGTCGTCGCCGAGATCCGCGGACGCGGGGCCTTTTCGCGGCTCAAGTTCGAATCGGGCGTTCACCGCGTGCAGCGCGTGCCGGCAACCGAGGCCTCGGGCCGCATCCACACCTCGACCGCCACCGTCGCCGTCCTGCCCGAGGCGCAGGAGGTGGATCTCGCGATCAACGAGACCGATCTCAAGATCGACACGTTGCGGGCGGGCGGGGCGGGCGGGCAGCACGTCAACAAGACGGAGTCCGCCGTGCGCATCACCCATCTGCCGAGCGGCATTGTCGTCCTCATGCAGGAGGAGCGTTCGCAGCACCGCAACCGCGCCAAGGCGCTCGGCGTTCTTCGCGCCAAGCTCTACGACCTCGAGCGCAGCAAGCAGGATGCCGAGCGCGCCGCCGAACGGCGCGGCCAGGTCGGCACCGGCGACCGCTCCGAGCGCATCCGCACCTACAACTTTCCGCAGGGACGCGTCACCGACCACCGCATCAACCTTACGCTCTACAAGCTGCCGCAGGTGATGGCCGGCGAAGCGCTCGGAGACGTCATCGATGCGCTCGTCACCGAGCATCAGGCGGCTCTGCTCGCGGCGGAGGATGAATGACCGCACAGCGGATGAGGCGGCAGGTGCCCGCTGACGCGGGCGCGCATATCGCGTCGGGTGTCGCCATTGCGGCCGCGCGGCGCGCTTTGAGCGACGCGTTCCGCGGTGCCGGCCTCGACACGCCCGAGCTCGATGCGCGCGTCCTTCTCGCGCATGTGCTGCGGCTCGATCATGCGGGACTGATCGCCGCTGCGGATCGGCCCCTGAGAGAGGAGGAGGCAGCGCGGGCCGAGGTTGTTGCTGCCCGGCGGCTTGCGCGCGAGCCGGTTGCGCGCATCGTGGGCCACAAGGAGTTCTGGGGCCTGCCGATCCGCCTCGCGCCGGCGACGCTGGTGCCGCGGCCCGAGACGGAAACCGTGGTCGAAGCGGCGCTCGCGCTGATCGATGCCGAGGGTTTGCGCACGCGGCTCCTGCGCATCGCCGATCTCGGCACCGGCTCGGGCGCGCTTCTCGCCGCGCTCCTCGTAGAGCTTCCCAACGCCTTCGGCATCGGCACCGACGTGAGCCTGCCGGCGCTGGCGATGGCGCGCCACAATGCCGTCCGGCTGGTCCTGGACAAGCGCGCGAGGTTTGTCGCCTGCGATTTCGGTGCAGCACTCGACGGCGGGTTCGACCTCGTCGTTTCGAATCCGCCATACATCGCCAGCGGCGCGATTGCCGCGCTGGCGCCCGAAGTGCGCGACCACGACCCGAGCCTCGCGCTCGATGGCGGGCCCGACGGTCTTGCGAGCTATCGCGCGCTCGCAAGCGATGCAGCGCGCCTGCTGGCCCCCGGGGGACATCTCATTGTCGAGCTCGGCGCCGGAGCGGCCGCCGGCGTCACCGCGCTGTTCGAGACGGCCGGCCTCGTTCCGTCATTCCCGCGGCGTGACCTCGCCGGTGTTGCGCGTGTGCTGCATATCCGGCGCGCGGAATCCGGGTGATCACGTATGGGAGTTTGCCCAAAAAAGGACTTGGAATATGGGGAGAGAACCATTAGGTTCCGCATCAAGGATGCCCCGAGATGAGGGTTGACGCCGCCAGGAGTGCCCGGAGCAAGACTCCGCGTGGCCCGCGGCACAGCGAAGCGAACGGCCATTTGATAGCAACTTAGGTTCGCCGGCTCGGGAATTGGCTTTCTCCGTTGGGCGCGTGTCGGGTCAGGGAGCCCCGGCAGTGCATGGGATGAAGGTAGAGCAACGCCGCGCTCATGGCTGCGGCTCACGAGGTTGCTACGGCCATCGAACATGGATCAAAGCGGGTGAGCGTTGAACGCCTGCGGGTCGGCTTCGCACTTTTCAAGTGAGCCGAAGGCGTTGCTGCGCGCCAGGGTTTTTAGTCGAGGAAGCAAGGGGCGGATCGTGAGCCGTCGCAAACGGGAGTCTATGAGCAACAAGCCATGAGAAACGGTCAGAACA
>Ga0137374_10009536_pt1 | contig 11454 bp, 10 predicted proteins | sample SagtaG_20_FD_104811 | JGI IMG/M metagenome (GOLD analysis project Ga0137374, IMG submission 104811) | Vadose zone soil microbial communities from Sagehorn Ranch, Mendocino, California, USA - Sage1_R_100_16 metaG | ecosystem: Environmental > Terrestrial > Soil > Vadose zone | place: USA...
ACGACCGGCGAATTCCTCGGGGAGACGATCTCGCCCGAGAACGGGCCGCATCCGGATCTCGACAGCGGCTTCGCGCTCTTCTGCGATGTGATCGTCCCGGCGCTGACCTAACGAGATCGGCAAGCGCTTGTGCCTCAGCCAAGCGCGACTTCAGACACGGGGCGGCTGGAAGGCCGCCCCACTTCTGTGACGCGACACTGGCGGCCTCATTCTGAAGACGAGTTCTGAGGGGCGGGGGCAGCGAGCCGAGCGCCCCGGCCTGACGAAGATCACAGCCCTAAGATGCTGGCGTGGGAGACGAACTCACGCGCGACGAGCTCGTCAGGCGTCTCGCCGAGGTATCGCACAAGACCTGGATCAAACAGAAGGTGCGAGATCAGGATGCCCTCGAGGCCGACCTCCCCGTTGAGGTGGCCGAGCACGACGTTGAGCGTGCCGAGGATGCTGTCCGGGAGCTCGAGCGACTCGGGATCTGGCCGGCGTGACCGCCGAGAGCGTCGCTCTCATCCCCCAGTGCGCCGAGTGCGGCGAGGTATGGCTACCATCCCCGTCGTCCGCTCTGCTAGGCGGGCTTGGGCGTCTCTCAGGTCGCGACAGACTTCTGACGGCGAGGCTTCCTCGAAGGGGATCCACATTGACATTGGGAATCCCCTTTCCGGGGGATGACCCGTGGCTCCTTCGCTGACGACCTGTTTCCGGGCCCGGAATTTCAGGAGCCGACGTCTGTCGAAAGGATCGACCCTGTGGTCACCATCAAGTTGTCTCGAAAGCTCTTCTTCGCGCTGGCTGCGATTGCTGCACTCGTCGCCTCCGGCGTCCTCCTTGCCGCCTGGAGCACGAGCGGGAGCGGCAACGGTTACGCCAAGGCCGGCTCTGCCTCGGCCCTGACGATCGGCGACGCATCAGCCTCGACGAGCGCCGACCTCTACCCGGGCGCAAGCGGCGCGGTCAAGCTGGAGGTGACAAACCCGAACTCGTTTCCAGTTCGCATCACCGGCGTCACGAAACAGACCAGCGGCTCGATCGCCTCAAACAAGGGTGCCACCTGCAACGCCTCGACCGGAGTCACCTTCACAGATCAGACGGGCCTCACGCTAGATCTCGCCGCCGGCGCGACCTCGACATTCACGCTCTCCGGTGCGGTCGGCATGAGCAACGCCTCCGACAACTCTTGCCAGGGCGCCATCTTCACGATCCCGGTCGACGTGACCGCGGTCAGCAACGCGTAGTTTCGTCCCGGTAAGGGCTATGCGGTGGCTCCTGCTCCTCGTCGTCGTCGCCGTCGGGTTTCCCGGCGGCGCGGCGGCGGCATGGGCGCTGACGACGTCCGGCTCAGGTGCGGCGCGGGCGAAGACGCTCGGTCCGGGTAATGCGCCAAGCGCTTCCGTCAGCGGGCACAAGGTCACCGTGAGCTGGACGGCAAGCTCCTACACGAACGGCGGAGCAGCCGCCGGCTATGTCGTCCGCCGTTTCAACGTCTCCTCGGGCATCGGACAGACCGCGTCAAACGGCTGCTCCGGCACGATCAGCGCACTGACCTGTACCGAAAACGGAGTACCGGCAGGGTCTTGGCAGTACACCATCACCCCCGCTGCAGGCAACTGGCGTGGTGCGGAGAGCACCAAGAGTGCAGTGGTGGTCGTTTGACCAGACGCCGCCTGGGCGTCGCGGCGATCGCGGCCCTGGCTGCCACGCTGGTCGCGGCTGGAGCTGCAAGCTCGATCGGCTCAAGCCACGGCAGAGCCACACACCGCTTCACTCTGCGTGGGCACGTGAGCGGTCTTTATCCGGGTGTGCGCCGGAAGCTCGTGATTGTCGTGCGCAATCGCGGGCGCCGGCCCGTGCACGTCCGCTCGATCACCACCCGTGTCCGCGATGCAAGCCCAGCGTGCCGGGGTCGGAACGTGCGCGTCTCCCCCTTCCGCGGCCGGTTGTCTGTAACGGGCCAACGGTCGCGCCGCGTCGCGGTGGCCGTCTGGATGCTGCCCGAGAGCCCGGCGGCGTGTCAGGGAGCGGTGTTCCCACTTGTCTTCCGCGGACGGGCAGTCGGATGAGACCACTTCGGGCGAGAGCCGTTCCTCTCGCAGCGTAAGAGCGCGCTACGCTCCAAGCGTGGGCCGGAGCCTCATTCAGCGAGTCCACAATCCGCGCAACCGGCAGTGCGGCTGCGATCCCGACTGCTGGTGCAGGCGAACTGCGCTGGGCCGAGCCGTCAAGTGGTGGTTCCCTGGCCGCTATTTCGGCCTGCACCACAAGGGTGGTGGCTCGGCCGAGTGGAAGCGGGCGCAGAACGCGGCGCCGTAGCCCGTCGGCCGACCGCGGTCAGACCTGACTCGGAGATCCCGTGAGGATCACCTCGTAGTGACGCATCTCCTTGATGTCGTCGACGAACGGTTGAATCGCCTGGTAGAAGCGCGGGAACTCTGGGCTCTTGCGGAAGCCGGCGAGGTGGCCCTCAGTCGAATCCCACTCGATTCGCACGATCTGCTGTGCAGGTTCTTCGCTACAACGCGAGACCTCATAGTCCAGGCAGTGCTCCGAGCCCCTCAGCACGTCCCCGGCTCGGCGGTAGGCATCTTCGAACTCCTGCCCGCGGTTAGGGTCGATCTCATACCGGATGTACTCGACGATCATTTATCTGCCTCCTAAGTAGCTGCACGCTAAGATACACGGACCATGAGAGGTGAGCAAAGACGCTCTTCGGGCGACCATGTCGAGCAGGTGCTGGACGACTGGCGCCGGGAGCAGCCCGAACTCGACACGGCGCCGGTCGGGGTCGTGGCGCGTATCGGCCGGGCCGCCGCGCTGATCGATCGGGGTCTCAACGAGAACTTCGCTCGCTTCGGTCTGAACCGCACGAGCTGGGACGCGCTCGCGTCCCTCCGTCGCGTCGGGCGTCCCTATCGGCGTACACCCACGGCGCTCTATCGGGCACAGATGCGCACCTCCGGAGCGATGACGCACCTCGTCGATCGCCTCGAGGCCGACGGTCTCGTGGAACGTGCGCCGGACCCGAACGATCGGCGCGGCCTGCTCGTCGGCCTCACTCGACGCGGCCGTGCGCTCGTCGATCGCATCGTGCCGAGCCATCTGGCCACTGAACGGCGACTGCTCGAGGGTCTCACCAAGGAGGAGCAGGCGCAACTCGCACGCCTGCTGCGCAAGCTCTTGATCTCACTCGAGAACGAGCAGCGCTAGCTCTAGAAGTGCCTACTCCGCACGAGCCCGTGGGAGCCGGATCAGGCGTGCAGCGCCGATCGCGCCGCCTAGGTCGCCCACCTCGGCTCCGCGCAGGTCGGGTGCCGCGTCGGGACGGAAGAGGTGCGGTTGCATCGCCAACCGAATCCGTTCGACCGCTACCTCGCCCAGCCGCGTCCCGAGCCCGCCGCCCACGACCACGGCTTCGACGTCGAGCAGGTTGACGACGGAGGCGGCTCCCGCCCCGAGCGCCTCGATCGCCCGCTCGATCAACACTTCGGCGACCCGATCGTGCTGTTCGAGCGCCTCTTGCCAGACGCCGCTCGTGAGCCGCGTGTGGCCCTTCTTCTTCATGATCCGGTACAGCTTGGTCTTCTCGCCTCGGCGCTGGGCGCGCCGCACGCGGCGCTCCAGAGCCGCCCGCCCGGCGTACGCCTCCAGGCAGCCGCGCCGGCCACAGGGGCAGCGCGCGCCTCCGAGCTTCACAACGGTGTGCCCGAGCTCGCCGGCGGCACCGCGACCGAGCCAGCGCTTGCCTCCCGAGACGATCGCGCCGCCGACCCCGGTGCCCCACCAGAGACCGAGAAACGACCGAAACGGGCGACCCGCGCCCAGAGCCGCCTCCGCCTCGACGGCAACGCCGACGTCGTTGCCCAACTTCACGCGTGTTCCAAGCGCCTTCGCGAGGGTGGCGGCGAGCGGGAACGCATCCTCCCAGCCGGGAAGGTTCGCCGCCTCTGCGACGGTTCCGGCCTTGGAGTCAACCGTGCCCGGTGAGCCGATCCCGACACCGCGGAGCTTCGACGGCTCCATCCCGGCCTCGGCCGCGGCCTGGCGCATGGTCTCCGCCATTTCCTCCGCAACCGCTTCCAGGCCGCCGCTCGAAGGCGTTACGTGGCGCGCCTGCCCGATGACCCGACCCTCGTCCTCGACGACGACTGCCTCGATCTTCGTGCCCCCCAAGTCAATCCCGCCGCGCATGCTCAAACTCTTGCACGCGCGCTGGAGGCACGGCGTGCTGACTGAGCACCGCAAGATCCATCGGCGCCGTGGCCGGCAGTCGCCACCGCGCGTAGCCAGTCTGCCGCGCCGCGCTGCAGACGACATAGGCAGCGCTAGTCTTCATGGTTCGTGAGGATCGTGAGCCCGCTGCGATGAACGCAACGCGCGAGGATCGCGACAAGAGCGCGACTCCGCCGCCGGCGCCGGACGGATCGCCGGCGACGCCGCCGCAGCCTCCGCGTTTTAGCCTGAGCCGCCGCTGGATCCTCTTCGGGCTCGCGCTTCTGGCCTTCAACTTCTACCTCGGCTCGCGGGCCATGCAGCCGCAGTCCCGGATCCGTGTTCCTTACAGCCCCTTCTTTCTCGAGCAGGTGAGCGCGGGCCACGTGAAAGAGATCACCTCGAAGGGCACGGCGGTCCAGGGCACGTTCACCCAGAAGGAGCGGTACGCGGGGTCGAAGCCGACGACACGCTTCCGAACCGAGGTCCCCGCGTTCGCCGACAACGACGCCCTCTCACGGCTGCTCCAGCAGAAGGGCGTCGTCGTCAACGCCGAACCGCTGGATACCGGAGCGCCCTGGTGGCAGAACCTCTTGCTCGGATTCGGGCCGACGATCCTCTTTCTCTTCCTGCTGTTCTGGCTCATGCGTCGTGCCGGGAACGTTCAGAACATCCTCGGCTCCTTCGGCCGGTCGAGCGCACGCCGATATCAGCCCTCCGGCGACCGCGTCACGTTCGCGGACGTCGCGGGGATCGAAGAGGCGAAGGCGGAGCTGACGGAGGTGGTCGACTTCCTGAGTCATCCTGAGAAGTACCGCAAGCTCGGCGGTCGGATTCCGCACGGCGTGCTGCTCTCGGGCCTGCCGGGCACGGGCAAAACCCTGCTCGCGCGGGCGGTCGCGGGGGAGGCGGACGTCCCCTTCTTCTCGATGGCCGCGTCCGAGTTCGTCGAGGCGATCGTCGGCGTCGGCGCATCACGGGTGCGCGACCTCTTCATGCGGGCGAAAGAGGCAGCCCCGGCGATCGTCTTCATCGACGAGCTCGACGCGATCGGCCGGTCACGCACGTCCGGTGTCGCCGGCTTGAGCGGCGGCAACGACGAACGCGAGCAGACGCTGAACCAGATCCTGACCGAGATGGACGGGTTCGACTCCTCCACCAGCGTGATCGTGATCGGCGCGACCAACCGGCCCGACGTTCTCGACCAGGCCCTGCTTCGCCCGGGTCGTTTCGACCGCAGAGTCGCGGTGCAGCCGCCCGACCGGGCCGGCCGCGAGGCGATCCTCAGAGTGCACACGCGCGCCCTGCCGCTCGGGCCCGATGTCGACCTCGGCCGGATCGCGGCGACGACGCCCGGCATGGTCGGAGCGGATCTCGCGAACCTCGCCAACGAGGCCGCACTGCTGGCGGCGCGGCGGAACCACGAAGTCGTCGACGAGTCCGACTTCACCGATGCGCTCGAGCGGATTGTGCTCGGCGCCGAACGGCAGGTGCTGATGAGCCCCGAAGATCGGCGCCGGACCGCCTACCACGAGGCCGGCCACGCGATTGTCGGCATGCTCACCGACGGCGCCGATCCGGTGCGCAAGGTCTCGATCATCCCCCGCGGGATGGCGCTCGGCGTCACGTTTGCAGCTCCCGAGAGCGACCGCTTCAACTATCGCGAGCCCGAGGTGCAGGCGAAGATCAATGTCGCGCTCGGCGGTCGCGCTGCGGAGGAAGTCGTGTTCGGCGAGACCAGCACCGGCGCAGAGTCCGACATCCAGCAGCTGACCGAGATCGCCCGCCAGATGGTTGGCCGCTGGGGCATGAGCGCCGCGATCGGCCCGGTCGCGGTGATCCCGCGCGACGGCATGGGCCCGTTCTTGCCGGGCTCGGCCGAGGTCTCGTCGGATACACAACGACTCGTCGACCAGGAGGTGCGCCGCATCGTCGACGAATCGCACCAGCAGGTCGTCGCACTGCTTCAGCAGAATCGGGACAAGCTCGATTCCCTTGCCACGGGGCTCCTCGAGCACGAGACCCTGGACGAGGAAGACGCGTACGCGGCTGCGGGGGTCCCGCGAGCCACGGCGGGAGGCGCCGACTCATACGAGGCGGCAGCTCGATCGCGGATCGACCGCTAGCTAGAACGCCGCTGCTTCATCCCGTCGCACGCCACGGCCGAGGTAGGATCGGCCGCGCCGTGCCCCGACCCTCAGCGCATGAGCCCGAGCGCCTGCTCGCCGTCGGCGTGTCGCACCGTCACGCGCCGCTCGAGGTGCGGGAGCGGCTCTTCCTCGCCGACGGGAACACGCTCGAGCTCGGCGCCGCTCTGGCAGGTGACGGAGTCGAGGCCGTCGTCCTCTCGACCTGCAACCGCACGGAGATCTACCTCGCCGGCGGGAGCGGGGAGCGCGCGAGGGAGGAGCTCGAGCGCCGCTCCGGGCTCGAGCTCGGTGACGTGCTCGCGAGCTGGGAGGATGAGGAGGCGGTCGACCATCTCTTCCGCGTCGCGGCCGGACTGGACTCGCTCGTGCCCGGCGAGGCGCAGATCCTCGGCCAGGTTCGCCAGGCCTACGACGCAGCCCTGACCGCCGGCGTGACCGGGCCGCTTCTGAACCGGCTTTTCGAGGATGCGCTGCACGCTGGCAAGCGTGTGCGCACCGAGGCGAAGCTCGCGGAGCTGCCGGAGTCGGTTGCCGCCTCGGCGGTCGAGCTCGGAGCCAAGGCACTCGGAGGCGTCGAGAACAAGCGCGCCCTGCTCTTCGGTGCCGGCAAGATGAGCGAGCTGGCGGCGCGCGACTTGAAGGCGCGTGGAGCCGACGTCGTCGTTTCCAGCCGGACGCTGGAGAGCGCCGAGGAGCTGGCGGAGCGGGTCGGTGGCCGGGCGGCCGCGTTCGACGCCGTCGCGGTCGAGCTGACCGACGCCGACCTCGTCATCTCCGCGACGCGCTGCCCGTACCCGATCCTGCATGCCGAGGCCGTTCAGGCGCGGACGAAACCGCTCGTGCTCGTGGACGTCGCCGTCCCGCGCGACCTCGACCCGGCGATCGGCAAGCTCGAGGGCTGCACGCTCTTCGACATCGACCACCTCGGCGACGGGCTCGTGGGGCGCGAGGAGGACGTCCGCGAGGCCGAGGAGATCGTGGCGCAAGAGAGAGCGCGCTTCGCCGAGTGGCGCCGCTCTCGCGGAGCGGCCGGCGCGATCCGCGAGCTTCGGCACCGCGCCGAGACGATTCGCTCCGAGGAGCTCGCCCGCGCCGAGCCGCGCCTGACGGAGCTCTCGCCGCGCGAGCGCAAGGCGGTCGAGACGCTGACCTCGCAAATCGTGAACAAGCTCTTGCATGCGCCGACGGTGCGCGCAAAGGAGTCCGGCTCGGAGCCCCTGCGCGACCTCTTCGCTCTGCGCGAGGACGGCGAGTGACCCAGACGACGCGGGCGGCCGAGCTCTACGCCCGCGCGCTCGAGCTGATTCCGGGCGGGGTGAACTCGCCGGTGCGAGCGATGAAGGCGGTCGGGCTCGAGGAGCCGCTCTTCGCCCGGCGGGGCGAGGGGGCCTACCTGGAGGACGTCGAGGGCGGGCGCTACATCGACTGGGTGCTCTCGTGGGGGCCGTTGCTCTTCGGGCACGCGGATCCCGAGACGATCGAGGCGGTTGTCGCCGCCGCGCGCGAGGGCACGACCTTTGGAACGGCCACGGAGCGCGAGGTCGAGCTCGCCGCCGAGATCGTGGACGCGGTGCCGTCGGTCGAGCAGGTGCGCCTCGTCTCCTCGGGCACCGAGGCCGCGATGAGCGCGCTGCGGCTGGCCCGGGCCGCGACGGGCCGCGGGCCGTTCGTACGCTTCGCCGGCTGTTACCACGGGCACGCCGACCCGTTCCTGTCCGAGGCCGGCTCCGGCGTCGCGACCTTCGGAGTGGAGGCCTCCGGCGAGGGAACGGTCGTGCGTTACAACGACCTTACCGCGGTCGAGCAGGCGATCAAGGGCGCGGCCTGCGTCTTCGTCGAGCCGGTTGCTGGGAACATGGGCGTCGTCCCGCCGGAGCCGGGCTTCCTCGACGGCCTGCGCGGGCTCTGCGACGAGGCTGGCGCGCTGCTCGTCTTCGACGAGGTGATCACGGGCTTCCGTATCGCGCGCGGGGGGGCGCAGGAGCGTTTCGGCGTCGTGCCCGACCTGACCGTGCTCGGCAAGATCGTCGGCGGGGGGCTCCCCCTGGCAGCCTTCGGCGGCCGGGCCGAGCTGATGGAACGCCTCGCACCGGTCGGCGGCGTCTATCAGGCGGGCACGCTCTCGGGAAACCCGCTCGCGACCGCGGCGGGACTTTCGGTATTGCGACGCCTGACGCCGGAGGTCTACGATGACCTCGAGCGACGAGGCGCGCGGCTCGAGCAGGGCCTCCGCGACGCCGCGCCGGGCTGGTGCATCCAGCGCACCGGCGCGATGGCCACGCTTTTCGCGCAGCCCGGTCCGGTGCGGAACCTCGACGATGCGCGAGCAAGCAGCACGGAGCGCTACGGAGAGCTCTTCCGCGGCCTGCTCGGGCGCGGGATCTACGTGGCGCCGTCGCAGTTCGAGGCGCTCTTTCTGTCGCTCGCGCACACGGAAGACGAGATCGACCAGACCGTCGCGGCGGTCGCCGACCTCGTGGCCTGAGCGACCTCCAGCTTCCTAGGAGATCACATGTGATCTCCTGGTTGCGATGGAGAAAATAGGTGCTACTGTCGTGAGGCTTTGCGGGGCGGCGGAGGGCGGCCAAAACTGAGCGAGAACTCGAGTAACCGATCTGCGGCTGGCGCTCGATGGGGGTCAGGTCGTCACCTTCGGGTGGCACTTCTTGCCTGCCTCGCTCTGCTCGGCTTCGCATCGACGTACGCGTTCGCCGCCGGATCGCACGCGGCTACCGCAACGACCACGGTGCCCAATCCGGACCCGCCGCCGCCCACGACCACGCGCCGGCCGCTACCGCCCCCGCCACCTCCTCCACCGCCGCCTCCGCCGCCGGCCCAGACCTACGTAGCGCCACCGCCGCCGCCGCCACCGCCGCCGCCGGCTGCGCCTTTCACGCCACCACGCGTGAAGCCGCACCGCCAACGCGTCGTCCGCCAACACGCTCAGAAGAAGAAGAAGAAGGCGGCGGTCGTGGCGGCCTCGACGAGAACCGGGCCGCCTCCGCCGCCTGAAATCACGCAGCGGCAGCCGGCGACGCTGGGCCCGACGGTCGTGCCCGTCGCGAGCGTCAGCTCGGGCTCGTCCTCGGCCCTCCTGGCGCTTGTCTTTGGGATCGCGCTCGGGCTCGCGCTCGTCGTGGTCGCGATCGCGCTGACCCCACCTTGGGTTTTGCCGAGGCAGATGGGCGCCGTGGTCTTCGAACGGCGTGATCCCATGCTCATCGTGGGCATGGCGACCGCCCTCGGCATCGGCGTCGGCCTACTGATCACGCTGGCGTGAGCAGTGCGCGTATCGCCATGATCGTGCTCGCGGCCCAGCTGGTCGGCGTTCCGCTCGCCGGAGCTTCCTCGGCGGCCAAGCCTCCTGCGCCGACGATCGACTCCGCTCCGCCGAATCCAAGCTACAGCGCGAGCGCGACCTTCGCGTTTTCAGACTCCGCTCTGGCCGTGACCTTCCGCTGCCGGCTCGACGGCAGCAGCTTCTCGCTCTGCCTCAGCCCGAAGACCTATTCGGGGCTTGCCGACGGGAAGCACGCCTTCAGCGTGAAAGCCGTCGACGCGCTCCTGAACGAGAGCGACCCCACCTCCTACACCTGGACGGTTGACACGAAGAGCCCGTTGGTGACGCTTGGCGACAAACCGCCGGCGCTCACGAATCAGACCACGGCGAGCTTCAGCTTCTCGTCGAACAAAAGCGGTAGCACGTTCCAGTGCAGCCTCGACGGCGCCAAGCTCAGTGGCTGCACGAGTCCTCGCGCCTACACGGGACTCGGTGACGGCTCGCACACCTTCGCGGTGCGAGCCACGGCAGCGGGCAAGACCGGGCCGAAGACGCAGTACACGTGGGTCGTCGACACGGTCGCTCCTGACACGGCCATCACGTCGGCCCCGCCGGCCTCGAGCACAAGCGGGTCCGCGGGCTTCACGTTCTCGAGCACCGAGGACGGCTCGACCTTCGTATGCAGGCTCGACGAAGGCGGCATTGCGCCATGCACCTCTCCGAATGGGTATGACGGTCTCGGGGACGGCAATCACACCTTCCGAGTGCAGGCGGTGGACGCTGCCGGCAACGCCGACTTAAGTCCCGTGGCGTACTCGTGGCTGATCTCCGGGGTCGGTCCCTCTCGAGCGGACACGGCTCCTCCGGGGAACGTCCGGAGTCTCACCCGGAGCGTCGGCTATCGCGTTCTCAGGCTTGCCTGGAACCGGCCCCCGGACGCGGATTTCGACCACGTCCAGGTGTACGTCGCGACGAGCCCCAAGAGCCCGCCACGGACGCTGGTCTACACGGGAGCGGGGAGGCGCTACGTCAACAAGCGGTTCAAGAACGGCCTGTACTATCGCTACGCCGTCCTGAGCTACGACCACGCCGGGAACGCCTCGCCGGGGAAGAGGGTGGTCGTGCCGCCGAGCGTCCTGCTCCGGTCGCCGCGTAACGGCGCCCTGGTGAGGACCCCGCCGCGGTTGAAGTGGGCCGCGGTTCCCGGGGCCCGTTACTACAACGTCCAGCTGTACCACGGGCGCCCGAAGGTCCTGAGCGCGTGGCCACAGATCGCCACGCTCGGAGTGAAGCGACGTTGGGTCTACGGTGGGCGGCGCTTCAATCTGAGGAGGGGGAACTACGTGTGGTACGTCTGGCCCGGCTTCGGGCCTCGGTCGAAAGCCCACTACGGACAGCTGCTCGGCCAGGGCACGTTCAGGGTCCGGTGAGGTTGGTGCTCTCTCGTCGTCAGGTCAGCCGCGTTCGCATCTGCGGCGCTGTGCTCGCAGCCGCGGTGATCGGCGTCCCTCTGGCTTCAGGAGCGGAATCGGACGTTTCTGTGCCGACGATTGTGTCGAGCACGCCGAGCTCACCCTCGGACAACAACAACCCGATTCTGAACGGAACGGCCGACCCAAGCGCCGTCATCAATCTCTATGCAGACGACCCGAGTTGTAGCGGGGCCGTCGCTGGAACTGGGTTGGTGGATGCTGTCTCCGGCGAATTCCACATAGCGGTCACGGTGCCAGACAACAGCAGGACCATCTTCTACGCGACTGCCACCGACGCGACCCCAACCACTTCGGCTTGTTCGGCCGGATTCACATATGTCGAGGATTCGAA
>Ga0137374_10009537_pt1 | contig 11453 bp, 8 predicted proteins | sample SagtaG_20_FD_104811 | JGI IMG/M metagenome (GOLD analysis project Ga0137374, IMG submission 104811) | Vadose zone soil microbial communities from Sagehorn Ranch, Mendocino, California, USA - Sage1_R_100_16 metaG | ecosystem: Environmental > Terrestrial > Soil > Vadose zone | place: USA...
CCTTTTATCCGGCCCCCGGCATGCGGTCCGCATGGGCGTCGAGGAGAAGGTCCTCGCGCGGATCCGGCCCTCGGCGGAGGAGGAGGCGCGGATCGAACGGGCCGTGAAGGACCTCCTCGAGCGTCTCACAGGCCTCCTGCGTTCCAAGGGGTGGGAGGCGAAGCCGTTCCTCGCGGGATCGGTCGCGAAGGGCACCCATCTCACCGGGACCGAGATCGATCTCTTCGTCGCGTTCCCGCCGGACCTGCCCCGCCCGGAGCTGGAGACGCGCGGCCTCGCGCTCGGCAAGATCCTCGAGCGGGGAGAGCACCGCTACGCCGAGCATCCGTACACCCGCGGCTGGCACGCCGGGTTCGAAGTGGAGATCGTCCCATGCTATCGGATCACGGACGCGACGCAACGGATGAGCGCGGTCGACCGCACGCCGCTCCACGTCGACTACGTCCTCGGCCGGATCAAGGAAGGCCAGGCGGACGAGATCCGCCTCCTGAAAGCGTGGGCGGAGGGCGTCGGCGTGTACGGCGCGGAGGCGAAGGTCATGGGCTTCAGCGGATACCTGTGCGAACTGCTCGCGCTCAAGTACGGCACGTTCCGCGGCGTGCTGGAGAACAGCCTCGCGTGGCGGAAGGGGGAGCTCATCGAGCTCGATCGCCCGCCGGGCCGGGCCTTCCCGGAACCGCTCATCGTCGTCGATCCGGTCGACCCGAACCGGAACGTTGCGAGCGCGGTGTCCGTCGAGCAGCTCGCGACGTTCGTGCATGCGGCCCGCGAGTATTTGCGCACTCCGAGCGAGCGATTCTTCTTCCCCCGACCCTCGAAGGCGATGACGATCCCCAAGCTCCGCGCGCTCGCGAAGATCCGCGGGAGCGGCCTCCTGGCGATCGCGATCCCGGCGCCCGCCGTCACCGAGGACGTCCTGTATCCGCAGCTGCGCAAGGCGCACCGTGCGTTCCTCGATCTGTTCCACCGCAATGAATTTCAGGTGTTCGATTCGCATTTCGACGTCGTGAGCAAGAATGCCGTGTTCCTGTTCGAATTCGCGGTCGACACCCTGCCCCGCGTCCTCCGGCACGAAGGCCCTCCCGTCTGGGTGAAGAATGCGAAGGACTTCCTGGACAAATGGCAGCGGAGCCCGAAGACCCTTGCAGGGCCGTTCATCCAGGGTGAACGATGGGCGGTCGATGTGAGCCGCGACGCCGTCACCGCCGGCGGTCTCGCCAAGACCGCTTGGCGGGCACTGAGTCTCGGAAAAGACCTGGAGAAGGCGGCCAAGCGCTCCCTCCAGATCCGCTCGGGGCCGGAGGCCGTGCGGGCCTCGAACGCGGACGCATGGAGCCGGCTGTTCGACCAGCGGTTTCCGTGGGAGCGGTGACGATCTCAGAGTTCACTGCGGCAGGACCACGAAGCTCGCGGTCGCTTGGCGTCCCACCCCGTCCGTGGCGACGATCTTGAACGCGTACGACGACGCGGGGGGATTCAAAGGGAACGTCACGTTGTACGAACCGGCGGGATAGTCCTCTGGCCGGTGACCCGCACACTGGCTCTTGCCCGAGAGATGAGTCCAGTTCACCTCGAAGGCGGTCAGGGCTGCCGGGGTGACGTAGACGTGCAACGACGCGAGCCCCGAGTTGTCCGTCGCGCGGAAGAGGACGTAAATCGAGCTGTTGGAGCCCATCGGCACGGCCACCTGTCCGACGGGTACGAGACAAGGCAGATCGCCGGTGTATCCCAGCGTGTACGGGCTCACGGAGATCCCCTGGATCGTCGGGTCCGTGAAGTCCCCGAATGGCGGGTTCAGCAGGATGATCCAGAACGCGAGCCAGCTGAAGAAATACGTGATACCGTGGCCCGCCCAATCTTTCCGTTTGAAGGCATCCGTCTTGATGCCGAAGAGCGGGAGGATCAAGTACAGGCCGAACCCCACCGCGATTCCCGCGAAGAACGCCAGGGCGGGCAGCACGGAGAACAGGAGGAACGCGACGATGGCGCCGACGACGGCCCAGAGAATCGTCGCGACGGCGGCGTGCGCGCCCTGAATCTCCCGCCGCATGTACCCGACCTCGTCGAAGTCGGGCGCGACCCAGTCGGTCTCCTCCTCCCTCCGTTTCCGACGGGCCATCGGGCGGTCGGATGAAGGGGCCCTTCAAAAACCTTCGCTCAGCGCCCGCCTGCGACCATCGGAGGCATGCGCGCGCGAAACGACTCCATCTCGAGCGAGAACTGCCGGATCGTCACGAGCATCGCGCCGACGAGAAGGCCGCCCACGTAGCCCGCGATCCCGCCCGTGACGACGCGCGCGGGCCACGTTGACTCGTACGTGTAGTACGGTCCGGAGAAGAGCTGCGTGAAGCCATCGATGGCCATGGGCAGCAGTCCGATGAACACGATCGCGGCACCGGCCTGCTCGGAGGTGATTCGGGCGAGCCGCCGCCGCATCGACGACGGCATGGCGTTCACCATGACTTCCCCCGTTTTCGTCGACGGCCGGGCGAACATCGCCGCGAGCACGCCGAGGTTCGCGAAGACGTACATCGAGGTCATGCGTTCGTCGATCGGCAGCTGGTTTCCATTCAAGGAGAAGGAGCGGTACCACAGCTGATGGCACTGAGCATCGCCAATCGTGTAGACGATTCGCGGGTAAATCCAGAACTTCGCCCAAATGTCCGCGTGGTCGATGACGTTCGCGCCCCCGACCTGGTTCGCAAAGGACCCCGGCGGGACGGTGAACGGCGCGCAAAACAATGAGAGGGTCCAAACGAGGTTCACGATGAGCAAACCGAACAGGGCCTTGCTCCAGGTCAGCCGCGCCCAGAGGCTGGAAGCCACGGAGGTTGGTACGGCCCCCGGCGGATAAAGATTTGCCGGATGGACGTCACTTCGCGAACTTCGCGGGGGTCCGATCGAAGCTGGCCTTGCAGCCGGCGGAGCAGAAGTAGTACGTCTTGCCTTGATAGACCGAAGTCCCTGCCGCCCGATTCGGCGCGACCATCATCCCGCACACTGGGTCCTTCTCCATGGGGTACTGATTTCGTCGGACCTACGTGAATCTTGCGGCGTCCCGACGGAGGTCATGCGACGTGGATGTCCAACCGCACCGCAAGATACGGCACCGGCCCTGCAGGGCCCCGATAGAGGAGGAATTTCAACGCGTAGTCTCCGGGTTGATCGATGTGGAACGTGTACGGGATTCGTTCCTGACCGCCATCTTGGAGGAGGGACGTCGTCGAGAACGTCATCACGCTCGCGACCTCGACGGTCTGGTTTCGGCCGGTCGTCGCGTTGAACACGACGCCGAGCGTCGAGAGCACGACATCGATCGTGTAGTTGACGACTCCGGATTCGTGATTCGCGACGACGATCAGGACCGTCGCATTCTCTCCAACGGCGAGTTGCGACGGATATCCCATGGCCATGCCGGACTCGTTCAACACGTAGAGCTCGCTGAAGCCGGGAGGGGGGCGGACGTTCAGGGCCGAATATGCGATTGACGCGCCCGCGATCGCGACGGCGATCACGAGTCCCACGACGAGCGTCTTTTCGACCGCGGACAACCCGGACCAATGAGGACGCACGACCTCGAGGGAGAGGCGAAGCCGACGCCCGGCCGGGAGGGAGCGCCTGCGGACGTACGCGACCCCGCACGCGAACACCGTGAAGAGATCCGTGATCGCGAGGATCGCGCCGATGTGGATCCCCCAGGGGGCGAAGTTCGAGAGCAGACCGATGAGCGCGACGATGGCGATGCTCATGCCCACGCTGAGGGTGATCCGTTGAAGCCAACGGATGTCGTCGGCGGCCGGGAAGAGGACCGCGAGGCTGGCGTAGCCCGGCAGGAATAGGACGAGGACGACGCCGGCCGCAAATCCCACGAGCCCGCCGATCCCGAGGGCCGCGACGATCGAGAGGAGGACCGCCAAAATCGGTACCAGGAAGAGATCGAGGGGCGTGTCGTGGAATCCGAATCGCATCCTGCCGTCCCATGCGGGAGCCCGTAAAAAGGGTTGTGTCGGAGCCTCACCCTCCTGAATCCGTGAGCCCTCGCCTCCGATCGACCGAGCACCCCAGGACGCTAGCGGAAGAGCGCGCCTCGGAGCGCGTTCCATAGGACGATCCGGTCCTCCGCCGACATCCCGCGGACGCTGAAGAGTGCCGCGAAATATACGAGGCCGCCGAACAAGACCCCGATCCACAGAGAGAGTCCGGGGACCGCGACGAGGACGAGCGCCATCACCGTCCCTGCGAAGATTGACTTACCAAGGGTCCCCGTCGCCCGGAGCGGGGCCACGTACCGCTGAATCGCGGCGGCGCTCAGGATCGCGACGGCGATGCACGACGCCAGAAATGCGTACGCCACCCCAACAGGACCGAGGGGCGGGATGAGCAGGGCGCTCAGGACGATCATGATGGCGGCGCCCACCGCGCCGATGTACAGCCGTACGTTCATCCGACCGGTCGCCGCGAGGGCGGGTCCGATGCCCATGACCGCCGTCTCGACCGCGAAACTCAGGATCAGCACGCGGAAGCTCTGCGCAGACTCCAGGAACGCATTCCCGTAGAACGCTGTGATGATTGGCGCGGCGTACAGCCAGCCGCCGAACGCCATGGGGACGCCTATGACCAGGGACAGCCGTTGAATCTGATTGAGGACGGACGGCAGCCGCTCCCAGGATTGCTCGTTGATCCGGGACATCATCGGCAAGGCCGCGATGCTGACAATGCTGAGGAACGAGAACAGGGCTAGGACCAGGGTGAAGGCGGCGTTGAAGATCCCGGTCGATTCGGGATCGCGCATCACCGTGAGGAGGACGAGCCCCGTCGTGTACGTGAACGTCGCTACGACGTTGTTCAATCCGAACGGGATCGCGCTCTTGACGATGTGCTTCGCCTCCCGCGCGCTGACGCGCCGCGTGAACCAGGCGAACTTGCGCCGCGCGGTCACGGCGGATAGGATGAGCATCACGAAGCTGCCGGCCAGAAAGGCGAGTGAGACCTCCACCAAGCCAAATCCGAGGAACATGACGACCAGCGCAGCGCTCACGGTCACGGATCGTTCGGCAATCGTAATCAAGGCGGCGTATTCGAACTTCTCGAACGCGCGGAACACGGATGAGAATGTGGTCGCGTAGGTGGTCACGACGCTCGACACGCCCAGAATCAGCGTGACCATTCTCGCCGTGGGGTCGTTCAGGACCAGCTGCGTGCCGACCCACAACGCGAGGATCGCGAATGCCGCGAGCCCGAGACGGAGGAGGCTGACCAGGGTCAGGTATCGACTCGCCCTCGAGCGGTCCGCTGCAACCTGAATCGACATGACGTCGTCGAGGCCCAACGAGACCAGGAGCAGGAACCACCCCGGGAACGCGAATCCGAACACGAACACGCCGTAGACGGCCACGCCGAGCTTCCGCGCAAGGACCACCGAGACCAGGAGCGTCAGCACCTGGGCCACGAGCTGCGCGAACGCCGTCGTCGCGAAATTCCGACCAAACTTCTTGGAATCGGCTTCCGGCTCGGCGGGGTCTCCTGCCGGAGCCGAGGGGCTCGCGGGGGGAGTCGCAACGGTTCCGCGGGCTACGGCACCGCGGAACAACTCGTCGGAGGAAGCGGATGAGGCCCGTTCGAATCGGCCTCGCGCCATCCGGCGTCGAATTCGGGGCGCGCAGATAAGGGGTTGTAGTGGAAGTGATTACATCCGGTGCGCCACGAGCCCAACTGGCTTTGTCACCCTTAGGCCTAGTTCTGCCGCTTTAGGCGGCGCATCCAACTTGAGAGCGAGCCAGAGGGACGCGGTCGTGACAGCGGTCATCTTCGTTCGAGCCGAGCCGGCGCTTGGACGGACCACATCGATCGCTCGACAGACCGGCTTCGCCACGAGGGAGCCATCTCATGCAGCGAGCTAAGGAAGGCCTGGCTCCTCCCTTGGATGCGGGAGACGCGGCTCGTACCGCGTCCGTCGACGGAAATTCCACCCCCGCCATGGACGTCCTCGTCCTCGACGCGGGCACGAGGCAGTCGCTCGTCACCGTGCGGTCTCTCGGCCGTCGGAACCTCTCAATCGCTGCCATGGAGACCTTCCGCAACCCCCCGGCGTTCTCGTCCCGCTGGTGTAAGGCCCGGTTCGTCTGCGGGGCGGGTTACGCCACGGACACGTACCTGCGTGACCTCGAGGCGGCCTTGGATCGCACGGAGGCCCCGCTCGTCATCCCTTCGCACGATGGCACCATCGCGCTCCTCCGCCAACATCGGGATCGGCTGGAGCGGCGTGTGAAGGTCGCCCTGGCATCCGAGCCTGCGATGACCATCGCGGTGAACAAGGAGCGGACCCTTGCCGTCGCCGGGCAACTCGGAATCGCAGTCCCACGGGGCGTCATGGTTGCGGCTCCGGGCGACATCCCCGGCGCGTTGAAGGAAATCGGTCTCCCGGCCGTGATAAAGCCCTGCGAATCGTGGGTCGGCGGAGACGGACGCGGAGCCCGCGTCGTCCCACGACTCGTAACGACCCCGCAGGACGCGGCCCGCGTCTTCGCCGAGCTCACGCGGTTCGGCGGCGCCACGCTGTTCCAGCAGTTCATCGGCGGGCGACGCGAGGCCGTGAGCCTAATCTACTCAGACGGCGAGTTCTACGCGCAGTTCGCGCAATGGGCGCAGCGTACGGTCCCGCCGCTCGGCGGGGATTCCGTCCTGCGTCAGAGCATCCCGGTACCGAAGGACATCGGGGACCAGTCTGAACGACTCGTCCGCGAGATCGACCTCGAAGGCTATTCCGAAATCGAGTTCCGTCGGGACCGCGCCGGCAGACCGGTGTTGATGGAGATCAATCCACGCCTCTCGGCATCCGTCGAAATCGCGGTCCGGTCGGGCGTCGACTTCCCCTTCCTGCTGTGGCAATGGGCGAGTGGCGTGCCGATCGACCGGGTCGGGCGGTATCGAACGGGCGGCTGGATGCGGTATCTCGGCGGCGACGTTCGCGGGACGATCGAGACGATCCGACAACGGGGCCGGCCCGGGATCACGCCTCCGGGTCGGGCGGCGTTCGACTTCTTCGCCGCATTCGTGCGCCCGATGGGCTACGACTACTTCCAGTGGCGAGACCCCCGTCCCGCGCTGCGGGCGACCGCGGGGTTCCTTCGCCTCACGCTGAGTCGAGTTCTGAAGAGAGAGGCGTCCTCTCTCGGGAGGGGTTCCCATGGACGTCGAGGGGGAGACGACGACACCCCGGCGGTTCGTGCCCGACGCGCGATATGATGCGGTGGTCGTCGGCGCGGGTCCGTACGGACTCTCCGCCGCCGCACATCTCATCGGTCGCGGACTGCACGTCGCGGTCTACGGCAAGACCTTGGAGCTTTGGCGGCAGCACATGCCCCGCGGCATGCTCTTGCGGTCCCAGTGGTGGGCGACCAACCTCTCCGACCCCGGGCGCCGGTACACGTTCCGGCGATTCTTCCGGGAATCTCGGCGAAAGCCCGGCTACCCGGTCCCGCTCGACACCTTTCTGGAGTACGCCCTCTGGTTCCAGCGCCATGCGGTCCCGGACGTCGACGAGACGTACGTGACGTCGATCGAGCATCGAGACGGGAACTTCCTCCTCACGCTGGCGGACGGGCGTCGGGTCGAGAGTGCGGCGGTCGTGATGGCAATTGGAATCCGGCACTACGCCCATCGGCCGGACGAGTTCCGCGGCCTGCCACCGGGATTCGCAGTACATTCGAGCGAGCTCCGCGACCTCGAGCCGTTCCGAGGCAAACGCGTCGTCGTGATTGGCGGAGGCCAGAGCGCCGTCGAATACGCGGCCCTCCTGCATGAGGTCGGGGCGACCGTGGACCTCGTACCGCGACGTCCGATCGTGTGGCTCGAGAGGGACCGGATGGGCGAGCGGGGCGTGCTCGAGCAGATTCGGGCGCCCGACAACGGGATCGGTCCAGGATGGAAGAACTGGGTCCTCGAGCATGTCCCGTTCCTCTTCTACCACCTCCCGCGGGACCGGAAGGACCGCGCGTTGGCTTGGTACTCCAGCGCCTGGGCAGCGGACTGGCTGAGGGACCGAATCGCGAACAAGGTCACGGTCCATGAAGGGCAAAGCGTCAGCTCCTCCGAGGTCGAGGACGGGAGAGTCGACATCACGCTCTCCGATGGCGCGAGAATCCGAGCCGACCACCTTGTGCTCGGGACGGGCTACAAGGTGGATATCGACCGGCTCCCGATGATCAGCCCTTCCTTACGAGCGGCGATCAAGGATGAGAAGGGAATCCCCCTCCTTGGCCGTTCGTTCGAGTCGACCGTGCCGGGCCTGTATTTCGTCGGCGTTACGTCGTTGCCGATGTTCGGCCCGATGTACCGCTTCGTCCTCGGCTGCCGTTCGATGGCGCCACGCGTGGCTCGAGCAATCGCGCGACAGCGAAGGAACCGTCGCGGGCGCGCCCTCGCAACCGAACCTAAGCTCGAACGCGCGGTTTCTCCGGATCGAAGTCAGGTTGGGCGGCGGGTACATCCGATCCCTTCCGACGAGGCGGGCACGGGTTCATGGACTCAACGAGTCCTCATCGCGCGGAGGCGGTGAACGTGCCGCGACTTCCCCAGGCGCTGCGTCCGCGCGGATCCACCGCGACGCCGGCTCGATGGTGAGGCGAGCCGTTGTCGACTGTCGTGGACGAGCCACTCTTCGACGGGATCACGCACGACTGGGTGAACGTCCTGACTGATGACGCCCGCGGGACATCCGGATCTCGACCCATCCGTCTCGTGCTCTACGTGAAAGGGTTCCCGACCACGGAGACCGGGGGGCCCGTCGTCGTGATGTACAGTCTCGTGAAGGAGTGGCTGCGGTCCGGGGCCGCGGAGGTCACCCTCATCGTGCAGACAGATAGCCGGGAAGACGAGGTGCGCGAGGCCCTCGGCCAGCCATCGGGCCTGACGGTGTTCCGCCTCGGCTACTCGCCGTCGGCCGAGGACTTCCGGGCCCTCCCCCGGGTCCTCCGAGCCTTCCGCAACGCCGACGTCGTCCAATTCAACGAGTTCCCGATCCGCCTCATGGGTTATGTCATCCTCGCGAAGGCCCGAGGGATCCCGACGGTCTATTCATCGCACGGCCTCGCAACGGAAGAGGCCCCGACGTTCCTGGGACCGGAGTATCCGCTTCAACTCGCTTCGCGAGGCGGACAAGTCGAAGTCCGTGCGCCGGCATTCCTCGTCTCGCTCTTCATCCGGGTCTTCCGATGGGTCGCGCCTCATTGGACCGCGGTCGTCGCGAACAGCCGCACCCACATGGCCCGTGCCGTGGAGGCGGAGAACTTCAATCCGTCGCGGATGCGGGTCATTCCAAACGGCGTCGAGGTCAACGCAGTGGAGCTTCCCACGCCGACGGCCTACAAGGACCCGCCGAGGCTCCTGTTCGTCGGGAAGCTCGAACGAGTCAAAGGTCCGGATCTGTTCCTGTCGGCCCTCGAAATCCTGGAATCCGAAGGAATGCGGTTCGACGTCGGAATCGCGGGAGCCGGATCCCTCGAAGCCGAATTACGAATCGCGGCCGACCGACTCAAACGGCAGAAGGTGACATTCTGTGGGTCGGTCGGCCAAGAAGCCGTCCGTCGGCTCTACCAGGGAGCGGACATCGTCGTCGTGCCATCTCGCTACGAGGCGTTCGGCATGGTCGTCCTCGAGGCGATGGCCGCGGGTCGTCCCCTCGTCGCGACGTCCGTTGGCGGCATTCCCGAGATCGTCACTGCGCCCCGCAACGCGATCTTGGTCGCACCGGAAGCGGCTTCGATCGCGGCGGGAATCCGTCGACTCGCGAGCGACCCCGACCTCGGCCTTCGGATGGCCGTCGCGAACCGGGAGGATGTCGCGGCCTTTTCGTGGTCGCACATCGCCCCGAGGTACCTCGACCTCTTCCGGGAGCTCGTGCCGGCGACGAAGGCGGACGACTAGCTCCATCCGGATCCGGATGGCCATGCGAACCGCCGCACTTCAGCCGCCGGCGTCCAAGACCGTGTCGAGGAACCGTTGCCAGTTGTTCTGGAAGGCATCCGTGCCGTACCGAGGGAGGATGAACTCGCGAGGGGTGAATTGCTTTCGGGCGGCGACGACCGACCGAATCGCGTCGATGAAGTCCTCATCCGACCGACTCGCCACGACGAGCCCACACTCCCGCGTGTCCTCGGTGAACGGCCATGCGGCCTCGCTCACGACGACCGGCAGGTTGCACGACAAGGCCTCGAGCAGAGCAAGGCCGAATCCCTCGTATCGGGAGGGGAGGAAGAAGAAATCGCTCGCAGCGTACCAGAGCCGGAGGTCGTCGTGCGCGATGCGTCCGAGCGACCAAATGTTTCCGCGGCGGCTCCCCTCGCCCCCCGCGACGACGAAGAGGACACCGGGCATCCGCGCCGCGACGCGGACCAAGACATCGTATCCCTTCGCGAATTGCGGGCGGCCCACGAAGAGGCCGATCGGGACGCGCTGCGGGAGGCCCAGGAGCGCCCGCATCGACGCTCGGTTCGCGGGACGAAATGTGCCCGTGTCCACGGCCACGGGAATCAAATGCGCGTGCAGGCGGTAGAACGCCTCGAGCTCGCGAACCACGCGCTGACTCACGGCGACGACGTGGGTCCCCACACCCGCCAGCCGATCGAACAACGCGGTAACGTGGCCGGTCGTGAGACGATCCCCGCGTAGGGTGAGCGCTTGGCGGGCGAGGCCGGCCATCGTGAAATGGTATACCTGGATTCGGGGCACGTCCATCCGTCGGAGGGCGAGCGGCCACCCGTAGACGCCGTTGCTCAGGACGAGATCGAACGGTTCATGGCCGTGGCGGCGGAGGAGATCGCGCGTCGCGCGAACCGCCCCGAGCGGCTGCTGCATCCCCAACCGCCGGAAATCGCCAAGCCGCCCTGAGCTCGCAGGGCCTTCGCTTGCGAACGTCTCGATGTCCCGGAAGACCCGGTGCAAGGACTCGTTGAACACCTCGACGCCACCGACGGGCTGGTACGGCCCGTATGGCGTCACGATCGCGACGTGGATGCCCTCGATCATTCGGCTCGACGGCCCGGGACCGCCACCGCTCGGGGGGCGGGTCTCCCACCTGGCCGACGGCCGGGCATCTCGCCACCAGCACAAGGGTTCGTGCGCCACGGAAGACATCGGGTGTGTTCAGGTTGACCGGGAACGTGTCCGCCTAAGCCGTACGGGGGATATCCCCCTTCCTCGTTCGAGAGCCCAACCGCATGGCCCAATCCCCAAACTCCCTCCGAAGGGTGCGGAACTTTCTCCAGGAGGAGTACGACCGCACGTTCCGACACGACCACTGGAACATCGGCATCGTCGACGCGCCGATCTCCCGTTTCCTTGAGCCGGCGCAGGAGCTGGACGTCCGTTGGTTCCCGCCACCGCAATCCGGGAGTTACTATGCCGATCCGTTCGGCGTGGTCCGGGGAGGCGTGACGGAGATCTTCTTCGAAGAG
>Ga0137374_10009540_pt1 | contig 11451 bp, 12 predicted proteins | sample SagtaG_20_FD_104811 | JGI IMG/M metagenome (GOLD analysis project Ga0137374, IMG submission 104811) | Vadose zone soil microbial communities from Sagehorn Ranch, Mendocino, California, USA - Sage1_R_100_16 metaG | ecosystem: Environmental > Terrestrial > Soil > Vadose zone | place: USA...
ATCCTCCCTGCCGCTCGTCGGGCCAGCTCGGGATGCTCGGCCGCCACGATCGCCACCGGCTCCCCCTGGTAGCGGACTCGATCGGCCGCCAGGACCGGCTGGTCGGAGAACTCCAGGCCGTAGCTCTTCTTGCCGGGCACGTCGCCGGCCAGGAGGAGGGCATGGACGCCCGGAGAGGCCACCGCTTGCGAGATGTCGATCGACCGGATCCGGGCATGGGGATGTGGCGAGCGGAGTGTGTGACCCCAGAGCATGTCCTCGTGCCACAGGTCGCTCCCGTAGGCGAACTCGCCCGTCACCTTGGGAATGCCGTCCACCCGCCGAGCCGACCTCCCCACGCCCGCCCGGGCCCCGGTGAGTGTACCCGTGCCTCCCGGCGTCTCGGTCCTCACGTCAAGACTCACAGACGCGAAGCGATGACACGGCCCATCCGCCTGCCCTCCGTCGTGATGGCCTCCTCATCCGCATTCACCAGCCGGCCATCTCGCACCACCGGTCGCCCCTCCACGAGGAGGTGACGCACGCGCTGGGGGGTGCAGTGGGCGAGCGCTGCCACGAGATCGGCTTCCGCGCCGGCGAAATCGAGGCCGTCGATGGCGAACATGGCCACGTCGGCGCGCTTTCCTGCTTCCAGAGAGCCGAGGTCGCCCCAACCGAGGCACGCAGCACCGCCGCGGGTGGCCACCCGCAGGGCGTCGCGAGCGGTCATGGCATGGGGATCCCCTCCAGCCCGGCTGACCAGCATGCCCTGCCGAACCTCCGCCAGCAGGTTCCCGGCGTCGTTCGAGGCCGACCCGTCCACCCCCAGACCGACGATGGCCGACTCGTCGAGGAGGGCCCTGGCGGGCGCGATGCCCGAACCGAGGCGGAGGTTCGAGCTGGGGCACCAGGCCACGCCCGTGCCGGTATCGGCGATCCGGCGGATGTCCTTGTCTGCCGGGTGCACGCAGTGGGCCAGCCACACGTCCGGGCCGAGGAATCCCCAGTCATCGAGCAGCTCGATCGGACGGAGGCCGAACCGTTCCTGGCAAAAGGCCGCTTCGTCCAGCGTCTCCGCTATATGGGTGTGCAACCGCACCGATAGGGCCCGGGCCAGGTTGGCTGAGTCCTCCATCAACTGCCGGGTGGCGGAGAAGGGCGAGCACGGAGCGATGGCGACCCTGAGCATGGAGCCCGGGCTCGGATCGTGGAACCGGCGTATCACAGCCTGGGTGTGATCCAGGATCGTGTCTGCATCCTGACAGACCTCATCGGGAGGAAGGCCGCCCGCTGCCCTGCCCAGGTCCATCGAGCCACGGCACGGATGGAACCGCAGTCCGATCTCCCGAGCAGCCTCGATCTCCGCCTCGAGGAGTCCTTCCCGGCCGGCGGGAAAGACGTAGTGGTGATCGGTTGTGGTGGAGCAGCCGGAAAGGGCCAGCTCAGCCAGCCCCACCACGGCCGCGGCGCGCTCCCATTCGGCGTCCACACCCGCCCACACCGGGTACAGCTCGGTGAGCCACCCGAACAGGCCCTCCTGGGCCGCGCGGACTCGAGTCAGCGTCTGGTACAGGTGATGGTGGGTGTTGATCAAGCCTGGAAGGGCGACCGTGCCTCGCCCGTCGACGACCTCGGCGTCTGCTGCATCGGGGGCCCTTCCCGCGCCCACCCACGCGACCTGGCCGTCCTCGACGAGGATCGAGCCGCCGGGGATCTCGGTCCCGCGGTCGTCCATCGTGACGACGACCTCGCACGAGTCGATCAGCAGCTTCGTCACGGTTGACTCCGTTTACCCGCGGCGAGCCTGACCGCGTCAAGGATCTTCTCGTAGCCCGTGCACCGGCACAGGTTTCCCGAGAGGGCCTCGCGGACGGTGGCCTCCGATGGGTTGGGCTGGGTCTCGAGGAGATCCGTCACGGCCACGATGAGCCCGGGGGTGCAGAAGCCGCACTGTACGGCGCCTGCTTCCAGGAACGCCTGCTGCACCGGGTGCAGTGAATCTCCCCTGGAAAGGGCCTCGACCGTACGTACTTCGGCTTCGTGGGCCTGAGCGGCCAGCACCAGGCACGCGCATACCAGATCGCCGTCCAGCCATACCGTGCATGAGCCACACTCGCCCTGCTCGCACGCGTTCTTGGACCCAGGCAGCGCCAGATGCTCCCGGAGCATGTACAGGAGGCTCGTTCCGGGCCAGACGTCGGCCTCCTGCCATTCCCCGTTGACCTTGGTGCGAACCAGCATGTGTCCCTCTCCTCCTCGAAGCTCCGCCGATGGCGGACCTTCGACGAGCCAAGGGGTCCGCATCTGCCTCCCTTCGGTCGTTGCTGCTACCCCCCTGGACCCCCCTTCCGATCGTCCAGGGCCCAACGCAGCGAACGCTGGGCCAACACCCGGCACGCGTGGCGCCGGTACGCGGCCGTGCCCCGCACATCGTCGATCGGTCTGGTGGCCGAGGCGACCAGTTCCCCGAACTCCTCGACGGCCTGGTCCGAGATCGCCGCCGCCGGATCGTCCCACGCCCCCGCATCGGCGAGGGCCCGGGCGGCGAATCCCTCCGCCTCGGGGGCCCGCACGATCGTCGGGGCCACCGAGCCCAGAGCCACCCTGACAGTGCGGCCGTCCTCATCCAGTACCAGGCAGAGCCCGGCCATCGAGATGACCATGGCATTTCGCGTCCCGATCTTCGAGAAGGACCCCGGGCCGCGAACAGACTTCCATCGAGCCCCGAGGATCAGCTCATCGGGCTGGAGCGCGTTCTTCTTCGGGCCGACCATGAACTCGTGCCAGGGAAGCGACCGAGTCGTGCCGCCGGCCTTCCCCATGACGATCTCCGCGTCGTAAGCGGCGAGTACCGGCAGCGCGTCGCCTGCAGGGGAGGAGGTCCCCAGGTTGCCGCCGACGGTCCCTCGGTTCCGGATCTGAGGCGACCCGACTGTTCGGGAGGCCTGCACCCACGGCGCGAACTCGGGCAGCTCCCGCATGATTCGTGTGTAGGTCACGCCCGCGCCCAGGAAGACTGCCCCGTTCTCCTTGCGCCACTGTTGCAGTTCGGGAACCCGGGAAATGTCGACGATGGCCTCAGGTCGATGCCGGTCGAAGTTCAGTTCGATCATGACGTCGGTTCCCCCCGCGATCGGCAGCGCCTCAGGATGCTGGGCCTTGACGTCCAGCGCGTCCTCCAGCGTTCGCGATAGGAAGACGTCCACTACCGCCATCCCCCCTCCGCTGTTCCGGCCGAGTATTGCGGTCGGGTCCAACCATCGGCTGCTCTCAAGGATACTTCCAAGGGATGGCGCGCTTGAAAGGTCTGACCTCTGAGCTTGTATGGTCCGGCCACCCCCAAGGAGCGTTCCGGAGGTGGCGCCGTGATGAGCACCCGGCAGACCGTCACCGCCCGGATGGTCGGCCAGTCGGTTCCGTTTCGCGGAGCGGAGCTCCAAGTCACCGGCAAGCTCAAGTACCACACCGACCTTCACATGCCGAACATGCTTCACGGCAAGGTCGTGCGGTCCGAGGTGCCTCACGGGCGCATCCGCGGCATCGACACGGCCAAGGCGTTCCAGGTGCCCGGGGTGGTGGCCGTGCTCACCGCCGCCGACGTACCCAGCAACGTGGGAGGAATCATCCTGGCGGACTGGCCGATCCTGGCAGAGGATCGCGTTCGTCAGGTCGGGGAAGCCGTCGCGCTCGTCGCCGCGGAGTCGCTGAGTGCGGCCCAGGCGGCGCCGGGGCCGTGGAAGTGGACATCGAGGTGCTTCCCGTCATCGATTCGCCGGACCGAGCGCTGGCGCCGGATGCGCCTCGCTGCACGAGGCCGGGAATCTCGTGGCCCAGATGGAGTACGAGAAGGGCGATGTCGAGGAAGCACTGGCGAAGGCCGACGTCGTCATCGACCGGGTCTTCGAGACGCCTTCCCAGGAGCACGTATGTCTGGAGCCCGGCGGAGGCGTGGGTGTCTACGAGGACGGACGGTTCACCATCTACATTGGCGCACAGTGGCCCCAGATCCACGTCAACGAGGTTGCTCGAGCAATGAAGGTCGAGCCCGGAGACGTTCGGGTCATCTCCACTCCCATCGGCGGCGCCTTCGGCTCCAAGACAGACGGACCCTTGGCCGTCCACCTGGCGCTGCTGGCGAAGGCCACCGGCCGCCCCGTCCGCATCGTTCTCTCCCGCGAGGAGGTCATGGCCGCAGGCGCCAAGCGCCATCCGTTCAAGGTTCACACGAGGATGGGAGTGTCGAAGGCCGGGACCATCCTCGCGCTCGATACCGATGCCCTGGTCGATACGGGGCCGTATGCCACGGTCGGGATGGTCGTGTTGAAGGTTGCCGGGGAGCTCTGCACGGGGGCCTACCGGGTGAAGAACGCCCGGTTCCGGGGCCGCGTGGCCTACACGAACAACGGCAATGCCGGTGCCTTCAGGGGGTACGGGGCCCCTCAGGCGCACTTCCCACTGGAAGTCGCTCTTGACCTCGCTGCGGCGGAGTTGGGCATGGACCCGGCCGAGATCCGGCGAAAGAACGTCCTTCGGGTGGGTGACGAGCACGGCATGTATGGCCACACGATCACCCATGGATTGATGGCGGCGGAGACGCTCGAGGCCGTCGTCGCACATCCCTGGTGGCAGGAGCGAGACACGTGGCAGGCGGAAGCGGAGTGGCCCTGGCGGAGGGGGGTTGGCATGGCTCTGGCCATCAAGGGTGTGGGACTGGGCAGCGCGAGGAACGACACCTCGGCCGCTCGGCTGGCCTTATCCGACGACGGGGCCATGCCCCCTTCGCGGAGGCCCTGGCCCCCGTACTGGAGGATGGGCAGACCGTCCTCTGGATGGGCGAGGGAGGTGGAACGCTGTCCATGGTGAGCGCTCTCCGCGCGGCGGGACGTCATCCCGACGTTCGGAGAGAGCAACACGCTTCCTTACGGCGCCCGGGTTCGCGGGCCGGGTCTCATCTGGGCCATCCGGAAAGCGGGGGGCACCCTGGTGGCCGCGCTCCCGGCGTCCAGGGGGCAGCAGGTGTTCGAGATGGCCAATGCCATCTGGCCGTGGACCAGTGCTGCTGAAAACGTCTGGGAAACGGTTCTTCTCAACTTCAATGCGGTTGATCACGTGGCCACGCTGCTCCTGAACCTGGGGCGGGTGGAGAGCCGGACGGGCAGCATGCTCCTATGGGGGGAGGGGGCCCACCCCTGGCGTGGCCAACGCCATCGAAGCCGTCGACGGCGAGCTCTTTGGGCTTCGCGAGGCCCTTGGGCTCGCCAACCGGGAGCGCTATCCGGAGTACCTGGTCGAGCAAGGCTTCGCCGACGAGGTGAAGGGCTCAATGCACGAGACGTTCCAGGCGAGCTTCCTGGCCTCGGGCACATTCCCCTGCGGCCCGGATGCACTGCAGAGCCGCTACATCACCGAGGACGTGCCATACGCGCTCGTGCTGGCTTCCTCGATCGGTGACGAGGTCGGGGCGGACACACCAGGTCATCGATGCCCTGATCGCCCTGGCATCCGCCGTGACCAAGACCGACTGGCGGACGGAGGGGCGGACGTTGGCCGTGTGGGGTCTCGAGGGGGCGGGGACCGAGGGATTGCGCCGAGCCGCGGAGGAGGGGTGGTGGTAGTCGACCTCCGCGTCGCAGGCGGCACGGTCGTCACGGTCGATGGCGAAGCTCGGGTCGTCCGCGAGGACCTCTACGTCGACCGAGGCAGGATCGCTTCGATAGGGGGGCAGCCTCGGGAAGCGCGGCGCACGCTGGACGCCACCGGGATGCTGGTCATGCCCGGCCTGATCAACCTGCACGACCACCTCCGGGACCTCACGCCGGGCATCCGACTGGGGGAAGGGCTCAAGCTCGACGCGATGCTTCGACGGTTCTGGGAACTCTCCCGCGCAGCAGGCCCGGACGAATATCGGGTGGGAGCCGCACTGCGCACAGCCAAGCTTCTCAAGTCGGGCGTCACCTCGGTGGTGGACCACCTGTACCCGTTCCACCAGGCGGTCCTGACCGAGGCCTCGATCCGGGGGTACGAGTCCACGGGCATCCGGTGGTTCATGGCCCGGGGGATCATGACCCGCCCGTACAGGCCGATCAGCGAGTCCGCCCGGCGGGCGCTCCGGGCCATCGAGGACCTCGCCGATGGACTCGTCCCCAAGGAGCGGCTCTTCGTGGCCCCCGTATCGTTCCGCCAGGCCATCCCCTCCGAGTACGTTCAAGCGCGGCGACTGGCCGACCGGCTGGGGCTGAGGGTGTACACCCATGTTGCCGAGACGCCCGCGGAGATCGACATGATCCGCAAGGACCACGGGGCCAGGCCGGTGGCGTTCCTGCACGATATCGGGTTCGCCGCGTCGGATGCGATCCTGGTCCACTGCGTGTACCTGTCGGCGGCGGAGATCCGTATGCTGGCGAGGAGCGGCGCCACCGTCGTGACTGCCCGACGAACCACATGCGGCTGGCCAAAGGGGTCACGCCGGTGCCGAAGCTCCTCGAGTCAGGGGCGAACGTGGGCATGGGCATCGACCAGATGTACGACCTGTTCGTGGAGATGCGCCAGGAGATCCTGATGCAGGGTCTGCATCACTCCAACCCCGGCGTGGTTTTGCCGGGGACCTCGTTGGAGATGGCAACCGCGCGTGGGGCCGCCGCCCTCGGCCTGGGTGGGGAGCTCGGGCGGATCGCGGTCGGCAGACGAGCCGATCTGGTCTGTGTCGATGTTTCTGCGCCCCACCTGCAACCGGTGCTCGATCCCGTGTGGACCCTGGTGCATCGCGTTCACGGTCACGATGTGGCCCACGTCGTCGTGGACGGCGACGTGGTGGTGGAGAACGGGAAGCTGGCCAGGGTGGACGAGGAGGCCTTAGTCGAGGAGGCCAGGTCCGTGGCGACCTCGTACATGCGCCGGGCCGGAGTGAGTGTCGAGCGCGTATGGTCCGTGGGAACCCCCACCGGGGTGGTCTCGTGAACGATACGGAGCGGCTCCTCGACGCCGGGCTGGTCCCGATCCTGCGTCTTCAGGATGCCCAGGTCGCGCTGGCCGCAGGAGAGGCCATGGCGCGGGCCGGATTGCGGGCGGTGGAGGTGACCGCCGGCGTGCCGGGGGCCGCGGAGGTCATCGCCAAGCTGGCGGCTTCCCTCGACGGCTCGAGGGTGCTGCTGGGGGCAGGAACGGTGCTCTCTCCCGAGCAGGTGGAGGAGTTCGTCCAGGCCGGCGCGCGATTCCTGGTCTCTCCTGTGCTCGATCGGGCAGTGATGGATGCCGCCGTTCGCCTGGGCGTCCCCCACGTCCCCTCTGGCTTTACGCCCACGGAGATCTACGCGGCGCACCGCGCGGGTGCGCCAGTCGTCAAGCTGTTCCCCTCGGCGCCTGTGGGCCCCACGTACCTGTCATCTCTTCTGGGGCCGTTTCCCAAGCTGAAGGTCATCCCGACCGGGGGGCTCGACGCCGAGAGCGCCGTGGCGTTCATCCGCGCGGGGGCCGTGGCGGTCGGTGTCGGAGGGAGGCTCTGTCCTCATCGCATGGACGAGGTGGACGAGGCCGCGGGGGCCGCGGCCGACCTTCTCCGACGGGTTGACGCAGAGCGGTCGCGATGAGCCTCCCCGACGTCCGGGGACCCGATGCTCCCGCACGCTTCGGAGGCCCTGTCAAACGAGGTTCCCCTGGAAGAGAGCATCGGCCTGGCCCGGCGGGCGGAGGAGCTCGGGTTCGACGAGGTGTGGGTTCCGGAGAGCCGGCACGGCCGTTCCGCCACGACGGCGGCCGCGGTCCTGGCCCGCGAGACGGGGAGGATCGGAATCGGCGTGGGCGTGGTCAATCTTTTCTGGCGCCACCCATCGCTGATCGCCATGGAGGCGGCGGCGCTGGATGAAGCCTCCGATGGGCGTCTCCGGCTCGGCATCGGCGCAGCGCTTTGGACGCTCAGGGCACTGGGCGAAGACGATGAACGAACGAGACGACAGGCACGCCACCGGCCGAGCGGACGCCCTCTTTGGCGTGATCGGCCAGCCTGTCGAGGTGCACGTTGCACGGCGTCAGCTCGTTCCACGACGATGCCACGCCGATCTGAGGGCGCCCGAAGTCTTCATCGGTGAACCCGACCGCTCGGAGCATCGATCGGGCGCCGGCCCGCTCCATACCCTCGGTGACCTCTCGGCTCCTCGGCCTCATGGACTGGTCCATCTCGCGCCTCCGATCCTCTCGACTGCGCCACCGTCAGGCGGCTCAGTGTAGTCACGGACGGAAGGGCCCGATGGGGGCCGTTCGAGTACTGTCCTGCCGGTTCGCGTTCAGCCTTGGAGGTAGCCATCGCCCACGACCACGTGCACGTCGAGCCGGAGGAGCCGTCTCCATGGGTGGTCCGGTTCGCTCCCCTGATCCCGGCCGGCGGGAGGGTGCTGGACGTGGCCTGTGGCAACGGCCGGCACACCCGGTTCCTCCTCCAACGACGACAAAGGGTCCTCGCCGTCGACAAAGTCGTTTCGAGCATTGCCGATCTCGAGGGGAATCCGGAGCTCGAAGTGCTCCAGGTAGATCTGGAGTCGGACGACGTTTTCCCTCTGGCTGGCCGTCGATTCGAGGGCGTTGTCGTCACGAACTACCTCTATCGGCCGTTGCTACGAGACCTGATGGGAGCGGTCGCACCCGGGGGAGTGCTGATCTACGAAACCTACGCGAAGGGGCACGAACGATTCGGGCCGCCAACGAATCCCGACTTCCTGTTGGAGCCGGGCGAGCTGCTGGAGGCGGTCCGAGGCCGACTCGCCGTGATCGCCTACGAGAACGGTATGGTGAATGAGCCGAGGCCAGCGATAGTCCAGCGGATCTGCGCGATCAGGAGAACCGATGTCGCCGACAGGGAGGCAGTCGCGGGAGCTTGAGTACGAGGCGCTGCCCTACGCTCAGCTTTAGGCTCTACGGCCGCGACGATAGAAGCTAGGCGGCTCGGGTCGAGGCTGGCTGCGCTCTCAGAGGCATGGCCCAGATTCGGGCCTCGCTCATCGCCACGTCGTAGGCCCGCTTGTGGGCCTTGACCAGCGCTCGAACGGCGCGGACGTGGTCGGTTCGCTTCAGGAGTCGCTCGTACTCGGCCCGGAATGCGCCCAGCAGGCGGCGCTCCGCCTCCAGACGAACCAGAGCCTCTCCCTTGACGATCATCGTTCCACCTCTCCACGCCACGTTCGACCAGGGCTCACACGGAACCCATCAAGGTAACAACGGCAGGGCGGGCGTCATTCCTTTAGCGGCGATACAGAAGAAATACCCCTAGGACCCTGTCTCAATGGGCAGCTCGAGCCTGGCCTCCAGGACCCATATAGTAGCGACCCGACAGCCATTTCGTGCGACGCCGGCCACCGCAGCGCTCCCGACATGGGGATTGCGGTCAAAGGCTGGGAACCGAGCCCCCGAGATAACATCCTCCACGAAAGCCTGAACCCGGTGATGGGGCTGGGCATCGTCCTCATCGTGGCCGGGACCTATTTCATCGCCACGAGTTGAGCTCGTGAGCCAAACGGAGACGCCGCCTTTGGAAAGAACCCATGTGTGGGGCATCGAGCGGAGCCGGATCGCCGGCTATCTGTTCGGCATCGCCACCGCGGCGTGCTGGGCGACCAGCCCCATACTGATCAGAAAGGGTCTGGTCGGCCTTCCCTCGCCGCTGTGGGGGGTGACCATAGGGCTGGCCGTCGCTGCGGCGGGCTTCGGCCTGTGGCTGTGGATGAGCCGGCGTCAGGTGGGACCGCGCGAACGTCGCCCCAGAGCCCTCGACCGCATGACCAAGGCCGCCATCGGCTTCCAGGTGCTGGCTGGTCTTGCCTCGGGGCTCGGTTCGGTGGCCCGGACCATCGCCATCGACGTTGCCCCGGTCGTCGTGGTGGTTCCGCTGGTCCAGACGGCCTCGCTGTGGACGATCGTATTCGCTTCGGTGCTGTTGGGCCGGCACGTCGAGCGGGTCTCGCCCAAGCTCGTCCTGGGAGCGGTCCTTGTGGTGGCCGGAGCGGCGCTGGTCATCGTGGGCCTCGAGGCCTGACCCGTGTGACACGAACGAGAAGCGGCTCTGCTCGTCATCACTGGCTTGTCCGCACTTCGCCCGACGCCTAGAGTCAGCCGGAGATGGTCGCCGCAGGCAATCTGGTCGTTTTCGTCCACGGTCTCTGGCTGCACGCCGACTCCTGGAGTGCTTGGGGCGACGTCTTCCGGGAAGCGGGATACGTGCCGATGGCGCCGGGCTGGCCCGGGGATTCCAGCACGATCGAGGAAGCACGGAATCACCCCGAACTCGTCTCGGGTTACGGGATCGACGACGTTGTGGAGCACTACGCTCGGATCATCAGCTCGCTCGATGCCAAGCCCATCGTCATCGGCCATTCCTTTGGGGGCCTCGTCGTCCAGAGGTTGTTGGGGAAAGACCTCGCCGCCGCTGCGGTGGCGATCGACGCTGCACCGATCAAAGGCGTGATCTACTTGCCGCTGTCCGCGCTGCGAGTCGCCTCGATCGCGCTCAGGAACCCGGCGAACAAGAAGCGCGCGGTCTCGCTGAGCTCCGAGCAGTTCCGCTATGGCTTCGGTAATGCTGTCTCGAACGAAGAGTCAAACGAGCTGTACGAACGCTGGACCATACCTTCGCCCGGAAAGCCGTTGTTCGAGGCGGCCTTGGCCAATCTTTCTTCACGTTCACCGGCCAAGGTCAACACCGACAACGCGACCCGCGGGCCCCTGCTGCTCACCGCCGGCGGCAAGGACCATACGGTCCCAGCCGCCATCACCAGATCGACGCTCAAGCAGTACCGCAAGTCACCTGCGGTGACGGACTACAAGGAGTTCCCTGACCGAGGCCACTCGCTCGCGCTCGACAGCGGCTGGCGCGAGGTTGCCGACGCCGTGCTGACCTGGCTCAAAGAGCACTCCCCGTAGGGGAGCCGGTGGATTAAGGCCCACGAAATGTCGACCTGCCGCGCATTGGCTACGTCGAGACGAGGCGGTAGATGCCGCTCGGAGAGCTGAAATAGATCCAACTGTTCGGCCCTCGGTGCATCCCGACGATGCCGGAGGGGTGATCGTAGATCGTGGACGAGCCGACTACCGAGAGGCGGTCGGCGCTCAGCGTCAGTCGCCGGATCTTCCCGTCGAGCCACGCCCCGAACAGCAGGGTCCCGTTCGTAGCCGAGCCGAGGCCGCAGGCCTTGCAGAAGGCAGCGCCGGTAGGGGCGATGACCGGGTTGTAGACCCTGGAGGGCTGGACTGGATTCGGGCCGCTCGCGTTGGTGTTGGGGCACGAGGAGCTGGGCCCCCATCCGAAGTTCCGCCCCTTTCGGATTCGGTTGATTTCGTCGTTGCACTCAGGCCCGTTCTCCGTCTCCCAGAGTCTGCCGGTGGGTGGGTCCCAGGCGAAGCCGATGGAGTTTCGATGGCCATAGGACCACACGCGGTTTCCGAATGGGTTGTTGGGTGCTCGCGACCCATCCCTGCGGATCCGCAGAA
>Ga0137374_10009563_pt1 | contig 11438 bp, 10 predicted proteins | sample SagtaG_20_FD_104811 | JGI IMG/M metagenome (GOLD analysis project Ga0137374, IMG submission 104811) | Vadose zone soil microbial communities from Sagehorn Ranch, Mendocino, California, USA - Sage1_R_100_16 metaG | ecosystem: Environmental > Terrestrial > Soil > Vadose zone | place: USA...
GCAATGCGGCCAGTCCCATCAGTCCTAGACCTCGCTAGTCGCAGGCTGGCCTTGCCGCGCAGCCGCCGCGGGTTGATTGACACGGAGCGTGTACTAGCAGCGGTTCGTCTGGTGCTCGCGGTCAGCTCCCTGCTCCTGGTCTGGTTCAAGCCCGAAGACGTCTCCAGCGATCAGGGACTGGTCTTTTACATCGTCATTCTTTTGCTTGCCTATCTCGGCCACTCCATCTGGCTGCTGGTTGTAGTTCAGTTTGGGGTGGAGGTTTCCCCGCGATTCTCAATCTTGGCGCACGCCACCGACATTCTCTGGCCTGCGGTCATCAGCCTATTCTCCGGGGGCACGAACAGTCCCTTCTTTCTCTACTTTATTTTTGCGTTGCTCGCGGCAGCCTTCCGCTGGGGCATGCGCGAGACTTCGCTCACTACAGTTGCTGTGGTCCTCACCATGGCCGCGGATGCCGTCGCCATCGCCCGTACGCCCTTAGGTAGCCTGATTGGCCAGCATGTGGACGTCATACATTTCGTCGCGCGCGCGGTGTATCTGGTAATCTTCGCGTTCCTCATCGGATATGTGTCAGAGTCGGAAAAACGCCGTGCTGCCGAGGCGATGAGCATCTCGCAAGTCACCGCCAAAGTCCGGGTGGAAGCAGGATTGAAGGGCACGGTGCAGACCGTGCTCCAGGAATTACTCAAGCTGTTCGGAGGCCGTGAACTTCTGGTGATCACGCGTGACGCTGAAGCCAGCCGGGTCATGCTGTGGCGCGCCGAGCAACTGAAGGACACAGGCAACATCGTATTCACTTGGCGCCAACTCGACGATTCCGAGGAACAAGAATACTTGTGCGTGATGAGCGAACAATCCGCGGGAGCCGCATGGCGCAACAGCAGCACCGTAAGCACGTTAACCCTCGATAAGAACGGAATGCGGACTCGTGGTCAGGAATGCTACCTAGCGGCGAGATTTGTCTCACAGCATCCGTTCAATCTGCTCCTGGTCTGCGCGATTTCCGCCGCTCCCGATGTCTCCACACGAGTTTTGCTGTTCGATCCCAGTCTCGGCGGACGCTGGGAAACCCAGCTCCGCTTTCTGCAGGATCTGGCGAACCTGGTCGCGCCTTCGGTCTATAACGTTTACCTGTTGCGCCGCTTGCGTTCCCGCGCCGCAGCGGTTGAGCGGGCCCGCGTCGCACGTGAGTTGCACGACGGCGTAGTACAGTCGTTACATGCAATCGCATTCCGGCTGTATGCTTTGCGCACCCGTTCCAGCGTCAGCGCCGCCGAACGCGAACAGGAGTTGCTCGACGTCCAACAACTGGTGCAGAGCGAGGCGGCGAATGTGCGCAACCTGATCCAGCAGCTCGAGCCACTCGACTTTGATCCCCGCCACGTGGTGGATTTTCTCGCCGGCATGGTCACGCGCTATCGCCAGGACACGGGTATTGGTGCGCAGTTTGTTTGCGACGTGGCTGAGATCAGCCTTCCCCCGACGACTTGCAGAGAAATTGCCGGCATTCTGCGCGAGGCGTTGGCTAACGTCCGCCGCCACAGCGGAGCACAAAACGTGTTGATACGAATTTCTCGTCAGCGAGGCGCATGGGTATTGATCATCGAGGACGATGGCCGCGGATTCGAGTTCAGCGGAAGATTTTCGCACGCTGAACTGGAAGAATTCCGCCGTGGACCTCTGGTGATCAAGCAACGAGTGCGCGCCATCGAAGGCGAACTTACAATTGTCTCGAAACCCGGGCAAGGCGCGCGTCTCGAAATTAAAGTCCCAGACTTCGCCCGAGCCACCATCGCCTGATTATGGGAACAACTCCAATTCGAATTCTGATCGCCGACGACCACGCTATCTTCCGTGACGGATTGCGCCGTCTGCTTGCCACGCAAGAGGACTTCGTCGTACTCGCGGAAGCCTCTGACGGAAAGGAAGCGATTGCCCTTGCCACGGAACTCAAACCTGACGTACTCCTGCTCGATCTGGCAATGCCGCGAGTGCCCGGCATGGAAGTATTGCGTGAGTTGAGCCGGCAGGAATTGCCGTTGCGCACTATCCTGCTTACCGCCGCGATCCAGCCTTTCGCCGTCACCAGTGCCTTGCAGTTAGGCGCGCGGGGCATCGTGCTCAAAGCTTCACCGCCTGAACTCCTGCTGAAGAGCATTCGCGCCGTCTGCGAAGGCCAGTTTTGGGTGGGCAGCGAACCGGTTACAACCTGGGCGCGCGGTGGACAGCCGTCTGCGGGTGGCTTCGGACTCACTACGCGCGAGGTCGAAATTATTTCCGCTATCAAAGAGGGGAACAGCAATCGCGAAATTGCCAGCCGCCTGGCCATCAGCGAAGAAACCGTCAAGCGCCATCTCAGCAATATTTACAGCAAACTGGGCGTCTCTAGCAGGTTAGAACTGGCCGTCTTGGCCAGTGAACAACATCTTGGAACCGACTAAAACCGTGTCTATCCCCTGACACACACGAGGGTTTGAACGGGTCCGGCTTCGAGCCGTTCCGCTAAAGCGCCAAGAAACTCAAATCGGATTTAGCCGCTGAGGGACTTCCAAACAGAACAAGGAGTTTTTTAGCAAACCTGACAGAGCAGTAATATAGTTGACGCTCGTTGGACACAAACGATGTCCATGACTATGACCAGGCGAAAGGCGCTCGCGGTGCTGGCGGGTGCCTTTCCAGCAGTCCACGCGCGAATCGCTCGCCAGCTATCACGTGCCCGAATGGTTTTCGCGATGCGAAATTTGGCATCTGGGCGCATTGGGGACCCCAGTCCGCAGCCGAAGCCGGCGACTGGTATGCCCGCCAGATGTACATCCAGGGCCACGAGCAATACGACTATCACCTCAAGCACTACGGACATCCTTCGAAATTCGGTTTCAAAGATGTGATCCAGACTTGGAAAGGCGATAAATTCGATCCCGACTATCTCCTTTCGCTATACAAAAAAGCCGGTGCGAAATATTTCGTCAGCATGGGTGTCCATCACGACAATTTCGATTTGTGGAATTCAAAGCACAACCGCTGGAACGCAGTGAACATGGGGCCGAAGAAGGACATCGTTGGATTGTTTCGTCAAGCTGCGTTGAAGCATGGTTTGCGCTTCGGCGTAAGCGATCATCTCTGGATCAGCTACAAATGGTTCGCGACCAGCCATTACAGCGATAAAGATGGCCCTTATGCAGGCGCTCCCTACGATGGCGCCGATCCGAAGTTCGCGGATCTTTACCATGATTACGCTGAGGTGAAACAACCTCCTCCCGTAAAACTAGACTGGGACGAAACCTGGATTCCAGAATCCTGGAAGCAGCACTGGGCGTTGCGAATCAAAGATCTCGTGGACCAATATGAGCCTGACTACATGTACAGCGACGGCTCGATTCAATTTGCGCAGTACGGCTTGGATTTGGTTTCGTATTTTTACAATCGCAACGCCGCTCGGCACGGAGGCAGTTGTGAAGCCATCTACACCAGCAAGCGTCCTGAAGATTGTCGCGGTGGAACATGCCTGCTCGACCGCGAACGCGGGGTTCTGGATGAAATCTGGCCTGATCCTTGGCAAACCGACACCTGTATCGGCAACTGGCACTACAAGCGCGACATCGAGTACAAGACCCCGAAGACGATTATTGACATGCTCGTGGATATCGTCAGCAAGAATGGCAATCTGATGCTCAATTTTCCGCTTCCCAATAGCGGCATACTCGACGACCGCGAGTTGAATATCTTGTCTGCAATCACCGACTGGATGAATGTCAATGGTGAAGCAATTTTCTCCACCAGGCCATGGAAGATTTCCGGACAGACCACTCCTGTCAGTTCCGCGCAGGATGCCATGTTCAACGAGAGCAAGCGCAAGCCGCTGACCGCAGAAGACGTGCGCTTCACCACCAAAGGTCAGACGCTGTACGCGTTCGTGATGGGCTGGCCGGAGAAAGAAGCAACGATTGCACCGCTCGGCAGTGACAGCAAATACGCGCCGGGCAAAATCGAGAATGTCGAACTGCTCGGATTTTTAGGCAAGCTCCGCTGGACACGCGACCACTCTGGATTACGAATCCAAATGCCAGAACAGAAGCCGTCGGAGCATGCAGTAGCATTCGAAATTACAGGGAGAGATCTAGTCTGACTGTTTGCGGCAACAATGCTCATGAGCTTCCCAGTGTTTTCGTTTACCGCTAAACTTACGTTGCTGTGGATAACCGGAGCTTTGATTTTCGGCGGTATCCCTGCCAGCCTTAACTTTCGCAAATACCACGAACTCGCGGCCCAAGGAGTCAGCTCCAAGGGAATGGTGATTGCCCTCGAACCATCCAACCATCAATTCGTCGGGTATTCATATGAAGCTAATGGCCGCATATTCACAGCGAAGGGCAGTGCAGGATATGGTAATCCCTCATTCGGCCTTCTCCGGGTTGGCGACGTCGTTTCCGTGTCGTACCTGCCAGGTAATGCGGATGTTTCATGTCTAGGAAATCCGCACGAATTGCTGAACAATGAAGAAATCAGCATCTTGGGTTCCGCCGTTTTGTTCCCGACGGTTGCTCTCGCAGTTTGGTCTGCGAGATATCCTTCATTTCGACGCTGGCTGACAAGATGACTTCTTCGACTGAGCGGCCGGAGAATCGCCGAGACTTAAGAACCGCAGCTGTAGAACTGGCTGTCGTAAGGCCCTCTTCCGCCCTCCTGCGGAGTTCGGCTTCGGGATGACAAGTTTAGAATTTCTCTGTGACCTCTGTGTTCTCTGTGGTGAATGATCTTGATCTGTGCGAATCCGCGTAAATCCGCGGCGAGGAAGTTTCTATGGAAATTAAGAAAGTTGGAGTTCTTGGCTGTGGTCTGATGGGTTCAGGCATTGCGCAAGTCGCAGCCACAGCCGGATTCGACGTCTCAGTGCTCGAAGTCGAGCAGAAGTATCTCGACAAAGGTTTTGCCGGAATTGAGAAGTCTCTGGCTAAATTCGCTGAACGGCCGGCAGACAAAGGCGGTATCACCGCGGGACAGAAAGACGCGATTCGTGCACGCCTGAAGGGCACCACCAAGCCCGCGGACCTCGCGGACTGCGACATCATCATCGAAGCCATCATCGAGAACGTCCCGCAGAAAAAAGAAATGTATGCTGCCCTGGATGGCATCGTAAAGAAAGGCGCCATTTTCGCGTCGAACACTTCCTCGATCTCAATCACCGAGCTGATGACCGCCACCAAGCGGCCCGAGCGATTCATAGGTCTGCACTTTTTTAATCCCGTGCCGCTGATGAAGCTGGTAGAGGTCGTTCGCACCGTCGCCACAGCCGGCGACGTTTACGAAACCGCGTACGAATTTGCGAAAAAGCTGGGAAAAGTTCCAGTTCGCACGAGCGACAAGACCGGATTCATCGTAAACCGCCTGCTGGTGCCGTATCTGCTCGACGCTATCCGCGCCTACGAAGAGGGTGCCGGTTCTATCGAGGACATTGACAACGCCATGAAGCTCGGCTGCGGCTATCCCATGGGCCCGTTCACCCTGCTTGATTTCGTCGGCCTCGACACGACTTACTACATCACCCACGTGATGTATGACGAATTCAAAGAGCGCCGTTTCGCCTCGCCTCCCTTGCTGAAGCGGTTGGTAATGGCCGGCTGGCACGGGCGCAAAACCGGCAAAGGCTTCTACGATTATTCCGATCCGAATAATCCGAAGCCGATCAAACTTTGAACTTCTTAGCCACGGATCACACGGATAAATACGGATCGCTGCAAATGCTTCACCACGGAGGCACGGAGACACAGAGCAAATCGATGAAAATGTTTCGTATCAGGGCAGGTCTTCAGACGTGCCGCAATGGTGCTGAGTCCTTCGCCTTTAGGCGCTGAGGTTCGATCGGCGCTCACCGAATATCCGCGAGGAAGACCTCCACCATCAATTACAATCTGACTGCCCATGTCCAGCACTCTCGACGCCAACCTCCGTCGCGCGCTCGCCGACCGCGTCCGCTACTACAAAGAACTCGGCATCTACGACTTCTACCGCCAGCCGGTCGTCGCCGACATACAGGATGAGCAGATAAGTGTGGCGCGGGCGCCCTCGCCCGCGGCTGTTGTCATTCGGGGGGAACAAAATTTGTCCGCTAGTACAAACCTTGAATCACCGCTCGCCGACCCCGCCGCCTCCCTCCGCCTGATCCGCGAAGACATCGGCGACTGCACCCGCTGCCGCCTGCACAAACAAGGACGCAAGCAGATCGTGTTTGGCGTGGGAAATCCCAAAGCTGATCTGATGTTCATCGGAGAAGCCCCGGGTGCGGACGAAGATCAGCAAGGCGAGCCCTTCGTAGGCCGCGCCGGGCAACTGTTAAATAACATGATCAAAGCCATGGGAATCCGTCGTGAAGACGTTTACATCGGCAACATTATCAAGTGTCGACCTCCAGGCAATCGAACTCCCGAGCGTGACGAGTGTGAAACCTGCTCGCCCTTCCTGATGCGCCAGATTGAAGCCATTCATCCCAAGGCCCTTGTGGCATTGGGCGCGGTTGCCGCTAAGACCCTACTGGCAATCAATGCCCCGATGACCGAACTGCGCGGCCGCTGGTACGACTTCCGCGGCACGAAACTCGCCGTGACCTATCACCCCGCATTCCTGTTGCGTGATCCCCGCCAGAAGAAGGAGGCGTGGAAAGACCTGCAAATGGTGATGACGGAACTAGGCCTACAAGCTCCGGCAAAGTCGCCTGAGTAGCTTCGGAAGTCCAGTTTTTTCACCGCAGCGTTACACGGAGACAGCGAACTTTAAGAAACTTCTGTTTGCTTCTCTGTGTCTCTATGACCAGTGGTGACAAACAAGAGCCGATAAGAGATAAGAGTGGTGGGCGCTGTAGGATTTGAAAGTTCAATAGACAAGGTACGCCCGATGTAGAAAGAGTGGATGCAGCCAAGTTTCAGGAGGCTTGGGTTGACAAAGTCCATGAAAAATATGGTGACTGGAGGCGCGGTGACAAAAAAGGCATTCCCTGCGACATCGAATTCAAGAAGACTGGCTGAAGAAGACACTTGCCAATTGGGCAACCCCCAGCTCGCTTGTGTCACTTGCAATTGATTGCAATCTTACTCGGAGGTTAGGAGATATGAAATTGCGAAGGGCGGACAAAATGAAGTCGTACGAGGTTCTACTTCAGAAGATGGTGCTTATGGGACACGTAGAAGATATTTCTGCAAATCAAGGCCTTGTTCCGCCGGTTGAAGTGAATGTCGTAGACGCCGACGGCACGGACTACGACTTTGAATATAGCCCGGAGTACGAAAGCGTGAATTTGCCGCCACTGCCTGGACGGCCTCCGCTCCTTTTGCGATTGACTGACGCGAAGGGAACCCAGATGGAACAGAAGCTGGCGGACTTGAGGTTGCCGCCGGGATGGAAGAAGACACAATCCGAGCCGACGACCAACTAGAGACGAGGCACGGGGAGTTGGGCGTCCAGACGCTCCTGCTAGTACTCGCGGCGGGAATGGACGAGCGAATGGCAAAGATCGAGCAAGCCAAGACTCTGTCTCAGCGTCTCAGCTACAACACGTCTTCAACGAACTTGAAGAAATCAATTGCACCGGGATTTGTAGAATGCACGGGGTGCTGGAAATGGCAAGAACAGTCGATATTTCCCCTGTTAATACTGGCGAAACGGTCAAAGCAGCGGGTCACGGAACGAAATGCGCGATTGGCGCAATTGTAGATAAAGAGAATACGCAGGCGAGATGCAGAACGAGAATTCTGGAGGTTCCCGATGTTTCCGGCTCAGTTCGAGGAGTTGCTAATCTACCCTGAAGGGAGGGGAACCATGCGTTTTGCACTCGGCAACCCAGTCAATGCATTATGAAAGAGCGCCCCACTTTAAGAGGTTAAAGCTGGGGATGTGGCGCCGCCTCCGCTCCTACGCTGTGTAGGGCTTCGCTCCGCTACGGCGGCTAAAGAGTAACTGCAAGAGGTGTGGGGTGGCAAAGAAGTGCAGGAGGGTGTAGGCAAAGCAGCTGGACAATGGCATTTTACTTTGGCACGGCGGAGTCCCTAGTAAGGAGGGCTGACGGCGAAGCTCGGTTTGGTGCTATACTCCGCGCCGATTCGCGGCGGAGGCGCGGCGTGCGATTCGTCCGCAGCTCGGACGATGCGCTCATCTTCGATGACTTGTCCGTCCTGTTACTGCAGCTGAGTTCATTCGGGAGAACTTAATGAACAAAATATTATTTGCCTACCTTATTGTATTGTTCCCGGCGCTGGCCCTAGCTCAGCGGAATGAACAACAGCCTGATGTCCCTGTCGAGAAGTGGACCGGGAGAGTGGTCATGCTCATCGGTGCCCATGCGGACGATGACGCGATGTCGCACGGCACGCTGGCAATGCTTCAAGCACATGGGAATCAAATCTACATTGTGACTCTAACAAGCGGAAATGTTGGCACCCAAGACCCGAATTTATCCAGAACACAGCTTGCCCAGATTCGTCGGCAAGAGGAATTGGCTGCCTTGGCGGAGCTCGGCATTCCGGGCGAGCACTACGTTGACCTTGGATACGACGACGGACTTCTCGAATTTGAGGATCGTAAGGCTGTCGTAGAGAATCTGGTGCGCTCGATTCGGAAGATACGCCCCGATGTCCTGCTCGCATTTGATCCGGGCAAGCGATACCAACGATGGCACAAATCCGACCACCGGGCTGCCGCTTACTTAGCTGCGGATGCGGCGAGGGCGGCAATGTGGCGACTGCTGTTCGAAGGCCAGATCATCCAAGAGGGTCTCAAGGAGTACATGATCCCGGAATATCTCTTTTACGACAGCGCTCAAGAAGACGAGAATACTTGGGTGGACATCAGCGAGTTCGCCGACAAGAGGGTGAACGCGGGGGCAAAATATGTCAGCCAGTATGGACCGGGCTGGAAGAACTACAAACCGAGTCTTTCGGGAGCGGAGTTGAAGCAGATGGAGGAGTCTGTGCGCAGCCATATCAGGATGAAAGGCGGAAAAGCAATCGAAGGATTTCGCTACTACAAGGGTCTGCCTGATTCAATTGGAAAATAGCTCTTCTCCGAAATCGTTGATGCCTGAGAATTTGCTGGCTCATACAAAACCTCCCAACGGAGGTTTTTGTGCTTCGGCATTGTAAGTGTGCTCCACGCAAAATGGCGTTAACAGGCGATTTGACTCATTGACGACGATGAGCGTAATCGCGATTTTTCGCCAATCATCAAAAGGCAACGCGAATTGCGAACTGCCCACAGTTGTTGGAAATGCGGCGAGAGTTTTTGCCCGCATTCGATCCAAACAACGAGTGACTTTTATCGGCAATCAATCGGGATTCTGGTTAAGAACTTTAGTTCGGTCCCTGTCCATTCCCAGAAGGCTCTATTGCAGTTTTTCTGGATAGCCCCGGTACACACGTCAGTGGTCAAGAGTCGACTATTAACCTTAAAAGTAGGTCCGCATGTGTACTCTTTCTGAGCACGAGAAAATACTGTTCCGCTTGCTGCGTCGACAATAACGAACGACGCACACTCAGTTCCACATCCGATGATGATTACCGTATAGTGGCCCGCGAAGTTCGGCCCCCGCTGTTTCCCCTTCTCGAATTCTCGTGCGGTACTCTCGATCCTCAGGAGTTCTTAAAACGGGCACTGCGGGTTTGCCCCTGTATATCTTTACTTTGTATTGCTTGAACTGAGGAACTGGCAAATTGGTTGCCTGATTCGCTTGTGCTTGCAAAGAATCCTGCGCAGGCATGAAAAATGTGATTGCCAGTAATCCACACACGAACCCGATTTTCATAACTGTCAATGTACGGCTTGGACTACGCATGCCGCAATTCCCCAAGTCTCGCCTCTGGCTCAATTGACGTCATCAGGCCTGATCGACGTATTTCGGCGACACGGAATGACAGTACCCGCGCCGCCGCCAGCTAAATAGGGCTTAACTAGGCGATACTCGCACCGCTCACGTGAATGAGTGATATCGCGATATTCCGCCAATAACAAGGCTGAAGTGATGCCTATTACAGGGACTCAGGCCGGAATGGGTGTAATCTACTTCCATTTGCGGCGGGTAGAGAGCCCACGCATCCGAGCTAAACACTCAGAGTTGTATAGAGGTGCCCCATGAAGCTGCGCTGGACAATCGTTGCCATTAGCTGCGTGGCTCTGATCTGTGTAGGCCTAATCATCTGGCACTTCGTCCACGCTGAGCTTACTGTCCGCCGACTCGCAAAGGACGCGATCGCGCACCGCATCCGTGCTGAGCAGGGCGATGCGGAATCTCAGTTCAAGCTGGGTTCCATGTATTCGAGAGGAAAGGGAGTCCCGCAGGACTATGGCGAGGCCGTTCGCTGGTATCGCAAATCCGCCGAGCAGGGTTACACGAAGGCCGAATACAACCTCAGTAGCATGTATCGCGATGGCGAGGGAGTTCCTCAAGACTATGCGGAGGCTGAACGCTGGTGCCGTAAAGCTGCTGAACAGGGAGACGCGAGGGCCCAGGAGGGTCTTGGATTCTTGTATTACCGTGGCGAAGGAGTGCCACAGGATTATGCGGAGGCGGCGCGTTGGTACCGAAAATCCGCCGAACAAGGAGATGGGAACGCTCAATACGTCCTGGGCTACATGTATTACTACGGCTACGGGGTGGCGCAGGACAAAGGCGAAGCCAACCGCTTGTTCAACCAAGCTGCCGCGCAAGGCAACGAGGATGCACGGCGTGCCGTTGGTTGGAACAAAGCGCACGTGCCCGCGCTAAGCAGGATCCATCTTCCTTTGGAATGTCTAGCCAGCTTGTTTTTCGGAGTCGCCTTCCTGAAGTCTGGACAGAGTCGTCGAACTCGGGCACAGATAGCAACAGGTCTGGCGGCTCTCCTGCTCATGTCTGCTGTTGTATTGGATCTGTTCTGGTATTCCTATGTCGGTCATCTGCAATCCTCCACGACCCTGAGTGCGTTGTACTTGGCAAGACATTTGGTGGGCGGAGCAATCGTCGCTATGCTGGCATTCAGCGTCCATGCGAAGAGCGCAAAAATCGCACTGATCGCAGCGGCCGCGTTATTCCTCGGATTCACGTTGTTTGGGATAGTCCGTTCCGAACTGAGGCACGTCCCTCTTACGATCCGCTTTCTTTGTTTCGTCGGATTGCCCATTGGAATGTCAATTCCTTCAGCTATCTTCCTTTGGCTCGACCGTAAACGAAGTGGACGGGGGCTGGACGGCAAACACGATGCAGCAGTACCGGCCACGGCGAAGTGACTGTTCAAATCAGGCCTTTGCGCTCAAAATCCCAGTCACGAGGGACGATGAACGATGAGCGTAAAGGGAGTAGAGTCGAGAACAGGCGCAGTAACTGTAGTCTCCCGGTGGATAGTTGACTGGGCTTTCGCCGCGTCTCCGCAGTCCGGTTTGGCTTGGTTCTGTTTCCTGTTCCCGCTCATCGAACC
>Ga0137374_10009570_pt1 | contig 11437 bp, 11 predicted proteins | sample SagtaG_20_FD_104811 | JGI IMG/M metagenome (GOLD analysis project Ga0137374, IMG submission 104811) | Vadose zone soil microbial communities from Sagehorn Ranch, Mendocino, California, USA - Sage1_R_100_16 metaG | ecosystem: Environmental > Terrestrial > Soil > Vadose zone | place: USA...
AACGCCGGCTGATGGAGCTGGCCTCTACCTCAGGCTCGGGCTAGTTGTCGTTCTGTATGGAAGAGCGAGCAAAGGAGTGGCCCGGGAGGAAGCCGACCCGCGGATACGCCTGACCGGCAGGAAGGTTCGCACGCCGTCAAGATGGTGCCATACAGCTGGTGCACCCCAACCGGACAGTACTTGGAAGAGTGTCCGCAGGTAAAGGGGCATGTGCTCGGTCTGAGCGATCGTCACGCCAAGCTCCGACGCTCCGGCTATCGGAAGAGTGCCGCCAGGTGAACTGATCGCTGCCCCCCGGTCGCCGAGAGACCCCGCATTGGTCTGTGCGCTTGTCGCAACACGCTCTCGGACCGGGCCTACCCCGTGGGCATCCACCAACCGCTGGTCACGTCAGCACGGAGAATCGGAGGTGGGTCGCCCTGGGGGTGTCGATCGACCTCGTCTTTGTCAGTTCGATCCCCGCGGGGCTCAGGTCCTGGAACAGGCGCACGCCGTTCCCCAGCAAGATCGGGATCACATGGATCTGAAGCTCGTCCAAGAGTCCGGCCTGGAGGTACTGCGTGACGGTGTTCGCTCCTCCCCAGATGCCGACGTTCTTGTCGCCCGCCGCGGCGCGGGCGTCGGCCAGCGCAGCCTCCAGCCCGCCGGTCACGAAGTAGTAGGTCGTGCCGCCTTGTCTTGGCAGAGGGTCACGTGACTCGTGCGTCAGCACGAAGACGGGCATGCCAAAGGGCGGAGGGTCACCCCACGGCTCAACGCCGACATCGAACATCCGCTTGCCGATCAGGACCGCTCCGGCGCTCGCGTAGATCTCGTCGACGATCTCGGCGTCGGTGGCGGTCTTCTCGTCGAACATCCAATCGTGGAGCCGGCCAGGGTCATCACCCAGGGGGTTTTCGCCTCCCGGGTTGGGTTCGGTGACGAAGCCATTCTGGCCACGAGCCCGTCCAGGAACTCGTTCCAGCCTTCGGTGAACTCTCGTTCGACGTCGCCGGAGGGGAGCCCTCGTTGCGTGAGCGTGAGGAGCGTTCGTCCATCAAGCCATTGGAGGCTGATCTCCGTCAGCGATTCGACGCGCGATCCATCCGGCCACTCGGTGGTCGACGCGTAGACGAGACGGTGTGGCCTCTCCACGGTGTGGAAGACGTTCCGCTCGACATAGGGCGCCGAGGCCGGGCCGAACCGGATGATCCACTCGCCTCCGACACGGAGATCGCACTCGGACTCCACGACCCAATCGGGCCCCCCCGGTCCGGAGCGCGCGTTGCGCATCGGGATCCGTGTACGCATCGAACACGAAGTCCGGGGGCGCGTCGAACCACCGTTGGAGGCGGATGTCTGGGCTCACGCGCGTCGGCCCGTGCGACTCGACACGTAGCGTTCGAGCCCGTCGAGCCGCCGTTTCCCACATGCGAAACGTCTCGATCCATTGCCGAGCCTCGTCGAGGCGTTCTGGTCCGAGCATGCACTCCCGGACCCTGCCCACCTTCTCCTGGGTTGCATCGCGTTCGGGCCTGTAAAGAGGCGAGCGATGAGTTCCGGCCCGCGTCGCGGTCTTACCCTGCGACCGCGAAGGAAGGAGGACGATGATGCCGCATGAGCCGGCCACCTGGGAGACGCGGGTCCTCTTGAGCGGTCTCGGCATGGGCGAGTCACCGCGATGGCACGACGGCCGCCTCTGGTTCTCCAACTGGGGCACGAACGAGATCGTCGCGGTCGATCTTGACGGGAACAGCGAAGTCATGGGACGCGGCGGCGGAGGCAGGGGCTGGGCCGCCAACTGGCTCCCTGACGGACGCATGCTCATCACCGGCGGCGAGCTGATCCGCGTGGAGCACGACGGGTCTCGCCTCCGACACGCCGACCTGAGAGACACCTCGCCGTACGGCTGCAGCGAGATCACCGTCGACGGACGCGGCAACATCTACGTCAACACGATCAACTTCGACTGGGCGGAATTCGGCGACATCTTGGCGAGCGGGACGGCGCCGGGGAAGATCGCGCTCGTCACGCCCGACGGCGAGGCCCGCGACGTCGCCGACGGTCTGGCCTTCCCGAATGGGATGGTCGTGACACCCGACAACGCCACGCTGATCGTCGCCGAATCGTTCGCTCGTCGGCTCACCGCCTTCGATATCGCTGCCGACGGCAGCTTGTCGAACCGGCGCGTGTGGGCCGACGTCACGGGCGACGGGATCTGCCTCGATGCCGACGGCGCCGTGTGGTGCAGCGACGTCGGACCGGACGAAGGAGGTATCTGCCAACGCGTCCGCGAGGGCGGTGAGGTGCTCGATCGGATCGAGCTCGACCGTCCCTGCTACGCGTGCATGCTGGGCGGCGAGGACGGCAGGACGCTCTTCATGGTGGTGTCCAAGTGGTTCGGTCCGGACAGGATCGACGAGCTGATCGAGGCGAAGACGGGTCAGGTCCTGACGGCCCGTGTCGACGTGCCGCACGCCGGCTGGCCATGACGAGAGCTATCAACCGCCTACTTCTCGGATCGACGACACGCACTACGCGATCCGCTTTGCCCCGCGAAGCGCGGGTGTCGACTCGGGGACCAAAGAACGGACGGAAAGGCCCGACGGATGCTCGAGGAAGGCCCCGAAGCATGATCCGATTGGAGGAGCACCCCATGGGAGGCGTTCCGATAGCGTCGCCTGCCTAAGGTTAGCGCCGGGGGGGTCAGCCAACCTTGAGTTTCGCCGTCCTACAGTGGACTCCGCCGAGGCCATCGTGACACGCGCAGATGTGAAACCCGTCCTGGTGACGGGGGCCACCGGCCGAATCGGGCGCACGGTGGTCGCCGAGCTGCTGGATGGGGGCGTGCCGGTGCGCGCGCTCACGCGCCGGCCGGCGACGGCGGGGCTGCCCGCGACCGTCGAAGTCGTGGCGGGCGACCTCACCGTGCCCGACTCGCTCGACGCGGTGCTGCAGGGTGTCGGTGCAGTCTTCCTCCTCTGGACCGCGCCGCCGGGCACCGCTCCTGCCGTCGTCGAGCGTCTCGCGTCGCACACGCGGCGCGTCGTCTTTCTCTCGTCCCCGCACCAGACACGACACCCGTTCTTCCAGCAGCCGAACCCCGCGGCTCGCTTCCACGCCGAAATGGAGCGCCTGATCGCGGACGCCGGACTCGAGTCGACGTTCATCCGGCCCGGGATTCTCGCGTCGAACGCACAGTTCTGGTGGGGGCCCGCGATCCGTGACGGCGACGTCGTCCGGTGGCCTAATGGCGGGGCCGAGACGGCACCTATCGACGAGCGCGACGTCGCGGCCGTGGCGGCACGCGCCCTATATGAGGACCGACACGCGGGCGGCGACTACGTCCTCACAGGCCCCGAGTCGCTGAGCCAGGCGGAGCAAGTGAGCGTGATCGGGGATGTCCTCGGTCGCCGAATCCGCTTCGAGGAGCTGTCGCCAGAAGAGTTCCGGCGTGAGACGGCGGGTAGCTGGCCGCGTCCGGTCGTGGACATGCTGCTCGCCGCGTGGGGTGCGACGATCGGACACCCGGCGTACGTGACTTCCACCGTGGCCGACGTCGTCGGATCACCCCCGCGGACTTTCCGGCAGTGGGTCTCCGATCACGCCGACGCGTTCCGGTAACCCCCGGCGCGCGCGCCACGGATCTGACCCCCCATGAGATCCGCGACGACGACGCCTGGCAGAAGATGTGGAGCGCGTTCGTGCAGGTGGAAGCGATGTACCGCCTCCCAGCATGAGCGCGATTCGACTCCGAGTGACGGACGCAGGACGATTGGGCGCAGGCAGCCCGGCAGACCGAGTGTTACAGCTCACCCGCTTCGACCAGCTGCTTGAGGTGGCTCCCCATCCACCCCTTGGAGCCGGCTGCTACGACTCTGGCCCGATAGGGAATGGCATCGTGATGGACGAAGAGCATTCGGGACCGGACGCGGGCGCGTCTCCCATGGACTACGACGCTGAACTGCAGTTGCTCAACGAGGTCCTACGCCGCGCCTACGGCATCGAGCCCCACGACAACGTCCTCGACATCGGATGCGGAGCCGGTCAGACGACCCGTGAGGCGGCACGCATGGCCGCCGAAGGCGGCGCGCTGGGTGTCGACCTGTCCGCGGAGTCTATTGCCCGAGCTCGCGAACTCGCTCAAGCGGAGGGAGTCCGCAACGTGACGTTCGAGCATGCCGACGCGCAGGTCCACCCCTTCCCCTCGGGGCGTTTCGAACTCGCCATCAGCAGGTTCGGGACGATGTTCTTCCCTGACCCGATTGCCGCGTTCGCCAACATCGGACGGGCGCTGCGGCCCGCCGGCCGACTGGTGATGATGGTCTGGCAGGGACACGAGCTGAACGAATGGTCCCGGGCGATCGAGGAAGCCCTGGGAGGCTCCAGAGACGCGCCAGCCTCGGAGGCACCCGATCCGTTCTCACTGGCCGATCCGGCGAGGGTTGAAGGGATCCTGAATGCAGCGGGCTTCACGCACGTCACCTTCAGCGACGTCCACCGACCCATCCACTACGGTCGGGACGTCGCGGCAGCGCTCGAGTGGGTCCGCGGCTTCACGTGCACGAAGGAGGCGTTTGCGCGTTTGGCCGCCGCATCGGCGGAGCGGGCGCTCGGGCGCCTCCGAGGGACGCTCGCAGCGCACGCTGACAGGGACGGCGTCTGGTTCGACTCGCGGGCCTGGATCGTGAAGGCGCGTCGTCGCTGAACGGGATGGCGGTGGGACGAGCACCAGCACGTCGACCGCTCCCGTGGTCGCACCGATGAGTCCATGACCTCCACGGCGCCGTTCCAAACAAGCAACGGCGTCCGGAGGGGAGACTGGAGCACGCAAGGAGGCCTCGCGATGAGCACATTCGTCCTGATCCACGGCGCCGGCGACGTTGGCTGGTACTGGCACCTCGTGGACGCCGAGCTGCGCCGGCGCGGGCACGACGCCGTGGCGCCGGATCTCCCCTGCGATGACGACGCCGCCGGGCTCCCCGAGTACGCGGACGCCGTGGTCGAGGCGATCGGTGACCGGACCGATCTCGTCGTGGTTGCCCAGTCGCTGGGCGGCTTCACGGCCCCGCTCGTGTGCGAACGGGTGCCGGTGAAGCTCCTGGTCCTGGTAGCGCCGATGATCCCCACGCCCGAAGAGGCGCCAGCCGACTACTGGGCGAACACGAGGTACGAGGAGGAGGCGCAGGAGCGGTACGAGGACGACATCGCCCTCTTCTACCAGGACGTTCCCCTGGAGCTCGCGTCTGAGGCGTTGAAGCGGAGCCGGAGGCAGTCCGAGGACCGGTTGGGGGAGCCGTCGCCTCTTGCGGCGTGGCCCGACGTCCCCACGCGGGTGTTGCTCTGCCGCGACGACCGCCTGTTCCCCGTCGCCTTCGTCCGACGCGTGGCGCGAGAGCGCCTGGGGATCACCCCGGACGAGATCGACGGCGGGCATACCCCTGCCCTCAGCCGTCCGAAGGAGCTGGCCGAGCGCCTCGAGGCGTACGCCGCCGAGGCCAGCGTGAGTTCCGGCTGACACCATGCGCTCGGGACTCTTCCACCCGCCCTTCGATGCCTATCGGATCCAGGCGTCGTCGCTCGCCTGGCCGCCGACGTGGGGGAGGCCGGATGGGACGGGGTCTTCGTGTGGGACCACGTGCGGTGACTAGAGCCGGTGCTCGAAGTGGCGGCCCCCCTTCAACGCTGCCGTCCGACACGCGAGCGCGGTGAGCGGAATCCCGATGTCGCGGCGGGTTTGGGCCGAGAATCGGAGAGACTCCCTGGAGTCTCTCCGATTTCTCCTCGTGCCCCCGGGGGGAATCGGATCAGACCTCCGCAGTTTGGTGCGGTTGCGGCAGCGGCTCCTTCTCCGGCTGAAGAGGCAATCCTGATCCCGGACCAGATCTAGAGAATAGGCTGCTTCGAACCCGGTCGCGGAATACCCTGATCCCTCGGACACCGTGTTCGACGTGAAGATCGTCTGGTTGCCGGCGTCCCCCGGGGTTATAGGAGGGAGAAACTACGACTGAAGGTGCGAAATGGCGGAGCTGTACCCGGCGGGTCGGTCGACGGTGAAGACGGGGAGCGAGGAGGCCTTTATCGAGGCGTGGCGGGAATTTCGCCGAGTGATTCGGCCCTGGAGACTCCCGTGGCCGTTGGGCGAGGCTCCTCCCGGACGACGAGGGCCCACGCAGGTTCCCCAGGTCCTCAGCGGCCAGCAGGGAGGGCCGTCTCCACCAAGCCGGTGACCACGTCGTACACGTGTCCGGACACAGTGACGCGCGGGGAGATCGGGGGTGCAGAGCGGAGGCGCTCGACGTCGCGCCTGACGGTCGCTGCGGGGTCGAGGACGACGTGCTCACGCAAGGTCGCCTGCTCGACGCCGATCCGCTCGGCGTAGCGGCGGCGGAACGCGTCGTCGGCGAGCGCCGCAGTTGCGCACTCGGTGTGGTGGATCACGGCGACCTCGAACAGCGGCCCGTCGGGCAGCATGTTCTCGGCGAGCTGGCCGATGAACGCGACGTCGTTGATCACCTCCGGGGTGACCCGCCCGCCGACGTTCCGGACGACCATCGCGTCGCTGAGGCCGAGGCCGAGGAAGTGCGCGGGGTCGACGCGCGGATCGAGGCACGTGATCACGAACAGGCGCAGGTTGGGGAACACGACGGCGCCCTGGTGGCCGCCGGCGGCGGCGAAGGCGCGGTTGCGCTCGAGCGCGGGATCGACGTTGGCCGTGGTCATCGCGGTGCTCCGTTCGTGAGGTGGCAGTGGTTTGGTAGGCGGGGCGGCGGTCATGTCGGAATCTCCCGTTCGGTTCGAGCGGTCAAGGTGTGTCTGCACCGGCCGCCGCTTGCGGGCTGATCGCGCCCGCGGCTAGCCTTGGCTGGTGCCGGCCGCGCGTCCTCGCCGCGAGCGCGAGCAGCTTGAGCGCGGCCCCTAGCGAGCAGGCGGCCATGTACACGAACCGTCGGCGTGCTGCACGCCTTCGACGGCGGCTTCAGATGGGGTACGAGGCTTCGACCAACCACGCCAGTAGCCCCCAGCAACCAACACCTCATGCCAGACTCCTTTCCTGATCAAGCCGGCTCTTCTGTCCGGCCGACCTCTCGTGACTTATCGGTGCGCGTTGCCGCTGAAGCGTCACGGACCGTCGTTTGGCCCAAATCCACGACCTCCCACAAGTGACGAGGTGGCTGCATCGCTTCGTGACACATGGCCATCAGGAGAAGGCAGGATTTGGGTCGATAGTGGGCTGTGTTCACGGAGCGATCCGGATCCTCGAGCGAGTTCTCCCGCCCGCACTCTTCGAAGAGCCAGGAAGTGCAGCAAGATCGCAATGGGGACATAGAAGGTGGGGACGAGGGTCCACGGAAAATGGAGCAGCGCTTGCGAGTTGGCCCCTGGTGCAGCGAGGATCCCCACCGTACTTAGTGAATAGAGCAGGCCCAGCGCTACAGCATTGAAAAGGTCTGTCAGGCCAAATAGGTTCCAGGTCACGTACCCCGTCGTGAGGGCCTGCCCGCGGCGGCCTTGGCGCAGCCATATCGCCAGGGGAATGCTAAGAATGCCCGCAGTGATATCGCCAAGCCCAGCTTCCCAGCCCAATTTGGGTGCGAGTGTGTGATTGAGAGCGTCCACCACGAAGAAGATGCCGGTGGGGAAGAATCGAAAGCTGTGAAGTGCGGTCACTACCCAGAGCGGTACCGCGAGCAGTGACTCGCGGATCCGTCTACTGAGAGCGTAAGCCAACACGAAGCCGGTTATCGGCCCGGCGAAGAACAAACCGAGAAATATCGGCGGCGTGCCGCGCTGGTCGAACAGCCCGAGCGCGCTGACAACCAATACGCCCGCGAGCCAGAGCGCGATGACTCCCAGGATGCCCATCTGAGTGTGTCTGGTGCTTCTGCTGTTCATCTCTCTCCTCCTACTCCTGAAGACCCATGGGTCGCGACTTGCCGAGTCGAGGCTCACATGCGTTGCCTCCTTCCGAGGACGTCACCGACCGGATGTGCGAGACGTCGCGCGTGGGCCAGCACAGCCGGATCACGCGGCCCTCCTCCCTTGGGGGCAGCTCGCCACTTCCTCAGCGGGAGGGTTTGGACAGCCGTGGCCGTGGCCGAGGCGGAGCGGGCCTTGTCCGTCCGATTCCGCGCTCTCGCCTCGCGAGCCAGGCGCTCGCGCTGCGCTTGCTGTCGCAGCTCGTCCAAGTGCGCTTTGGCGCGCTGGAGAGTCGCGAAGCCGATCATGTTCGTCGCTCCTTTCTTGTCTTGGTCTAGGGACGACCCGCCGCGCAAAGCGACCCCCCGGTCAGCACGTCGATCACTGCGTCCGTCTCCGCTGTCCTTCGCGTTGACAACCGATGGGCGTTCAATGCCGGTGCACGGCCGTTCAGTCCCGGAGAAGATCGCAAGCTCCACGGTCGATCCTTCGGCGATCGCCTCTCAGGGCCCACGACAAGCTCCGCGGCGGCGGTGGCAGACTTCTCCTGAGCAATCCCTGGGGGCCAAGGAGGGAAGGACCGTTGCCGGGAGGCTTCATCGGCCGAGATCGGGAGCTGGCCGAGCTCTCCGTCGGGTTGCAGGGGGCGATCCAGGGTCGAGGCGGCGTCTTCCTGATCGCGGGTGAGCCCGGGATCGGCAAGACGGCGCTCGCCGATTGCCTGGCCAGCGATGCGATCGAGCGCAGCGCCTTGGTTCTATGGGGCCGGTCTTGGGAGGGCGCGGGTGCACCCCCGTACTTCCCCTGGTCTCAGGTCATCCGAGGGCTGGCCAGCGAGTACGACGATGAGACGTTGCGATCGTTCGCAGGTTCCGGCGCCGGCCAAATCGCCGTGTTGGCGCCCGACTTAGCGGCGCGATTGGGGAACCCCGTCGATCGCAGCAGCGCCGTCGACTCCGATGCCGGGCGTTTCTACGTGTTCGAGGCGGTCGAGCGATTCCTGAGGAACGCGTCGTCGGTCCGCCCTCTCGTGCTTGTCCTGGACGATCTGTTTGCCGCCGACTACCCGGCGCTGCTTCTGCTCCGATTCCTGGCGCGGGAAGTTCGCCTTTGGCGGATGCTCCTGGTTGTGACCACTCGCGATGTGGAACAGGCACGGTCTCCCGAAGCCAGTGATGTGCTCGTGGATGTCGTCCGCGAGGGTCAGATCCTTCGTCTACGGGGGCTGGACCGGAACGAGGTCGGGCGCCTCGTCGAACACGTCTCGGGAACTGCGCCCGTGGAGCACAAGGTGGTCGCGATCCACGAGGCGACGGAGGGCAACCCCCTATACGTGCGGGAGGTCACACGCCTGGTCGCCGCCGAAGATCCGCTGGACCGCCCAGGCCAACTGACCATATCCATTCCGTCGAGCGTCCGGGCGGTGATCCGTCGGCGGATAGCACCACTGGCTCCCGATACCGTCCGTGTGCTCTCGGCAGCCGCGGTCGTGGGTCGAGACTTCGATCTCAAGTTGGTGGGCCCGGCCAGTGACCTCCCAAACGATCGGGTCCTCGAATCACTCTCGGAGGCCGTGACCGCGGGGGTGGTGAGCGAGGAACCGGCCGCCGTCGGCGTCTACCGCTTCTCTCACCCTCTGATGCAAGAGGTGATCTACGACGATCTGCCCATCCCAGCGAGGATCCAGCTGCACAGACTTATAGGTGAGGCTATCGAGCGATTGCACGGCCAGGATCCGGGGCTCCATCTGGCGGAGCTCGCGTATCACTTCGCCAAGGCGGCGCCCGTGGGGGAAGGTGCAAGAGCGCGGGACTACGCTCGCATGGCCGGCGACCAGGCGATGGACGCCTGTGCGTATGAGGAGGCAGTCGCGGAGTATCGGCGGGCCCTGGACGCGCTCGAGTTCGCCGGTACGGACGAAGCCCTCCGCTGCCAATTGCTCCTGCGCCTGGGTGAAGCCCTGGCCCGGGCGGGCGACTACGAGGAAGCCAGAGCGAGCTACCTCTCAGCCGTCACCATAGCCAGGCAGCTAGGCGACGCGGACCAGCTCGCATTGGCGGCGTTGGGCTTCGGAGAGCCCCAGGTTGAGCCCGGCGTGGTCGACCGGCAGCTCCTCGTACTTCTGCAGGAAGCCCTCGACGCCCTGGGTGCAGGGGACGGCGCCCTGCAAGCGCGGATCCTTTCCCGCCTCTCCCTCGAACTCACATTCTCGGAGCAGACGGAGCGCCGGGAGAGCCTCAGCCGCCAGGCGGTGGAGATGGCCAGGCGCCTCGGTGAGATCGCTCCGCTGGCAGGTGCACTCCGGGCCCGGTGGTTGGCGGTGTGGGGTCCGGATGGACTCGAGGAACGATCCGCGATCGCGGAGGAGATTCTCGGGCTGGCCACGAAGACGGGTGATCGCGAGACGGAGCTGATCGGTCGAGCCAGACGAATCACCTCCTCGATGGAGGCCGGCAATATCCGTGCGGCCGAGGCCGACATGCGTCCCTATGACGAGCTGGCGAATGAGCTGCGGATGCCCCTTCACCAGTGGACCGCCGCCTCGATGCGGGCGATGCGGACGCTGCTGCAGGGTTCGCTCGAGGCGGCCGAGGAGCTGGCCGAACGGGCGTTCACACTGCTCCCCAACCGGCGAGAGGCCGCCTACGCCCGCCTCGGCCAGCTGACCATGATCCGCTGGGACCAGGGACGACTCGGGGAGCTCCAAGCGGCGTGGCAGGACATCGTCGATCAGTTGCCTCAGCCGGGCTTCTCACTGGGATGGCTCTGCCTCGCCGAATCAGAGCTTGGTGGGGCGGACAAGGCACAACGATGGCTTCGGTCCCTGGTCGAGGCGATCGAGCAGCTGCCACGAAACGGGCTCTGGACCCCCGCCCTAGCCCTTGCCTCTGTCGCCATCGCGCACCTGGAGGACGCCGATGCCGCTGCGAGCGTGCTTCCGCTCCTGCTTCCCTACGCGTCGCGGGCCATCGTCATGTCGGTCCCCCATCCGGTGGTGTGCTTCGGGTCCGCTTCCCTGTACGTCGCCCTGCTGGAAGCGACCATGACAAGGTGGGAAGAGGCCGGTGATCGCTTTGAATCGGCGATCCAGGCGAACACCCGGCTCGGCGCAGCATCGTTGCTCGCCCGTACGCAATACGAATACGCGCGCATGCTCAGCCGACGGGCGCAGGCCCAGGATCGGAGCCGGGCAAACGGCCTCCTCGAACGTGCGGCGGTCACCGCCACTGCTCTAGGGATGGACGCTCTCTCGCGAGGGATCGAACAACTCCGGGAGCTCGAGGCTGGAACAGCCATCGCCTCAGACGCGCGCGGGAGCGCGTTCCGCCGGGAGGGCGACTACTGGACCGTCGTCTACGAAGGGTCGCTCGTTCGACTCCGAGATTCCAAGGGCCTCCGCTACCTTTCGACGCTTCTCGCGAACCCGGGGCACGAGTTCCACGTTATCGATCTGGAGGCGCAGGAGCGTGGGGCGATACCGGCTCAATCGGGTCTTGGACGTCGGCCCGACTCCCGCGAGCTGGGGGCTCGGCCCGAC
>Ga0137374_10009574_pt1 | contig 11435 bp, 13 predicted proteins | sample SagtaG_20_FD_104811 | JGI IMG/M metagenome (GOLD analysis project Ga0137374, IMG submission 104811) | Vadose zone soil microbial communities from Sagehorn Ranch, Mendocino, California, USA - Sage1_R_100_16 metaG | ecosystem: Environmental > Terrestrial > Soil > Vadose zone | place: USA...
CCGCTGATGCTTCGCTTTGAGGCAGACCACCTGACGCGCGAGCCGCTCGAGCATCTGCGCGCGGAGGGCTTTGCGCTCGAACCGGGGACCGCCTCCTTACCATGGAGGCTTCGGCCTCCGGCTATGCGATGTGCGAAACGCGTTTGGTAGAGCGGTTTCCCTGCAATTCTGGTGGTTTCTCCGCTTGTAGCACCTTTTCCTCGAAGAGCCCCGAGCCGCCCTGAAGAGCCCTGAACCTGTCCCCAGAACCTAGCCCCAAGGAAGGCCATATTTGTAGTCGACCGTGGCAACAGGCGAGCGTCGCCCGCGAGTCCGCTCGGGCATCTGTCGTCGGTTCAGGCTGGTGGCGCATCGGGGGACGCCAGGCTAGCGCCGCGCGTGGATGGCGTCGGCGAAGTGCGGCACGCCCGCGTTAGCCGAAAATCGCCCTTCTCGCCGAACGCGACCTGACACCGTTCGGCGGCGCTTTGCTCGCACCGCGCTCGCACGACCGCTGTCTGCATAGGCAACTAGGCGCTCCCGGACTCACGCCACTTGGGGTGATTTCGAGTCGGGTCGAATGATCGCCCTCATGAGCACCGCGACCCTCCGTGGGCGACACGGCCGATTGGAACCGAACAGCACTTGTCCGTGCGCAAACCAGTCGGTTGTAGTGGAAACCCGTGAGGCTCGATTGAGCAGCATCGCGGCCCTGCATGCGCAGACGTTGTGGAAGGCTCGAGACAACGAGTGCACATGTGAGGGGAACGGCCATTCGCCTGGGTTGTGCCGCAGCGCGCCGTGCGTAGCGAGGGGGGAGCCGCCGGCGCGGCTCCCCCTCTTTGCGCGTTACGGGTTAGCGAACGTGGAAGATCGTCCGGTTTGCATCGACTCCTGGCGACGGAGGCTGGATGTCGTAGTAGGTCTTGAAGCCCTTCGTTGTGGCGATGCCCTCGAAGATCCCAGGCGGTGCGCCGGGTCCATGACAACCGACAGTCAGCACGCCCTGCTTACCATCTGAGAACGCGATCTTGAGCACTGCCGTGCCGTTCGTCGCCGTGCCCTCGTCGATGTTGTCGATGATGCCTGGTGGCAGGGTCTGGGCCCCCGCGTTCTCCCAACTTACGAGCGCCGTGACCTCGTAGGTGCCGCTTCCGCCGCTGGAGGTCGTCCACGTGCCGCCTCCGTCCACGGCAGCAGACCCGCCCCCGTTCGCGGGCGCGACGAAGTGGCCGGACCCCGTGAGCGTGATCGTGTCGCCGTCGGGCGCTGTGGCGGACGCGTGACCTCCCGGGTTGATGGGCGCCGGTAGCCCGGGGGTGCTGATGATGTCCCAGCGCACATGCTGCGCGCTACTACTCGATGCGGCTGAGGCCAACGTCGTGAGCAGGATGAACATGGCACCGATCGTCAGCACAGCGCCGAGGCCCACGAAGCCCCTTCTCCGGATTTGCATTTTTCCTCCCTTCACACCCTCGTCTTAGTGGACGGTGATCTGGCCGCTCGTGACCGTCTCGACCGGCAAGTCGTAGTTCCCGTTCCCGGCCACTGCGTCGCCAGGAACGCCGTCGAAGGCGCCGAGCACGGTGAGCTGCAAGTGAGCCGCTCCGGGACCACCTGCCCAGAGCAGGACCCGATACTGCACGCCTCTGAACGTCACGCCGTTCGCCAGGTTCACGGTCGCGGTGCCGGTGAGCGTCGCGGTTCCCGTCACGGCGTCTGCGGAGCCGCCCGTCACCTTGCCCTCCACCGCCATGAGCGGGAGGCCTAGGATGTCGGCGTTTCCCGCCATCAGGCACTCGAAGTGGCCACGCGCCGTGCCACCGCGAAAGACGGCACCGAGGCCGAAGTGCGAGCCGTCGATGTCCGGGTCGATGCCGGGGTCGAGGTCGGCGGCGAACGTCCCCGTCCCGCCGCCGGTCACGTGTACCGGCGAAGCTGCGCTCGCGCCGGACACGACCCAGGCAGCGACAACCGTCACCGCAATCGTCAAGAGAAGTCTCCTCATTGCCCCTCCAAAACGTCGAGGGATGTGTAAGAGCAGTGGCGACTTCGACGGTAGGGCCCGAAGGGGTCGCTGTCAGGTCCGGGATCTGGACCCGACTAGGGGCGCTCGCTCCGCGGTCCGAGCCTCAGCGCGCAGGCGGTCGCGCGCGTACGGGGTGACGCCGATCCAGCTCGCGACCGCGCGTCGGTATTCCGGAGGTCCGGTCAGCGTGATCTCGCCTCTCCGCAGAGCCGCGGCCACCGTCAGGTGTGCGAGGTAGATCTGCGTCAGCGCCTTGACCTCCGCCTCGACGAAGAGGTCGACACCGAAGCCAGGATCTGTGAAGCATAGGTCGACCTGCGGCCGCTCAAGCACTAGCCAGTAGGCGTGGGCCGGCAGGCGCCTGAATCTGAAGTGGACGACGACGCGCTGCGGCGGCAGGTTCTCCACGCGGATTCGGCGCTCGATCACCCACATGAGCAGGGCCGGGTCGAGGTTGGCCGGTGTCAGCTCGCGCGAGACCCATTTGTAGGCCCACGCGCCGAGGGCACGGACAACCGCGTCGAGCTCTTGGCCGGCCTTGGTCAGCCGGTACTCGTGGCCGCGGCCATTCGACGCCGACCGTCGCTCGACGATGCCCACACGCTCGAGCGTGGCCAGCCGCTCCGAGAGGAGGCTGCGAGAGATCAGTGGCAAACCGCGCCGCAGCTCGTTGAAGTGAGCGGGTCCGCGAAGGAGTTCCCGCACGATCAGCGGCGTCCAGCGCTCAGCGAAGACCTCCGCGCCTCTCGCGACAGGACAGAACTGCCCGTATCCCCCCACGAGCAAAGATTCGCGCAGATCGAGCTCAAACACAAGTTCGAAATCTGGACTTGTGACTCGGCCGGACGGCTGGCACGGTCGCTGTGATGGCGGACCATCTCACCCGCTTGCGACAGGTGATCGGAGGCGAGGTCATCCGTCAAGGCGATGCGGCGTACGACGAGGCCCGGAGGGTCTGGAACGGCGCGATCGACCGAAGCCCCGCAGCGATCGTGCGCTGCGCCGAGGTGTCCGACGTGGTCGCGGCCGTCCGCTTCGCGCGTGAGCGCGACCTGCTCGTCTCGGTACGAGGCGGCGGCCACGGTGTCGGTGGTCACGCCATCTGCGACGGCGGCCTCGTGATTGACCTCTCGCCGATGAAGTCGATTGAGGTCGAGCCGAGCCAACGCACCGCCCGCGCCGAGGCAGGCGTCCTCTGGGGCGAGTTCGACCATGAGACGCAGGCGTTCGGGCTCGCGACCACCGGGGGCGTCGTCACACACACCGGCATCGCCGGCCTCACACTCGGCGGCGGCATCGGCTGGCTAATGCGCAAACACGGCGCCACCGTCGACAACCTACTCTCCGCCCAGGTCGTGACGGCCGCAGCCGACGTCGTTACGGCGAGCGCCAAGGAACACCCCGACCTCTTCTGGGCGATCCGCGGCGGAGGCGGCAACTTCGGAATCGTCACCTCGTTCGAGTACCGGCTCCATGCCATCGGCCCACACGTGCTCGCCGGCCCGATCTTCCACGCGCTGGATGACGCGCCCGAACTCCTGCGCTTCTACCGCGACTTCATCGCCAATGCGCCAGACGAGCTGACGACGATCTTCAATCTCCGGCGGACGCCCTCCCTGCCGCTGCTTCCTCCCGAACTCCACGGCCGGCCGGCCGCAATGATCGTGGTCTGCTACGCCGGGACGATTACGGAGGGCGAGGCTGTCCTCCGACCGCTGCGGGCGTTCGGTTCACCGCTCTTCGACGCGATCCAGGCCACCCCGTACGTGTCGCTCCAAGCGATGTTCGACGCCACCGTCCCGCACGGCTGGCACTACTACTGGAAATCTGCGGAACTTCCGCCGCTTAGCGACGGCGCGATCGAAACGCTCGCCGAGCACGCCGCCGCGCAGACCTCACCGCTTTCCTACTGCATCACCTTCCACCTCGGCGGGGCGGTGAGCCGCGTCGAGGCGGAGGAGACGGCCTTCAGCCAGCGCGACGCCACCCACAACGTCAACATCAACGGCGTCTGGACCGAAGATGACGAAGAGCCGGAGCGCCACGCCGAGTGGACTCGCCGCTTCCACGCCGCCCTCGAGCCCTTCGCCTGCGAGCGGGTCTACGTGAATTTCCTCGGCGACGAGGGCGCGGAGCGCGTCCGGAGTGCCTACGGGGACAAGAAGTACAGTCGGCTGACGGCGCTGAAGGAGAAGTGGGACCCCACCAACTTCCTCCGCCACAACCAAAACATCGAGCCGCGCCGAACGAGCGTCGCCGGGCAGGCGTAGGAGCATCGCCAGGCGCTTCCGAGCGCTTGCGGGCACAGAGGACCAGCTTGATTCTTCGACGGTGACGACGAGGACGGCTTCCACTACAAGAACCGTCGTCCTCCGCGGAGGCGTTCGAAGCGCGGGCGGCGCGGCGTGCGAAAAGATCGCGACCCACGCCCTTAGTTGTCTGACTTGACACTAGCCTTTGTCTTGAGAGGCAACGCGTGCTGCGGGTTGTTTGTAGGCGCTCGCCAGCTCGCGAGCGCCTTTGATCGCTCTTCTGTCCCCAAGACCTGTCCCCAGCGTCGGTCGGCTGCCGGCACGTACGCCACGAACTGCAAGTTTCCAGGCATTTTTCGATCGATTGGCTGCGACCGCGCCCTTTGATCCCCTCACGGGGCTCGCGCGCCCGAGCCCCCTGGCGGTTCCTTGTGGATAACCTGTGGAGAACTCGGGAGGCGCGCTCCACGCTATACACTCTCTCGCTCGCTTAGCCCTGAGCTGTACGCCCCTGAATGCCGCACACGCCTGAGCAGCAGCAGGCAATCCGCGTCCTGATCGCCGACGACGACCGCGCGTTCCTCGCCTCGCTGCGGGAGCTGATCGAGCGCCAGCCGGAGCTGCAGGTGGTCGGGGAAGCGGAAGACGGGCTCGAAACGATCGAGCTGGCCGACGAGGTCGATCCGGACGCCGTGGTGATCGACCTGCACATGCCGCTCCTCGACGGCGTCGCCGCCACGGCCCGCCTCCGGCGCGACCATCCGAACGTCTGCCTGATCGCGCTCACAGGCGACGAGGACCCCGCGCTGCACAATGCGGGCCGTGAAGCAGGCGCGGACGAGGTCCTGCTCAAGAGGGAACTCGTCGAGGGCCTGCTCGTGCAACTCCGGTCGGCGCACAAGAGAGCTGAAGGTACGCGCACCCTCGGCTAGGTGCCAAGCACACACGGCAACCTCGCGTGCGCGTGAGCCCTCAACTGAGGCGGGATCAAGGGCTCCCGAGGGGGCATCAGAAAGCAGCACCAGCTGGGCAGGGAAACCGGTGGGCGCGAACAGGGGCGAAGCGCATCGCCGAGCGTGCCGCTCTTCGGTGAGCGCAACACGAGCGGCGCGGGCGGTAAGGAATCGACCCGCTCGATTACGCAGGCACGCCGGTCCTCCTCCCCGGCAACGGTTTCCCGCTCCGGCGAGACAGTGGGCCCGCGCAGCGTGGCTCGCAGGCGTTGCCGGCCGGCCCGCGACCCAGGGCTGGCTCGCGCTTCTGCGAGCGATCTCTGACGGGAACGCGGTCGTCTCCGCCCCACTTCCCGACGCGCGAGCGGGCTCTGCACGCCCACGCCGAAGGAGGTCAGCAGTGGTCGAGCCGGTCGAGCGGGGCCGCCAACTGCAGCCGGGCCTGAGCCGGGCGCGGGCGCTGCCCGCGGGTCTCGCAGAATGCGGGAACTGCGACCGGGGGACGAGAAGGGCTTGCCTGCTTAGCGTGGGAGGGGCACGCCTACGCCTCGAGCCGCCTCGGCCCACGTGCCGGCCACACCGAAAAGCTCAGCGAAGCGCTGCGCGATTTTCGATCCACGAACTTGTTCGCGATGACGCGGCCCTACCTGCGGACGGTCGGGAGGCTTCCGCTCGGGCCGGTTAGCCCGCCACCCACTCCGTCTCGCGCAGCCGCGCAAGGTGCCTGAGCGCCTCCCGCTCGAGTTGGCGCACCCGCTCGCGCGACACCCCGAGCCGCCGTCCAATCTCGTGGAGCGTCTTCGGCTGGGAGTCGACGAGGCCGTAACGGAGGACGAGCACCGCTCGCTCGCGCTCGCCCAGGATCGCGAGCGCTTCCGCCAGCGCCTCGTTCCGGAGCGTATTCTCGACCCGCTCCTCCGGCAGCGGGCCCTCGCCGGCGATCAAGTCCCCGAAGAGGGCATCCTCCTGCTCGCCGAGCGGCTGATCGAGGCTTGTCGAGGAATGGGGCGCCGCCTTCACCTCGAGCGCCTGCCGGAGCGGGAGGCCTGCTCCGTCGGCCACCTCCACAAGCGTCGGCTCCCGCCCGAGCTGCGTCCAGAGCATCCGCTCGGCGCGGTTCAGCTTCTGCATCCGCTCGACGATGTGCACCGGCATCCGGATCGTTCGCGCCTTGTCGGCGAGTCCGCGCGCCACCGCCTGGCCGATCCACCAGGTCGCGTAGGTCGAGAACTTGAAGCCCCTGCGGTAGTCGAACTTCTCGACCGCGCGAATCAGCCCGAGCGTCCCCTCCTGGATCAGGTCGAGGAAGGGGAGGCCCTGGTGGCGGTACCTCTTGGCGATCGAAACGACCAGGCGCAGGTTCGACTCGATCATTGTCCGCTTCGCCTCCAGGTCGCCCCGTTCGATCCGCTTGGTTAACTCGACCTCCTGGGCGGCGGTCAGTAGCGGGTGTCGACCCGCGTCGCGCAGGAAGAGCTGGAGGGCGTCGGTCGTCGTCTCCTGGACGAGCGGGAGCGGCGGCGCCGTGCACGCGTCGTCGACGACCTCGATGCCGTACCGCTCGAGCTCGCGGCAGACGGCATCGAGCGCGAGCGGTCCGAGCTCGCCCTGATCGAGCATCTCCGCGACCGCGCTCCGCCCGAGCGAGCCCGACTCCTCGCCGGCCTCGAGCAGCTGCTGCCACTCCTCGCTCGACAGGGCGTGCGCCTTCGCCGACGCTTCTAGGCGGATCGGGTCATCCGCCATGGGAACTCCCCTCTCTCTGGACCGGAATCGGTCGCAACGAGTAGAGGAGCCGGCGACTTCCAGATGGCCTGGCTTCGGCGTCCGCTACGACTGCTCGCCGTGGCCTGGACGGGAGGCTACCAGCGCCTTCGCCGTCTATCCCCCGCTCGGTGCGCGAAGCGCGCACTTTGCGTGATTTCTCGTCGAGATCGGCCGGACCGGCCTGCCTCTCTCGACGCTCAAGAGCCTCCCACCGACGCGAACCGCCATCGGCGGAACTCCGGTGCAATCCGAACGGCGCCGCAGCGCGCTCGCTCGCCTCCCTGCGCCGGGGCGCGTGCTGGCGGCGGTGGCGCGCTCACGGGCGGGAAGCGGTCAGTGACGATGGTTTATCGCCGCATCGAGCTGAGCTCGCCTTCGGGGACGCCTGCTTGCCCGCCTCCGCCCGATCCAGTAACTTCCCGCTCTGCCCAAGGCGAAGGAGCGCCAGTGGTCGACGACAACAGACTCACGGAGGAGATGACGGCGAGTGCGCCAGCGGAGCCTCGGGGCTACGCCGCCCTCGGCGACCGCGTCACCGGCATCCTCGAGGCGGCCGAGCAGGCCGCAGAGGAGATCCGCCAGGAGGCGCGGCAGCAGGCGTCCGAGCACGACCTGGCGGCGCGCGCCGATGCCGAGCGGCTCACCCAGGAGCTGACCGAGGAAGCGCGGAACCTGCACGCCGAGGCCGAGGAGTACGCGCGCGACATGCGGCTCGCCGTCGAGGCGTACGCGGCCCAACACCGCCGCCAGGCCGAAGAAGAAGGGCGGAAGATCGTCGCCGACGGCGAGCGGCAGGCATCGACGATGCGTGAGGCGGCCGAGCAGACGGTGCGACAGGTCGAGGGCGACATCCGGCGTCGCCAGGAGAAACTGCACGCCGACGTGCGGCTCCTCGAGCAGCGCAAGCGCGAGGCGCTCGATCAGCTCCGTGAGGTCGCGGCCCTCGTCCAGGACGTGCTGCCGGAGACCGAGCGCGAGGAGTCGATGATCGGCGCACTTCGGCCGGAGCGTCGCGGCGCGACGGCTACCGGCAGCTGAGCAGCTGCTCGGCGCGCGCCTCGACGTCCATCACGTACCGCAGCGTGTCGAGCGTCGGTGCCCCTCCGGCGCGCTCGACGGCGCGCGGGCCCGCGTTGTAGGCCGCGAGCGCGAGGTCGACGTTGCCGAAGCGGTCGAGCATTTGCCGCAGGTAGCGCGCGCCGGCGAGGACGTTGGCGCTCGCGTCGTCGCCGGCAAGGCGAAGCTCACGCGCGGTCGCCGGCATCAGCTGGAGCAGCCCTCGGGCGCCGACGGAGGACTGCGCCTGCGGGTTCATGCGCGACTCCTGGTACGCGGTGGCGACGAGCAGCTGCAACGGCACGCCGGTCTTCGCAGCCGCGTTTGCGAACGCCGCCCGGAAGGCTGCGGGGACCAGGCAGGCGCGACCGAGCGTCGCCCGCGGGGGGCGCCGCTGCGGCGGCCGGGCTCCGGAGGTCTCGACGCGGGTCGACTCGGCCACGAGCGCTAGTAGGACGAGTGCCAGTAGGCCCGCGCCGACGCTTCGCCGCGCGATCGGGGTTCGCTTCGGCGGCTCTCGTCGCCGCGCCTCGGCACGTCGGCGCGAGCGCGCGAAGCGCAGATCCATCTCAGCGAGGTTGCGCCACGAGGACTCCACTCCCATGAAGCTAGGACCCTAGCGGGCCCGGCGATCCAAACAGGCTCAGCGCGCGCGCGTCGCGGCAGCGGCGGCACGGCGCTCCTTCGCCGTGGGTCCGCTCGGCCCCGAGGCCGCCCAGGCCAACACCCGCTCCCGCGACACCTACCTCTCTGCGCAGTACCGACGCCTCAAACCCCGCCATGGGCACAGGAAGGCGCTCGGCGCGGTCAGACACCCGATCGTCGTCGCCTGCTGGCACATGCTCACCACCGGCGAGGTCTACCGCGACGCCGGCGGCGACTACTTCACCCGCCTCGACCCCGACAAGCAGACGGGCGCCTCGTTGCCCAACTCGAACGCCTCGGACACCTCGTCACGCTCCAGGAGGCCGCCGCTTGACCCCGACGTGATTTCCCATCAGTTGCCCTCGCCGGCGCGCCCACCCGCGGCGGGTGAAAATGGGTGATGATCGGCGGCGTCGTCCGCCGACGTCGCATTGTCCTTGGTGCTTGTGAGCCCGTGATTCAGTTTGACGTGGGAGCCTCGCCCGGATCCCGGGACTGCCGCCGTGAGCGCGCTCCTCGGACTCGTCTGTTCTCGAGGTTCCTGGCGGGATGGCGGTCTGCCATTCCGAGCGGGAGGTAGCGATGGATGTGATCGTGGAACGTGTCGGCGCGCTGGATGTGCACAGTCAGGGCACGACCGACCCCGAGGTGCTCGCCGAGCTGGCGCGCGGCAAGCTCGCAGGAAGATCCCGGCGCTGCGCGAGGCGCTCGAGGGACGCTTCGACTCGCTGCACGCGCTGCTGGTCGGATCGATTCTCGCCCACCTCGACTTCCTCGACGAACAGATCGAGCGGCTCTCCCAGGCGATCGAGGCGCAGCTTGCCCCTTTCGCCCCAGCCGTTGAGCTCTTGCGCTCGATCCCGGGCGTCGAGACGCGCACCGCCCAGGTGATCATCGCCGAGATCGGCACCGACATGTCGGTCTTCCCGACCGCCGGCCATCTCGCCTCCTGGGCCGGACAATGCCCCGGCAACCACCAGTCGGCCGGCAAACGCAAGTCCGGACGGACACGCAAGGGCTCGAAGTGGCTCAACCAAGCGCTCAAAGAGGCCGCCATGGCCGCCCTCAGAACCAACGACAGCTACCTGCAGGCGCTGTACCGCCGCAAGAAGTCACAGCTCGGCCACGGGCGCGCCCTCGGCGCCGTCAAGCACTCGATCATCTGCGCCTGCTGGCACATGCTCGCAACCGGCGAGCTCTACGCCGAAGCCGGCGGCGACTACTACTCCCGTCGCGATCCCGAGCGCCAGACCCGACGCCTCGTCGCCCAACTCGAACGCCTCGGCCACACCGTCACGCTGGAGGCACTCCCGATGGCCGCCTGACCGGCCGCAACCTGACCCGATCTATTTTCGGGTCAGGCAAACGCCGCCTGAACCTCGGCGTTATTTTCCCCTCAGTCCCCATATCCCTGACGGGACGCCACTGTCGGCGTGAAAATGGGGGCTGGGTTGCCCGCGACGCCGACGCTTCCTTGGTCCTGAGACCGTACCTCAGTCTGGCGCTGGGGCCCGACCAGAAGGGTCACACTCTGTGCCACGAGCACGCGGGTCAGAATTTCGGCTTCCCTGACCGGGGCCCCCGGGGCAACCCTTTGCGTCCTGTCGAGCGGAGGAGGTGCCCGGTGAGCAGAGAGCCGGTCGAGATCGAGGCCGAAGAGCACGAGCAGATCGTCGAGCGGGTGGCCGCGATCGATGTCGCCAAGGCCTCCGGACAGGTGTGCACACGCGTCCCGCACGTCTCGATCCCAGGCAGGCGCGTCACCAAGGTCTGGAACGTCGAGGCGACGACGAACGCGATCACCGCGCTCGCCGAGCAGCTGGCCGGGGAGGGGATCGGGCGGGTCGTGGTCGAGTCGACCTCCGACTACTGGCGCCCGTTTGTCTACCTGCTGCAGGCGCGCGGCGTCACGGTCTGGCTCGTCAACGCCCGCGAGGTGAAGCAGGTGCCGGGGCGTCCGAAGACCGACACGCTCGACACAGTCTGGCTCGCGAAGCTGAACGAGCGCGGGGCTCGGCCACACCGTCACGCTGGAGGCACTCCCGATGGCCGCCTGACCGGCCGCAACCTGACCGATCTATTTTCGGGTCAGAGACGGGGCAGGGCTTGCCGTGGGTGAGCAGGACGGCGTGCACGCGCTGCTTTCAGGCTGGAACGGTGGCGGACGAGGTGCAGCCGCCAGCGCGCCCGCTCCCGCTCTGCGCGCACGAGTGGGTCGGGCAGCCAGATCGCCGGCACCAGGTCACGACGAGAGAGCTCGGCCAGCATCCAGGCGTCGATGCGGTCGGTCTTGCAGGCGAGCGGCGCGAGCCCCTTCACCTTCTGCGCGTCTGCGATCTCGACCTGCCAGCCGGCGAGCTCGAGCCGATCGTGCACGAACCGTGCCCCGTTCATCGACTCGATCGCCGCCCGAATCGGAGTGCGATGACGCTCGAGACGCTGACTCAGGCGGTGCAGGCCATCAGCATCCGGCGGCGCTGCCCCGACCTCGACCGTCGCACCGTCGACGTCGAGGAGATGAAAGTCGAGACGCTTGCGACTGAGATCCAAACCGGCGTACAACATCGAAGCGGGCCTCCTCTGCGATAGCTCCCAGACGACAAGCTGGAGCCTGTCACCGGGGGAGGCCCTCCTTCATGGCATTCCTTACCACCGCCGTTCAGCGACATGGTTTTCAATGCGCACCGCGGAGGGTAACTCCCATGGGCGGGGTCGGGGAGGAGGATTCCATGAAGCGAAGCATGCGCCGGGTCA
>Ga0137374_10009580_pt1 | contig 11430 bp, 10 predicted proteins | sample SagtaG_20_FD_104811 | JGI IMG/M metagenome (GOLD analysis project Ga0137374, IMG submission 104811) | Vadose zone soil microbial communities from Sagehorn Ranch, Mendocino, California, USA - Sage1_R_100_16 metaG | ecosystem: Environmental > Terrestrial > Soil > Vadose zone | place: USA...
CGCGAAACGAGCGGAGGCAGCAACGCGAATGGAATTGTCGCCACCGCCATGAATGGCGGATAGCGATAATCAGTTCCGAAAAAATAAATATCCTCGCCGGCAAGCAGTTGCCGAGCTGCCAAAACGAAAACGTCCTGCCATTCCGACGGATGCTTGATCAGCGCCTGAATGCCCAGCGGGATCGCCAGAGCACTCAGAACGGCAACCGCTGGCCAGCGCTTCGAAAGGACGTAGCGCGATGCAACGGAAAAGCAGGCGCGCAGCCGCGGCGCCCGTTCGGTCGTGACAACCACCAAGCTTCGGCCCCTCCAAACGCGCAAGGCGTTCCGCCCCGCTCACACAAACGCGTGCCCCATGCCGGCGGTTCAGCCGCCGATGCTGCGGATTCGCGGCCTTCAGTCTATGCTGCCTTCTTCTCCAGATCGGCCTTCCACTGGCCCATTGTGGCAAACCCATTCATGCGCGCCCGGTGCGCGAATGCCCGCTGCGCGGCAGCCACGTTCTCCGATTTACCGGACCAAGCCTTCTGCGGCGCGGCCTGCAGCGCGCGGCCGTAGGAGAAAGTGACCCTCCATGGCAAATCGCCAATCCGGTTGACGGCGTCGAGATGGGCCGTCGCCTCCTCATCCGACTGTCCACCCGACAGGAATGCGATGCCCGGGACGGCGGCCGGCACGCAGGCCTTGAGCACCCGGACTGTTTTCTCGGCGACTTCCTCCACTGAGGCGCGTTTTATCGACTTTTTGCCCGGCACCACCATGTTCGGTTTGAGCACGGTGCCTTCCAGCTGCACCTTTTGATAGTAAAGCTGCTCGTAAACGCTCTTGAGCACCCATTCGGTGATGACTTGGCAGCGGTCGATGTCGTGATCGCTATCCATCAGCACCTCCGGTTCGACGATCGGCACGATATTTTCCTCTTGGCAGAGTGCGGCGTAACGCCCGAGCGCGTGGGCATTGGTGATAATGCAGCTGTAGCTCGGGATACCGGCACCGATGTCGATCACCGCCCGCCATTTGGCGAATTTGGCCCCGAGTTCGCGATATTCGACGAGCCGCTCGCGCAACCCGTCGAGCCCCTCGGTGATTACCTCGCCCGGGCAGAAGGGCAGGGGCTTGGTGCCTTTGTCCACTTTGATGCCGGGGATCGAGCCCGCCTTTTCGATCAACTTGACCAACGGCGTGCCGTCCTTGGCGTTCTGCCGGATGGTTTCGTCGTAGAGAATGACGCCGGAAATGTAATTCCTCATGGCTTCGGTCGAGCGGAACAATAGCTCGCGATAATCGCGGCGATTATCGGCGGTGGACTCAACGCCGATTGCGTCGAAACGCTTCTTGATGGTTCCGGAAGACTCGTCGGCTGCAAGAATCCCTTTGCCCGGCGTGACCATCGCCACGGCGATTTTGTTGAGCTCAGCGAGATTCATGAGAACCCTCCTTAATTCTCTGGATGGTTGACGCCATTTTATCTCCCCTGCGCGTTGCGAGGGGAGAGGAATCTTATTTCTCCTGCAAAGCGGCAACGCCCGGCAAGGCTTTGCCTTCCATCCATTCCAGGAAAGCGCCGCCGGCGGTCGACACGTAGGAAAAGCGTTCGGCAACCCCGGCTGCGTTCAAGGCCGCCGCGGTATCGCCGCCGCCCGCGACGGAGATGAGCTTGCGGGCTTCGGTCAGCTCGGCGGCGGCCTCGGCGACCTCGACCGTGCCATTGTCGAACGGCTCCATCTCGAAGGCGCCGAAGGGTCCGTTCCAGACCAAAGTCTTCACGCGCGCGAGCACCGAGACGACATGCTCGATGCTGCGTGGCCCGATATCGAGGATCATATCGACGGGCCCGACGTGATCCACATCGACGACGCGCGAGGGAGCCAGCGCCTCGAACTTCTGGGCTACCACCGCGTCGACCGGGAGCACGATCTCGCACCCCGTCTGGTTAGCCTTGGCAAGAATATCACGCGCAGCACCGGCACGATCATGCTCACACAAGGATTTGCCGACCGGTTTGCCTCGCGCGGCGAGAAAGGTGTTCGCCATTCCGCCGCCGATGATCAGGCTGTCAACTTTCGCTACGAGGTTGCTCAAGAGATCGAGCTTTGTCGAGATTTTAGCGCCGCCAACGATGGCAGCGAGCGGCCGCTCGGGATTCTCCAACGCCTTCGCGAGCGCCTCCAGCTCCGCCTGCATGGTGCGCCCGACATAGGCGGGCAGCGCGCGCGCAAGGCCTTCGGTCGAAGCGTGCGCGCGATGCGCGGCGGAGAATGCGTCATTGACATAAATGTCTCCAAGCCTTGCCAGCTCACGCACGAAACGCGGCTCGTTCTTTTCTTCTTCGGGGTGGAAACGCGTGTTCTCCAGACAAAGAATGTCGCCCGGTTTCATCGCGGCAATTGCGCGCTCGGCTTCAGGCCCGATGCAGTCTTCGGCAAAGCCGACCGGCCGTTTGATGACGCGTGCGACCGCCTGCGCAACCGGTCTTAACGACTGTTTCGGATCGCGCCCCGTAGGCCGGCCAAAATGGGCGAGCAGGATGACCTTGCCGCCCTTGTCAGCGATCTCCATGATGGTGGGCGAAACGCGCTCGATGCGAGTTGCGTCGCTCACGTTGTCGTTCTCCATCGGCACGTTGAGATCGACGCGCAACAGAACGCGTTTCCCCTTCACGACCGCCTGATCGAGAGTACGGAGCGCGGGCATGGCGAGCCACGCCTTCGGCTCAAATCAGCTTTCCCATAGCCACGGCTGTATCAGCCATGCGGTTCGAGAAGCCCCACTCATTGTCGTACCAAGCCATCACTCGCGCCAGCGTGCCGTCCATCACCTTGGTCTGGTCCATGTGGAACACGGCGCTGTGCGGGTCGTGGTTGAAGTCGATCGAGACATTGGGTGCGCTGGTGATTGCAAGAATGCCCTTGAGTTGCTGCTCGGCGGCGCGCGTGACAGCGCCGTTGATCTCGTCCTTGGAAGTCGCCTTTTTGGAGACGAACTTGAAGTCGACCACGGAAACGTTCGGAACCGGCGCCCGAATGGCAACGCCGTCTAGCTTACCGGCGAGTTCCGGCAGCACCAGCCCGACCGCTTTCGCGGCGCCGGTCGAGGTTGGAATCAGGGAAAGCGCGGCGGCGCGGGCGCGGTAGAGATCCTTGTGCACCTGATCGAGCGAAGGCTGGTCATTGGTATAGGCGTGCACGGTGGTCATGAAACCCCTCTCGATGCCGATGGCATCATTAAGGACCTTGGCCACCGGGGCGAGGCAGTTCGTCGTGCACGAAGCGTTGGAGACGACCAGGTGCTCCTTGCCGAGTTTTTCATGGTTGACGCCGTACACCACGGTGAGATCGGCGCCGTCAGCGGGCGCCGAGACCAGCACACGTTTGGCCCCGGCAGCGAGGTGCGCCTTCGCCTTCTCCTTGGAGGTGAAGATGCCGGTGCATTCCATGGCGATGTCCACGCCAAGATCCTTCCATGGCAGCGTGGAAGGATCTTTGATCGCCGTCACCTTGATCCTGCCGGTGCCACAATCGATCGCGTCGCCCTCGACCTTCACGTCGCCGGGGAAGCGGCCGTGCACGGAATCATAGCGCAGCAAGTGCGCGTTCGTTTCCACCGGCGCGAGATCATTGATCGCCACGACCTCGATGTCCTTGCGGCCGTTTTCCGCAATCGCGCGCAGGATGTTACGGCCGATGCGGCCAAATCCATTGATGGCGACCCGAACCGTCATACGAAAGCTCCTTCCCGGCGAAATGCGTCTATCCGGCAGACCAGCTAATGAAACGCTAGCGCGGGACGAAGTTCCCGGCGGCGCTCATTTATTGTGCAACTTGGCCTCTGCCGCTTCGACAACCGCCTCCGCGGTGATGCCGAAATGGCGATAAAGGTCTTTGTAAGGGGCGCTCGCGCCGAACGTCGACATGCCGACGAACGCACCGTCGGTGCCAATGATCGTATCCCAACCTTGCCGGACCGCCGCCTCGATGCCGATTTTCACAGGCGCATCGCCGATTAATACCCGGCGATATTCCGCAGGCGAGGCGAAGAACAACTCGAAGCATGGCACCGAAACCACGCGCGCCGAGATGCCGCGCCCGGCCAATAGAGTCTGCGCGTCGATGGCAATCGAGACTTCAGATCCGGTGGCGAAGATCGAAACCGCCACGTTCCCGTCCGGGGCCGCCGCAATTTCGTAGGCGCCGTTCGTGCAGCGGTTCTCTGGGTCAAGCCCCTGCCGCAGCTGCGGCAAATTCTGGCGCGTCAGTGCCAGCACGCTCGGTTTCTCGCGCGAGCACAGCGCGAGTTCCCAGCATTCGATGGTCTCTACCCCATCGCATGTCCGGAACACCAAGATATTCTGCATCGCCCGCAACTCGGCGAGATGCTCGATGGGCTGGTGTGTGGGACCGTCTTCGCCCAATCCGATCGAATCGTGCGTCATCACATGGATCACGCGGGCACCCATCAGTGCCGCGAGCCGAATCGACGGACGGCAATAGTCGGAAAAAACGAGGAAAGTGCCCGAATAGGGGATGACGCCGCCGTGCAGCGCCATGCCGTTCATGGCGGCCGCCATGCCGTGCTCGCGGATGCCATAATGGATGAAGCGGCCGGCATAGTCGGCAGCCGAGAGCACGGCCATGCCTTTGGGACGGGTGTTGTTGGATCCGGTCAGGTCCGCCGAGCCGCCGATCAGTTCCGGCAAGGCGGGGACCAGCGCAGCGAGCGCATTCTCGGAAGCGGCACGCGTGGCGATCGCCTGCGGCATTGCGGTGAGTTTCTGCTTCACCTCGCGCACGACCGCCGTAAGGCGTTCGATCGGTAATTCCCCTCGCATGCGCCGCTCGAATTCCGCACGGAGCTGCGGCGCAAGCTTCCCTAGCCGCTCGGTCCAAGCCTCCCGCGCTTGGCGTCCGCGCGAACCGGCCACACGCCATTGCTCGAGCACGTCACCCGGCACGTGGAATGCCGGATGCCCCCAGCCAAGCCTCTCGCGCGCAGCCATGACCTCGTCCGGACCGAGTGGCGAGCCGTGGCACTTCTCCGTTCCAGCTTTCCCAGGTGCGCCGTAGCCGATCGTGGTGCGGCACGCGATCAGGCTCGGCCGGACGGAAACTTTGGCCTGTTCGATGGCGCTCGCGATCGCTTCCGGGTCATGGCCGTCGATGCGCACCGCAGTCCAACCGGCGGCTTCGAAGCGCTTGATCTGATCGACAGAGTCGGACAGCGACAGCTTGCCATCGATCGTGATGCCATTGTCGTCAAACAACACGACGAGCTTGTTTAGCCGCAGGTGTCCGGCAAGCGCGATTGCCTCCTGGCTGATGCCTTCCATCAAGTCGCCGTCGGAGGCGAGCACATAAGTGTGGTGATCGACGATCTCGCGCCCGAACACGGCAGCCAGATGCCGTTCCGCGATCGCCATACCGACGGCGTTTGCCAAGCCCTGCCCGAGCGGTCCGGTCGTGGTCTCGACGCCGACAGTGATGAAGTTCTCCGGGTGTCCAGGCGTCGCCGAGCCGAGCTGCCGGAACCGCTGGAGCTGCTCGATCGTCATTCCCGGCGTGCCGGTCAGATAGAGGAGCGCGTAAAGCAGCATGGAGCCATGGCCGGCCGAGAGCACGAACCGGTCGCGGTCCGGCCAGTGCGTGTCGCTAGGATCGAATTTCAGGAACCGCGTGAACAGGACCGTGGCGATATCCGCCGCTCCCATCGGCAGCCCTGGGTGTCCGGACTTCGCTTGCTCCACCGCATCCATGGCAAGGACACGGATGGCGTTCGCCATGCGATCGTGGGTCGTTCGCGTGGTGGTCAGCATGCTTACGGCAGGCCCTTTCGAACCGGAATGGCCGAGAGATCGATACACCGGTTCGCCGTCGCCGCAGGGTCGATGCGTACCGTGGTTCAAGCACGGGGACGGCCCCAGACCGCCGCCCTGGAACGTCCTTAATCCGAGGCGCCGGACAGATAACACGTGCGGCCCCTCTGTCAACGCGACCGGCTGCAATCACGCGTTTTCCTCAAGCATTGCTTACAAGGAGCAGCGCAAGAGGTTGCGAATGGGTCAAAACCCGGCGCAAACTCCCGAATCGGGAGGGGGAGGGAGCGATGGCGGATGGAAGCGCGATCGAGCTAGCGACGCGACGGCTTGCTGCCGCGCTCGACGGACTGGAGGCCGCGCTCGAGCGGCGGCGCGAAGCCGACCGTAGCGAGACGGCACTGACCGCGCAGGTTTCGGCACTCGGGGCAGACCGGTCGCGGCTCGCGGGCGAGCTCGATCAGCAAATGGCACGTGCGCACCGGTTGGAGGTAACCAGCCGGGAAGTTGCGCGTCGGCTTGACTCCGCGATGGAGACGGTGCGCGCGGTGATCGAGGCGCACGATCGCTGACGCTGGTCGATAATTGGACTCCACGCTCCGCCGGCTGCGGGCCGCGCGCCATGCATGAGGGATTTGTGGCCATGTCGCACGTGAACGTCAGCATCGGTGGCCGCCAGTATCGCATGGCATGCGAGGACGGCCAGGAAGCGCACTTGCAGAGTCTCGCGCGCGATCTTGATCGGCGCATCGACGAGTTGCGTGGGAAATTCGGCGAGATCGGCGATACGCGGCTCATTGTCATGGCGGCGCTTACGATCGCAGACGAATTGTCCGAGAAAACGCGGCGGCTTGACCAATTGCAAGGGGAGCTGTCCGCGTCACAGGCGACGCGGACAATCGCCACCGAACGTGCGCAGGCGACGCAGGCTGCGGTCATTGCGGCGCTCAATGCCGCGTCGGAACGCATCGAGCGCGTCACAAAAAGCCTGAACCAGAGCCTTGGAGACGGGGTCCCGATCGGGTGAGGGCCCGTCAGCCGGAGTTCTATTTCACGGCACTGAACCGCACGTTCAAGCCGACCGTGATCCAATCGGCATTTTCGCCGGTGATGTTGCGGCCGTAAATCACGTCGATGTCGAGATTGTCGATCGGTGTGTAGCGCAGGCCCGTCTGGAAACGCGGATTGCGCTGCCCCGACCCGGCGACGGCGAATACCTCGGTAATCAGCGTCAGCGGCTTGACGAAATTCCACTCGAAACCCGCACCGGCTATAGCGAAGTGCTGCGCTGCGGCGGGATCCCGTGCCCAGCCGCCGTTGATGTTGATGCGAAACTGCTCGTTTATTTGAAACGTCAGGGGAATGATGAGGAAAACGCCTCTCGTTTCGCCGTTGACCAAGTCGATCGTGACGCCGCCGGACAGCGCTATTCCCAATTTTCCGGGCTCGATCGGAACGAGATTGGTCTTACCCTTCAGGGTGAACGTCGTTCCCCATTCGTCGCCGGAACGGAAGCGCTGAAATTGTCCCCCGATTTCTACGGGTCTCCAGATATTAGCGACGCAGGCGGGAGACGTGACTGCGACAAGATCGCTGTTGCTCGCGAACGAGGCCCACGACTCCACCTTGCACGAGCCGGGCACACCCACCTCGGCATCATCAACGGCAAACGCGCCGCCGGCAGCCTGCGCCCGCTGGGAAGCGGTCGTGGCAGCCATGCAGGCAAGGACAGCAATGGCGGTGCGGAAAGGCCGCGCGTCACTCGGCACGACACTCATCCAGCCCATTCCTCGGCCCTTTTGTTAGCCCTAGCAGGACCGAGGCTATGACATGCGACCGCGGCGAAGCTATCGGGCAATGCGCCAGCGACACATTTTCCGAACGCGCTGTGTGTGTGGCGCGACACACCGAGTATGAACAAGGTGCAGGGCGAGACGTCGATGCGCGAGCCGTCCGCAGCTGCGTCCCTGCGCTTTCTTCAAACAAGGGTGACCCGCCCGGAGGGGATGGTCCGGGCGGGTCGGTCGGATCGGCGCTAGGGGGACGGGGCGAGCGCGCCGATCACGGGCCAAGGCTCAAAATCGGGAGACCAGCACTGGCTCCAAAACTTTGGTCGCCTGGAGCCGCGGAAAGGTTCAAAGGCAGCGCACTGCCGTGGCGGGAATGTCATGCAAGGCGTAAAATCGCTAGGGAGCGACGGAGCGCCGCGCCGGAATGAGGATTGTCCGGGCGGCACGCGTTGCAGACGAATAATCACTTCAAACCGAACGGAGGCCGACATGCTGCAGAAGCTCGAGTTCAAGCGCGAAGCCAACCTGATCGACGGCGAATGGGTCGGCGCCGACGGCGGCAAGGTGATCGAGGTCAACGACCCGTCAACCGGCGAGGTGATCGGCACCGTGCCGCGGGCCGGCCGTGCCGAAACCGCGCGGGCGATCGCGGCCGCTGCTGCGGCGTTCCCGGCGTGGAGCAAGAAGACCGCGGCGGAACGCGCCGAGGCGCTGCGCAAGCTCGCCGCGCTGATTGAGCAGAACAAGGAAGAGCTCGCGATGCTGCTCACGGTCGAGCAGGGCAAGCCGCTCGCCGAATCGCGCACCGAAGTCGGCATGAGCGCCGCCTATGTGCTGTGGTTCGCCGAGGAGGCGCGGCGCATCTATGGCGACACGATTCCCTCGCCCTGGCCGGAGCGACGGATCCTGGTGATCAAGCAGCCGGTCGGCGTCGTTGCCGCGATCACGCCATGGAATTTCCCATCCTCGATGATCGCGCGCAAGCTCGGGCCCACGCTTGCGACCGGTTGCACCATGGTGATCAAGCCGGCATCGCAGACGCCCTATTCCGGACTGGCGTGGGGCGCATTATGCGAGAAGGCCGGCATTCCGCCCGGCGTAGTCAACATCGTCACCGGATCGGCTTCCGAGATCGGCGCCGAGATGACGTCCAACCCGACCGTGCGCAAGGTCACCTTCACCGGGTCGACCGAGGTCGGCAAGAAACTGGTCGAGCAGGCCTCGCACACCATGAAGCGCGTCTCCATGGAGCTTGGCGGCAATGCGCCATTCCTGGTGTTCGACGACGCCGATCTGGACAAGGCGATCGAAGGCGCGATGCCGTCGAAGTATCGCAACGCCGGGCAGACCTGCGTCTGCACCAACCGTTTCATCGTGCAGGCCGGCATCTATGACGCGTTTGCCGAGCGGCTCGCGCAAGCCTCGAAAAATCTCAAGATCGGCAATGGCCTCGAGCAGGGCGTGCAGGCCGGCCCGCTGATCGACCAGCGGGCAGTGGAGAAGGTCGAGGCGCATATCGCCGATGCGGTCAGCAAGGGCGGACGTGTGCTGACCGGGGGCAAGCGCCACAAGCTTGGCGGTACCTTCTTCGAACCGACGGTGATCGCCAATGTCACGCCGGAGATGAAGGTGGCACGCGAGGAAACGTTCGGCCCGGTGGCGCCGTTGTTCCGGTTTACCGCCGAGGAAGAGGGCGTGCGCATGGCGAACGCTACCGAGTTCGGCCTCGCCTGCTTCTTCTATACCCGCGACCTCGGCCGCGCCTTCCGGGTCGCCGAGGGGCTGCAATATGGTCAGGTGGGAATCAATGCCGGGCTGATCACCACCGAGGTGGCGCCGTTCGGCGGCGTCAAGGAATCCGGGATCGGCCGCGAAGGCTCGAAATACGGCTGGGACGACTACGTGGACGTCAAGTACGTCTGCGTCGGCGGGATTTGAATCGGTTGCGAAATATAGGGCGAGCAAAGGCACGCGTCATCGTGCCGTGCCCACGTCTGCCGGTTAGCAAAAGGGCACTACGCGTGGGCACGGCGCCCCATCGGGCCTTTGCCCACCCGACAGGTGGTTAAGAGACTCACGGCAGCATCTGGGTATCGCCGCAGATCGAGATCGCCTGGCCGGAAATGGTGCGTCCGCGCGGGGAGCAGAGGAACACGATCGCATCGGCGATCTGCTGCGGCGTCACCGTGGTCCGCATCGAGACGAGCGACAACGCCTCCTCGCGCATTTGCTCGTAGCTGATCCCGCGCGCCTGCGCCTTGCTCTCGAACACGCGGCGGATACGCTCGCCCTCGACGATGCCAGGCTGAATGGCGTTGACGCGGATGCCTTCCGGCCCGAGTTCGGCTGCGAGCGACTTGGTGAAGCCGACCACGCCCCATTTCGCCGCCGCATAGGGGCTGCGCATCGGAAAGGCGAGGCGCCCCGCCGCCGACGACAGGTTGACGATCGAGGCATTGTTGCTCTTGCGCAAATGCGGCACCGCAAGCCGCGCGCAGTTGAACTGGCCGGTGAGGTCGACCGCAAGGCAGCGATCCCATTCCTCCGGCGAAATCTCTTCGACGCGGCCGGTCGGGCCGGCGATGCCGGCATTGTTGATCAGTGCGTCGAGACCGTCGAGCGCCCTGAGCGCCTCCTCGAACAGCAAGGCCACCCGCGGGCGGTCGGCGACGTCGGCAGTGGTGCGGGTGATCTGCGGATCGCTCTTGTCCATGGCATCGAGCGCCTCGTGGTCGACGTCGCAGACGTGCACCTTGGCGCCTTCGCGCATGAATGCGCGGGCGATCTCCAGCCCGATGCCGGCTGCGCCGGCAGTAACCAGCACGCGCAGGCCTTGGACGGCGAGATTCATCGGTGTTGCTTCCTTCCGGTAAATTGAGGCTGCATTGCATCATCCGCCGTGGAAGCCGCGCAGCTTCCAGGTGTTGAGGATTTCCTCGACCTCATCCAGCGTCAGATTGTCGTGACGCACTGGTCTCGACACGTCGACATCGCGCGCAAGCGTAAATCGCGTTCCGCGTTTCTCGAGCTTAAAGAGAAGCTTTGTCGCCAGCTCGGCGAGCCGCCGTTCGCGATTGGACTCCTGACCGTCCATCGAAAGCTCCGGCAAATGCCTTGCGCCCGCGTCATAGCACACGGCAAGGGCGGCGTTTATGGGGATGTCCCTCGCGCGGTTAGCGCGCCAGCTGAATGGCTTTACTTTCGTTCCATCCCGCGCGACCGTAATCCTACCGCCCGCTGCCGCCCATCCGCGATGCAGTGCAAGAGAACGATTCTATGGAGGAAAACCCATCATGAGCAAACCTGTCCTGTCTCGCCGCACGCTGATCAAGGGCGCCGGCGGCGCCGCGCTCTTTGCCGGCGTCGCCATGCCGGCGATCTCGCGCGCGCAAAGCGACGTCATTCGCATCGGTCACCTCACGCCGCTCACCGGGTTTCTCGGGCCGCTCGGCGAATATGCACAGATGGGCGTGAAGCTCGCGCTGGAAGAAATCAATGATGCAGGCGGCGTGATGGGCCGCAAGATTGAGCTCGTCATGGAGGACTCGGTCAATCCGCAGACCGCCTCGGCCAAGGCCGAGCGGCTGATCGAGCGCGACAAGGTCGTGATGATCATTGGCGAGATTTCCTCGGCCTCCGGCCTCGCCATCGGCCAGGTCGCGAACCGCCTGAAGGCCGTCTTCATCAATACCGGCTGCAATTCCGATGCCATGCGCGGGACCAACTGCAACCCATACATGTTCCACATCGAGGGCGCGAACTCGATGTACGTGCAGGCGGTCGGGCAGTACCTCCTGCGCGAGAACATGGTGAAGGGCAAGAAGTGGTACTC